>Ga0315288_10013757_pt1 | contig 10123 bp, 4 predicted proteins | sample YL17G11_20_MG_FD_203454 | JGI IMG/M metagenome (GOLD analysis project Ga0315288, IMG submission 203454) | Sediment microbial communities from Yellowstone Lake, YNP, Wyoming, USA - YL17G11_20 | ecosystem: Environmental > Aquatic > Freshwater > Lake > Sediment | place: USA: Wyoming | collected... | reverse complement strand
AACCGAAGCGCGAAGGAATCGGCCTCTCGAATACCCGCGCCCGCTTGCAGCAGCTCTACGGCGACGCGCACCAATTCGAATTGCGCAACACGCCCGAGGGCGGGTTGCTCGTGGCGGTCGCCCTCCCGTTTCACGCGAACCACAACGGCGCGAACGCCGCGCAGCCCTCCCGCAGCGGCCCAATCACGCCGCCCCCAAACCCTGCCGTCGCCGGATCCAATTGAGCCGACCGAGGTGAAGCGAGCCCATCCCGATGACCCTGGCCAGAATCCGAACCCTGATTGTGGACGACGAGCCGCTCGCGCGCGAGCGCGTCCGCTTGTTGCTGGAGAAGGAACCGGACCTCGAGATCGTCGGCGAATGCGGTGACGGCCACGAGGCTCTCCAAACGATCCGGAAAACCTCGCCTGATCTGGTGTTTCTCGACATCCAGATGCCCGAGCTGGACGGCTTCGGCCTCCTGGCCCAGCTCGATCCGGCGCGCCTGCCCGCCATCATCTTCGTCACAGCTTTCGACCAGTTCGCTCTGCGCGCCTTCGAAGTGCACGCGCTCGACTACCTGCTCAAGCCCTTCGATAGCGAGCGGCTCCAGGCGGCCGTGCGGCGGGCCCGACAGTGGGTCCAGCGGAATCAAGGAGGTGAGTGGGATCCACGGTTGTCCGCCTTGCTCACGGACCTCAAAGGCACCTCCAAGGTCCCGGATCGGCTGGCGGTGAAATCCGGCGGGCGGGTGTTGCTGCTCAAGACGGAAGACATCGATTGGGTCGAGGCCGCCGACAACTATGTGAACCTGCACGTCGGCCGGGAATCGCACCTGCTGCGCGAGACGATGAACGCGCTGGAGAGCCGGCTTGCGCCCGAGCGGTTCCTCCGCATCAGCCGATCGACCATCGTCAACCTGGACCGGATCAAGGAACTGCAGCCGATGTTCCACGGCGAATACACGGTCATTCTTCACGATGGGACCCGACTCACGCTGAGCCGCAGCCACCGTGAGAAGCTGAGTCTGCTGTTGGGCAAGGAGAGCTAGCTCTTCCGCGGATTCAATTCGGCGCGCGTGGGCGCCGGGAGGACGGTGGACGACGATGGTGCGGACGTGGGAATTGCGCCAGAACGGGCTGGGCAACCCCGACCCGCTGTGTTAAGAAGGGCGCCACGAGAATCAACATGTTTTCGAGAATCTTGGTGGTTGCCATAGCGCTCTGGGGGATGTCCGAGGTGGGTCACTCCGCAGAGATTTTCCCGGTCGGCTCGAACTGGCGGTATTTCCTCGGCACGCAGGATGCCTCAACGCCGATCGAAGCTTGGCAGGCCGCCAACTTCGATGACTCGGGCTGGAGCGCGGGGGCAGCTCCCGTCGGTTATCCGAGTCCCAGCAACCCGGAGAACATCACCACCCTGCTCCCCACGAGCCAGGCGGGCGGCTACTTGAGTGTGTATCTACGAAAGACGTTCGTCTTGTCGAATCCCGGGGACGTCACCCAATTGGACCTGGGGCTCCTGATCGACGATTCCTGCCTCGTCTGGATCAACGGACACTACGTCGGCAGCTTCAATATCCCGGGGACTGCTCCCGCGGACGTAGCGTTGCCGTACAACGCCCCCGACCTCTATGCCTCCTGGCCGGCCATCGAGCAGACGTCCGCGGCGATCACCATCACCAACGACTTGGCCAGCTTCCTGGTCGCCGGCACGAACGCGGTGGCGGTTCACCTCTTCAACGCCAACTGGGGCAGCTCCGACCTGGTCTTCGATGCCTCGTTGAGCGCCTCGGTCGATGTCGTGCCGCCCACGGTGGTGGACCTCCTGCCACCGGCGGGAACCACGGTGAACGAACTCCGGCAAATCGAGGTCGTCTTCAGTGAGTCGGTCGCCAACGTGGACGCTGCCGATTTGTTGATCAATGGCCAACCGGCGACAAGCCTGACGATCTCCGCCCCGTGGCAGTACGTCTTCGAGTTTGCCCAGCCCGCCACCGGCCGGGTCGATGTCGCCTGGAGTCCGGCGCACGGGATTCAAGACGGGGCGACCACGCCGAACCTCTTCGCTGGCGGCGGTTGGTACTACACGCTCGACCCCAACGCCGCGCCGCCCGGGATCGTCTTGAATGAGTTCATGGCGGACAACGGCAAGACGTATCGCGATGAAGAAGGCAAGTATGTGGACTGGATCGAGCTTTACAACTCCGGCACCACTGCCCAGAGCCTGTACGGATGGTACCTGACCGACCAGACCAACAACCTGACACGCTGGCGGTTCCCTGGTGTCACCCTCCTGCCGAACAGCTACTTGATCGTCTTCGCCAGCGGCAATGACCGCACCAACCCGGCGTCTCCGCTCCACACCAACTTCAGGCTGAACGATGGTGGGGGAGGCTATCTAGCTCTGGTGAATCCCTCGTTGCGAATTGTCTCTGAAATCGCGGCCTACCCGCGGCAATACGGCGACGTGTCGTACGGACGCGATCGAGTCAACCCGGGTGTCCTCGGGTACTTTCCGACGCCGACGCCGGGGGGGCCGAACACGCCGGGCGGGCCCGGCTTTGCGCCGGAGGTAGCCTTCTCCGTGCCGAGTTCGACGTTCGCCGACCCACTGTCTCTGGTGTTGTCCACGCCTTCCAGCAGCGCGGTGATTCGCTACTCGCTGGGCACGAATCTCCCCACGGAGCTCTCCACGCTGTATTCGGGCCCGATCCCGATCTCCACGACCACCGTGGTGCGAACGCGGGCCTACGTGCCCGGTTTGCTCCCCGGTCCGGTGCGCACGGAGACCTATGTGCAACTGGCCGCCGGGTTCTACGGGGTGCGTTCGGATCTGCCCATCATGATCCTCCACAACCTGGGCAAAGGGGATGTGCCCGCCAGCGCCGATCAGTTTGTCATCGTGCAAGTCTTCGAGCCGGGCACAGTCCAGAGCACCCTCACCAACCTGCCGGACTTCAGTGGGCATGGCATTTTCCACAAGCGGGGCTCGAGCACCCTCGGGATGGCCAAGGCCAGCTTCTTCCTCGAGACGGAGGACGAGTACTTTGACGACCGCAAGGTCCCGTTGGCCGGCCTGCCGGAGGACTCGGACTGGGTGCTTTACGCACCGAACTATTTCGAGCCGGTCCTGCTCCACAATCCGGTGGCCTTCGAACTGAGCCGGCAGATGGGGCCTTACGCGGCGCGCACCCGGTTTGTGGAGGTTTACCTAAAGGACAACGCCGGCGCACTCACCACGGGCGACTACAACGGTGTTTATGTGCTCGGGGAGAAGATCAAGGTGGGCGACCACCGGGTGGACATTGACAAGCTGCGGCCGGAGAACACGCAGCCACCTTACGTCACGGGAGGCTACCTGTTGAGCATCGACCGCTCAGCACCAGGCACCTCGCCGTTCTGGGCCGGCAACGCCTCGATCAACTACCTGGACCCGGATTACTTCGACATCACCACGCCCCAGCGCGCCAACCAACAGCAATACATCCAGAGCTACTTCAACACGTTCTACACTGCGCTCACGGGGCCCAACTGGACCAACACCACGAGCGGCTACGCCGCCTATATCGATGTGCCGTCCTGGATCGACCATAACCTCCATGGGGTCGTGACCTTTAACGTGGATGCCCTCCGGCTCAGCGGGTACTTCTACAAACCCCGCAGCGGCAAGATCGAGATGGGGCCCGTCTGGGATTTTGATCGCACGCAAGGCTCCGCGGACGGCCGCGACTTCAATCCGCGCCTCTGGCGGTCCACGGTGCCTGACTACGGGACGGACATGTTCAACTCGGATGGGATCTTCCCGAACCCGTGGTACAGCGTTCTGTTCACCGACATCGAGTTCTGGCAGCAGTATATCGACCGCTATCAGGAACTGCGCGGCAGCGTCCTGGCTAACACCAACCTCACCGCCCTGATCGACCGCTACGCCAACGAAGTGCGAACGGCGCAACCCCGGGAGGTCGCGCGCTGGGGAGAGAGCCGGCCGCGCAGCGGCACCGCCAGCGCCGGAGGGTATTCCTATACTTTCCCCGGCACCTACCAGGGCGAAGTGGATTTCATGAAGCGGTGGTACTCGAACCGCCTGGACTTCATCGACACCAACTTCCTCGCCAAGCCGGTCCTGAGCCTGCCCGAAGGACCGGTCGCTGGCGGGACGATCCTGAGCCTGAGTGCCCGCCCGGGCTCGACGATCTTCTACACCCTGGACGGCACCGACCCGCGGGCCCGCGGCGGCAACCCAACGCTGGGGGCGCTCACCTACAGTGGGCCGATCCCGATCAACGCCAACATCCGGGTCGTGGCGCGCGCCCGGGACCTGAACCACCAAAACCTCACCGGCGCCAACAAACCCCCGCTCTCCAGCCCCTGGTCCGGGCCGGCGGCGGCGACCTTCGTCGTTCAGCCGCCGCCGCTTCGCATCACCGAGATCATGTACCACGCCGCTCCGCCGCCGGTCGGCAACACGAACGACGCGGACAACTTCGAGTACCTCGAGGTCATGAACACCGGCACCGCAAGCCTGAACCTGGCGGGCTTTCAAATCAGCGGCGGGATTGACGTCACGTTGACCAACCTCAGTCTGGCCGCCGGCCAGCGGGCCGTGGTCGTGCGGGATGTCGCTGCCTTCCAGTCACGCTATGGCGCCGGCGCCCTGATCGCGGGCGTCTATACAAACAACCTGGCGAACGATGGAGATCAGGTCGTGCTCCGCGGCCCCCTCCTGGAGCCGATCCTCGATTTCACCTACCACGATGACTGGTATCCGATCACGGATGGTCGGGGCTTCTCGCTGGCAGTCGTCGATGAGAACGCACCGCTGACCAACTGGGTGCTCCAGACCCAGTGGCGCCCCAACGGACAGCTCGGCGGAACCCCCGGAGGCGCCAACCTCGCCCTTCCGGCATTTCCCGTGGTGCTGGTGAACGAGGTCCTGGCGCACACCGATCTGCCGTGGGTGGACACTGTCGAGCTTTGGAACGTGGGCCCGGCGGCGGCCGATGTCAGCGGCTGGCTGCTCTCGGATAAGTTCGACGAGCCGGCGAGATTCCGCATCCCCACCAACACGATCATCCCCTCCGGGGAATTCGTCCTGTTCGACCAGCGGAACCTCCATCCGACGACCACCAACGGCTTCCTGCTGAGCGAACTGGGGGACGCCCTCTACCTGTTTTCAGCCGATGCGAACACGAACCTGACCGGCTACGTGCATGGCTTCGATTTCGGCGCCTCCGAGAACGGCGTGTCCTTTGGACGTTATGTGACGAGCCTTGGCGAAGAGCATTTCGTGGCGCAAACCGCCGGCACCCTGGGCACGAACAACGCCGGTCCGCACGCCGGGCCGGTGGTGATCAACGAAATCATGTATTGGCCGCCCTCGGTCTATTCGACCAATAACAACACCCGGGACGAGTTTATCGAACTGCACAACCTGACCGGCAGCCCGGTGCCGCTTTACGATCCGCGAACCACGAACCAGCTTGGCCTCTCTACCAACATGTGGAAACTCGCCGGCGGCGTCGAGTTCGAGCTGCCGGCCAACGTGACCCTGCCCGCGCAAGGTTTCCTGCTTCTCGTCGGTTTCGATCCGACCTTGCAGCCGGGAGAATTGGCTGCGTTCCGAAGCCGCTACGGTTTGGATGCCAGCACCTCCATCCTCGGGCCGTTTCGGGGCCAACTCGAGAACACAGGTGAGCACGTCCGATTGCTGAAACCCGGGCCGCCCGAGCCCCCGGATAGCCTGCGTCCAGGTTTTGTTCCCTATATTCTGATGGACGGAGTCCACTACCTGAACCTGTCCCCGTGGCCGACCAACGCGAACGCCAGCAGCAACTCCCTCCAGCGGATCGCGGCCTCCCAGTACGGCAACGACCCCATCAATTGGCAGGCGGCTTCGCCAACACCGGGGGCGATCAACCAGGGCAGCACTAATCCCGACCGCGACGGCGATGGCTTGCCGAACGAGTGGGAAACGACTTATGGACTCAATCCGGATTCGGCGGTCGGCGCGGACGGTGCAGCCGGAGACCCCGATGGCGACGGGCTGACGAACCTGCAGGAGTATGTCAGCGGCACCGACCCACAGGACCCTGGGAGCTACTTGCGGGTGGAGTCGATCCATGACGCGGCAGAAGGGGTCCAGATCCGCTTCCGGGCCGTCGTCGACAAGACGTACTCAGTGCTCTACCGCAGTCCCCTCGACGCGACGGGCTGGTTGAAATTGGCGAATGTGCCCGCCCAGCCTGTGACCGGGGAGATTTCGGTCCTCGATGAATCGCTGCAGACGGCGGAGAGCCGGTTCTATCGACTCGTGACACCAGCGCGTCCCTGAGGAACCCCCGGGCCTCGGGGCGGACCGCGGCGGGCCTCCCCGCTCGTGGGACTGCGGTCCTGGGGAGCCCCCAGATCAGCGGCTGGGTGCTGAGTTGGGGCAGGCGGGTTGCCCTGGTGCCAGAAAAGCAGTTGAACAGAAGACCAGTTGAACAGTTGATTCTTCCCGGGGCGTTTGGCACATTCAGCGCACGAACGGGCGTGGGACTACACTCGGTCCCGGTGCGGGCCGTGTTGTCGTGATAGCGATAGAACAATGAACTCTGACCTGATCAAGTCGTTGGTAACCTTTGGCCTCTGCGTGGCGTTTGCGGCCTTCCTGGGCTACCTCCTCGCGAACGGTGACTATGTGACTCTGCTTTTGCTGATCTACCTGGCGGTCGGGGTGTTCCTCTTTTTTGCGCCGGGCTACGTTCCGCTTATCGCCTTCGGCTTGGTTTCACCCATCAACGTGCCGATCCCGTTCATCCGGCAGTTCCCGTTCGTCGCCCTGATGTTGGGGCTGTGTCTCTTCAAGTACATGATCCGGCGCTGGCTGACCCACATGCGGGATCCGTCCCCCCCTCGGCTTTCGATCCCGATCAGCTTTGCCTTGTTCTTCGGCTGGGTCTGCATGCGGTACTGCCTGGATCCGGTTATTCCGCACCTGCGTCAATTCGGTGAAAACGTCACTGGGTTCAGACCCTATGTGAACTACGCAGTCTGTTTCGGGCTGGTGGTCTTGATCGGCCTGTTCCTTCGCCGGGTTGATGACATCAAGAGCCTGCTGCGCTGGATGGCAGCGCTCTCGACCTTTTTCATTTGCTTGCTGATACCGCTTTCCGTGAGCAAGAGTCTGGCGGCGGCGGACATTCTGTCAGAGCTTGGGATGTTCGTAACGTTCTTTGATAATGGCTGGCTTCGCTTTACGGTCCTTTCGGGTTTGGGCTTGCTGTTGTTGGTTTTTGGCCTGCTTCCGCGGGTGTCGGGATGGGGACGCACTCGGAGTCGAGTGATGGTCGCCCTGGGTCTGGCGGCGATCATCATGGGAGGCAATCGCAGCTCATTCCTCGGGGCGGCGGCAGCGGTGGCGGCTATCGCGCTGGTCCGCCGCCGGCTGTTGGGGCTCGCGGCTGCCATAGCCGGCCTCGTGCTGATTCTGGGCGTTTTCCGTTACATGGGTGAGAACTTTACATTCCACGAAGGGGTGGGCGTGCAGCGCATCCTTTCGCTGGTCAGTCCCCGCGTTGCCGCGCTGACGGGCGCCGATGCGACCGTCATCTGGCGGCAGAAACGCTGGGAACGCGCGATGCAGGACATCTACCGGAGGCCTTGGGTTGGCTACGGCTACGGCGGGCTGGAGAATGCGTTCGTCTTTGCAGGCCGTGCCGGCTATGATGCCGCCAAGGTGGAGATTGATGTCGTGTCCGGCGCGGTTCACAACGGTTTCATCGCGGGAGCGCGAGCGTTCGGTGTGCCGGCGCTGGGGCTATTTCTGGTGATTCTCATTGGTCGCACTTATTCCAGCGCCCGGCTGGCGTTGCGGCTCGGCGAGAGCGATCCCGAACAGAGCGAGTTGCACTGCCTGGCCTTCGCCCAACTGACCGCCTTGGTTCCCGCGGTCTTTATCGCTTACGATTTGAACTTCCCCGGGCTCTGGTTCTATCTCTTCCTGGGTGTCCTCGTGGAGAGACTCAAGGCGCGAGAAGCGGCCGAAGAAGCAGCCCCCGCCCCGGACACTGCCCTGATCGCACCCCGACCAGCGGTGGCCTGATCGCGGGTAATCCGGTAGCCGTACCACACCCTCAGCGGAGGCGAGGCCCGCCTGGCGCTCAGGCTCACTCGTACCGAAGCGCTTGAATCGGGTCGAGGTTGGCGGCTTTCAAGGCCGGGAACAGGCCGGCCGCAATCCCGACACCCGCGCTGAAGAGCAGGGCGATCCCCATCCCGAGGGGCGTGATCACCGGGGAATTCTGCGTGGGAGAAAGGGTGGCGAGCAAGGCCACCAACCCGTACGAGGCCGCCAGGCCGAGCAGAGCGCCGAGCAGGGAAACCACCACGCTCTCCATCAGCACCTGGGTGAAGATCGCCAGACCCGTCGCGCCGACGGCCTTGCAAATGCCAATCTCCCGGATGCGCTCGTTGATGCTGGCGAGCATGATGTTCATGATGCCGATGCCGCCCACGATCAGGCTGATGGCGGCGATGATGCCGCCGCTCAGGCGGGCGTTGCGAATCTGCTTGTTGATGTTCTCGATCTGATTCTCTTGCGTCTGGAAGTTGAAATCCTCGATGCCACGGTGGGTGACCAGGAGAACGTTTCGCGCCTGTTGCAGCGCGGGCTCCATCAATTCCAGGTTGGCCACCTTGAGATCGATGTCCGACAGCCGGGGGTCCGGCACGTTGTTGGCCCCTGAGGCCGAGCGGAACTTCACCCACATCGTGTTGAGGGGCAGATACACCGTGTAGTTCTTCCGCCAGAACGCCCAGCCCCCGCGTCGGCCCCATCCCCGCTGCCGGGCCGGGCCGGCTTCCTTCTTCTTCGGCTGTGCCTGTTCCAACTCCCGTTGCTTGCGTTCCTGCTCACCTTCGTAGCGCGTGAACATCCCCACGACGGTGAACGGCTGGCCGTTGATCCGGACCGTCTCGCCAATCGGAATGGTTTCCTGCCCCGTCTTCTCCGGCGAGCCAAACAAATCATCCCGAATCCCCGTGCCGATGACGCACACGCTGCTGGCCAGCTCCTCGTCCAGGTCGTTGAAGAAGCGGCCGTGCCCCACGGTGTGCAAGTTCATGTCGAGCGCCGCCGGCCAGACCCCGACACATTCGGAAGGCACGACCGACTTCTCGGCGCGGGTGAGGACCACATTCTCCAAAGCCATCTCCGGCGAGACCAGCCGGACCAACGGGGCGCTGGAGCGCAGCGCCATCACGTCCACCATCGTGCGGCCGGGGGCTTCATCGGCCAGATGCTCCTGATAGGGCGGCACCGGCTGATCGCGGAGCAGGACCTTGTCGGCGCCGCCCATGGCGATCATGGCCTCCTTCATGCCGTTCTCCATCCCTTTCACGATCGCCGCCATGCCCACGAGACTGGCGACCCCGAGGATGATGCCCAACATCGTGAGGAACGACCGGAACTTGTGGGCCCAGATATCCTTGATCCCGGTCAGAATGGCGTTGAGGGAGTTCACCAGGCGGAGCTATTCATAACGCAGTGCCTCGATGGGATCGAGCCGGGCGGCCTTGAACGCGGGGAACAGCCCGGCCAGGATGCCGATCCCCACGCTCGAGCCGAATGCCAGGACCATCGCGGTGACCGTAATGACCGGTGTGTTCTCCGTCGGCGAAAGCTGGCTGATGATCCGCACCAGGCCGTACGACGCGGCCAAGCCCACCAGCCCGCCCAAGATCGCGATCGCGACGCTCTCGACCAGAATCTGGAAGAAGATGTCGCCGGTGCCCGCGCCGACGGCCTTGCGGATGCCGATCTCGCGGATGCGTCCCGAGATGCTGGCCAGCATGATGTTCATGATGCCGATGCCGCCGACCAGCAGGCTGATCCCGGCAATGATGCCTCCGCTCAGGCGCGCGTTCCGGATGAACGTGTTGATGTTCTCCGCCCATTCCTCCTGGGTGCGAAACGAGAAATCTTCGATCCCCTGGTGGGTGCTCATGAGCACGTTGCGAATCTGCTGCAACGCAACATTCATCCGCTCCACATCGGCGATCTTGAGCTCCAGCGTGGACAGGCGCGGATCGGGCGAAGCGGCGAGTCCGGACCGGAACTTGATCCACACCGTGTTGAGGGGCAGGAACACGCTGGCGTTCTT
>Ga0315288_10013756_pt1 | contig 10123 bp, 9 predicted proteins | sample YL17G11_20_MG_FD_203454 | JGI IMG/M metagenome (GOLD analysis project Ga0315288, IMG submission 203454) | Sediment microbial communities from Yellowstone Lake, YNP, Wyoming, USA - YL17G11_20 | ecosystem: Environmental > Aquatic > Freshwater > Lake > Sediment | place: USA: Wyoming | collected... | reverse complement strand
CAATAGGATGAATTTTTTCCCGAGATCTGAATCGCCAAGAGGAATTGGAACAAGGGAGTGGGAATCTATCAGATTTTGCATCTCTAAATCCGCGACAAATCGGCCGCGATATTTTTCCCGGATTTTGCGATATTCCGACAGATGATTTTCGTCGGCCCGGGAGAGGCCGAAATTTTCCTCCCAATATTTTCTGTATTTCTCATGCGTTCCCGGGCCCCACAGCGAAAGGTTGTCCATAACATGGAAGAGATTAGAAAAATAGGGGGCTCGACAAATAATTCTAAAATTTCCTTTTTTCGCAGAAGAAAGGGCGCGCGAGCCGTTTCGGGAAGCCCGATATGTCAATAAACCGGAAAAAAGCAGGGCCAGGAAAAGAATTGCAATTCTTAAGAAGGGCATCTTTTGTTCTTCAAATTTTTATCAACCAGGAAATTTCTCAGGGCATCTCCTCTTCGGCCTATTCAATCTCGCAAGCTAATGGATTTCGGCAGAAGATCCTTCGATTTTATTCCATGGCTCGAATCGACCTCCCAGATGTTCAGCTAAAAATTCTTCCACGCGGCCATAGAAGTCGAGGACGTTTTCTTTGCGTAAAATTCCATGACCTTCATCAGGATAGACGACGAATATGACCGGCAATTTATTTTCTCTCATGATGCGCACAATCTGCTCGGATTCCTGAATTTTCACCCTGGGATCATTCGCTCCATGTTCGATCAAGAGAGGCGCCCGGATATTTTGAACATGGAATAAAGGAGATATCCGCTGATTAAGTTCGCCATCCTTTTCTACATCGCCTACCCGGCGGATCCAACGCACTTGAAGGGGCTTCCAGAAATCAGGAAAAGTCTTGAAGGTAGTCCGGACGTTAGACGGCCCAAACATATCAACGCCGCAGGCATAAATTTCAGGCGTAAATGCTAAGCCTGCCAGGGCGGCATAGCCTCCATAGGAGCCCCCCATAATGGCCACTCGTTTCGGGTCGGCGATCCCCTCTCTGATCATCCCTTTGACGGCATCCGTTAAATCATGCTGCATCAGACCGACTCCCCATTGTCCATTTCCCGCATTCATAAACCTTTTGCCGAAGCCCTCGGAACCCCTGTAATTGACCTGCAATACAGCATAGCCACGATTGGCAAGCCATTGGACCGTCGGGTCAAAACCCCATTCATCCCTCGTCCAGGGACCTCCATGCACCAGCAAGACCATCGGCAGATTCTTGGCGGGATTTACTTCGGGTAATGTCAGATAACAGGGAATCTCCAGTCCATCCCGTGCATCGATGACGATCGGCTTCGTCGGCGAAAAGCGCTGTCCGGCGGTTTCGGGGGGGAGAGGGAAAATCGGTTGGAGCTCTTTATTCGCCCTGTCATATAAATAATAAGTCATGGGCTTGTCATCCTTGATATATCCGATAATCCATCTCGCATCGTGGTTATCCCGGCTGGGGATGGTGATGACACCCTGGCGGGCTTGCCCTAAAAATTCAAAATCGTCGGTCAGCCCGGATTCCAACACGGTCCACTCCGGCTTCTGATAATCAAAGGCGATCGCCTGTATCCTTCCATTCTCAGGGCTTATCAAAATCTGAGGAAGAGAATAGAGTGTGATGTCGACCGTATTCCAAATATTGGCTTTAGGATGTGAAGCCACGACTTCCAGCTCCTTCCCCGTTGCCGAATCCACTTTAATCAATTGAGTTGTATCTGAATGAAGAGCTGACTGGACATACAAATCTTTCCCGTCGGGCGTAAAAGCAACGGCCAGCTCACTTCCATATCCCTCCACAACTCCGCTTTCTCCAAAAGGCCAGACGATTAAATCCCGCCAGGGCTTGTCTTGGCCTTCTCGAACGCGCAAAATCATACTGCTGTCTTCGGGATTGATGGCAACGCACGCGCGGATCACAAAGTGCGAGTCCGTGAGCCACCAGCGAACATCGCCGGGGTTCTCGGTATCCAGGATTAGAGCCCCCGATTTCAGATCGATCCGATACATGTCAAAAAGGCTGCGCTCGCGGATATTTAGGCCGATCAAGACTTCGTCTGGCTTATCCCTGGCCAGGAGAAGATTCTGGGCCTTGATTCCTTTGAATGGCGTCAGGTCTCTCGTTAATCCGTTTTTTAAATCCTGGGAGAACAGATGAAAATTCTCATCCCCGGCGTTGTCTTGAAAATAGAGGAGGGAACGTTCATTATGGCTCCACTCGTATTGGAAAATACCCTGCCGGCTGTCACCGCTGATCATTCTATCGTCGCTTTGACCGATCGTTCGGACCCAGAGGCAGGGGATATTTTTCCCTGAATATCCGATGTAGGCCAGCTGATTTCCGTCAGGAGATATCCGCGGGTTAAAAACGCTGATCTGCTTGAACAAGTCTTCTCGCGGAATGAGCTGAGAAACTTGCCCGGATGAGGCGAAGCACAATCCCAAACTTAATACATTACAAAAAATAATAGAAACAATGAGTTTGAATCCTTTATGGCTCCATTTTCTCATGACGCCCTCCATTTCTCAGAAGAGAGGAAAAACAACAAGATATTTTTTCCCCGAGTCTAATATATGCTTCAATGTTATCGAAGAAACAAAAACGCTTATCAAATTGCATTCATTACTATGTTATAGATGATTATCGACACGAAATTGTTTCATCCGCGGCTAACCGGCGTCGATATGTTTCGTGATTCTAATTGAAAAGAAAAGTCACTTTCATCATCAATGTTCTTTCCCTAAAAAAGGATTGCCCGCGAAGATTTCTTGTTTCGTTGTAAATCAAATAGATGTTGGCTCCCGGTTTGTAGATCCACCGGACGAGAAAATTGACACGGAACCGGTTGACCTCATCATTCCATTGGATATAAGCCCTGGCGAAAAGTCGGGGCGTGAAAGAATAAAGCAGCCTTATACCGCCGAGGTTGGTTGTTATCTTTCTCCCTTGACTGCGAAAGTCGAATTTATTGAGTTTATAGATAAATTCCAGGTTGATGTTTCGGGCCAATTTAAAGGAAAGATTATTATTCAGGTTTAGAAAATGCCCGCTGTAGAACGCTCCATAATAGATTTCGGTCAGAGAAGAAATGTTTTTACTTTTATCGGACTCAAAAGCCCCGACAAACATATTAAAACCGTACCTTCCCGGCGAAATAGAAAACCCTTTGGAGATCTCGAGAGCATCCTTTAGGTATTCATAATTTTGGTAATAACCCATTAACAACTCACTCCTATTTTTGAATATATTAAAAATTCCGGTGAGATTATTTCGTGATTCAATTTGACCGGAATGGTTTTCTATATATGTCAAATTGTTGAAAAAGAACGTTTGCCGGATATTCAGATAATCCGGCCTGGGGCTATAGTAGAGGTTGCAGCGAAACTTCCGAATGTTCATCCGGGACAGAAACCCCATCTCCGAATTAAAGTTTTCTTCGATATCCGTATAGGCGAGGTCCGTTTGAAAGTAATCATTCGTCCAAACGAAATTAATGGATCCCGCCCAGTCCTTATTTCTCAAATGGGGGGAGAACGATTTGGCTAAAAATCCCTCTATCTGGAGATTCTGGCCAAAAGCCAGATTGAAATCAATTCCGGAACCCCGGCTGTAATTCGGATATGAATTCGAATCGGCGAAAGAATCCTTGCTTAAAACAATGACGCCGACGGAGGATTTCTCAAAAACATCTCTTTTCAGACGAAAAACAAGATAGTTAGTCTTAGGGAAGTTTTCCCGATCATTAGGGGCGCGATCCGAGAGATTTCCCGTCAATATATTTAGAGCTCCCAGATCATAACGCCCTGTTTTTCCCGTGATTTTTATCCCGCCTATGACCGGGATCAGTTGTTCGTTTTGGGACAGGCCTATCGTCCTGCTGAAAAAAAGAAGAGCCGGCGGCGGCTCTCCCTCAACATACCGCTCACCAAAACGGAAAATATCAGCGCCCTCTAAGAAAAATTCCCTTTTTTCCGGAAAGAAGAGGCTAAAGCGGGTCCAATTGAACATTTCCTCATCGGATTCCACATGGGCAAAATCGGTATTCGCGGTTAAATCAGCGGTTATATTCGAAGTCAGCCGGTATTTCAAGTCCAAACCCAAGTTTCCTGACGGCTGAAAGTTTGAGGCCGTATCGCTTTGCTGGCCTCCGCCAATTAAATAGGGCATAACCTGAATGTTTTTCGTCCGGCAGATTTCGGGGAGTCCGGTGAGATGGCCATAAAAGGAAATTTTCAGCCTTCCGAAAAAACCGAAATCGCGAAGCATCGGCGTCCAATAGCTCTCCTCTTTTTTCCGGGCAATGAATCGGCCAAAATTAATTCCCCATATCTTGTTATCGCCCTTATTGAATCGAAGAGTGTAGAAAGGGAGGGCCATCTCTACCGACCAGCCCTGGTCGAATCTTTTCGCCTGGACAAACCAGATGCCGTCCCAATTCGTGTTGATATTGCTCCCTTCGTCCCGAACCAAGGCGTCATGTTGAGCCCCCAGCGGGTTGGTCGCAAAATAAAACGCATTCCTGTGGTCGTGAAAAGTATCAATGACGACCTCGACAAAATCGTTGTTTATGAGCTCCGCATCTCTCCGCATCTCGTTCGCCACAATCTTGCCGGGTTCGCTGTCAAAGCAAATGATCCCTATGTAAAGATTCTCCATATCATAAAGGATTCTTATTTCCGTTTTTTCGCTCGATGGATTTCCCTCGCGGGGTTCTCTTTGAATGAGGGTAGCGATGAGTTGCGCTTCTTTCCAGGCGGGATCAGTGATATACCCGTCCACGGTTATCGGCTGAGAGGATTTATTGGCCATGATCTGATAGTTTTGAGGATCGAAGCCGAACATCAGGCCGACAGTAGAAAAAATGCATGCTGCCAAAAGGGAGCTGCGACAAACGATCCTGAATGTCTTCATGTTTTTTCTAGGCAATTTTCAATTTATAGAGTGCCCGGGAATTTAAAATGTTTTAGCCTTTTCTTGACGTTAAGAATATCCAGGGAGTTTTCATGCTGTTTCCGGCATTCTGAAAAACCCGCCAGATGGGCTTCTAAGATTTTGTTTAGATCTTGAGTAAGTTCTCGTTCGAAAAATTCGGGGAAAAAAGAATGGGCTTCTTTACAGTTCATGATTCTAATTACGCCTCCCATATATAAATAAAACCTTTCTCATTCAATGCGTTGGCCGGCCTATCCACCTTATCCATAGATTAAAAATATATCTTTCTCGAATTGAACCTCCTGCTCTCATTTTCAAGGTCTTAGCCAATCTTTAGTGTTTGTAAGTTGTATCAATATGGTATTGGGGAGCTTGCAGTTCTTTAAGCTTTTTAAGAAATTTTAGGCTTTTTTTAAAATTTCCATACTCTTCTTTGCATTCTTGACATTCCGCCAAATGTTCTTTCACTGCATCGCAGATTTCCCGGTTCAGCTCGCGGTCATAAAAATCTGAAAATAGATCTCTCGTTTCCTTACAATTCATAATTCTGATATCCCCTCGCAGATGCATGAGTACTCATCAGTAAACGCTTTGCATCTGTTATTAATGAATTGCTGGCGAAACATTTGTCTGGCGACATGAAGGCAAGTCTTTGACTTGCTCACATTCCATCCCAATATCTCGGAAATCTCTTCGTAGCCGAGTTTCTGGAGGTCCCGGAGGACGAGCACTTCGCGATATTTTTTGGGAAGATGTTGCTGAAGATTATGTAGGACGCACCATTGGAGTTCGCTTTTTATTACGATTCGCTCGGGGCTTTCGCCGTTTGAAGGAATCCGTATTTCTTCAAGGCATAGGGAAAAATGTTTGAGTTTTCGGCGGAATTCCATTCGCAAAATGTTTATGGCGATACTGATCAGCCAGGTTCGAAAGGCAGCCCGGAAGCGGAAAGTGTGGAGTTTTCGAAAAGCTACAAGAAACGTTTCTTGAGTCAAATCATCAGCTCTGGCCATATTTCCGGTGAGTTGAAACATGAGATTATAAATATATTTCCGGTGTCGGGAAAAAAGTCCGTACAGGGCGGCAATGTCGCCCCCCAACGCGCTTTCGATGAGATTCCATTCAGAAGGATTCATATTTCTCTTGCACTATTAAGAGGCTCTATTTGAAGTAAAAGTTTCAGAAAAAAATTATCAGTTGTGTTCTATTGAGAATGATCGCGGTAAAACAGTGGCGTATAATGAATCCGTGATAAATGAAACTTTATCCCCATTATTTATATCTATATAAAGCAATAAAAAATGCGGTTTGGACTCTCAAAATGGAACACGAAGAAATATTAAATCATCTTGCGCCTTGTGGATTGGATTGTTCCAAATGTTTTGCGTTCACGGAGGGCGCGATTAAAAGCCTGAGCGCGCGATTGGAACTCTTATTGGGAACTTTTGACAATTATGCGGAGAGATTTTCTGAATATATTCCCGTTTTCTCCAATTATTCAGGTTTTAAAGAATTGCTTTATTATTTAGCAAGAGGAGATTGTCTCGGCTGCCGGAAAGATACTTGCAAGTACCCCCATTGCGGGGTTATCCGGTGTCATAAATCAAAAGGCGTGGATTTCTGTTTCCAATGCCATGAGTTTCCCTGTGACAAGTCAAACTTTGACCCCGATCTCAAACGGCGCTGGATTCAGATGAATACACGAATGAAAGAAATCGGCGTGGAAGCTTATTATGAAGAAAATAAGAATTTACCTCGCTACCGTTAACATCAAAGATGTTTGATATACAACAAAGCGAAAATAAGCGTATAGTTTGTATAACGGAATGTTGGGAAGGCAGTTTTCTGTGATGGCAAAAAAAGCTTTTTTTCTTTTTGGTTTTTGCATTTTCGCGATTATGGTGAGTGTAAAAGCTGGGGCAAGCGAGAAGGGAATATTTATTGAGTACACTGTAAATATTAAAGAAGAAGAACCTGATCATATTCACATAAAAACGCGGATATGGCCGGTTCCAACTGCCTTCCTCCGCCTTTCGATGACCCAAAATTATGGCCAGGCCAAAAAACTTGAAGAAGTGATCCCGGAAATTTCTGTCTATGGAGCCGGCCGGAAGCTATCGACAATAAAAAAAACTAGCGAGTTTCTCTGGGTAATTGATCTTATGAAGCATGATGACATTGTCATCGACTATGCAGTCAACACCCGGTATCCCTTCACAAGTCTGAATAGCGTCAGGCTACCTTATAGAGATGCTGACCACCTTTATTTTCCCGCTGCCTCTGTATTCATTCATCCTGATGAAAAATATCTGGATGATAATAATGTCAAAATCCGGAGAATTCGTGTGAATTTTGATTTGCCGAAGGGATGGATCGCAGCAACAAGCTGGGGGACAGGACGGTCTTCCTATGACCTGTCGCCTCCCAGCTGTGAAAACCTGAATTTCGGCCTCATAGGAGCGGGTCACTATCGGGTCTATTCTTTCTTGCGGGTTTATTCACTCAAGGACAAAGCGCTCCCTATAGATATAGCCTTATTAAATCCAGGACCTGTTCCTGATGAAGAGATCATTCGGGTTGTTGATCAGGCACTCAGCACAGGCGATAACCTGTTCGGCTTTTTCCCGGTGCCCAGGCTATTCGCCTTATTCCACTTCATCTTTGACCATCCGGGGCAGGGCAGCGCCAATGCTTTGGGCTGGTCGGTAAATCTGAACTACAGCCGCAATCCGGAGGCTCCCGACCGGCTCAAGGAAAAAGCTCATATTTTCCACGAAATCTTCCATTTCTGGAACGGAACGGAGGGGGGGCCCATCAGCCGTGCCCAAAGCGACCATTCTCTCATCTGGTTTACGGAAGGAATCACCAGGTTCTATCAATATAAAAACATGCTAAGGTCCGGGGTCATATCTGAAGAAAAATATTTTCAATATCTGTCCGGTGAGTTTAGCGATGTTTACGTCAGCGCGCGTCGGGAAGATAGCCTGAATAAAATTTCTGTAGATTATTACTCCGACCCGAATGCCATGGCCCTCACTTACAGCAAAGGATGTTGCCTTGCGTTTGCCCTGGATCTGTTGCTCCGGCATTCTTCCGCCGGCAGGATAAATTTCGATGCTGTGATGCAGAAGATGCTTGAGAGATATGATTTCAGATTGAACAGACATTGTTATTCCCATGAAGAGCTGAATGGCGTTTTTCGGGAAATCTTAGAAAATCGATTTTATCCAAGCTATGAAAGGTTATATGGGAAAGACTTCGTGCGGGAGTTTGAATCGATTCTTGACCTTGCCGGCCTTCAGATTGAAAAACGAAAAGGCAGTCGATTGTATTTCGGTATCATCGATTTCGGGCCGCCTTCAGGCCCTCTCAAAGCCTTTGTCTTGGACAGAGAAAGTCCGGCCTATAAAGCCGGCTTGAGAGAAGAAGATGTCCTACTTGAAATCAACAGCCTGAAGGTGAACGATATTTCTGATATCAAAAAAGCCCTGGATGGGAAGGATGAGGGGGAATCTGTCGCTCTGGTTATAGAAAGGAAAGGACAGATAAAGAAACTCTTGGCCCCGTGGGCAAGCTACGCAACAAGTTTTAATATCAGAAGAAAAAACGCTAAAGACCTAAAATGAGCTAAAAGAAAACATGACGAGTTTTCCTCAGGAGGTATCCCTTGAAAAAAATCGGAATTATCGCTTGTGCGAATACGACAAAAATACTGGACTGCCCTCTTTCCCCGTGCCTTCGTGATTTTTATGACAGAAAAGGGGAGTTTTCCCGGTATCGAACCGTGGAAATTGAGCTGGCCGGTGTCATCTCCTGCCAGGGTTGTCTGGGCGGCTTAGCGCCACAAGCTATCCTTTCTAAAGCACATTCTCTTGTCCATTATGGAACGGAAGCCATTCATCTCACCTACTGCATGAGGATCCTCTGTCCTTATGTCCAGAAATATATGAAAATATTGAAAAAAGCTTATCCGAAAGTGGATATCATTCTCGGGACTCACGAGCCCCATGATCCTGTTGATAAAACAAAAGATTCCATTTCTCGATTTCTCATCCAAAAAATAGGCCAGAATATCATTCCCTGAAAGTCCATTGATGAGCAAAGAAAAAAGTATTCTCATATCCAATTTTGCAGATACCGAATCCTACGACCGTCGAATAAAAAAGTTTGTCCCTTATTATGAAGAAATGATGAATTCTGTGCTCAACTGTTTCTCTGAGCACGAAAGTTACCTCGTTGTCCTTGAATTGGGATGCGGAACAGGCAGCCTTTCCCAAAAGATATTAAAAAGACAGGGTGTTTTTAAGCTAACGGCCATTGATATAAATGAAGAAATGGTAAAGAAGTGTAAGGAGAACCTCAGTCCATATCCGGCACGAACCGAGATTATTTGTGCGGACATGATTGGGTTTAGAAGATTGAACTATTTCGACTATGTTCTTTCGAACCTTGCTCTCCATTATCCAAGTACAAATGATAAAAAAATATCCGTCTGTCGCAATGTTTATGAATCATTAAGGCCGGGGGGAATTTTTTCCTTCTCAGTTATGATGACGAGTGAATCGGCAGAATCTACAGAAAGAATCTGGAATCACTGGGAGAATGATGTTTTACAGGGCGGAGTTTCTCGAGAAGAACTCGATGATTGGCGCAGAACTCACCATGGAGCCGATCATCCCGTTCTGCCGAGTCTTTGGCTCGAATGGCTGCGAAAGTTAGGTTTTAGGCCTTGTGAACTCGTCTGGTGTGAAACCATATTCGGTACGATATGGGCCAGGAAACCCTAGGGAAGCTCAATGAAGAACGGTCATCCAAGGCTATTGGCAGAGTGGGCCATCTTCCTATTCTCCGGAATATTGTTATTCCAATTCTTACATGAATGCGGACACGGATGTGGATCTAAACTCGAGGGTTATCATGTCAGCACAGGATTCAATAGAGTCGGAGATATCGGAAAGCGGCCAAGCGATCCTGAATTCCGGTCAAATACAATTATCCAGGGCAGATGGAATACGGCTGATTTTCTTGGCCCATTGATCAATTGGATATTTGCCATCATCTTCACAATAATTTTTCTTCAACAAAAAAACGCCGGCGGGATTGTCCTGCTCATTGGGTCAGGGGCCGTCGTAAATGAGATATGATTGGATCTTGTGTATGAAAGGAAAGAGCGTATCCTATGTTGTTCGTCAAAGTTCA
>Ga0315288_10013755_pt1 | contig 10123 bp, 7 predicted proteins | sample YL17G11_20_MG_FD_203454 | JGI IMG/M metagenome (GOLD analysis project Ga0315288, IMG submission 203454) | Sediment microbial communities from Yellowstone Lake, YNP, Wyoming, USA - YL17G11_20 | ecosystem: Environmental > Aquatic > Freshwater > Lake > Sediment | place: USA: Wyoming | collected... | reverse complement strand
TGTAGCTTAGGGGCAGCGGAGCGAACCCCAGCAGGCTGCTCACGGGAGTGTAGGGCAGAACGAAGGACACCAAGGCCACGGCCAACGTGGACCAGAACAGGTACTTGCCAGGTCTGCTCTGAAAGAATGGCCTGCGCGTGCGAATCACGAGGGCAATGAACAGCTCGGTCATGAGCGACTCGAGGAACCAGGCCGTGCGAAACTGCTCCGGAGTGGCCCGCAGGATGTAGAGCAGAATCCCAAAGGTGGCATAATCGAAGACCGAACTGACCAGGCCAAACGAAATCATGAAGTTGCGGATGAACTTGACGTCCCAGCGTCTGGGATTGTCCAGCAGCTCGTGATCCACGCTGTCGCTGGCGATGGTCATGGCTGGAAAGTCCGACAGGAAGTTGTTCAAGAGGATCTGCTTGGGCAGCAGCGGCAGGAACGGCAGGAAGAGCGACGCTCCCGCCATACTGAACATGTTGCCAAAGTTGGCGCTGGTGGTAATGAACACGTACTTGAGCGTGTTGGCAAAGGTCCTGCGGCCCTCTTGGATGCCCTGCTGCAAGACCGCCAAGTCCTGCTCCAGGAGTACAAAGTCGGCCGCCTCTTTGGCAACGTCAACCGCTTTGTCCACCGAGATGCCGACGTCCGCCGCGTGCAGGGCCAGCGCGTCGTTGATTCCATCGCCCATGTAGCCCACGACGTGACCCATTTTCTGCAGCGCGAGGATGATGCGCTCCTTCTGATTTGGATCCACCTCGACAAACAGGTTGCTGCGCTCGGCGATGGGTAGCAGCGCCTCGTCGCGTGTCTCATCCAACTCGGCCCCCGTCACCATGCCCGTGACTGGCATGCCCACGGAATCCGCCGTGTGCTGCGCCACAAGGTCGTTGTCGCCCGTGATGATCTTGAGTTGCACCCCCATGTCGCGCAGTTTGGCGATGGTCTCCAGCACCCCGGGTTTCGGCGGATCGAAGAAGAGTAGGAAACCCGCGAAGGCCAAATCGTGCTCTTCGTCACGGCTGTAGACGGACTGAGGCTGCACAGGCTTGGTAGCCACGCCCAGCACGCGGAAACCCTGGCCGCTCCACTCCTCGTAGCGACGCAGGATTTCGTTCTTCTGCGAGTCACCGAGCGGGACGAGACGCCCGCCGTCGCGCACCTGCGTGCACACAGCCAGCACCCCCTCCAGCGCACCCTTGGTGATGAACAGGCACTGCTGCCCCTCCTGCACCACGACAGACAGACGCTTGCGGACAAAGTCGTAAGGGATCTCATCCACCTTGGTGACAGCGGCGATGTCCGGCTGCTTCTGAGCCAGAACGGCCTCGTCTAGCGGGTTGCTAAGACCAGTCTGGAAATAAGCATTCAGGTATGTGTAGCGCAGGACCTCGTCTGAGGGCTCGCCATGCAGATCCAGGGCGCCGTCCAGTTGGACCACGCCCAGCGTCAGGGTGCCGGTCTTGTCGGTGCACAGCACGTCCATGCTGCCAAAGTTCTCGATGGAGGCAAGACGACGCACGATCACGCCACGCGCCGCCATGGCCTGCGATCCCTTGGACAGGTTGATGGTGATAATGGCCGGCAGCAGCTCCGGCGCCAGTCCGACGGCCAGGGCCACAGAGAACAGCAAGGAGTCCACCACGGGCTTCTGAAAGTAGACGTTCGTGGCAAAGACGATCAGCACAAGCCACATCATCGCCTGGGTGAGCAGGTAGCCGAACTGGCGGATGCCACGCTCGAATTCGGTCTCGGGCGGGCGCAGAGTCAGATGCTCGGCGATCTGGCCATACACCGTTCTGCTGCCAGTCTGGACGATCAGTACCCGCGCCGAACCGCTGCGGGCGCTGGTGCCCATGAACACGCAATTGGTGCGCTCTGCCAGGCCAGCTTGCGCGGGTACCTGCCCGGGTCGCTTCTCAGCGGGGAAGGTCTCGCCCGTCAGCACAGCCTGGTTCACGAAGAAATCCCTGGCCTCCAGTACAATACCGTCCGCCGGCACCAGGCTGCCGGCGGAGAGCAGCACTACGTCACCCGGCACGACCTCCTCGGCCGGCACGGTCAGGGTCTTGCCATCGCGGATCACGCTGGCCTTGATGGTCACGCGCTCACGCAGCTTCTGCACGGCCCTGCCCGCGTTGTACTCTTGCACAAAGCTCAGCACGGCGCTGCCCAGCACCATGGCTAGGACAATCACGGCGTCCACGTACTCGCGCAGCAGAAACGACACGCTGGCCGCAAAGAGCAGGACAAGGATGATGGGGCTCTTGAACTGGTCCAGCAGCAGCCGAATCGGCGTGACCTTCTCTTTGGCCTCGAGCGCGTTGTAGCCAAACCTGTCCAGACGCTCTTCAGCGTCTCGCCGTGAGAGTCCTGCGGAGCTGCTCCGCAGCGCCTCCAGCACTTTGTCTGCGGTTTGACTCCAATGGGCATTCGCGGGAACAGTGTTGTTGGCCATGACCTCTCCCGAATCGAGATGGAGCTATCATATCGCGTTGGGCAGGTGTTGTCAACCGTGGCGGCCCAGCCTGCGCCCCTTCCACGTCGCTCGCCCTCCCACGGTCAGCAGCATCGACCGCAGGGCAATCGTCACTGTGAGGATCACGCAAAGGGGATACAGCGGCGTCAAATATCGCGGCCACTGCCAGTCGCAGCGAGTTCGGCAGATGGCGTGTGTCTGCGTCAACAAAGAGCAGCAGCTCCCCATCCGCGGCGGCGACGAGCACGAGGCCCAATCCATGGATGCCAACTCGGAACCGCGCCCACCCCACCGGCAACGCTCCCTTCAGGAAATCCAGCAGTACCGCCGGGACACCAGCCTTCCATTGCCCGACCCGCCAGGCATTCGCAGCCCCTGGGTTCCCGTCACCGTGGCGACGGATGTCCGTATGCGAGACGAGCTGCCCAATCCACACCGAGAACGGCATGGAGCCCAGCAAGAAACCTATTCCGATCAATGTGGCTTTCATCAGGGCCAAGTCCTACTCCCTGTAATCTTGCCAAGGGATGCCCCCAATGCCCGTCACCAGCGCGAACACAGGGGCACCGCAGTGATCATTGGACCTAGATCTTCACCTGCCGCCGGATCCAGGCCATGGTCGCCGACTCGTAGCGCCGCACCAGAAGCACCGAGCAGACGGCCTCCGCCGCAATCTGATCGTCAATCGTGCCGAACAACCGGGTCTGGGAAATCCACTCCTCCGAGGCCCCAACCACGATCAGGTCGTACGGCTCACGCGCCGTCTCCCCTAGGATGCCCGCAGGTATGCAGGCAGCGTGCGTCAGGCGCGTGACGATGCGCGGCGGCACGCTGCCCAATTCATCCTCAATCACTTCACGCAGGAGCGACATCTTGTCCTGCAGCTCTTCGGTCTCACAGGCCTCACAGAAGCAGTGCAGCGCCGTCATCTGTGCATCTTCCTGCTCGGCGATCTCGTAGGCAAGGCGAATCGCCAGGCGTGAGTGCGGTCCGCCTCCGACCGGCACCAGAATGCGACGCACGTGATTCAACCCGCGGTCCAATAGGACAGCCACGCTGGCATGCGCGTTCTGCACGACGGCCTTGACCGGATTGTCGGCCATGCTGCGCGCATCCAACGGCCCCGGCCAGCCCATCAACAGGAGCTTGACGCTCCCATCCGTCTCGCTCAGAATGCCATCCGAGATGCGCGACGCGGCCCGCATCCTGGTGTAGAGCGGAACGTTGCGTTCCTGAGCGTGGCGCGCAATCTGCTGCAGCAGGGCCTGTTGCTGTGGAGCCAGCCTAGCCACCAAACGCTGCGCAAGCTCCCCGGGCAGTCGCGAAGAGACACGTACGACCGTGAGCACGCAGACGCTCGTATCTGCGCTAGCCTGGGCCAGCATGGTGGCCACGTGCACCAGACCCTGAGCAGTGCGCGGATTGGCGACCGGGATCAGAATCCGATCCTTCGCCTGCGACCAGCTCTTACGGCGAGACGCAATCCACCTGGTAAGTGGCGGGTTGAGATAATAGAACAGGCCACAGGTCACAATCACGCCGGCCCCGAACAGTAGAGCGCGCGGGTGCGTGAAAGCCATGATCAGAAAGCAACTCGCGGCCGCCATGTAGGCGGTCAGGGGGAACAGAGGAGCCTTGAACGGCCGCTTGATGTCCGGGTGTAGCTTCCTCAGCCGGATCATCGCCAAGCTGGCCCAGAACAGCACGAACAAGTACCCGGAGCTGGAGATGTAGCTCAGGAAGTCGACCGCCCCGATAGCCGCGACCAAAGCTGACGCTGCACCCACGGCCAGAATGGACACGTAGGGGGTTCTGAAGCGTCCCAGTCGCGACAAGGAGCGCGGCCACAGGCCATCGCGACTCAGGGTAAAGGCCTCGCGCGTCGCGCTAAGCATGGACGTGCTTATGGACGTGAGCGTGGCGATCAATCCTGCGAGCGCCATCATCGGAACTCCCCACACGGGTAGAAAGCGGCGCACTGCATCGGTCAACGCGGTCTCGGACCCCGCCAGTTGTGGCCAGGGCACGACACCTAGCGTCACCAGGGCAACCGCAGCGTAGACGAGCGTACACAGTGTCAAGCTGATGAGGATGCCCAAGGGGATGTTGCGGTTGGGGTTCTCTACCTCCTCAGCGTCATCCGCGATGACCTCAAATCCCACATACGACGCATAGAGCAGGGCCATCGTGCGCAACAACGACGAGAGGTTGTCAACGACCCCCTTACGAATGAAGAACCCGCCGCCGGCGAGAAACGCACTCCACCGGAAACCAGTCGGGCTAACAACCCCCACGACGACGTACACTGTGAAAGCGAGCAGCAGCAGGGCGCCAAGGACGATCTGTGTATTGCCAACCTTGCTCACGCCCAGCAGGTTGAGCAGCGTGAAGGCGGCGATAACAACCAGAGCGGAAGGCACAAGGGGAAGGGCGGGGATGAACACCTGCAGTGAAAAGGCGAACCCAACGGCCGACATTGCACAGTAAAAGGTGCTGGAAAGACAGTCCATTGACCCCACGAGAAACGACAGCAGGTTCGTGCCGTAAGCCTCGCGCACGTACGTAAGCGCCCCACCTGTAACCGGGTAAGTGGTCGCCAGCTCGCAGTAGTTGAGGGCAACGCTGTAGCTGAGAAGGCCCCCGAGGACAAGAGCGAGCACCGTGGCCGGTCCCACCATGCCTGCCGCGTGCCCAGTCAGCACAAAGATCTCCGCCGCAATCGTCCCTGCAGTCCCCAGCATCACGACCTGGAGCAGGTTCAGTTGTCGCTTGAGTTTGCGCTTGGTCACGCGTGTGACGTCCTTTCGTCCCTGCGACTCTGTTCAACCGCCGAGCAGGGTACCATTCGCCTGCGGCTAGCTGCAATGCTGGAGGCCAGGAACACCAAGTCAGTGAGAGCCGCGCAAGGCAGCTCCGTGCAGCAGGACGGGCGCAGGCCAATTCTCGTTCTCTGCGCAACTCCAACAGGGCTGCAAGAACCGAGAGGAAGTGGCCCTTGCCAACCGCCTCCCGCGCGACCCGCTACCCGGCGCTGGGCGCGGTGAAGCATCACAGCGCCGGGTTTGCCAGAGAACGCGTCTACTTTGTCTTGCGCCTGGCGTCCAGCGCTCTCTGGGCCTCGTCCTCGAGCACTGCCAGGCGCGTGTAATAGTCCGGGAACTCGGTAAGGTGCGCCAGCGCGATCTTGCCCGTCATGACGGGGTCATCATGCGTGACGTCTGTGGCGGGGCTGCGCGACCCGTGCTCCAGCTCGACGTCCATGCCCATGCGATACTGCTCGACGTCAAACTGGCTCCAGTCCACGCCCAGCGACTCGCCGATCTTCTTGGCCTCTGCCTTGGTAAAGTGCTTGTTGTTTGCCATCGTAGGCTCCTTTCACAGCTAGGTTATTCGCTGCCGGACGGAACCGGCAGCTCACATCCACACATCAGGCGGTAGTACTCGGCCTCCTGAGCAAAATCCCTGAAGGACTGGGCCGCAGCCGCGTCGCCCAGTCGCGCCGCTTCCTGCAGCTTGTCGGGCAGGTCCGGCCGCGCCCAGAAGCGTGGCAAGACCATCAGCGGGTCCCCTATGGCGCGCTCGGCTTGGCCGAGGGGAACCCAGTTGTACATCAACGGACCGCGCGCAAACACCGTGAAGCCGAGGCGATAGCCCGCTTCGCGCGCAAGTTGCACCGAGCGCGCGGTAACGTCGCCCCCCGGCCACACGAACGCGATTGGGCGATAGCCAAAGTGCTGCTCGAGCAGCGCGACGGGTCCGAACAACTCCTGTCGCACGAGCGCGTCGGGCGAGTCATCCGCGACATAGTAGTGCGCATACCCATGAGACTGCACATCCACGTAGCCTTTGGCGCTCCATCCCTCCACCTGCTTCCAAAGCCCCTTGCGATGGTCCGTGTCCCCGACAATCCAGCCCAGCGTCATGGTCCAGCCCTGCTCTCGGGCAATGGGGAGAAAGTACTTGTCTAACATGTCGGGATGCCTGTCATCCAGAATCCAGATCATGGAGCGTGGTGGGATGCGCATGTTGTGCTCCAAGAAATCGGCCAACTGCGCCGCCGTGATGGTCTCGAAACCTAGCCGTTTGGCCGCCTCCACTGTGCGTTGCAGGTCCACGGCAGGGATGTAGGTTTCCCCTGGACGATAGGCCACACCCTCAAAGACCGTGTGGAACATGACCGGGACGACGACGGTGCCCGGCGCGCTGCTTTGTGCATCCCAGCGCTCGCGCAGGTACTGGCAGGCGTCCGTCACGTACGTTTCTGGCTGCAGGCCAGCCAGTACCTTCCGGCCTGTGAACAGCGCCGGCGCCGGCAAGGTGGCCGACGGCGTGGGCCAGGCTGTCGCCGTAGGCACTGGCGTGGCCGTCACCATGGCCGCAATCGACGTTAGCGTCGGTGTGAGGGTCGGTGAAGAGCGCTCCCGCCCGACCCAGCACGCCGTGGCCAGCGAAAGAACGACTCCGCCCATCACGACGGGCAGCGTGATTGTCAGTAGCAAGGTTCTCTTGCGCATGCGTCCCCGTATCCAAGGGTGTCCGATGTCACCTGGCACTGCCTAACCGTGTGGACCAGCTCCCGCAGTCACTGTCCGTGACGCCCTGTAGTGCTGCCGCGCAGGACGCTCACTGGGGCGGGCCGCTGATCTCTGGCACCTCGGAATTCTCCATCAGCTCAGGGACTGTGACAAAGCGGTAGCCGCGCGCCTGCAGGCCTTCGATGATCGCCGGCAGGGCTTCTACCATGTTTTGCACGGGCGGCGAAATGCGCGTCTCGAAGCCATCGTGCAGCAGCACAATTGCCCCTGGGCGCGCCTGCTGCAGCACGCGCGAAGCAATCACGTCTGCCGCAGGCCGCCGCCAGTCGTCTGGCGAGACGCTCCAGGTGACCACTGTGTAGCCTCTGGCGTGTGCCAGGCGCACCATCCACGGGCTGCGCCAGCCGTGCGGAGGGCGGAATAGCGTCGGCGCAACGCCGGCCGCTCGGGCAATTGCCTGTTGTCCGTTGTCGAGTTCGCGGCCCACGTGGCGTGAGTCCTCGATCGCCGCCCAGACAGGATGGCTGTAGGTGTGATTGCCAATCACATGCCCCTCAGACACGATGCGGCGCGCCAGGTCCGGATGCCGCTCCGCGTTGAGCCCCACCAGAAAGAAAGTTGCTTTGACGTCGTAACGCGCCAGGACGTCCAATACCTGGGCCGTGTACTCGCTCGGTCCATCGTCAAAGGTCAGCGCCACTACGGGCTGGTCTGCCCGCACGCGCGCCACCACCGCGCCAAAGGTCTGCGCGCCCGGTCCCTCGGCCGTCAGCACGAAAGCGCCGAAGAGCATCAGGAAAACGCTGGCCAGCGCCACGCCCGCCAGCGACACCTGACGCCTGGTCAGCCTCGGACGCGGCGGTATGCGCACGTCCGAAAAGTGGAAAAAGTGCGGCCGCCCCGTCAGAATCAGCGAAAGATCGTTGATCACGTACTGCCACAACGCGGGCCAGAAGGACACCTCGAAGCGACGCGCCGAGGTCGCCGCGACCGGACCGTGGTTTAGGCACAAGCGCCCCACGCGCTGCAGGCGCATACCCAACTCCACGTCGGCACCCATGTTAACTGTCGGGTCAAAGCCCGCCACGGCGTCGTAGGCCCAGCGCCACATGGACATGTTGGCGCCGGCCAAGTGCCAGGAGCAGCGACTCAGTATGCGGCACAATGTGCGTAGCCAGCCCGGTCCGTCGTAGAACTGAAACGACCCGCTGGTCGCCACAACGCCGGGCCGCAAAGTGAGGTTCGCCACCAGGCTGGAAAGCCAGCCAGGCGGCACCAGGGTATCCGCGTCGGTACAAGCGATGACCTCGCCTCGCGCCGCAGAGAAACCTGCTCTCAGGGCGTAGACGTAACCCTTGACTGGCTCGTCGACCACCGTCACACCAATGTTGCGTGCGATTTCTGCCGTGCGGTCGGTCGAGGCGTTGTTCACCACGATGACCTCGTACGGGCCTGGGTAGTCCTGGGCCTGCAGCGCCGCCAGGCAGTTGGCGAGCACGTACTCTTCATTGTATGCCGGCACGACCACAGAGACGAAGGGCTTCGGTCCGCCCACAAGTCGAACGCCCACCGGATCGTCCGTCAGACCATCGCTTGTCGGCACGCGCTTGCACTCTGCTGCGTTAGTGTCCATCGTGGCATCTTCCCGTGCGCGGGTTGGAGCGCCGCACTAGAGCCCCTCGTCCATGCGACGCTGGCGCGTCTCGAACAGGCGCGCAAAAAGCATGCCAAAGAGAAAGCCTCCAATGTGGGCCATGTAGGCCACGCCTCCCGACTGCACGTCGGCCAGCGCGCCCACCTGGCTGAACACCTGAGTCAGGAACCACAGTCCAACCAGCAGAATGGCGGGCAGAAACGTGACGCGCGCAAACCAACCGAAAAAGAGCACCGTGCGGATGCGGTCGCGCGGATAGGTGATCAGGAACGCGCCCATCACGGTGGCAATTGCGCCACTGGCCCCCAGGGTGGGAACGGTTGAACCGGGGTCAATCACCGTCTGGGCGGCGGCAGCCGCCAGCCCTCCCAGCAGGTAGAACAGGACGTAGCGGCCCGGGCCCATCACGTCCTCGATCTCCGGGCCAAAGACCCACAAGAAGAGCATGTTACCCAGGATGTGCGCCCAGCCCTCGTGCAGGAACATGGAGCTGAGGATCGTGATCCAGTCGCGGCCCGCCACCACGTTGGCAGGCACCATCGACCAGCGCATGATGAAAGCCTCTCCTCCCAGCAGCTCCAGCACGAACACGAGAGCGTTCAGCCCGATGATCAGCATCGTGACTACCGGGAAGTGCACTGGTCTGCGTGATTCGTCCCCCAGGGGTATCATGGTATGTCTCCTTGGCTATGGTGCACACAGACTACGGCCTCCCTGCATGCTGCTATGGTCGGATGTACGCCCAGCCCTCTGCCTGTCTGCGCACCAGCTCCCCCACGCCCGAGGGCACGACCTCGGCCTGTGTCAGCAAGGCATCCTTGTCAATGCCTGCCGCCCGCAATGCGTTCGCGCAGGCAACCAGGCGCACCCCTTGGGTCGCCAGGCGTTCGAACTGCGGCACTAGCGGATTCCCCGCCTTGAGCAAAGCCTGGACGCCTTCTGCATTGGCCACCAACTCGACCTGCACGTTGCCGCCCAGGTCCAAAAGAAGGTTCTCGATGTTGGTCAGCACCAATCCGGCCGTGGCTTTGCCACACGCATCAAGATGAAACAGCGCGCGGTACTCGCCCATCGCCACTTGCACCTCCTGCCTACCCCGCGATACCTCTTGGCCACGGCAGCAAAGTCACATGCTGCCAATCAATGATACAGCAAACTACCGATTTGCGCGAATCCGCAGGCGGCGCACCTGGCTGGGCACACGGAACATGTGGCTCCAGCCCGCGCTCGGTTATGTAGCAAGCGATTTGACACCCCAGTGCAGCCGTGCTACACTTATGTCGCGCCCGATCCTCTGCGAAGGCCACGCAGGACGGGTCGGGCAGTCAGAGGAGGTTACCTGTGACAGAAGAACAGTTGCCGCTCTTCCAGGTCGTCGAGTCAGAACACGGCGCGGCGCCAGCTCGCCTCGCGCCACGCTCGCACCTGCAGCAGGCACTGGCGGGCTTTCACGACTACATGCTGACG
>Ga0315288_10013754_pt1 | contig 10124 bp, 11 predicted proteins | sample YL17G11_20_MG_FD_203454 | JGI IMG/M metagenome (GOLD analysis project Ga0315288, IMG submission 203454) | Sediment microbial communities from Yellowstone Lake, YNP, Wyoming, USA - YL17G11_20 | ecosystem: Environmental > Aquatic > Freshwater > Lake > Sediment | place: USA: Wyoming | collected... | reverse complement strand
GCGATCTGGAACGCTGCCGACGGTGTGGATTCCCCCGAAGCCGCTGCGGGACGCACGTGAGCTTCCGCGCACACGCATGGTGCTGGTGAGACAGCGAACGCAGCTGAAGAATCGCATCCACGCCAACCTCGCCAAGTACGGCCTCAGCACGGCTGAAGTCACGGACCTGTTCGGAGTGCGAGGACGGCGAATCCTTGCCCAGTGCCTGGAACAGCTACCACCCCAGACACGGTATGCGACGCAGTCCCTGCTGGAGGAACTCGATCAGCTGCACGCCAGGATCGAGGCCCTCGAGGGGCGGATGGCCACGCTGTTTGGCGAGACGAAGGAGCTTGAGCTGATTCAGACGCTGCCGGGAGTTGGATTCATCCTCGGTGTGGTCATCCTCACGGAGGTAGGAGATGTCAGCCGATTCCCGAGTGCGAGTCACCTGGCTTCGTACGCCGGCATGACGCCGAGAGTGCATGCCAGTGGAGGACATGTTCGGTACGGACGGACGCGCGCTGACGTCAACCACTACCTCAAGTGGGCGTACGCCGAAGGGGCCAACGTGGGGATGATGCATCGACGCCGACACCCGCAGCGTCACGTCAGTCGTTTGTACGAGCGAGTGAAACGCCAACGAGGGCATCCCAAGGCGATCGGAGCTGTGGGGCGGCATCTGGCCGAGGCAACGTACTGGATGCTTAAGAATCAGGAGCCGTATCGCGATCCTGCAACGGATCGCGCACAAGGAGAGTCGAAGAGGGAGACGTGAGCGCGGCGTGGGACATGAACCGGCTCAGGTTCGTTTTGTGATTGCGACACGTCACCCGAACAACCTATTGCCGCTCAGACGGCGAAGAGATGACTCCGACTCACCGGTTACGGTTCCGAGACAAATCACCCTCTCAGGAGGTGCAACGAGAACATCCCCTTGACAGCCGGCGCGCTTTCAGAGATGTCCCCCGATTCGCGCTACCGGTGATGAAGCTGGTAGAGAAGACGCGAACCGGGAGTAAGGTGACGAAGAGGTACGACAAGGCGAGGAGGCCCTGCCGTAGGGTGCTCGAATCGCGCTTCGCTCCCACGCGGACGAAGGGCGCCCTCAAGCAAGAGTACGCCGCGCTCAACCCGGTGAAGCTCTACCGCGAGATCAACCGATTGCAGGACAGGTTGGAGGCATGCGCCGACTCGAAACACGAGGCGGCGCAACAGAGCGAACGAAGCGTCAACTTGGAGTACGTTTCTACATGAGGCAACGAAGCGTCTTTCGAGTACCTTCTTACGTGAGGCAACACGATCAGCCCGGCATGCGGCCGATGGGATTGGAAGGAACGGACGACAGAAGCTCCATCACCGGCGCCGGAACTGACTATGCAGCAGAACCACCTAGGGTTTCGAGCTGAGCAAACGGCAGTCGGGAGTTCCGGACTGCCCGATGCGCTGAGCGCAACTTCCAGAGCGCCGTGCCCGACACGAGGCAGCGGGTCACCATTGCGTCGAGGGACCCAATCCACGCTGGACTCCCATAATGAAGTCCGCCGCGACGATTGTGAGACACCGTTCCTGGCTTTGTCTAGGCATGGTATGCTTCTCACAGAGAGACAAATGTGCTACGCTGATTGTGCAATGTCCTTACGTGCGTCTCAACAGGACCTAATGAGGTGCGCATGCCCAGCGAGGGCCACAGCAGGTTGGTGCCCGCCCCGCGATAGCGCGGTGCTCTCGTAATGGGTGTGCTGAAGTGGCTGCACATATCAGATCTACACCTAAAGCAGCCATTCGGTAAGGGTCCTCATGATTTTTGGAATGAGCACTTCGAATCATTATTAGCGGATATCAGGAAATCATGCTTGCACTATGGCTTCACTCCACTTGCTGTGTTCGTGACTGGCGACATCACATACCAGGGGCACGATGCGGAGTTCGCCCAGGCAAAAGCGGAGCTAGGGAAGCTACTGCAGGCCGTGGGTCTGGATGGTCGGCGAGACAGGCTGTTTGTCGTGCCGGGCAACCACGACGTGAACTGGCAGAAGCAGACCCTGTTGCCCATCGAGCAGAGAGATCACTGGCTAGAAGAAGATGCATCCTATGAGACAATGCACAGGATTCTGGAATCGGCGGGTGACAGAGAGACTATGCTCAAGGGGCTCTCCGGCTTCGCCCGATTCGCCCATGAGTACTGCGGTGAGAATGTGTGGCAAGACGCGCTGAACCCCCTATCCCCGTCCTACGGGTCTGACTTCTTTGTGCGTCCCTTGGCGATCGCCGATGGTGACGTCGCCGCGATTATCGGCCTCAACTCGGCCCTTTGCTCTGCGAAGGGATATGACCAAGGGCGGCTGTTCCTCGGTAGAGGGACCGTCCTGCGCGCTCTCACGAAGGAAGTAGAGTTGATGGTCCCGGCTGCAGCCGTCCGCGTTGTTCTAATGCACCACCCAGTCTACTGGCTGGCCGATCAAGAGATCCGAGAAGTGTCGCCCATCATCGCGGAGCACAGTGACTATGTCCTGCATGGTCACCTGCACTGTCCGCTTTCGTATCTTGTCAAGACGCCGGACAAGGCAATCCGCTCATGGGCCACGGGCCCCGAGCACGACAGCCAGCGAACGCTCACCACCTACAACTTCGGAGAGCTGGACACTGCAACTCGCAAAGGACGTATGATCCTTCGGGCACGCGATTCAGCAACTCTGAAATGGCATGCAGATGACCTGCTCTACGAGAACATGGTAGACGGGGTGCTGAATGTGGCGTTCTAGTCTAGAGTGGAGAAGGGATGGATATCGACACAGAGCGGTCGCTAGGAGGGTCAAGGAAGGTGGAATCACGTGAGAGATATCGTATGTCTGCACTTGTCTGACATTCACGCCCGTGACGAGTCTGGCGGCGCACCCTCCACCAATGATGTGTTCGAATCGCTACTCGCAGATGTGACTGCCCAGACAGCGAGTCTTACGCCAGATCTCATCGTCATCAGCGGGGACCTCGCCTACAGCGGAAAGCACGAGGAGTACGCCGTAGCCGCGACCCGGACAAGTCAACTACTGGCCAGATTGGCCGCACATGGCGAGCAGCTCTTTATGGTCCCCGGCAATCACGATGTAGACAGGGAGAGCATTACGTTTCTTGCAAGAGGTGGGAAGGACTTCCTACTGGACGAGGACAGTGTCGATAGAGTACTTGCCTCGGAAGCTGATCGCGAGCTCCTCTTTGCTCGCTTCAGGAACTACGAGGAGTTCGCGCGTCTCGGGTTCGGGTTCCGCAGGAAAGCCGAGGAGCTCGGCTACCCGGTGACTGCGCGGGTCAAGATTGGCAGCGCGAGCGTCGGGGTAGTCGGGCTGAGTTCATCATGGCTGTCGAGCAGCGGCGACGAGAAGGGGCACTTGGTTGTCGGACGTAGGCAGGTGGATACGGGGCTTGCCGTCGTCCGCGGAGACGATGTCCGCATTGTGATTCTGCACCACCCGCTGGATTGGCTAGCGGGGTTCGACCTAGTGTACGTAGAGAAAGCTCTAGCGGCCGGGTGTGACGTGGTCCTTCACGGCCACGTCCATAATGCGATCCCCGCAGTCGTCACGTCGGGGCGTGGCATTTCAACGCGCGCAGTGGTCGTAGGAGGGGGCGCAGCGTACACAACCGATGTCCATCCCATGGCCTACAACATCGTGCGCATCAACCCCGACAACAAGCGAATCGCTATAGAGACGCGCGTGTATCAGGCGAAGTTGCAGAAGTGGCAGAGTCAGCAGCCCAACAGGCGTCCCGTTCAGGTGCGGCATGCAGCATCGAGTGACGGGAAGACCCGGGCCCTCTTCGAGGATGTCGCTGCGGGGAGATGCCTGCCGTTCGTGGGAGCGGGGTTCTCGGAAGGCGCGGCCAATCAGATAATCCCCACATACCGCGAGCTGGCCGACATGCTGCGGGATTTTCTACCGAATGCCGACGACACACGGGCCCTGGCCCCGGAGAAGGTGTTCGAAGCCGCTGTGAACGAATACGGATCTCAGTGGGTGCGAGACAAGATATGCGAGATTCTAGGGAATGCTGCTCCCGGTGCCGTGCACAAGTTGTTCACGCGGTTCTCATGGCCCTACATAGTGACGACCAACTACGACCGGCTGCTCGAGAGAGCGTGTCGAGAGAACTCCCAAGATCCCATTGTCTGCCTCTCCGAAGCTGGGCTGGCACAGACTTCTGGTCTTCACGACCCCAGCCGAGTAGACACAGTGATTGTCAAGATACACGGGGATTGTACTCAGCGTGGTTCCATGGTAATCGACCCATCCCTCGGGGAACGGGACCCACAGCGACGGTACCCGGCCTTGAGCGAGTTCCTTCGGACAGAACTCACAGAGAAGAGCGCCCTCTTTCTCGGGTACTCGACTTTCGATCCGAATACGGCCTTCCTGCGAAGGCTGATAGGAAGCGCTCTACGGCACTCCCGTGTCTCTTCGCGCAATGACTATGTAGTTCTGATCGATCCCTCCGAGGCAGAGCTGCGGTACTGGCGAGAGGAGAAGGGAGTCGTGGCTGTCATTCTGGAGGCCGAAGGCCGCAATCTCACAAGGAATGGGTGCATGCATGAGTTCCTAAGTGACATGGAACGCCACCCGAAGAGGGTACGTGGACGGCGGCAGACCTCGGTTTCCGGTAGCATACTAAGGCCTGCAGCCGAAGGGCGCGAGCGCGCTGTTGAGAAGTACGGGGACCTGGAGCAGGAAGTGAACGCTCTCAGCGAGTCGAGGACCCCGTTTTGCGGCCTCGTATCTTCGGACTACCTGATGGAGCCATGGCTTCGGTTCATGCAGAACATAGACACGACGCAGTCGATCGTGTGCCTGGGCGTTGCCTACGAGAGCATCTCTGCACTCGGGCAGCCCGGCGCAAGGGATCTCGTGAGCGTGTTGAACCGGGGCGGCAACGTGTTCTCCCTTGTTCTGGATTTCACGGATGGACCAGCGGAGGCGAAGGCGCTGCACGCTGCTGCTTGGCGCGAACTGATTGCCGCAATCCCAGTCACGCAGAGCGCGCAGGCTGTCCCGTTAGGTTTCCTGCCGATTGGACCGATCCTCTATGACGTCGAGGCGTTGCTAAGACTGGACCGCGCTCTTGGGGTGCAGATAGAGCCCTACTTGAGAAGTCTACTCTTCAGCAAGACAATCCAGAACCTGACCGGAATTCTGGACGAAGGTCGCTACGACCTTGTGGTCATCGAGGCGTATCGGGCTTTTGAGGGCTGCATCAGGTATCTCACGCACAGAATCGGCGTCCTCACAGGCACCCCCCAGCCTGATATGAAGAAGGTCTTTGAGATGGTGGACTACCTGCACGAGCATGAGCGTCGCTTCGGGCTCACGATCGACGAAAAGAGCATTGGGCCCTTCAGCAGGCTGCGGAATGGCGTAGCGCACAACGAGTCTGTTCACGCCACCCAGGAGGAAGCAGGCTGGTGTCTCCAGGTTGTCGGGGACTTTGTCCGTTACAACATCGGGCCAAACCTACGAACATTCGATGTCAGTAGCGGTGCAGCGTGGAAGGAGGAGAAGGATGCTAAGACCTAGAGCGGCTGTGCTGCTTGAAGAGTGCGCTGAGGCACATGTGCCGGAGCTACTGCTCCCTGTCGTGACTGCATTCGGCTTTGATGCCGATGTCCACACCTGCCCGCGCGGTCAGATCGAGGGGAGGACGGCTTCACTGGCACGCGAGGTTCCCGTGCTGCTGTTGATACCGGATCCCGTGCGCGAGGTACTCTCGATTGAAGCAGAGACGATTGAGACGAACTACGTAGTCGTCGTCGTGCGAGAAGGGAGCCCCGTAGCACAATGCGCGAGCGAATTGGCCCAGGCAGTGCTTGTGTGTGAAGAATCGGGGGGAAGCCGTTTTGTGCTGGACGTGGTCCAAGCGATGGCCACCGCCTCTGCTGAACTGCGAGCTCACCCGGGCCGATACGTTCCTCTGGCAAAGAGAACGACAGAAGCGCGTGAACCGTACCGAGTCCTTCATATGTCAAAGGAAGCGATCATTTCTCCCACGGGACACGGGCTTGTCGACTTCTCTTACGAGCTGCGAATCGAAGGCGACGGCTTCTCCGGGACATCCCACTTTTTCGGGCTGACCGACGAGGCTGGCGCGGATGCCTCGCTCCCACCGATAACGCAACTCATGAACAGGCCTGCGATCGACCGATTCCTCGGCCAGAGTTTTTCGTATCGCCTGCTCTCCCCGAATGACGGCGCGATGAGAATGAATGCTGTCGAGGTGCTCGAGGAGAGCACGAGACGCCGAAAAGTCCTTCGGTTCTTGTTCTCACCGCAGCCGCACGTCGGGCAAGTCATCAAGTACGCGATGTCTTGGTCTCATCCCGGGCTGTATGCGGTTCATGGTCTCGATACGTCTGCGCTCAAGTGTCCCCATGATTTCGAGCACATCGACATTTCCCATCTGTTTCTCTCTGATCGCACGGAACCCGCAACGGTGTTCGAGCGCGACGGCGAGCCAACCCTGCATGTCTACAACCCCCTTGACATGCACATCGCTCAGCTCACGAGCACACGTACGACAACCATCAGAGGTCTCCGGTATTCGTGGAGCCTTTCGGGGCTTGTCAGCCACTCGACTGCCGTTGCAGAATGGAACCGCCGCTGATCGATGTCAGCGGCGACGCAAACGTATTCCGGCTAATGCAGGCTAGCCGCCCTGGTCTCCTCTCGTCATTCGATTCTACCTCCGGAGTATGTGACGTCGACGAGTATCATACTTGATACACACGGCGAAGGGAAGTCAAGTGTCGCCTGCGAACGTCGCAGGAATCACCGGATTGCTGATGTGTAGGTGATAAGTGGCCAGTTGCGGGCTCAGTTCGTAGCGAAGGGGTCTACCATCGGATTCTGTGCAGGAGGACGGTGGCTGTCTGGCGGTGCCAGACAGCTAGGGAGTTGCTGGCGCAACTCCTGGCTGGTCCGGCGTGACGTAGACGGCTGCTCGTCCCGAGCAACTTGGGAGTTGCTGTGCAACTCCTGCATCGATGTGGCTCTAGACTGCAGGTGCTACCGTGAAACGGACTAGGGTGCGGGTTTGCGACATGTGCCGGGACTCGCGGGCGAGCGGGGAGTCGGAACGAGCCGTATCTCGACGTCGCAGCCGACCGCGTGCGCGTACTTCTTGAGGGTGGTGACGGACGGGGAGTGCTTGCCCGCGGCCTCTAAGCGGGAGACGGCGCTCTTGGTCGTGCCCATCGACTTCGCGACTTCCTCCTGGGTCAATCCTGCGCGAGTGCGGGCAGCGAGTAGCTCTCTCACGAGAACGTACTCATCCTTCAGGGCCCCATACGCTTGGGCGAAGCCCTTGCGCTTGAGGGCCTTGTCGAGGAAAGCACCGTGGTCGTGGGCGATCGGGCGGTACCCGAGGTTAGCCATCACACACCTCCTTCATCCTCTTGCGGGCGATGCTCAGATCGCGCTGCGGGGTCGCTTGGGTCTTCTTGACGGCCGCGTGCAGAATGACCACACGTCGCCCAATAACGTAGCAGTACAGCGCGCGTCCGATGCCTTCGCGCCCTCGGGGGCGAAGCTCGAAGAGCCCGCCACCCATCGCACGCGAATGCGGCATGCCCAGATCTGGCCCGAACTCCATCAGGAGCTCGACGAGCCGCGCGTAGTCCGCGAGGATTCCCACCGGCCAGCTTTCGATCTCGTCCCTGACGCGCGAGTGGAAGTACTCGACGGAGTACGCCATGGCACAAGGTTAGCAAGTATGCTAACGCGCGTCAACTGGTCGCTCCTCTGGGCGATACTGGACCGCTTCAACTCATTCGCCGGTGGCCTTCACGGGCCGGGGTCTACCATCGGATTCTGTGCAGTGACGGGGATGCCCCCGCGCTTGCGGAGTGAGGGGCCGCGGCTACTTCGTCGCCCTCCACGGCACGCCGAGGTCTCGGCAGATCTTCCGTGCAAGAACCTCGCGAATCTCGGTGTGGCGAGGAACTGATGACCGGCGATTCAGAGGCGGGTTCGCCCACCAGGAATGGCTCGCGCCCTCACGGATCTGCTCGCAGCCGTGTTTCCGTAGGTGCTTGAGCGGATCCGTTCGCTTCATACCGAGACGCGCTCTTCGGTGTAGCCGGGCTCTGCAGCTCGCACAGCGTCCTGACGATTGAACTCGATCGCCTCGGTAAGCGTCGCCTTGAGAGAGGTAAGCAACTCGGCCCGCGTACGCTCTTGGCAATTCACGCCGGGGATCTCGGCGATCCAGCCGATCCACCAATCCCCGTCCTGCTTGGTAACTGCCGTGTAGGTGTTGGCCATTCCCGGTCACCTCGCAAGGACTGTACCACTCGCATCGCCACGGCGCCATTGCTGGCGGTCGGTCGACAGGATGCGGTCTTGCCCAGACATGCCTCCTAGTCACTGGAGAACAGGGGTGACGATAGGACGATGGGACTAGATCCTCATTCTCCGTCTTCCTGCCCTCTTTGCACCTCCCTTGACGCGCTGGTAGCAAAACGCTACCTTGTAGCCATGAGTCAGCCGGTGAAGCTTTCCGACGATCTTGTTCTCGACGCGCGCGTGATCGGGAAGATCGCGCGTCGCTCGATCGCAGCGCAGGTCGAGTACTGGGCCGGGCTTGGACGGGCCATCGAGCTTGTCTTGCAGGGGCGACAAGCGCTTGCGTTGAGCCAGGCAGCGGCCGCGCGACCGTTGTCGGAGTGCCTCGCGCTCGTGGACACGCCCGACGGGCGTCGTCGCGTGGCGGAGTTCCTTCACGAGAGGCCATATCCTCACTACGAGCCCGCGCCAGGCTCCCCGGGCCTCCTCATCCGAGTGGAGGAGGACGGCACACGGACTCTTGGGCGGTTCGTCCATCGTGAGTTCCAGCCGGCCGCGGTGCGTGAGAAGTGAGCGAGATTCTCGATCAGCGCCCGCTCATTGTGGCGCTCGCTGGTCCCAACGGCGCGGGCAAGACAACGTTCTACCATGCCTTTCTCGAACCGACGCAGCTTCGTTTCGTCAGTGCCGACGTGCTGGCGGAGGCGTTGCGACTGGAGCCCTATGACGCGGCTGAGCTGGCCAATGTCCTTCGTCAGCAGTTGGCCGCCGAACGCGAGACCTTCATCTTCGAGACGGTGTTCTCAGACCCCGTGGGCGACAAGCTGGGTTTCCTGAAGGCCGCTGCAGCGGAGGGCTACACCTTGGTTCTCTGTTTCGTCGGCCTTCCCAGCTCCGATGTTTCGGAACAGCGGGTTGCGATGCGGGTCTCCCAGGACGGTCATGATGTGCCTTCCCTGAAGCTCGTCGAGCGCTTCCCGCGCACGCTGGCGAATCTCGAGCGAGCAATCCGCGACCTACCGCACGTCTGGGTCTTCGACAACGGCGATCTTGAAGAGCCGTTCCGCAAGGTCGCGGTGTTCCAGAACGGTCGCCGGGTCGAAGTCCATTCGCCGATCCCCGACTGGCTCCTGCCGCTCCTGCCCTAGAATCACAGATGCGGCGCGAGGTGATGTGCGTTACATCCGGGTGCGAGCGCCTTTGCGACGTACCACCCGCGAGCGATCTACTTCAGGTCGCATGCCGCGCTTCCGTAGATCGTGCGGAGTGTGGTAGCCTGTCGCGGAGGCCAGGCCATGGCGGAGAACGGCGATGTGACGGAGATGCTCAAGGACCTGACACTGCTTCTTCTCTACCTCTCGTCTTGGGAGGAGGAGCCGATCCGCGGAGCTCCGACGATCCGCCGCGCGTGGAAGAACCATCGTTTCGAGATCCTTGACGCTCTCGCGGAAGAGGGCCTTCTAGTGACGCCGCATCGAGCAAAGTGGGTCCGGCTCACCGACGAAGGGCTCGCCAGGGCGAAGGTCCTTGAGGAGCGAATGTCTCGGCCGCGCAGTTGATCGGAGCCTCAGGCCTCCCGCGGAGTTCTCGGCACAGGATCCACGAGACTCCAGATCCGCGCTCAGTGGAGGCTGTCGAGCAGGCGCATGAAGTTGCGCTTCCTGCTGAACTCCCTGCGGAGTGTGGCGTTGTACGCCTGGAACTGATCCTCCTGCCCCATCCTCGAGAAGAGGGCACGAATCCTCTTGACGAGCTCGAACGGTTCTTCATAGGAGCCGCCCGTCGCGCGGACAAGATTGAGGACTTCGGCCTGAT
>Ga0315288_10013751_pt1 | contig 10126 bp, 12 predicted proteins | sample YL17G11_20_MG_FD_203454 | JGI IMG/M metagenome (GOLD analysis project Ga0315288, IMG submission 203454) | Sediment microbial communities from Yellowstone Lake, YNP, Wyoming, USA - YL17G11_20 | ecosystem: Environmental > Aquatic > Freshwater > Lake > Sediment | place: USA: Wyoming | collected... | reverse complement strand
CTGAGCTGGTTTGTGCTCTACTTTGCGAACGGTCACCTTCTCATCAATGCCTATTTTGGAATTCTCTCTTATAATGCCGTCTATCTGAATGATGTTTTGGCCCCTATCCTGGACGTAACAAGGCATGACCTTGGCGGCTGTTTTCCTTTTGCCTTCTACTTCTACTATTTCACCCACTTCAAGACCTAAATTGTTCATGTCTTCTGGGTCTATTCGGGCGATAGCTCTGCCCACATCTTTCGGCAGGGCTTCCATCACCCTCAGGATTACTCGGTCATCAGCTATTATCTTACTCATGGCTCACCAAACAACTCCTGGCTAAAGGTTCTCAATGCCTCTATTCCTTTGATTTCTCCCGCTTGTGAAGGCATAATTGTTATTGTTAAGTCGCTAAACCGGCTTCTTATCTGTTCTATGTACCGCTGATGTTCTTCCTTTTTCTTCCTGCAAAAATCGCAACCGCTTGATTGCAGGACGTTGTTTATGACCAATTGCTTCACTTTTATCCCGTATTTGCTCAAACCACCTATCAACCTCTCTGTTTCCAGAATGACCATAGCCTCTGGGACTGTCACCGCTACGAACTCGGCCCTACCTTGGTTGCGAAGCAGGTCTTCTATCCTCTTAACTGCTTTCTTGGTGGTCAGGAGAAAATCGTCGCCTTGGTCCGGGGTATATCTGCCGGCAAATGTCTCAACCACGTACCTGTACTTCCATCTAATTTTTGCCAGTACCTTAATCCAATCATTCAATAGCTGGGGCGAAGCCAGGAGTCTCAAGGCGTGGCCGGTAGGTGCTGTATCTACCACGTATTTATCGAATGTCGCCTGGTCTATCAGGTCTACTATCGTTTTGAAGCCCATTACTTCATCCATACCCGGAATAGGCAAGGCAAGAACAGAGTTGATGTCATCTGCGTCCAAGCTGGTGCCGGTGTCTAAAATTTTTTTTATTTGTTCGTCATGTTCGCTCTTAAATCTCGCCAGAGCTTTTTCTGCGTTGATTTCAAGAGCGCTCAAGTTCGCTACTCCTTTTACTTCTGTAACCTGGCCGCCGATCTTCTGGCCCAAACTGTCACTAAGTGAATGGGCGGGGTCGGCTGAAACAAGCACGGTCTTAAAACCCCTGTTTAACGCAGGGGCAGCCAGATAAAGGGCTGTGCCGCATGCACAGGTTGTTTTTCCTACGCCGCCTTTTCCGCCAAATAGAATTAATTTTAGCGAAGGCTCTTTCAGCCCTTTCAAGGCCATTTACTTTTTCACCTTGATTTCCAGGATGCCGTTGTTATAAGAAGAAGTCATCGTTTCGGCTTTTACCTTTGCCGGCAGCAATATCTCCTTATGATATTTCCTGTCCCCTGTCTGTGCAGATATGTCCAGGATATCCTCTTTGATTTCCAGTTTTATGTCTTGCTGCCTTACACCCGGCATTTCCGCGTAGATTCGAATTTCTTTTTCTTCGTCAAAAACATCTGTTAGCGGCTCTCTTACTTGCTCAACTACAGGTCCTTCAGGAGTCTTTTTGAAGTTTCCGAATGACTCGATTACAGGCTCGCCTCCAACCGCTGTTTTCACAGAGAACCCGAAGACACCCTTCATACCTTTCTTGAGGTTGCTTAAGTCTATCTCGCCTTCTTTATTGATTTCACCGCCTGCTTCTTTTAACTTGGCAGCCAAGTCAATCAAGTTTCCGATGCCGTTCAATAGTCCCCCAAGCCCGAGGCTCAACTTTCCTATACCAAAGTCGATATCCGAACCTTCATTTTCTTCATGTCTTTTCGTTTTTTCTTTGGCCATTTTGGGTCCCTTTAATCCCCATTCGCTAATTAATAGTCTATAGCTACTTTCTTAAACGATCCCGCCGGTTGACTCTTACAGACTTTGATGGGTTGCTGTTGGTCAACTTCTGCCTGCAATTTTTCAATTCGAGCGGAAGTAGAGTCCAATTGTTTTTTCAAGGCGTTTTTTCTCTTATCAAGCGCAAAGATTTCCCTTTCGAGCCTGTCCTTTTCGTTTCGAAGCACATATAATTCCAGGTAAGGCGACCTTTGAACCTTTGGGATGGACCGGACGCCTATAGAATGTGCGCTTTTGATATGAGCAACGCCGGCAATTTGTGATAGCCGCTTCATTTATGAGGACCTCCATATCTTTCCGGTATCAGTCAATCTAACCGTTAACTGTACTCTTCGACTAACTCCTTAACGATTTCTTTTACCCTGTTCTGATTCGTTTTCGAACCAACCCGGCTGGTTTCAGAGGCAAGTACGTCCTGGCACATTTGCATGAACACACCGTCCGCCGTGGAAGGGGTCAGATTTTGGGTCTTAAGAGTTTTTGCAATCATAATGCAGCCGCGCACGGTTGGTGCAAACTCGCACTTGCCGGATTCTCTTAGGTCTCTGACAATATTGACTATTTTCTCAACGTGCGGTTTAGACAGTTGGGATTTTGCCTGGGTGACAGCTACTTCGGTATCGTAGTCAAAGTGGTCTAAGTCTATGGTCACCATTCTATCTCTCAGCGCATCCTGGCTCCTGTGGACGCCGGCATATTCCTCCGGGTTGGAGGTAAAAATGGCCGTAAAATCCTGGTCAACCTTCAAATATGGTCCGTCACCATCTCGTGCCGCGGGCAAATCCATCATTTTCTCCTGCAGGATGGAAAGGAGAATATTATTTGCCTCTGGCCGGGAACGGGTAAATTCGTCGTATATCAACGTAAACCCATATTTACAGGCGACCGTTAAGCGGTTATCAACCCAACGCTTCATCATGTCTTCTTCGGTCTTTAGAACTCTGGAGACAAAGCGGTCCACGACCTTTCTAATCCTGTAGCCATATTCACCGCCTACGAGATCGGATGTTGTGAACTCCTCATCGCCGTGAATAATTACAACCGGCCTTCCAACCTTGCTGGCCACATGCATAGCCAGTGTCGTTTTGCCGCAGCCTGAAGGCCCTCTGAAATGGACGGGAAAGCCGGCCTTGATATAAGAGAGAGCCCTGCTTGTGATATCCTTAATGTACTTTGTTTCAACAAAATCCGGCAGAGGAGTCGGCTCCAATACTGTGGTCATCTCGTCAATCATTTTGCGGCACCTCCTTGCTTGCTTTTGGTGCACCGTTCATAACCGCTCTGGTTAATAAGCAGCACGGACTGTTTCCCTGCTGCCTCTGCTGTCTTTTACAGCTTTCTTGCGGCTTTTGCCCCCGGTGATTTCTGGCCCGACTTTGGTTTCCTTGCCCTTAGCTTCAAACTTAGGTGCAACGAAACCTGCTTTTCTTGCCTTGACTAATCTGGTGCTCATATCCTTCCAGGCCTTTCTTGCCCGGGCCATATCGGAACTAAACTCACCGATGAACTTGTCAGCGTCACCCAGGATTTTTTCAACCTGTGTCTGAATATCTCTTATTTCTTTGGCCAGTCTGTCCTTGGTTTCCTTTGACATCTCGCTGCGATGCCTTTCGAAGCCGCTCAGCATGGAACGCACATCGCCGGTAAGGTCATTGACAAAAGCTGCTAATTCCTTTGCCTGTTCCCTGCTCATCTGCTTGTTGGTTTTATGAAACTCGGCGATCATCTGTTGCGCCTTCTTCAGCAAATTGTCCACATTCTTCGATAGCCCATTTGTAAAACTGGCCAAATCCTTGGCTTGTTCGGCAGCCATTTTCTTCCTATCTGCAGCGAAGCCTTTTAAGGTTCTATGGGTGTCAGCAACCAACTCTCCCACTGCCTTTAGCCGAACATCGCTGGAAATCATGATGTTCTCTGTAAGTCTCTTCATATCCTCAGCAATTGCCATTTTGGATCTCCTTTAACAGTTTTTTTCAAACTTTCTGAAAAACGGTTGAACCTACATCATTACGCTTTGTTACTTCCGGATTTCTTTGGCAAACACGTATCCTTGCTTTCTTGTACTCACTGACATCGGTTATAGTGCCGTCGATCTGGGTCATCTGGCCCTGGTCGTCAAAAACAGCCTCACCCCGGTCGATAACGTAACGCAGCGAACCATCCTTATGAATTAGGCGATACCCTATTTCAAAAGGCATCCCACGGTTTTTGCACTGGGCAAATACCGCGAAAACTCTATCACGATCGGCAGGATAGACCATGTTCATCCAAAGCTGCTGGTCTGCCAGAATCTGGTCAGCGGTGTATCCGGTTAGCTCCTCAATCCTTCTACTGAAACAAATAACCTGTGGCTGCTCCGAAGGCGGGGCCGAATAAGGAACTTCGCAAACCGCTTCAATCAGGCAATTAAGCTCTTCCTCGAACAGGCTCATGTCATCTTGGTCTTTCTTATCCAGCATCTGACTTGCACTCCTGCCATCTGTTTTGGCGATCCATCTGCCTCGAACCAATATCTGACAAACCTACACCTAACGCGCAGGAAATTCGCTTCGCATAAAAGGCTTGCCAACATGCTTAAGAACGCTACGGACAGACCTGGCGAAGCGACTTTTCAAACCTTTGCCGGTCCCATCGAGAGCTTCATCAAACTCTTGCAGCCTTTTCTTAGTGTAGGCTTCCACCTCTTGGAGTTTCTTGTCAAATTCGGCCTCAAAAGTCCGGTTATCAATACTTTGAAAATGGTTCGGCAACGACCGCATATTCTCTATCAGGTTCCTAACAAAACTGACGAAATCTCTTATATTTTTTATCTCACCATCACTCATGGGCTCATGTTCTCTTTGCTTACGCTCTGTCTGAAACCAGAACCTTGTGAGCATATCACCTACCCCGGTTGTCACACTCTTAGAAAACTTATTCAACCTCTCGTTCTGCGGGCCAGCTATGTCTTCTTCATACGGAGCAAACTCGTGCAGCGCTTTCTGAGTATTAGTCATCAAGATGCTCATCACAGCAGCCTGCATCTGCGAAAAGCTTATGATCCTACCTATGACATCTATCATACTGCCCCATACTCCCCCTAAGTTTTCACTGGCCGGCTGGATCGGCTGTGCGCTGCTTGTACCCTTTCCTTTCTGAAATCACTGAGCATGCTCAGCACCTGTCCCTTTCTCTCTTTCTGGCGAGCTATTCGGCTGTCCCGCTGCTGCCGGAATTTTCCAAGCATTACCTTAAAGTCTTCCACCCTGAGGTTTCTTCCCTTGTTCAAAAGATTCTGGAGCGTTTTTGTCATTTCCTGCTGCTGTCTTTGGAACTCTTTCAGCTTGAAAATAACCTCTTGCTTTCTTTTTTCCTGGGTGGCAAGAATTGATCTAATCACAGTCTGGCATTCTTTAGCCCGCTGAGATTCGCCGGTGGTCAGCGCTTCGCGAAAGTTTCTTAGGTTTTCTCTCAACTGGCGGGCAAGGCTTATTTGTTCGTTAAGATAGTTTTTTGATAAATCCCTTACTTCTTGTTCCTGTCGGTCCTGCTGAGAAGAAATAGCGCTCATCATATTGTTAAAATCTTTCCTGCGTAGAGAGCCGGTTTTGGCAAGGTTTTCTCTGAACTGATCATTTATTCCTTCTCGCTCTTGTGTCGTATCAAACACGAGATCCTGAAAGTCCCTAAAGAGCCGCTGGGTAGTCTCGAGGAAGGCTTCGATCCCCTGTATGCCGATCTCGTAAGAAGAAGCAATTTTGTCAACAATACTGTCTGCGTTTACAGTTGCGAGCATCGCTATAATTCCATTTTCTGATGTTGAAAAGGCTTGCTTGGCGAACCATGCTTTTTTTGCCTTTCCGATGGCGCTATAAGGATGGCTCGACAAGAAACCTATACCGAGAATAAGCCCCCATTAAGGATGGTTACGGCTCAGCTAAAGGACCGACCTCTACGCTGCCGTCGCAGTCAGACCTATTGCCTCAGCGTACTTGAGATAGGTCTCAACCGATGCAACCACCACTCTGGCCTCGATAGCGAGTATTTCAATACCCACTAAGGAGAATCTGACCCAGGCATCCACTACGACGCCTTTGTCCAGTATTCGGTCAATAACCTCGACTAGACTGGACGAACCGATTGCTTTTTCTACTGCCATTTTCGTTCTCCTTTCATTCTTTTTCAAAAGCCCATAAACTGTCTAGAAACGCACATTACACAGGTATACCTGATGATAGCTCTAACTGCTCAAAGCTGACAGTTTGGCTCAACAATGCTAAAACCGTTTTGGAGCTGCGACGCCAATGAGCCGGCAGCTTTCGCTCTCGTCACGGAAGCAGAGAGTGGTAGCAAAGCGTTTGTAATCTAAGCCGACCTTCTAATGCTAAAAATTCACCTACTGAACGGCTTATTGGCGCAGTGAAACGTAAGTCACTACTTTCGCCCCCAATCTGTGGAGTATTATCGGTGAATCCATTGTAGACCTTTAATCTTTACTAACATTAGTAACAAGTTTCTCCGTCACCGTGACAAGGTCTAAGGCCTTTACTCTCCTGTTTATATTCGCCCTGAGTTCTGTTTCAAACGGGTTTAGGTGCACTGAACCCTCATATCAGTGCTGAAAATGTTGTTTGATGTAGCTGGACCAGTAGACTCGGACATTGGCAACCAGAATACAGACGTGACCGCTAATTTAGCGCTATCCAGACGGCGTGTTCAAACAGCCCTAAAAGCTCGATCAATTGGTGGACCGCATCAGGCGCTGGGTTATAGCACCCCGGCGGAGGTCTACGGCGCGGAGGTGAGACGCGGCGGATCGCTCGCTTCGCTCCGCTGCGCCAGGGGCTTCGCTCCGCTCGCTCCCGCCGCGTGTACCTTGGTGACGGATCCACCTAAGAAATTCCTGACTTTGGTCCAGACAATGGGGAGAGGTTCAAATCTATCCCGGTTCGACCAACGCAGGATGGATCAATCGGCAAATCTGTGTCCTCCCAGTTTCGGATAGGAGACTTTCCAACAAGACTTCCGTGTGCGACCCCTATATGAATGCCATCCACTTCGCGAACAATAGGAATTGTTCCAGTGAGATCGTGCGTGGCGGACTTTGAGAAAACCGTACAGGGATAAAGGGTCGCGCCGCTGACCTCAACAGAGTCGCTTGTACGAAGGATTGTAAGGTGATTTACCTGTTGAAATATTGCTCTGTTGTAAACGCAATCTGCCCCCAGAATATCATGGTTTCCTGGGAGGAGATAAAGTGGCATGTCAGGATACTGATTGAATATGGCTATAACTTTCTTAACCTCCTCTTGACTGACCATGTTATACTCGAAAATATCGCCACACAAGAGCACAAAGTCAGCGTTCTGATCTTGAGCCGCTTTCAAAACATTACGGATAGATCCGATTCGGGTTTCCCGCACAATAGGACCGGCTTCTCCCAGACCTCCACCCTTCATTCCAATCTGCCAGTCTGAGGTTCGAACAAATCGCGTCATTTTACATGTCCCTGTTCACGACCCTATTTTTTTGCCTAAGCTATGTACGAGAAGCGGGGATAGGTGTTTCCTACCCATTTCATGGTAGCTAATATTCCCGCTCTCGTCAAAACAAAACCGGCCTATCTTCAAGGGTTCGCAATCCAACGATCTCTTGCACCAACTCGCAGAACTGGCCACGCCCGCCATAGGATCGCACCCTCCTACTCGACAAATGTCCCCACTATTGTATTATGACCTTTCTCTCTTGGCGAAATCTATTGGACCGGTCCTGCCAGCCTCTCAGGCCAGTGCGCGCGCACGAATGCGGCCCGAAAATAGGCCTTCCCTAGACTTGCCTCATTCTTGGCCAGTTGTCATAAGTGGTTGTCACCACTAATTTACCGTCAGTTTCCATAGAACTTGGAAAAGCTGACATTCGAACTATTTGGTAAAGAGTCGCGCGTTTGAGCCGATGACGCTCCCAACAAAAAAGGCTGTCAGTGTTTCTGACTGCCAGCCCTTTGCCTTTCAATCCTACAGAGGTGTTGCTGCTACGGCCTCACCGCAAAGTCGTAGATGCGGACGTCATTGATCAGGCTGAAAAACAAACTTTCTGGGTTGCGATTTTTGCCATTGTCAGTTATCGCTCGTTTGGGGCCCATTCTATTGGCCCCAGAGCCAGTTCTCGGCCAACTCTTTTAGGTCGTTAAAGTCAACCTTGCCGTCGTTGGTCAAATCCGTCCCGTCACCGTCCTCCGTGCTGATCGTGTAATCCCTTGCGGGCCTAAGATTGACCACCTTGCTGAGCTATCTCACGCCGGCCCGTCTAGCGCAGCCAATGTTCTGCAAAGATAAGCAGGTCTTTGAAGTTGACCATTCGATCCTCATTGATGTCGGTAATGGGCATTACCGGCGCCTGCCATATCTTCTTGAGCTGCCTATAGCACCTACCGGTCATACACCTTATCCTCACCAGGGGGATACGATGTTCCCTTCCCATTCCAGGGCAAATTCTATTTTTGCTTTACGTAGGGCACAAGCTATGGGAAAATCCTCCGTCATAGATACTGAAAAACATGGGACCTTGCAGATTGTACTATTTTGGGGTTGACGCAGTGAAACAGGCGACTCTGAATTTTATCGTTGACTTGATTGGTTTTTGCAATTTGCTGGGCCTGGCTATTACCGGCTGTATCATGAAGTGGATTTTGCCGCCCGGCAGCGCAGGCCAGGGTCGCGGCTTTCGCGGAGGCCGAGGAGCCACCGAGATAAAATACCTCTGGTCAATGACACGCCACGAATGGGGCGCCATTCATTTCTATCTGGCAGTTCTGTTTGTTATGCTGATGATCGTGCACATCGTCCTGCACTGGACCTGGATAAAGTGCTGCTTGAAATCGCTCTTGGGTTTTTCGCGAAAGGCAAGTTGAGTCAGGTATGCGTATCGCCGTCGCCGGCACCCGTCTCGGCGGCTAAACAATGACTGAACCCAAATCAGCACTTACTCCTCGATGCCACCAGGATTATTTCAACTCGACGGACCAGTAGGCGTGGTCAAGGAACTGCTGCCAACTGCGGTAGCGTTCCTGACCCAGGTGGAGGTGGATAAGAGGATTGTGCCTGGGCTTGATGGGCTTTCGCACCAGCGCCAGCCCCGCCTGCCAAGACCAGTCGCCTACGCTGTCCGCCCACACAAGTGCACGCAAGGGGCACTGGTCGATAATCTTGCCCCCGCGTCTTCCTGTCGGAAGACAGGAGCGGGGGTCTGGCCGCAGGGCAGCGGCCAGCGCAGCGAGCTGCTATTTCCGGCTGCTTTTCCGCTGCGCCTTCTTCCTCTGGCCCTTGGTCGCGGGCTCGATCGGGTGCTTGTCTTCCTCCGTAAGCCTGTTCCACTCTGCCAGCAGCTTTCGATGCCGCTCTATCTCCGCGGCGAATGCCGTCTGACCGGCCAGATTCTTCATCTCCCCGGGGTCCGCTTGCAGGTCGAAGAACATCTCTTGGCTCTGGCCGCCCGTGCCGGGGAACGCCATATACTTGTACCTCTTCGTCCGCAGCATGAAGCTTCGCGCGGGGCCGTTTGCCATCTCCGACACGACATACTCGTGCCCCGCCTGTTTCGGCTTCTCGATGATCTCCCGCAGGCTCTGCCCGCGCATCACCGCCGGGCCCTTCACCCCCGCGTAGTCGCAGATGGTCGGCAGCATGTCCAGCGATGAAACCAAGTGCTCGCGGTCGATCCGCCCGGCGGGGGTCACGCCCTTCCAGCTCACGATCAGCGGCACCGCGGCCTCTTCCTCATAGTACATCATCTTGCCGGTCCACCGATGCGACGCCAGACCTTCGCCATGATCGCTGGTGAACACGATGATCGTATTGTCTTGCTGCCCGGTCTGGCGCAACGCCTGCAGCACCTGCCCGACCTGCCGGTCCACATCCTCCATCATACGGTAATACGCGTAGATGTACTTGCGCCAATGATTCTCGTCCCACGCCTCGTGTCGCGTCTTGCGACTAAACGCCTCGGGCGCGCCCTGAGTATCCCCGAAATTCGCCGGCAGCGGCGGCAGCTCGGCCCCAGCGGGCGGCTGATATCGCTTCCATACATCCTCCAGAAGCGGACTGCTCTCTCCCGCCGGCAGGCAGATATCGTGCGGGTTGATGAACGACACTACGGCCAGAAATGGCTTTTCGCGTTTGCGCCGGATGAACTCAATTGCCGCGTTCATCGTCGCTTCATCCACCACCTGCGCCAGTTTGCCCTGCCGCGTGGTCTTGTTCAGCACCTCGTAGCCGGCGATGCCGTCAGCCGGA
>Ga0315288_10013749_pt1 | contig 10127 bp, 9 predicted proteins | sample YL17G11_20_MG_FD_203454 | JGI IMG/M metagenome (GOLD analysis project Ga0315288, IMG submission 203454) | Sediment microbial communities from Yellowstone Lake, YNP, Wyoming, USA - YL17G11_20 | ecosystem: Environmental > Aquatic > Freshwater > Lake > Sediment | place: USA: Wyoming | collected... | reverse complement strand
ATTGGGGCGCCATCTTGCAGCATTGTGAGCAACTCACCACCGATGTAGTCAAAGATTTTTAGTGGGTCGTTAGACTTGCGAACTACCAATCGTTTAGGATCGCCACCGATCTTAAGGAAAAGGGGTAGGTTGAAGGAGAATTCGGCATCAAACCATATGAAGATGGCTTCTTTGTCGTTCTTCTGATAGTCGGCAACGGCCATCATCGCTAGCAGTGATTTTCCCGAACTTTCGGGCCCGTATAAAACAGACACCTTACCGGGCTGAAATCCACCGATGGCAAGTGCCCAATTAAGACTAGGTGATCTGGAGGGTACTGCAGGTTTTGCTGCGACACCAAGATCACTTGCAATAACACCAAACTCAGCCGTTAGCTGACTCATCCACTTGCTCATATATATCTCCTGTAGAAATCTTGTTAGATTTTACTAAACTGTCGTATGCCGCTGTCTACCTACTCCATACCCTCGTTAGGCGAGTTGCTGTATTCGCCAGAATAAGCAATCTTCTTAACAGCCTCGTAGGCGGCACGAAAGGTGTACGACTTGCCGCGAAGAAACGCCACCATGGCTTCTGACTTCTGCTTAGCGCGCTGCGCATCTTGAACGCCCTTGTCTAGAGGTACGTATCGTTTACGTGCAGCATCAGTATCTTTAACACCTTTGCTTTCTAAGTATTCTGGCGCGTTATCCATGTACGCTATAGATTCGGCAGTATCCAAAGCGGATTCAGCAGCCCCCAATAAACGCATAGAGGTTGCAAGCAGCGTGCTTGTTAGATCGTAGGCCATGATGAAATCACGAATATATACGGGGGCCAACATAGTGTTGAAGCCCCCGGATATATCTTCTAGACGTCGCGTGAATTCAGCCAGCCGATCGAGTTTCAAGTTACTTAAACCGTCCTCGATCTTCTGAACTTCTGAATTCATGTTTTAGTCATCCCCAAGAATGTCGTTTGCCATGGCTAAAGCGCGTGCTCTAGCATCGTTTGCAACTGGACGCTTAGCAGAGGCCGCTTGCACCACTTCTTCTAGGTCGTCAGCATCGTCAAGATCATCGGCATCAACCTTAATACTAATCTTGGCGTTTACAGCTTTCTTAGGTTGTGCAACAGGAACTTGACGAATTGGAGTTGCTTCAGGTGCCCCGTATCCTTCGATCGCCAAACCTGGCGCGTTTTTTGCAAGCTCACCAACAGTGAACAGAAGAATCTGCTTCAGCTCATCGTAATCCTTCTTAGGATAGATGGAACTGAGATCATAGCCAAGCTCTTCGTAGTTTTCAACCACAGAGATAGGCAGCGCGGAGCGATCGTCGATCTTAACGAGTTGACCGTTCATCTTTTGGCGAATCTGGTGGAACCCTACATCGTACTTGGTTTCTTTGTTTTCACCAGAACGCTCGATATTGAACCATACGCCTGAATCGTCTTCGGCAGAATCCAACGATGTCGGATCTTGACCATAGTCTTTGATGTACTGATTCATCATCTTCTTGACGCCTTTGTGAGCCGTACTTTTTAGCTCCAAGATGCCAACTTCACCAGCCTGATTAACAGCGTTGTAGGCGTAGGCGGTGTTGACGCGCATCTGCCACTGCGCTTCGCGCATATCTTTAAGAGCATCTTTGATCTCGCTGTCTGATGCGCCGGTTGCTTCAAGAGCTTTTAGCTTCTTGTCGATAGCGATCTGTAGCGCGTCAGTGTACTCGCGAACTGGACATGCTTCGCCGTCGGTAGCTGGCGTAGCATACGGACGACGCTTGCCGGTCTTAGGATCGAGGAGCCAGGCAACGGACCAGCGTTTATATGGATAGTTGTTGTGAACTTCTGCATCACCAAAAGGTGGCAAGATGCGCACGATGTTAACACCCGGGTTGATCTTGTGGCGAACCCATTTGCGATCAGACCGAACAGACTCTTGATTGATTCGTACTTTGCTCATTGATGCACTCCGTTTGTGTCTTAATAGACGATTGTTGGTTTGATTATACAGAAAAGATTACGTGGACGCTTCTTCAGCTGCGATCGGCATCTTCTTAGTCTTGGCGGTCACCATCTTGTCTAGATCTTTCTCCATAACCTGCTGACAGCCTAGCTCAGCCAATCGAGTTGCGTAGAAGGACGGCGGGCCGAAGAAGATGAGATTGGTGCCAGAAGGACGGTGATTAAAATGGTATTCCACGTACTTGTAGAGCATTTCTGGATACTGGGTACTAAACACCTTGATCAACACTTGGTTGGTTTCCGCCTCTGTAGTGCACGGTACGCCAACGAACTTACTTGCGTTAACAGACGTTAGAGCATCGTAGTCGATGCCGATGTATTTGGCGCCTACTGCTGCTACCAGTTCGCGAAAGTAGTTGACGGTCATGATACCGCCTCTTGGGCGCTTGACGCTAACTGCTTTGATCTCGTCCACGAAGGAAAAGTCAGGGATGATGTGCTCATACCTATTTAAAGTTACTGGCAATTTTTTGGGTATCACGAACACTGACATCTTCGATTTGCTCCATTTCAAGAATTTCTAATCCGGCCTGATCTTTCCACGTCTTGTTGGGCTTCCCCCTAACAAACACTATGGAATTAACCGGCCAACCAAGCGCTTTTGTTTTCTTCCACCAGGAACACATCACGGGGGCGGTTCCATCCGAGAGTTCTACTTCTACTAGGTCGTACTCCTTTCCAGTCTTCTTAGACACGATCTTTTTGTGAGCGGATCCAACGTAAAGAAGAAACATGCCTACTTCTTTATCATGCTTTTTAGCGGCCATCGACAAGACAGATTTTGCACTAGACACTATTGGAAGCTCGTCGCCGTACATCAGCGGAACTCCCGGAACACCTGTCGCATGCAGGTGTGGTTTGATAGACCGTAAATCTGCAACAATCAGCGGATCCTCGGTTAAGCTCTTGTTGAAGCACTTGTTGTATTCGCGCTCTAATAGAAACGAGTCTAATGCTGATAGAGAGTCGAGCTGCCCCGTATCTTTCTTAGATTTTCTAGCTTTCAGATGTTGGTTCCACATCTTCTTTCTAGCTTCTAGAAAAGGTAGCTTCTTGTCTAAGAGATGATTGGTCGCCCCAGCGTGCATCAAAGCTAGAAAGTGACCTGCGTTTACCCTAGAAGGGGTAACCTTTTCTAAGTATTCTTCGATAGAATTAAAAGGCCCTTTATGCACCAGCTCTGCAACGCTAGATGGTCCAATTCGCTTTACCATTGAGATTGGAGCAACCAGTTTTCCGTTGAAGATTTCAAACTTATCCGTGCACACTGCAAGAGATGGCGGCTCTACTATAGGTCCAAGCAGAGTGATAAATTCTCTGAGCTTGTCCTCGCTATCGGTGTTGTTGAGGACCGCGGCCCACCACTCAAGCTTATGGTGGCGCTTAAGGTACATAGTGATGTACCCCAATTCCGCGTAGCTTCGACTGTGCGCTCGGTTAAAGGAGTAGCGAGCAAATGCTTGAATTTGCTGACAAAGTGAGTCTGCTTGCTCTGTGGTCCATCCTCGCTTTTCAGTGGCTTGGCGAATACGTGCAAACGTAGCCATCATTACTTCGTGCTTCTTTTTAGCGATCGCACTACGGATCTTATCCGACTCCTCCAACGTATAGCCGCAAAGCTCTACGAGGATGCTCATAACTTGCTCTTGAAACACCATAACGCCGTATGTTTCTTTAAGAATTGGTTCAAGATCGCGATGAATATAGTATGGATCGTTTTCTCCTTTACGCACCGAAATATAAAAATCTGCGGCAGACATTACTGCCGCCTGATGCTCTCCATCCTTCTCGGCACGATCTCTGTTTTTAGAAACTCCTACGTCCATCATCGCGTCCATTGCACCTGGTCGCATAAGAGCAGTCATTACAGATAGCTGCTCTTTGTCTGTAGGAGCGAAGTCCTTTACAACATTCTTGATAACGGGAGAGTTAAATTGAAACGCAGAATCTGTCTTCTTCTTATAGAAGTCCTCATAAACGCCTGGATCTTCTGGCAAGCGATAGATTAGGGGCATACCTGCCTCATCAGACTCCATATAGTCGATGCCTGTGTTCTGCTTGATTAGAGCAAGAGCATCAGACACCATGCTGATAGTGGTTACGCCAAGAATATCGGCCTTTACAAGACCCGAAGTCTCGACCATACCAGCATCGTACTGAGTTACTTGAATCATGCCGTCAGCATGTTTGTCAAAAATCTTCATCGTAGGCACGCGCTCGGACGACAGATCGATAGAAGAGATGACGAATGCTGACGCGTGACGACCAATACTCCTAGGCAAACCGATCAGTTTCTTGACCATCCCTTCGATCTGAGAGTACTGCTTAAAGAAGTTGGCTACCTCTGGCGTGGTTTCTACAGTCCCCCGATGATATTCGCCCTCTTTGTCTGTGTAGCCGTATAGGAAGTCGTATTCGTCGACTCCCTGCGGAGAATCTGGAATAAGCTCGCACAAATCCCTAATCTCAAAATCCTCGCGATTTCGGCCGTACATAGCCCACATAGCATCTTTGATAGCGTTTTTAGTTTTCATCTTTTGGATGGTGCATATCTGCGCAAAGCCAGTTTTGTATTTTTCTTGCAGATAGCGTAATACTTCAGTACGGCTGCCAAAGTCACAGTCGATGTCGGGGAAACTACCGGCTCTAATACGCTCGTTAGAGAGGAAGCGCTCAAACGGTAGGTTTGTCGCGATAGGATCGATATGGATGATGTGCAGATAGTAGGAGACTAGCGATCCGCCGGCAGACCCCCTGCCGATGTTCTGCATGATGCCGATGGAGCGCGCGTACTCGCACATGTCAGCATACATCAAGAAGTACGGAGTGAAATTAAGCGTGGGGTTGCGCGAGATGACGTCCATCTCTTTCTTAAAACGCGCAACGTACGTCGGATCGTTAGACCATCTACCGTTCTTCTTCGCAAAGTCTTCCACCAGCAGACGTGTTTGCTCGTCGTAGTTGCTGGAGAGATCTTGAATGTGCTGCGGGATGTCGATTGTCGGCAAGAGATACTTAAACTCTATCTTGATGTTTTTGGCTTGAGCCAAAACATTGTTTGCGTTGCTGATCCACGTGTTAAATTTTTCTGGTGTAACCCAAGCTCCTAGCTGCTTGTGCAGCTCAGAAAAGATTTCCCCAGACTCTTTGATGTGGTAGGACTCGATGTAGCTTTTCTGGCTCTTAAACGAGTTTCTTGAGATGCAGTCTTGTATCAGCTTGTCTGACTTGTCGATGAAGTGAGCACCGGATACTGGAATGCAACGAAGCCCGTGCTTGTCTATCAGCTTCACTAAGAATCTATTGAAAGCTTTGCCCCAGTCGCCCTCCACAACCGTAGCGTTTTTCTTGATCTTCTGAAAACCGCTCTTTGCAGAGTAGGTTTCTCGGATTGAGATGGGATTTAGCTCAACGAGAAACTGATCTTTTAGATTGCTGCGATACACGTCAAAATAGCGCTCCGCTGTCTTCTCATCACCCGCCAAGATTGCTTGTCCCATAGGGCTATAGATGTCTACTCCGCCAAAGACGATGCCGCGCATTTTGCTTTTTAACTGGCCGATAGAAATCTTAGGGTAAGTGACACCATCGAACTCAAACTGATTATCGTATCCCTTTGATGCCAGTTTAATGAGGTTAAAGTACCCCTCGTTGCTGACGGCCCACGCATTGACTGGATGCACCACGTCGGGCTCGGATCCATCGAAGAAATACAAGCACACGCCGGGAACACCGACGATCTCTGGCTCTTTGACTCGCGTCATGAAGTACATGGCAGTAGCAGGTCCGTGATCAACGATGCTGAGTCCTGGTGTCTTAGTTTTCTTGCACCATTCTATCCACTCCTCGGGCGAAGGCACGGACTCGGTGAGACCGTACATAGAGTGTAAGTGCAGCTGCGCAACAGGCGGAAACGATATCACGGACTCAGCGGTAATATCATTGTCGGCTAGCTCTTCTACAAAGGGATCTTCCTCTAAGAGTTCGCCTATCTTCATGTCAACCGCGATAGTTGCTGTTATGTCGGACAAAGCTTCGTGAGCGTTGATGGCTACGCCAAAATGCTTGGCAAGCGTAGCCAGTTTCATGTTCTCTGTCTTAAGAAGAGCCTTAACTTTTTGAACGCGCAAGAACGTGTCGTGGATTTGAAGCTCAAACAGATCAAAGAAATCGTCTGCGCGCTTATGCTTAGTAAAAAGGGCGCTTAAAAAGCGCTTATCAAAGCCAACGTTGTATCCAGCAATGATGAACTTGCAATTGAACGAGCGTAGATACTTGATGAAGTTATCCAGCATCTGGGCAGATGGCTGAAACGTCTTCATTTTAGCAGCAGAGATGCCGTGCGACTTAAACGCGTTGTCGTCTATGACATCGGTTGCAAGAGGTGCGGCAAATTCATTAAAATGCGGATGAAGTTTGCCGTTGATCTTGGGTATGCACGCAAGCTGGATTATGGCATGCTTGTCCGGATACAAACCGGTTGTCTCTGTATCGACGAAAAGAAAATTCATAAACTACCTGTAATGGATGGTTTATGAATATTCTACAGATTCTGTTTTTTAGAAAGTGAAGGCCATACTGTATACTCAATCGGTAATGATCTACGCTATTCCTCCCACTTCCAATTAGGTGGAGGCCGATATCCGCTCCCATCACTACTGTGATTCCATGTCCATCCTTTTTGGGTGGGATGTGGCTTACCGTGCATTGCTTTTGACTGCTCTTCAGTAAGTTGAAGATTGCCGTGTGGAGTGTTGTCATAATGATATTTAGGCTTTACGTACTTATGGATCTGAGTTTTATACACATCCACATCGTGTGGACTAACTAATAATTCACCCTCATTTTTTTCATGATCGTGTTTTTCCTGAATGTAGGGTAGATACGAGTGTATCTTGTTTTCGGGTATCCAGGCATGGAGGGTCTTCTGTGGACTACGTGAGTTAGACGCCCAATATTTGGCAAAACTTGGGTCTGTGGTCCACGAAGTCACAATGCTCTTGTGACTATCATCATCTACATGAGCTGTCCTATAAGCTTTATATTCTTTTTCATTTGTTTGGGGGTTTACTCTAAATTTCGATTCTCCATCTAAATGATGGAGCATCTTATTTCGTAGATCACCGGTTGCAGGGGGCAGCTTATCTAGAGCTTCTCTGTTACCGCCCATAACCCAATCTTCTGCAGCCTTTATTTGCGGTTTTTTCCAGTTCTTTTCTAAAGACCACTGACCATTTTGCGACAGTTTAAGTTCTTCTCGCATCCTATTAAGCCCTTCCTTTAGAAGGAAAAGGAGAGATCGATTGTTGTCGACAGCTGATCACTTGTGTTCAGCTTAACTACGACTTCGTTGCCCATCAGGTTCTCTGATGCCATGCCTTCGAGGATACCCGATTTGTAGGCTTCCCAGAGAGGTCCAAGGGCACGAAGATCGGCTGGCTGATAGGTAACTGCGTAGTTAAGGGTGAACTTCTTCTGTCCCTTGCCAGCAGCAGCCGTAAGACCGCTAGTGATAGCGGCCAGATTGTCTGTGACTACCCAAGCCCTACCAGCGGCGCGAGCTTCTGCGAGCTTTGTGTCCAGGGCGCCTGTGTACGTTGTTCTTAGTGACATATTTGAATTCCCCTCAAAATATACTTTGATGGGCTGATTATATCACCGCCAATGACTCAGACACTAGCGTTAGGGTTTACACCGCCCTGAATCTCTTTGATCTTGCCAACGAGGAAGTGAATCTTGGCTTGCTCGTTCTTGATTACGCTCTTGTAGCCTTCTTCTAGATCTTTTTTGATCTGTACAGCAGCCAAGATGCGCTCGTCTGAGGACATCTCTTCCTTAAGCTCAGAGATGAGCATGATGGACTTGATGATGAGATGCGCTGCCTCGTCCTCGTTCAGGTTGGTGTTGTCTTGGACGAAGGTCTTGGTAAGCAGTTTGCTTTCGGTACTCATTAAAATTCTCCTTAGTTAAAGATAAGGCCGTTTTACTTTACTAGCGACGACGCGAAGTAAAGAAAACGTTCCTTACGCGCGTCATTTAGCGAGGGTGGCCTGTGCCTTGATGATTTTACGCCGTTCAACCGCTACCGCTTTTTCTGCGTTCGTTTTGAGCTTGTGGTCGTTTTTGCATATAACCGACAAGTTACTGATATCACAGAATAATCGCGATACAAACACATCCCAGGACAGGAAGCCGACGAGAGGATCCACCACTGGATCTAAGTGATCCACCTGGATGTCTTTGCCCATAAACCACTGATTACACGTAGCGCACAGGTACTCTACGCGCGGTTTTGCAGCCGGAGACCCATCACTCTTGAACCAGGGGCGCTCTCGACGCACCTTGTGCATCACTTCGCGCACGATAGGAGAGCGGGAGAAAGTACGGCGCAGCGCAGATCTGATCGCGCTGTTTGCGTTGTAGGGCGGCCGTTTTTTCTTCTTCATGAACCAGTTATACTACTTTTCCGCATCGCCCTTGTTGATCGATGGCGGAGGTGTAGTAGAAGAGCTTCCGCCAAAGGCACCGCGGATGCTTGCAACGCCACCAGCGTTTAGTTGCGGGTCACCCTTATCCATTGGATCTTGGCTTAAAGCCCACTGACCGTTCTTGGCTAAAGTGAGCTTTTCTTTGGCCGCGGCCATAGCTGCGTCTTTCATGCCCGGCTCTTGCGTCTGCTGAGCCACGTTGACCGGATTCTTCTTAGAAGAAGGCGTCAGAGACGGTGCCTTAGGCGCGTCAATCTTAGGGGCGGTATTGACACTAGGGGGCTTAGGAGGCTTGATAGAAGGCATCGCTACGGCCTTCTCAAGTGTCTCTAAAATACCATCAAGCTTGTGCAGTGTATCACTCATGTACCTATGGTATCAGATAGGTACGATACGCCGTTTTTCTTCTCCACCTTCAAGACCTTGGAGAAGCCAGTCTTTATTTCGCTAGCATGATCAATTACAAAAACTTGTCTTTTTGCGGCAACTAGCTCTATCACCTCTAAAACACGCTCTCTATTGAGAGAGTCCAATCCCTCAAAACCTTCGTCAAGAATGATAGGGTTGATAGCGATCCCGGCTACGTCTTCTAGAAGGCCTATAACGGCAAAATCCGTGGCCATAGACAGACAGCGTAGTTCGCCGCCGGACAGGCTTCCAACGGTGCGCTCGTTGCCGCCGATGATGAGCTTGTCGCCAAACTTGGCCTTGACATCCCCGTTCTTGTTCTCTTTAAAGGATTGGAGGGAATAGTCAGCATTGGGCCATATCATGGAGACGTACTGGGCCACCTGTTCGTTGAACATGTTGATCACGGCGTCCACAACGTAGGCTGGAGCTCCAGACGGAGACAGGGCCAGCGCCAAAGCTTCCAGCATCCCCTTGGATTTGTCTAGCGACTCTAGATCTTCTTCTATAAGAAACAGAGCATCTTTTGCTTTTTCCAGCTTTGATTTCATAGCGTCTTGCTTGCTGAGTTTCTCCGTGAGCTGGACGCGCTGCAGATCGATCCACTCCACTTCCATGTTTATCGTGGCGATCTCTTGCTGAGCCGCGCTGTATCTCTCAACTATGCTGGTTTTTTTCTTGCTAAGCTTCTTCATTGCCAGCTCTATCTCGTCTACGCTGGTGCTGGGTGTGACACTAATCTGAGCTACTATTGCGTCTCGTTCTTGCTCCAGATTTGAGACCGTTGTGGATCCCTCAGAATGAATTGTAAACGCACCGTTACAGTGCGGACACTCGATTGCAGACTTATCGAACTCTGCTATCGTCTTCTCTATTCTCTTTAGGGAGGTCTGCAAATTTTTAAGCTGCGCTGATTGCGAGGACGCGAGACGTAGCTGCTGTGCCAGCTCGTTTTCTGCATCCTCAAACGCAGAAATATCCGGTTTGGCCACGGCCTTTAGAGCGGGTAGTTTAGCTCGTAATGGGCCAGGATTAAGCGATTTTAGGTTGCTGGCAAGATCTTCTGATCCAGAGAGTTCGGTCTCGTATATTGTTATTTTGGTGCCAAGCTTTACTCGAGTTAGCTCTAGCTCTCTGATGTCGGCAGACACCTTCTTGATCTTGGCATCAACGATCTGTTTTTTATCGGCAAAATCGTTTAGATTTAGCAGCTTGAGGAAGAAG
>Ga0315288_10013748_pt1 | contig 10127 bp, 12 predicted proteins | sample YL17G11_20_MG_FD_203454 | JGI IMG/M metagenome (GOLD analysis project Ga0315288, IMG submission 203454) | Sediment microbial communities from Yellowstone Lake, YNP, Wyoming, USA - YL17G11_20 | ecosystem: Environmental > Aquatic > Freshwater > Lake > Sediment | place: USA: Wyoming | collected... | reverse complement strand
ATCTTGTTTGCACAGGAGCGAAGAAAGAACAGGACGTTCATGACGCAGTGCATAAGCTTCACGGAAACTTGGAGGAACAAAACCTCATATTCTACGAATAAAAACTTCACGTTTATCGCCGCGTCGAACGCGCCTATTTAGAAGCAGAAGAATCACATGCACGCTACCAGTTCTCTTCTTCTTCGAAGTTTTCGTCCTCGTCCAATTCAGTTTCTTCGTCAGGTTCGTCGAACAAACCTTCACCTCCAATGCTTGCTCTCTAAGCTGCGTGGCGGGTGATACATGAAGATTTTCTGTAATAATGGGGCGCGGGCGTCTGTTGATCTCTGATTCAGACTCTATGAGTCTAGGCTTTATGGTTTATGAGGCATTTTGTTTATAAGCATTGGTGTGATGGGTAAGTGCAGCGTGTAAGAAGTGATTTTTGCACAGCAACCATAAAAGGAGTTGAGAGCGTTGACATATGAGAGAAAAGAAATGCACAAAGCAGTTTGCGCTGAATGCAAAAAGGAATGTGAAGTGCCATTCAAGCCTGATGGCAGCAAACCTGTTTACTGTCGAGAGTGTTACTCGAAGAGAGCACCTCCTAGAAGAAGTCGATTTTAGATAAAGCCAACAGCTCTATTCTGAGATTGACTTTCTCCCAGTTTCTACATTATTTTTTTCAAATCACCTAGGTAGATATTATCGCGCGCTAATGTTGTTGATTGGTGGACCGGTGGGGATTTGAACCCCAGACCTCCTGAGTGCAAGGGACCTATTTCCAAGGAGATATGGGAAAACTTTGCTGTTTGGTTGCTTAAAACACATAGAGAAAGCCATGCTAAAGAGATTCTAAGATATGCTAAGAGATTTGCCTTTGTTCTGGAAAAACCAAGTCAAGCCTCACAGCTTCTAATGCTGAGCAAAGACGTTAGAAGAGTAACAATGAGTTCCTTAAGCAATCTGTCCAAGTATCTGGGAGTTTATGACCTATGGAAACAAACAATAAGAAATTACGGCTTGAAATGGGAAAACACCAGTAGCTTAGAAACCTTTCTGAGCATCTTGAACACCAACTTGGATAAGACAGAATTGTGGTTAAAGCAACTTATTCAAAGACTACCAAAAGAGTATTCTACAGTTCTGGTGTTTGATGCATTAACTGGATTAAGACCAAATGAAGCAGTTATGTCATGCAATCTGATTACTGAACTCTCAAACAAAGGCGAAATAGACCTCTATCTTGACAAGGATTTGATGATGCTTCAACACTTCAGATTTCCAGACCTGTTCCTCAGAAAGTCAAAGAATGCCTACATTTCCTTCATAACTCCTGAATTATTAGATTTAGTGCTGGCTACAAAACCACAAATCAAGTACACAGCACTAGACACAAAGATAGGAAGATTAGGCTTTAACACCCAAACAAAGCAATTAAGAAAACTTTATGCTACAAGACTAAGGAATCATTTGCCTCAAGAACTCATTGACTTAATGCAAGGGAGAATAAGCCAAACAGTATTCATGAAATTCTACTACAAACCTTTGTTACTGGATGTTCAGCAAAAAACAATTAAAGCACTTCAGCCAATGCAAACAGAATTGTTATCTCAAATTCGTTAGGTCTCTTTTTTTCATTTCATTTTAAAAGTTACAACCATTCAAGAGTTGAGAGACAGAACCCTAGAAGCACTTGAACAACTGGAACATTCATTGTGATTCTTCTTTGCATAGGCACTCAGCTAGGTATTTCATTGATATGGGTCTTATGATATTATCGCTGCTTAAGGAAATGATAAATGAGCCAGTTACGGTCATAAGTCCTGTCCATTCTTGCTTGATTTTGTTCAGATATTCTGAGTAGTCTGAGTAGTTCTTGTGAACTGCTATAGATACCCTGTCTGAATCTAAGCCTATTCCAGTGGATGCAAATATGAGGTTTGGTCGTTCAGCAACGAAATCTTGAGCTTTCTGCACTCTTAGCTTTGCATCTGGTTCTTGCTTACTCCTGTTTCCGAAAGTTATTGACATTAGCTCAAAACCCAGTTTTCTCAGATTTGGAGATCCATTATACTCTATGAGTCCTTCCTTCTCAAGCCTAGTTCTAGTTCTGGTTATTGTGGGTTGAGAGGCACCCATCAGCTTTGCCAGTTGTCTATCACTTCTTCTGCTATTTCTTATGAGCTCACAAATTAGCTTCAACTCAATGTCCTTCATCAAGACCAACCTATCAAATACTTTATTGCTACATGATATAAAGAAACCGCTAGGAACAGAAAAAGTCACTGCTTCTAAGCACATCACAAGGCACTATTGGAGTCCATCATTCAAAGAGTTAAGAGACAGAGTGATGACAGCACTGACACAGCTTGAGCAAACACTATGCTTTTGATTGAAGTTGTTGTTCTCTTTTTTTCATTTCATCATAGAGATATTCAAACCATTCTGCAAGTTGAGGACGCTTGAAGTATTCCCTAAGAGCTTTAGTTATGGGCAGAGTCTTTTCCCATATAGTAATGATTGGACTGCTGAAGAGGTCATCAACTAACTCTATATCTATGAGTTTCCTACGAAGAAGAATACCAACTCCTTCAAAGAATTCACTGTCCATCATGTAAGGCACATAATCTGGTGATTCCATAAACTTAGGAAATGAGCCATACTTATGCATGAAACCTTCAAGATCATTGACTTCTTGCTTGAATATGCTTACATCATTCTCTACAAACTCCCTAGTTACAATGGTTGAATAGAGTCTCATTATCAGATCTGTCTGTCTAACCCTAGTTTGGTGTCTCACTTGGAAGATGTAGTAGATGGCGGCTAGCACAACACTTGCAGAAGCAACTGCTATAGAAACTGTCTGTATTTCACTCACTATTGACACCCTGCTATTATCTCACTGGATTATGTATTAAAAACTAGGTCATAAACAGCTCCTAGACAAGAAACGCCACAAGTCAAAACATTCACAATCATTCAAAGAGCTTAGAGACAGAACTCTACAGTTCCATTATTTTTGGGATAAATCATTCCCATCTAACCTGTAATTGAGATGTGCACTGGTTCTTTTGGTTCTTTCAGAATTATGCCTAATGCAAGCAAGACAAACATTATGAGGACATAGATGAATATGCCCTTTTCTCCTCCTGGAAACCCATTGAAAATGAACCCAATTACAAAAATACCGATCGACATGCCAGCAGCTACTAGTAACAGAATGACACCAACTTGCTGCGTTCTATTCTCTATTTCTATTGGCATGGTGAACCTGATATCTTCCTTGACAGTTAAGCTGTGAGTATACTAGGGTTTACTTAGATTATTAGATTTCTGAAAGAAGATTCTATTAGGAAAGAAGAGAAAAAAACAGAATGAAAATCTACTCTTTCTTATATCTTCAAACATCTACGATGAAGAAATCCTAGGGACTCCTTGAAATCTTTGACAGAAGAGTTAAGACAAAGATTGTCCGAGTTCTTATTGAAATGACGAATACATTCCAGATGAAGCTAGACTCTATTCAGCCATCCCAGTTGTACATTAGTTCTGAGAAGCTTAACTCTATCATGAAGATTCTGAGGAAATCCAAACAAAAGCTTGTTGAACCTATTCCGGTGAAGAAGCTTGGGAATCAAGTTGTTTTTGTTGATGGTCACACCAGAGCCTTTGCAGCATTCTTGCTTGGCTTTTCTGAAATTCCAGTCTACTGGGAAGATGAAGAGCTTGATTGGGAAGAATACGAAATCTGTGTTGAATGGTGCAAGAAAGAAGGAATTCACATCATATCAGACCTGAAGAACAGGATCGTTCCTCACAAAAACTATCAAGTTCTTTGGCTTGACAAATGCAGAAAAATGCAAGATGATCTACAAGCAAGAAGAAAAGCCCAGAAGAACTCAGAGACAGAACCTTAGAAGCACTCAGACAGCTTGAGCAAACAATCCAGAGTCTCAGAAAGAGAAAGGAGAGTCTATGATTGTGGAACATGAGAGCCTGAACATCATTCTCCCATTTTGGCTGTTCTTTCTGGGTAAATCAGATAACCATGACCCATCCAAACACCAAAGGCTGCGAGCACTATTCTACCAGTATTTAGATTTACAATTACTGTTGTTCCCAAATCACATGGGCTGAGGAAAACAAGCAAGAATGGACCATACATGACATATTTTGTATTACGAGCACTCAGCCAATCCACACTTTCTCCTATAGAATCTCCTGCCATGTTTTTTCCATCTTCAACGGAAGTGAAATTGAGACTATGAGATTCTTGATAGGATTTCACAACTGTGAGATTTCCATCATTAAGTCTCAGAAGAATCTGGTGGATTAATCCATCATTACTAGGCTCTATGGTTGATGCAGCCACAAACCATTCAGCAAACCAATCTCCTCCACAAGCATAAGCATGAAGAGTAATCAGAACTGAGTAGTTACCATATCTGGAAAATCTGGAAATCTCATCCAAATCTCTTGTCTTGTTCCATATTTCCATGTAAGTCTGGTTGTATTTGTCGTGATTCCAGCTATTTGACAGATATACTTGGAGTGGTTGAAGCATATCATTCTGGTTTTCTTCAATTTCCCAATAGACAACAGGCACAATAATCAGTGATGCAAGAATAGTTACTATAACGACCCAAAGAATCTTTCTCAACGCACATCATTGTAGATGTACACTCAATGCCTTATAATTCTAGGTTTTAGAACAGCCAAGAATTCTATGGTTCGAGACCAGTCACTGTGTTTATTAGACTTGTGAAGAAAGATTCTAGAAGAAAAGTAACTGAGTTACTTGTTGGAGATTACTCAGTTTTCACAATTCTGATTAGTTCCTTGGATTCAGCTATAAGCCTTTTCAAAATGACATTCTCACAAGGTAGGGGGAGAAAACTTAATTCCCTCTCTATGAATTTTGTAGGTTTCCTTTATCAACACTCCAAATGATGAGGAAACTATTAGGAGTATAGCCTTTTCCTTTTCTTCATTTATCACTGAAGCTAGTGGAGTTGGCTCTCTGATATTCCCATGGTGCAGTTGCACCGCATATTTGAGCAACCTCAGCGAATCCTGAATGTTGATTAAAGACTCATTCTGTTTGGGAGTTAAGAATCTGGAATATTTGATTTCCACATTATTGAGGTTTTGTGTTATGTCCATAAATAATCCAATCGAAGTCTTGTCTTCCAAAAGCTCTTTTGACGCAGAATCCAATTTCGGTGGTTCTTTAGCATCGTTCAATTTGCAGAGTTCAGAAAAGGCATTCTCTTCAGTTATAGATGCTTTAATCATCAAGCCGTTTTCGATAAAGTCTAGAATCAGAATAAACATAATGCCCAATTCTTCTTGAATCATCGAATATACTTTTTTCTTGACATGTCTCCAAGTACGCTGTTCCCACACAATAGTTAACAAATTAAGTAAGATTATCGTAAGTACGGTGAAAATCGAACTCACAAAGAATTTTTCTGCAAAACTATATTCCCAAATACCCATAGGCATAATCCAAAACCAATCTACTAGAGCAAATGAAGTAAAACCTACGGCAATTAGAATTAGTAAAACCTGAGAACTGCTGATTTTCATAATCATGATACCTCTGAGATAGATAGGTTCTGGTTTTAAGGTTTGTTAAGGAATATAACACTCATAGGAAGAATGCTAGATGTTTAAGCACACTCCATAAGAATACCTAGTATTTGATGGACATTGCTTAGCCTTACTAATTCTTCTCAATAATATCTGAACAAGTTCTAATTAGAGTACATATTATGTTCTATCTTGTGGTATGTGACCTACATGTTAGTTTGTTGGTTGTCGAAAAGCTAAAGACAGGCTATTCCAATTTATCTAGTGGTGAGAGTAATGCCTGAAATCATATATGCAATCTACAACAACATCGTGGGCGTTATCTTCTTTGGTTTGCTAATAGCTATCGCTGTTGTCTTTTTTTGGCAAAGAAGAAGGGAAAGAAACAAAGGTTCTTGAAAGAACAAGTCTTGACTAGAGGAACCAGTCATACCCTACTTGGTATGTGACCTACATGCTAAGACTGATTGTTATTAATATGCCTAATAATTGCTAAGCGAATATCTCAGATGTTTTCTGTAAAAAGCTAAATCCTATCCTGCAGTTTTCACTCAGCTTTTATCTGTAAAATATGCTTTATCAATAGCACATATCGCTTCCTAGCGTTCACCCTAGCTGAACGCTGTTACTTTGTCTTCTGTGTAATCAATTGGAAACAGTAAAGATAGAACGAGATCTAGAGTTTACACTAGAAGGAAAAAAGGGAACTGAGGAATCCGCTTCTGATAGCTACTCTAAGGTTTGTTGAACAAATTCAACTTGTCTTCTTTGTCTGATGCGTTCAAGCACTTCCTCTGGATATAGATATTTCAGAGCTCTTAGGTAGTTGTATGCGTTTGCTTTGCAGCAATTGTTTCTTTCCATTATTTCTTGCAGAGTTGGCAATCTAACCTCTCCAGTTGTCAAGATACACAGATTCAGGAATTTCACAAGTGTCTTTATTCTGATTTGACCAATATGCTTCATCATTCCTCACCACCCCCATTAAGCTAATTTTAAACCAAACTGAAAACTCACAACTTCAAAACAAGAAACTACAATCTGCCATCCAACAACCTAGCAACACTCAACACTAAATTAACACTAAATCTCCCTGAATCAAACCCTGATTAACCAAACACACTTGATAATAGTCTATAGTATGTCACTTACAAGCTAGAATCAGTTATTTTGTCTATATGAAACATCTAAGATGTCTTCCATCAGAGTTCTTTCCATGTATTTTTCTTATCATTCTTAGAATACTGTTAGGCTTTCACTGTTTCTGCAAAGTTTGCAAGCTGCTGCTGATTGTTGTCTTCTTTCTTTTTCACTGTGAATTCTGGTTTATCAGGCGGTCCATACTTCATGAGAATCTTCTTAGCTTTCTCTGTGTATGGATTTTCAAAAGCTTCATTTGCTAACTTGGTTCCTTCATTGAAGAAGTGTTCAAGTCCTCTTCCCATTTTCTTGCCTCTTAAGGTGTGCATGTCTAAAGCATAGTCTGGAATGTCCAGTTTCTTGTTTTCATACTGCATCTCTCCATAAACAACGTGTAGCAAATCATCTGTAATTCGGCTTTTCTTGCATCTAACCAGATTAACAACTGCGTTGGTTAGAAACAGCCTATATGAATTGTTACCTCTTTTCTTAGCATCATAATATTGTTTCTTCAATTCCTCAATAAGCAAAGTCATTATAGGACTAGCGGGACCAATGTCTTCAGATGCTATGACAACAAGCCTATTCCAGAGTGCTTCAGGACTGAAGCTTTCCAACTCTGCTGCCCAGAACATTGCTTCATATTCTTTGTTTCTTCTAATATCCTTCTGTAATGCTGAAAGCAACTGGTTAAAATCATATCCTCTTTCAGTTGTAGCCATTATCAAACCTCCTTAGATTTCCTCAGTTTTACTATCTTGACATTTTCCATCGTACTGACTGCTTCCTGAACTCTTACAATTTTGTTCATATCTACTAACTCCCTGTAAAAATCTCTAGAAATGAATCTGAATGTGATTTCAAGTAATCATCACAAAATCATCCAAAGTCTTGTGAGCAGTTTGCATCTGTAAAGGGTTATTGATTTTACGTGGGATCTCTATACCAGAAGACTGTAGAAACTTCACTATCTTTGACGTAATATCTCGTCTAGTTGTTCTTGAATCAATTTCTCTTAGAACCACTTGGTTTTTCTTAGCATAGTGATTATAGAAGAATTTGGGCTGTAGCTGATAACCTATTTTCAGAAGAGAAATATCATAAGCTGGAAGATCTGCCAGGATATTTTCGTTTTTACAGGTTGAAAATATCAGGACTCTTCTGCAACTATATTCTGAAAGATTTGAAATCATGCTATTTAATCTCTTTCTTGACAACTCTGACTTTACGGAGAAGTTAATGATCTCAGCCACAAACACTAAACCATTTTCATTGAAAACAATAAGATCAATGCCGTTTGATTGTCCTTTACAGATCCAAGTTTCAAAACCTAGTTCCTGTAAGATCTGACCAATTCTGTGTGGCAGAAGTCTTCCGACAGATTGATCGTATCTTTCTTCTTCAATAGGATATCTTCCATCGTGTCCACTCATTTCAAAATACACTCCAAGAATTTGATTACGGTAATTAATGAAATACGATAATCAACACATACAACTTAGCAATTGATGTTTGTAACTGCATATTTGGTTGAACTACACACATTTGTAAAATATGCTGAAATCACAACGCAACAACACAACCGAACAATAATATTACTGTAATTACGATTATCTCAACGTTTATGTTTTAAATAACAAATAGAAACTATAAAAATGCGTTGACAACATAATAAATCACAATTTCAGTGTGTTTTCATCTCTTGGCTGTCCGAGTGTGAGCTTTCCAGATTTAAAGCTCTTTTCGAAGCTCTTTCTCTTTCCATAAATAACCCTTTCAGCAATGCCTTATATAGCTCTTACTCATTTTGTGACACTCTAAGTGTATAACAACCATGCATGACTTGAATAAAAGCCTAACCTAGCATGTAGGTCACATGCCCCATACAAGAATGATATAGCTTAGTCTAGGATAGAACATTGATTGTTCTTTTAGGTAAGTGCCATGTGGTGAGTTGACCCTCCATAGTTTTTCATAAAAGCTTGGAAATTGGGAATCATATCCCTAAAGACATGGCATAGTTAAGCTGTTTTGTCTGGTTATAGAGTGGATTCTGGTTAGCTCTTAGGGATTTGAAAAGCATGTTAAAGCATACTGCAATCTTTGAGAGAGTTTAAGGCGTTTTACTGTTATAGTTCGGTCTTTAATGGTCCTTATATTCACTCATTGACCCTATGGTCGGTCAATGCTAAAAGAGGATGGTTAAGATGAAGATTGTTTGTGAAGTGTGTAGAGTAGAAGGCTATCTTCAACACATAAGCCAGAATTATTACAGAATCAGGCATTATGTTGGTTCAGTTGATGGAAAGCCCAAGTTTGAATATCATAAGCAGAACTTGGAATATGTACAAAGATTCCTTAATCAGAACTATAGCCCTATTGACCTAATTGACCCAAAGACCATTGACCTAAAGAAGCTTGATTCAAGCTCTATTTCTGGTTCTGTGTGGACCGGTGGGGATTTGAACCCCAGACCTCCTGAGTGCAAGTCAGGCGTTCATACCAACTGAACTACCGGCCCGCTCTAGCGTTTTGTTCAGAAATCAACCGGTGATAGCAAATTTAGAGCTTTCGGTTCAAATCTGTCCTTGCTGCAACAGCCAAGACTTTCCGTGCTGTCACACCAGATTTCTGTTCCATCCATCCGTGTTCTTTTCATTTGAAACGTTCTCCTATAGCATAATCTTGCGCGTTATCAATTGATGCATAATATGATACTAACATTCGATTTAAGAAAAAGTTATAAACCAAATATGGGAACTATAGAATGATGAGTGAGGAGAAAGGCAAGCACCTCTCCTTCTTCTCCTTTCTCCTAGAGAAGAAAGCTTGCCAAATCTTCTCACGACATCCCTCTCAAAAATTACCCGACGAGATGAATTTTTGGCAAAAGTCTCCATCAGCCATTATCGAAATGAGCAGAACAGAAAATCAACCAGCAAAAAAACCTTGATTAAAAGTGAGAAAAAGGAAAAAGATGACTCGTTAGAATGAAGCGGTTAGCTTAATCTAGAATCGTCTTCTTTGAGGCGGTCTCTTCTTGGCCCAGCATTCTCGGCAGTAAACTGGCCTGCTTGTGTCAGGCTGGAATGGGACTTCACATTCTTTTCCACATTCAGCACAAACTGCCTTATGCATTTCTCTATCTGCCATACGCGATTTCAACTCCTTTTATACTCTATGTGCAAAAAACGTGTTCTTGCACGACGCAACTAATCCATCATTTGGCTGCTTATAAAACTTGTCATCATGACAGAACAGACCAATCTTCAGCTTTCCCCAAGACTTTTACGCACCGACAGCAGCAAACAGACATAGGAAAGGCCATGACAGCAAATTCAACGTCGAGATTCGTAATTCAGAAACACGCGGCAACACACTTACACTATGACTTCAGACTGGAGATGGACAAT
>Ga0315288_10013747_pt1 | contig 10128 bp, 9 predicted proteins | sample YL17G11_20_MG_FD_203454 | JGI IMG/M metagenome (GOLD analysis project Ga0315288, IMG submission 203454) | Sediment microbial communities from Yellowstone Lake, YNP, Wyoming, USA - YL17G11_20 | ecosystem: Environmental > Aquatic > Freshwater > Lake > Sediment | place: USA: Wyoming | collected... | reverse complement strand
CATGCCGGCTCCAGGGGATGAAGGTAGTCGCCAGCACGTAGAGCGCGCCGGCCATGACCACCAGATCGAACCGCGCGTTCCGGCCCGCCGGCTGGAGCCAGGCCATGGCGAACACGGTCAGCAGTATGAGCGACCGCAGCGCAGCCGCGACCTTCTCTCGGGGCACAGTCCGGGGCCTGAGCATCGCCCGGATATCGGTGCGGACAGCCACTCTTCCCTCCGCATCGCGGGCGCCAACTTCGCCCATTCCACACGACAGGCGCGCGCCCACTGGCAGTGTTGGGCAGGAGACCATTCCCCTGCCCTACGAGCCTGCTCAGCTATTCCACATTTCGTGGGGGGATGCGAACATGGCCTGCACAGCCCGCCAGGGTCGTTAGCCGCGTGTGGCCTTTCCCTTGTCGTTTGTCATGTAGGGGCAACCCGCTGGGTCGCCCCTACACAGGCGGGCCGTTCTGCGATAGGCCCTACAGGACCCCGACACTTGAGGCGTGCCTACACCCCCTTCTCATACGCCAGCGAAAACCGGCAGTCGCGGCTGCGGTCGCCGGTTCCCTCGTCACACCACGTGTAGCCGAGCTTGAGCTCGACCCGATTCTCGTCACTCACTCGGTGGGAGTAGAGCAGCGCCACGCTCGCCCGCTCCACCGCCGCGTCGTCCCACTCGCCCCGCTCCCGCCACACCTCCGCCTCCACCTGCTCATCCTGCCGCAGCTTCCCCCACAGCCCGAGCTTCACCCGATCGAGCTTGTTGTCCGCTGAGTTCAGCCCGGTCTGCGACCCGAAGCCGCACCGCAGATTCAGCCCCGCGAACACCGGCCCCCCTACCTCCACCGCCTCGCGCCGCAGCGGCAGCGGCCGGCCCTTGTAGTCGCCATCGCTATCCGTTCCCTCAGGCCGCTGCTCGAAGTTGAGCTGGAGGTGATAGCGCCCGGCCAGCACTCGCCGGTGAGCGAATCCTGCGCTGCTGACACCGTCCGGGCCGCCCTGCCGCTGTGTCATCCAGAGGCGATAGCCCGCAAACGGCATGTCGGCGCCGAGCCACTCGGGCTTCCGGCCCAGGTAGTACTGCTGAGCATCCTCGAACTGGTGGCCGGCCGAAACCGTCTTCGCCCAGTCGGGCAGCGTCCCGGTCGGAACCTCCAGCGAGTATCTGAGCACCGAGCGCCGGCCCGCGGCATCATCCCAGGAGCCGCTCTCCGCGCGCAGCCGGAACCGCTTCCACTCACGCGAGAGCCCCAGCCGCCGCTGGCCCCGGCCCGATCCCGCCTGCATACCAGTCACGAAGCCTGCCTGAAGCTCGGTCTTGCCACCAAGCCGGGCGACCGCTTGGTACTTCATCTCGCTGCTGGTCTCCGGCGCGCCGACCGTGCCTGTGATGACCTCTCGGCGCTCGGCCACGAAGGCTAGCCATGGGAGCAGTTGGCGGTCCAGGTGGAGCAACGCGTTGCGCGTAAGCGGCAAGTCCGGATTATCGCCGCGGGATTCCTGGAAGTCTACCTTCAGGTTCGTGCGCGCCGCGCCGTTCCCGATGCCGCCGGTGCAGGCGTACTTCCGCGAGGTGACCATGCCGGTTCCCGCGTGCGTCAGCTTCTGCTCAGCGGAGAGCTGCCCGCCCAGCACCTTGGCGGCGAGCGCCAGCGCAGTCTCCTGCTTCTGCTCGCCCGCACTGTCGTCCAGCGCGCTCATCGTCGCCTTCAGTTCGGCATCGGGTGTGAGCTTGAGCGCCGCGCCGACCGTCTTCTTCGCCTGCGCAGTGCCGTCGCCCGATCCCTTGGCAAGGTAATCCGCGTTGAGCCTGAGCCGGCCGGCCGGCGCGAGGTTCAGATGCACCTCCTTCGTGCTCTCCTGCCCGCTGTTCTCGCCTTCCACCGACCGGGCCGATGTCATCGCCAGCCGCAGCCCGCTCGCCCCCCCCGCCCCGAACGTACTCGTCAGCTCGACGCGCTGCTCCTGGCGCTCCTTGCCAGCGCGACCGAGCCATCGGTCCCATTCCTCCCGCTGCTGCGTCAAGCTCGCCTTCAGCGAACTGCTCGGCCCGAGGTTGAGGGTCAGTGCATGGGAGCTGTTAGAGGCCGTCAGCCCGTTCTGCTCGCTCAGGATGTCATCGCGGCGCAAGCTGTCGTGGCTTGAGGTGAGGGAGAGACCCGACCCCAGCCTCCAGCTCGCGCCGAGGTTCATCCCTCGACCGCCGAGCGCCTGCTTGATCAGCTCGGCCTCCTGCGCGGAAGGCTGCTCGCCGCCGGACGAAAGCGAGAAGCGAGACCCCACGTCAACAACATGGCCCTTCAGCTCCAGCGGCCCCCCAACGTAGTCGAGCCGGTACAGCGTCGCCTCGCGATCGCCGGGCGACCGTCTCCCGCCGGTCAGCAGAGCGATGGCGTCGCTCGGCTGCGCTGTCGCCGCGTCCAGGGGCTCGACCGCTGTCACCGGCCCCAGCGCCAGCCTCGGCGACTTCCCGCCCGAGAAGAGGGTGATGGTCAGCCTTCGCCCCTCGCCTGCCAGCCGGCCGGCAGGCTGGCCGCTTCCGGCTTCGCGGCCGCCTGTCTCATTGGTGAGCGCCAGCACCAGACGAGTGGAAGTCACCGCCGCAGCGGTGGCGGCCGCAGCCTGCTTCGTGGTGTCCAGGTCGGGGGGGCGGACATCGCTCGGCTCTGCTGACAGCGCATGGCAGACAGCCGGCGCGAGGGTGAGCCAGCAGAGAGCGACCGCCGCAGGCAAACCTCGTCTGCCTGCGCTACTTGCGCCGCCACGTGCCCAGCAAAGGCGGAGGCTCACTGCTCACCTCGCCCGTTCGGCCGCCGGACTTGGGCGGTTGCTCCATCGGCACACCGCCCTAGACGAACGGCCCAACGTTCAGACTGGCCCCCTCGCGCACCGGGGCTGAAGAGTGGTTCGGCTGTCCCGCGCTGCTGTCCTGCCCTGGCTCCGAGACACTTGGTCGCGATGTTGGGGCCTCGTCGCGCGACCCCGGCTGCCCGCCTGCATCCAAGTCCGTAGTACGGGGCAGCGACACGAGCATGGACTCCGACATCGCCTCAGACCGAAGTACCGCAAACCGCTCCCCGGCCAGCTCCATGCCGCGCTGGGTTTCCCACTCAGAAGAAGCGCTTTGCGCCACCGCCCGCAGCGCCCTCAGCGCTGCCGGCAGTGTCACCCGCGGCCCGTCTGTTGCCAGAACCGTTGCCTCCGGCCGAGGCCCTTTCGACCCAGTAACGCTCGGGCGCGCCACCTGCACCCGCGTCATTCCCGCGGAGGGCTCGTCGCGGACGACTTCCGTCAGAGCCTGATCCGGCCCGACCTCCACAGCATTTCCGGTCCGTTCGGCCCGCGACACTTCGGCAATGGCGATAGGTCCAGGCTTGGCAGCGGCCGGCGCGGTTACTCGCGCGATGGTGCGCTGGTCAGGCGGCCTGACCAACGGCTTCACCAGAGCGACCGCGGTGATGACCAGCGCCGCGAATGCCGCCGCCAACGCCGGCCGCAACTGCGGCGCGCCGAGGGCGCGCCGCGTGCGCTGAGGCCGCGCCGCGAACACCTGCTCTCTCACCCGTGCGGGAGCTTCCACGCTTGGCAGCCCACGCACCAGTCGGGCCGCGCCGGCGAGCGCGGCCAGTTCGGCTTGGCACTCCCGGCAGGCGCTGAGGTGTAGCTCGAGCGGAACTTGCGCGGCGAGGGAGAGGCGATGATCGAGACGCTCCTGCATCATCCCCCGGGCCTGCTTGCACGACAGACGAACCGCCGCTTCAGTCAGCACTGCCGCCGCCCGAGCCCTGACCGTCCGCGGGCAGTTGTGCTGGGCGACGCGACCGGTCACTGCGGCCGTCTGGCGGAGCCCGGCGAGCAGCAGCGAGCACAGGCGGCATTGGCGCAGGTGCGCCCCAACCGTCTGCATCCGCTGCGCCGCCAGCTCACCATCGGCGTAATCAGTTAGCTCGACCTCGGATGGATGCCCCAGGCGCATGGCAAGACCCTCAGGATTCCTTCCACGTTCTGAGGATTGAGACACGCGGCAGGGCCGCTGGTCGCGCCACTGGGGGGGAGAGAGGACCGTTTCTGCGGACAGACTACAGGTCGTCAGACTCGGCGCCGAAGCCGCCTGACTCTTCGACGTCGAAGGGCGGCTCAGGTTCGTTCGCCGCCTCGATTACCGACTCGGTCGCGTAGAGCGGAGCTTCCATCCTTAACGCGATCGCCACCGCGTCGCTAGGCCGAGCGTCCACGGTCACGATCTGGCCGTCAACGGCGATGTGCAACTTCGCGTAGTACACCTTGTTCCACAGGTCATCAATGACGACCTTGACCAGCCGTCCCCCCAGCCGCGTGATGAAGGCGCCCAACAGGTCGTGCGTCATGGCGGGCCGTCGCTTGGCGCTTCTCCTCCGCACCACGCTCTCGATCGCCATCGCCTCGCACAGACCGATCGTCATGGGGAGAAGCTCCTGGTTGTCGTCCAGGAGGATCAGCAGAAACTGCGATTGCGAACGCGGCTCCACCCGCCAGACTCGCACCCTGACCTCGCTCATTGGGCAGCTCCGGCCGGAGCGGTTTCGGGCGAAGGAGCCAGTTGCGGCGACCACCACACCGATGAGAAAGCCTGCTCCCCGCGATCGGAGCCAGCATCCTGGACGGCGGCCGAAAGCTTGCCAACATCGGCCTGTCCGACGAAGGCCCGCTCATCGGACTGCCCCTCCTGGCGGGCATCGCATCGGACCCGGACCGCGGACACGCGCTCATCCCATGTTGCGGCGGCGCCTGCCAACGCTACTGCCACCCGGAGGATGCTCCTGCGCGTTTCATCGGCGGACCATACCCGCGGCATCGAAAGCCTGATCGAAACTCCGCCATCCCGCGGGTCCATCTCCGCCTCAACCACCCGGCAGTTCGGGTCAACCGCTCGCCCCTGCTCCTTCAGATGGTCGAGCAGGGCGGCCTCGAGGTCGGCGATCTTCTCCACAAACCGCGGCTCCGTCGCCGCTGCTGTCGCTGCCGGGGCTTCGCCCGCTTGCCGGGGCTGAAGAGGAGTTGACACGAAGGCGCCGGACGGCTGTCCTTCCGCGATGGCGGCTGTCGGCGGCGCCGCCCCGTGGCCAATAGCCAACACCACCACCGTGACGCCGATGATGACGGCGAGCATGGCGCCGAGCGCTAGGTAAGCTACCGGGGGGAGCCGGGCTGCTCGCATCTCCGCAGCCGTAGTCTCAAGCTGCCCGGTGACTTTCTCCCGCAGCCGCTCCACAGGGCCGACCTTCTCCCTGGGATAGGCCCTATCTATCACCGCCTCGAGCTTGCGTCGGTCCGAGATGTTACCGGGGTCCAGGTCCAGCGCGAGCTTGTACCACTCGATCGCGTCCTTCAGCTTGCCTCGATCCCGTACGATATCCCCCATTACCGAGTGCGCCCCCGCATTCTCGGGGTCGTTGCGCAGCACCTCGCTACACTGGGCTTCGGCCAGGTCGAACTGCCGGCGCAGTCGAAGCACATTCGCCGTGACCAGCTTCAGGTAGGAATCGTTGCTCGGTCGCTGCTTTCCCATGGAGACCGCAAGGCAATTGGCCCTACCAGCCGCGCCCACACCACAGTCCGTAGTGACGGACTGACGACGGTCCCCGCTCTGGCTCCGCGGCGACTCCGACACGCCCACGCCGATCAAGTCCAGGACGACTCCACCCAAGTCCTACCCAGCCCGCTTGCCTGGGTAAACCCCCGCACTCTCTCGCGGGCAGCCAGTGGGCGTAGAAGCTCGCCTCTGCCTACTCCCACCGGTCCCGGTAGACGATCTCGCCCAGCGACCTGCGGGGCCTCGCCTCCGGCGCCTCGTCGGCATATCCCAGCGGGGTCAGGGCGACGACCCGGATGTCCTTTGGCGCGCCGAGGGCGGCCCTTGCCTTCTGCTCGTCGAACCAGCCGATCCAGCAGGTGGCCAGGCCCTGGTCGGTCGCAGCGAGCACCAGGTGCTCCATCGCGATCCCGATGTCCAGCAAGTAGTAGGCCTGATCCTTCTTCGCGCCGCTCTTCTTCGGGTCGGCGCAGGCGGCGATGATGACTGGCGCGTGCTCGATCCACTCGTTGCCGGCCTCGGCCACCCCGTGCTTGACCTTGGGATCGGTCACCACCACGAAGGTCCAGCACTGGCCGTTGGCCCAGGAGGGGGCCAGCCGCGCCGCCTCCAGCACTTGGTCCAGCTTGGCTTGGGGGACAGGGTCGGGCCGGTACTTGCGAACGCTGCGCCGCTCGCGCACAACATCCATGAAGTCCACTGCTTGCCTCCCTTGCCCCAGCTCTTCCCGTCCCATTGTAGACCTCGCCCAACTGGTGTCAAGCACACCCGTCGCTGTCTCGGTCGGCGCACATACTCCGGACGTCGTGCAGCAAAGACCGCAGCGCCTCGCGCTGCTGGCGTAGGACATCAGGGGTCGCGGGCGGCGATGGGAGTAGCAGCGAGGTGATCCGCTCCCCCAACCGCGGCGGCTGGCGAGGCAGGTGGTCGAGGGCCTGGGCAAGCTGCTTGTCCCCGGAGAAGTAGGTCTCGTTCAGCGCAAACAGCACCTGTATCAGGTTGTGGACGACCTGCTGGACGATGCCGCTGGTGTAGATCACGTCCCCCCTCTTGATGGCGCTCATGTAGTGGAAGTTGTCCGGCCAGAAACCGGCTGCGGCAAGGTGCTGGTTGATGATGGTTTCGCGGAGCTTGCCAGGATAGACGGCCACCTGCGACTTCCAGCGAGCGATGATGCCGGAGGGGTCCTCGACTGGAACCATCGCCTTCACATCCGAGAGGCAGCAGTGATTGTAGAAGCCAGTCGTCGTCCAGGTCACGAACCCGCGCTTTACGACGCCCTGCTGGCACTCTGCGATCGTTTGCTCGACCCGCTCGGCATTCCTTAGCCAGCACTCAATCCTACGCCCGCGGAAGTGGAAGTCGGTCCCTGTGTCCGGGAATGGCGCGTCGTCCTGCCAGGAGTAGGCACCCTCCACCTCCGAGGAGAACGCCACCACCATCCGTGTACGCTCCTCGGTGGGCAGCACGGAGTTGGCGAACAGATAGAGATCCACGTCCGATTCGTCGTCCGCGGTCCCTTTCGCGTGGGCGCCGCCCAGGGCGATCGCGTATTCGCCCCGGGCAAAACCACGCACGAGGGGCAGCAGTTCAGCGACAATGCTCGCGATAGCCTCCGGCATCATCATGGCGCCTCTCGTTCTGTGGCGCGCCGCCCCGTCCTCCTGACAGGAGCGCGGGGCCCTGTGGTCGAACCCTCGGTGGCAAGGGTCGCCATGCCAACGCCAGCCGATCTAGCCAATCGTCTCCTTGCGAACATCGAGCGGGTGATCGTGGGCAAGCCCGAGGCCGTTCGGCTTGCCATTGTCGGCCTGCTCGCGGACGGGCACATCCTCATCGAGGACGTGCCGGGCGTCGCCAAGACCATGCTCGCGCGGTCGCTGGCGCTCTCCATCGGCGCCACCTTCCGCCGCATCCAATGCACGCCCGACTTGCTGCCCACCGACATCACCGGCCTCTCGGTCTTCAACCAGAAGACCGGGGAGTTCGAGTACAACCCCGGCCCCGTGATGGCGAACATTGTGCTATCCGATGAGATCAACCGGGCGCCACCGCGCACCCAGTCGGCGCTGCTCGAGGCGATGGCCGAGCGCCAGGTCACCGTTGACGGCATCACCCGCAAGCTCGCCCCGCCCTTCTGCGTCATCGCCACCCAGAACCCGATCGAGTACGAGGGCACTTTCCCGCTGCCCGAGGCCCAGCTTGACCGGTTCCTCATCCGCATGACCATCGGCTATCCATCAGCCGAATCAGAGAGCGAGATGCTGCTGCGCTTGCAGCTCAGCCATCCGGTCGAGCAGGTCGGCCAGGTGCTCACCACGGAGGAGTTGCTCGACGCCCAGGCCCAGGTCAGGCGGATCTTCGTGCACGAGAAGGTGAGAAACTACATTGTGCGCCTCGTGCACGCCACCCGCACCCATCCAGACGTAATGCTGGGCGCCAGCCCGCGGGGATCGCTCGCGCTGCTGCGATGCGCGCAGGCGCAAGCGGCCGCCGATGGGCTGAGCTTCGTGCTCCCCGACCATGCCAAGGCGATGGTCGAGCCCGCGCTCGCCCACCGCCTCATCCTCACCCCCGAGGCCCGTCTCGCCGGACGGCGGCCGACCACCATTCTCAACCAGATCTCCACCCGCGTCGACGCACCGGTGGGAGAGGCGTTCGCGTCGGGCTAGTGCTCGGCACTCAGGGCTTACGGTTTACAGTTGACGGTTGGCCGGCAAGCCTACCGCATTCGGCCCCGTAAACCGTAAACTCCACCGGCGCCCTCGCCTCCGGCGGGAACTGGCGCTGCTCCATCGCCTTGTGGTAGTTCCCCCAGACAAACCGGACGACCCAGAAAAGAATGTAGAGCGCAATGAGAATGAGTGCGGCATACCCGACTCGCCGCACCCATCGTTCCGCCTTCTCCGAAGGGAGCATTATGTTCTCCCGTCTTCGTGGGGGCGCATGGCCATGCGCCCCCACCAACGCCCCGCCTATCCGCCCGCAGGCGGCGCGAACTTCTGAATCCGGTTATTGCCCCAGTCAGCGACGTAGACGAAGCCGTCGCCATCCACGGCGACGCCCAGCGGCATATCCAGCTCGCCGTCGCCGCTGCCGCGCTCGTCGAGCGACCAGATCACCTTGCCCGAGGGCGTGAACTTGTGCACCTTGCAGCCGCCGAACTCGGCCACGTACACATCGCCCTTGCTGTCAACCGCCACGCCGTAGGGGCGGTCGAACTCCTCATCGGGCCCGACGAACGGCCCGTCGAAATCCCCCTCGGTGGTGAACGCCTGTATCCGGCCGTTACCGACGTCGGCCACGTAGAGCCGGTCGTTGCTATCTATCGCCATGCCCGCCGGGTGGCTGAACTGCCCGTCCTGCCTCCCCTCGGTCCCCCACTTCTTCTTGAACTTGCCCCGCGGGTCGAACTTCTCGATCCGGTTGTTGTTGAAGTCAGCGACGTAGATGTAGCCCTCCGAGTCAACCGCCACACCATAGGGGTAGAGGAACTTCCCGTCCGCCTCATCATAGCCCCACGGCCCGCCCTTCGCGCCGAACGCCAGCCGGAACTCGCCGGTCGGCGAGAACTTCTGCACCCGGTGGTTCCAGGAGTCCACAACATAGATGCTCCCCGACTTGTCCACCGTCACTGACCGCGGGCACTGCAGCTCGCCGGCCTTGGCCCCGAACGCACCGAACGCCCCCGCCACCTCGCCGTCAGCGCTGGCCATCAGGATGCGGTCGTTCCAGGTGTCGGCCACCAGCAGTTCCCCTTGCCTCCCGATGCCGATCCCCTCAGGGCGGTTGATCTTGCCCACTCGCGCCCCGCCGGAGTCCCACTTCCCGGCGAAACTCGGCGGCGTGCCGGCGTTGCCCCCGCAGCCGGCAAGCGCGACCGCGGCCGCTACCGCCACCACCAGAATCCAGCCAACCTTGCGTAGGACCATCCGGGCTCCTCCTGTCACCCATCCGCTTCGCGCGCTCGGCGCGCGCACGAGTATAGACCCGACCGCCAGGCGGGGTCAACCACGGTCACCTCTACCACTCTCACCCCGGTTCTCCTGCACATCGCCGTTTGTCCCCCGGCCGCTTCGGTCGGCCTCCAGGCAGTTGACGTCCCCGATTCGTCGTGGTACAAAGCTTCTACCTGCCTATGCCATCTTGTGGTCCTGGTCGAGCGGTGGGCAGGCGATGCCACTGGAGGTGTCGCCATGAAGACCGGTCTGACGCCTCGCCGTGAGGTCCGCTCCGTGGTTCGCTTTCTCGTGGCGCTGACCGTCGTCCTGCTGGCCGCGCTCTGCCTGGGCGGATGTGGCCCCGTCGCGGAGACCTCCTGGTCGCCGGACGATAAGGGGATCGCCTACCTTTACGAAGGGCCCCTCCGTATCTTCGACCTGGAGACGAAGCAGTCGAGGGCACTCGACACCGGGCCCGGCAGAGGCTTCTCTCCTTCCTGGTCTCCCGACGGCAAGACAATCGCCTTCTACTCGGCGGTGCTGGGGGAGCACGGCAGCATCTCCCTGTGCGTGATAGACCTGGCTTCCGGCAGGGCCCGCACGCTAGCCGCAGACGTGATGACGATG
>Ga0315288_10013742_pt1 | contig 10129 bp, 14 predicted proteins | sample YL17G11_20_MG_FD_203454 | JGI IMG/M metagenome (GOLD analysis project Ga0315288, IMG submission 203454) | Sediment microbial communities from Yellowstone Lake, YNP, Wyoming, USA - YL17G11_20 | ecosystem: Environmental > Aquatic > Freshwater > Lake > Sediment | place: USA: Wyoming | collected... | reverse complement strand
GATGGGTCCGACCGCCGTCGTGTTCTCTGCCATCACCAAACTCCTTGCCGCCGAAACAAAACTACGGCGCGCGGCGCGCCCCGTTCGCTCGCTTCGACTCCCCTATATTCGCACGTCCGCGCACCACACGCTGGGGGGCTTTCTGTTGTACCTTATATTTATGGGGAATAAATTCTGTAACTTTTCTCTAGAAATTTACCCAAACACTATATGTAGTGTACCGCTTTGAGAAAGTGCCAGAAAACACGGCTTTTTACCGCTGTTTTAAGGAAGGGTATACCATATATAGTGTTGAACACTAGTTCAACACAGGTAAGAAAAACTTACCTAGGTATTAGCCATTCGGTTAATACAGGTAAGAAAAACTTACCTAGTAGTTTAGGCTAAAAAGGGCTAAAAGCGTCCATGATAATAGCGCGAAATAAATGAAAATCTAGGATTTTATATTGATTTGTGCCTAAATTGGTGCCTGTCTGCACCGTTTAGAATGAATACAAAAAGCGCTATTTTGGCCTTACGCTTGACACACCCGTTCTAATTTGCTATACTGTAAGTGTCCGCAGAGTCTCCAACTGAAGTTAGGAGGTAATCCTTGGCTGTTGATGTTAGGGTATGTGGGCTATGTAGAAAGGAATATCCTTTGTCAGAGGAATATTTTTATATTGAGGATAGTCGAAAATATAATAAGAATAATTACCTTGGAAGATATTGTAAATATTGCTGGAGTATTATCAATCACTTGAACAAGCAGAAGAGGAAATTCAATGACAGATAAGGATACTATGGCACATGAGGGATCTGAACGATGTGTCATGTGCAATAGGGAGTTAATAGGTATCCACGACCACGGAGTAAAGGTTGTGCCATCTCCAAAGGGACCACGACCACCGGCAGCGCCCCCGCGACCATCAGCCACCTTGAAAAGTATCTACCCTGTTTGGTATGCTGGCTCTATTCAAGCGCATATCGATGAGGAGATTAGGCTGGCGGATAGGATTGAGGCTCTTCTATCGCGTGGTGCTATACTAATGGCAGCTTCCGAAGCCTATCTTGATGCAGAAGGGTTTGTAGATAAGGAAGCAGAAATTCTTAAGGGTGCAATAGATGCATGGAAGGCAGAAACACCATGACTGACAACGGATTGTCGGCGCTGGCTGCGGCGCTGCGCAGGTTCCCCGTTCCCGAGACGATGGAGGAGCTGAAGGCGGCAACCGAGCGAACCTACGAAAGCGATGCCGCCGCCATCCTCGGTGAGCACGGCGTGTTCCTGCCGGATGGGCTGCCCGAGTACGTGGCATTCGGCCACGTCGAGCACGGCTATACCTGTGGCGTCTGCTCATGGGGACGGGCCGATCAGCCGCGCTCGCTGGCTGATTACGTTGAGCACATGAACGCCGAACACCCGATCGGCCCGCTGCTTGAGGGAGACGCTGGATGACCGGCTGCATGGGTACGGCTCCGAGGGCGAGCCGCGAACGGTTCAGCGATGACGGCGAGGCGCTGATGGATGCCCTGCGCAGGCAACGGGTCGCTCACCGAACGCTCGTTACCGTCGAGGTGTACATCGGCAAGATCGAGCGCCGCAATCGGGAGAACATCGCCACCCTCCGCGCCGCGCTGGATGGGCTGCGCGATGAAGTTGCGGCGCTGGCATTTCTCATTCCCGGCGACCACATCCCCTACATGGAGGCAAGCCTCGTGCTCTCCGCAATCGACCGCGCCGCCCTCGCCACGGCGAAGGAGGCCGGGAAGTGACTGACAGGTTGAGCGACCTTGATCCGTTCACCGTTCACGACCCCGGCTGCCATTGCTGGCCGCACGTCTCGGAGTCGGCTCTCAGCGAGGCCGTCATTGCGGGGGCTGTGGACGAGTACCGCGCATCGAAGGCCACCATCGCCACCCTCCGCGCCGCGCTGCCACTCGACTGGTGCGGACACAACGAGCAGATATGGGATCTGACGAAGGCGCTTGACGACGCGGAGGCCACCATCGCCACCCTCCGCGCTGCGCTGGTGGGGCTGGTGGAGGCAGCAGAGGACATTCTCCGGGGCGACGAGCATGACGCCCTCCGCGCCGCCCTCGCCAAGGCGAAGGAGGCCGGGAGATGAGCAACTGGCCCGAACCCTCGGGGGCTGAACTCCAAGAGTGGGCTGACCAGATAACCGACCCTCTCGATGATAACGGCTTCGTCGCGCTGACTGTGGACGAGGAAGAGAACATCCGCGCTGAGTTTCCGCGCTGGGGCGTGACCAATTATGAGAACCGGGCATTCCACCGGCTGCTTGCCACACTCGATGCTGAACGCGCCACTATGGCTACCCTTCGCGCCGAACTGGAAGCATGGCGTCATCCCGATGTTGCACCCTCGACTCCGCTGGCGCTGGAATTCGCCCGCCTCCGTGCCATCGAGAAAGCGGCACGGATTCTTAGTCCACAGGGATTTGATGAAATTTTTACAGCCACAAAATCTTACTCTTTCTGCCCCCATTGTGGCACAAGACTAGCTATTACATTTGTTGCTCATAAATGTGGACAGTCGGATTTTGACTAGTGTTTGAAGTAGTTATCATCGGGACTACCTTATTACTGATTCTGCTGGGTTGGCTTATAGGGGGTCTACTTATCGGTGCTGTACTTGGATTTTTATGGGGGGCGGGTTTACTACGGTAGACAAAAAGAAAAGCCCGGTAGGAAAACCTACCGGGCTTTTATTATGCGTGCTCTTCTGGCGGTGGCGGGGGCTTTCCGCCTTGTTTTCCACCTAAGCCCCCGCGTCCAAAGATAATCAAAAAAGGAAGTGCCATAATTACTAATAATATCCTCCAAAACCTAGTCACAGTCCTGCCGCTTTTATACTTTCCATGTAATGCTCATCTAGCATTTCTCCCCCCAATAATACCGGGTAGAACGCCCCACTATCAAGGCTAGAGTAGTTGAAAGGGGATGTTGTACGGTAGGTAGCATGTAAGTCCCGCCAGAATCGCGCATCGACAAGATCCTGCGGATCAGCGTGGGCCATATCAAGGGACCATCTATCGTCTGTTATGCGATGCATAACCTGTGTATAGTTAAGAACACAGTAGGCGTCATCGATAGGAAGTTGATAGATAACCTGTCGATCATCATACCCGGTCCTATGTTGTGAGCAGTATACTGCTCCCCATTCAAGATGCCCATCTAGGGCTTCGCTCATTAGTCGATACTTCTCAGGATGGGGCATGGAATTATTGTCTAAATATACTATATAATCACAGGTAGTGTTATCGAGTGCCCAATTGATTTTATTAGAATAAGGTACAATAGAATAGCCGCCAGAAGGTGTACGCGGGGTAGGTAGTAACTTCAATATGAGATTAGGGTATCTGCGCGCCCATTCAAAGGCTAATTCCGCATCAGCTTCTTCTTCGCACACCATGAAGAATTCGTCGGGTGGGCGAGTAGACTCTAGGAGTACCCGCTGAAGAAGCATGTCGGTGCGCTCGTAGCGTCTATAAAAGGTTCCAATGACGGCTAATTTTCCCAAACTTATCACTCCTTTTAGGGGTGTAACAGAGACACACCCCTTTTTGGGCCTACGGCCTTATCTTATTAAAACATATCCAAATATAATAGCAACTGTTGCAAACCAGCTAAACGCCACTAGTCGTGCAATCCAGCGATTTCCAGTACCGTTTACAAAATGATCCACAGCATAAGCTGAAGCTGCCAGTATAAGAAGAGTAACGCCTATAAACAAACTTCCTACCAAAAAGTATATGACAATTATGGGCATCTGATTGTTTCCCAATGTCGCACATCGGTCATTGTCTTGCCGACCATCTCTCTTGTAGTCGTAACTTCCCAGCAACCTTGTGTTGGCACATCACCATTAATATCCCTAAAGTTAATATCTCCTGTAACTACCGATAGGGCAAATAGTAAGCCTAAGAGCCCTATAAATATAAATATTCCTCCTAAAAATACTGCATCTCCTTGACCCTTATGTTCCGCGTGATTATCCCATATTACAAGTATGGGACCGGCCACAAGCCCTATACATGTTATTAAATAGGCTGCGGTAAGAAGGATTACAATCAATGTTAAAAACATCATATCACCGGAAGTGGAATCTGGTTATAAAGGGCGCGAAGATGATTCTTCGTAGTATATGCTTGTTCTTTATAGAGTATATTTACCCCATAGTGGCTTCCATCCCAAGAGGAAAGCGCTATTGCTCCCAAGAATCTTCCTGCATTGCCACCTTGGGCAGCCTTAATAACTGTGCCATACCCATAAGAAGGCGCTAGTCTCTTTAATAACATCGCAGCGGCGGCAAACCCTTTTGGTAACGTTGAAAAGGAAAGGAATATTCCTACTCTTCCCTCCCATGTACCGTTGGAATATTTACTCATAGCCCCCGGTCTTATGTTAAAGGGGTTGTTATGAATTACCTTACTTACGCCCCCACTTTCCTGACGGAACCAAGCAATGACAGCTTTAATCATATAGGTATTTTTATAATTAGCTCCCAATACTCTCAGGAACATCTGAGCGCCTAATATCTCAGCCGTATTAGGTTTTGCTAGCATCCTTACCTCCCTTATATCACCGGAATATCATCTGGTGGCATACAGCCGTATCTTGGGAGGGAAGAAGGACCAAACGAAGCGTATCTTGGACCCCAAGGCATAGGCTCAGTAAAATAGGTTCTGCATACTTTGCAGAAGGCGCAGAATAGGGGAGAAGTAGGAGGATACTTGTTATAAAGAGCATCCTCTGACTCTTTTACAGGGATAATAACATAGATCCATTGATGGATCATTCCCGATTTATCAAACTCATTCGGCATTTTTACTCCTTAAATATTCTATTAGATATTTACCAATCCATTCAGTATAGGCGGGGCCCCACAAAATAAATCTAATAGTATTGGCTTATTATTCTGCATCCAATATCACTTCAGTAACTCTTGTCGAATTCTCCATTAGCGTATGTGAAGATACTTCTACGAATTTAGCCTTTATTTGGAATTCATCTATCGTTCTTGCCCCGACATAGCTCATGGAACTACGTAGACCGGCCTGTATCTGGCCTAAAATGGGCGCTACCGGCCCTTTAGCCGGTACGACGCCATCTATCCCCTCTTTTACGTATCTATCACCATTAGAACCAAAACTGGCCTGTCCACGATAGCGCTTAAATTGCTTGTTGTTAAGAAAGAAGGTTTCTCCGGGTGTTTCTTCTGTACCGGCGAAAAGATTACCAATCATTACAACATTTGCCCCAGCAGCAATAGCCTTAGCTACATCTCCGCTGTGTCTAATTCCCCCATCGGCAATAATAGGAATATTGGACTCTTCTGCAAATGCTGCACACTCTAAGATTGCTGAAAGTTGGGGAACACCGACTCCAGCAATAGTTCTGGTAGTGCAAACTGATCCTGCGCCAATTCCGACCTTTACGGCATCAGCCCCGGACTGGTACAGAAAATCAACCCCATCTATGGTGGCGATATTACCAGCAATTACTTTGAGAGAGGAGATAGATTCATCAACTGAACCCTTTATCATCTCTATCAAGGAAGCAACTTTTTGATGGTGCCCATGAGCTACATCAATACAAACACCGTGTATTGGTATAGCCAAATCCTGCACTATATACTTTATATGGTCTAGTGATTCTTTTATATCACGAATACCAACTGAAAATATAATAGGAATACTTTTTGTATATAGCTCCTGCATCATTTTGATTTGATCATCCCACGGAGCAAAACGATGCAAAATACCTAGGGCACCTAAATTATGCATCGCTATTATCATTTTTGTGCCCGTAATATAATCCATATTAGCGGATATGATCGGAACCTTAAGGGGAAGCCCCAAAAAAGTAACTGAAGTATCTATTTCCTGCCTTGACTCAATATCAGAGTAAGCAGGAGTAATAAGAATGTCATCAAATGTGTAGTAGTACTCTGCGGGCATAAGAACTCCTTTAGTACCAGCCATAGTTATAAAAGTGCCGAAGGGCATTACAGGCTGATCCGTAACGTCCCTTAACATACATTATTCCCCATTTAATCTGTGTTATTGGATTAGTTTTCCAGTCTTTACCAATCCTTGCCATCTTTTCTCCGGGTAAAGCTTGTGGTATGCCGTAAGCACCGGAGGATTTATTATATGCTTTAGTTCTCCAACCAGATTCGTACATAAATAAAGTATATATGCATTTAAATTGCTGCTTACCCAAAGCTTTCAATGCAAAGGATTGTGAATCGTACACTGTAGGCTTTGGTGGTTGTGGTGTTTTTGGTGGTTGTGGTGTTTCCACCACTACGGTTTCTATAATTATAGGAACCCTAAAATCAGGGTAATCCTTTATTATTAAAGGCTTTAATTCAGATTGTGGTATAATTTGTTGTTTAGTCGGCTCGCTAGCGCTTGTAATTGTTGCTTGTAGTGCAAGGCAAACAATTATCACGGACGCTACTAGTCGTCGCTTCATACTCATCATCTCCTAGTATACCAATACTAGGCTTCCACTTTCAACTCCTAAAATCATCTTCTTTTTCAGAAAATTTAGATTCGACTTGAGAATCCATCTCCTTGTTTGATATAATGTCTACATCAGTTCTTCTACATTTAGTGCAAGCCCATACTTGGTGCTTAATATTAGATAAGCTAGATTTTTTAAATGCTAAACGAATAGGTGCTCTACAGCATCTACTCCTATAACCATAGTCTAGCATAATTTATTGCTCCTTATTATTAATATACTAGCTCTTAATATTAGCTAATATATAGCTATGTAATATATGTGCCCCGCCGCGCCTCGATCCCATCGTACACTACCGGAGGGGTAAAAGTCAAGTCTTGATTTAAACTCACTAAGAGGCCCATCTTTGAGCCAAAGGAGGCGTTATGTCTGTATTCCCCGAAAAAATAGTGGATCACTTTATCCTAATCTACAGTCCGCATCATCATCGGGCATATCCCGCTGGGTATGTGGCTGAACATATTATTGTGGCAGAGGAACATCTAGGTCGTCCATTATCTGATGACGAGGATGTTAAACATATAAATGGCAATACCCGCGATAATTCCCCCCAAAACCTAAAAGTAGTATCAGGAAGCTATAAGATATTAGCATTAAATGGTGAATCTGATACGGGTCATAAACCCTCCAAAACTTTTGTTGCTTGTAGATTTCAAAAGCCTTGTTGGGAGAAAATTCGAAGTCCTATTGCTAGGAAAAACAAGATATTCTTGCCATTTGTTTGTTCTTATCAAAGTGAGGGGGATATTTATATGTGCGGTAACTATTGGACATTTCGTGAAGGAGAACTGAGAGAGAGTGAATTACAAGCCGGAAGGATTAGCGGAGACAATATTTAAAGAGAGGTACACTATTCATCCTGATGAAACGTGGGAAGAGGCATCCAAGCGTTTAGCCAAGCATGTTTCGTCAGCAGAAGTAAATGGGGATAAGCCAATAGCGGAAGAAAAGTTTTATGAAGAAATCGTAACAAATAGATTTATGCCGGGAGGCAGGATATGGTATGGTAGCGGGCGTCCTCGTGCTCAATTGCTTAATTGTTTTGTGGTTCCTACGCGCGATAGCCGCGAAGGTTGGGGAACAACAATACACGATGTTATTGTCATATCTGGAATGGGCGGTGGGGTTGGAATTAATTGTTGTATGGCACCGTCAACACTTGTTCTTACTCAAGACCTTAATTGGGTTAGGTTAAGTCAATTAAAGATAGGGGATAAACTAGTTGGACTAGATGAGCAACATGAAGGTGCTGGTCGTCATTTAAGACCAGCCGAAGTTCTTGCAGCAGAGCCAGTTCGTCTACCCTCCTATAAAATTAAGACGGAGAAGGGAGAAATGACAGTTTCTTCCGTACACCCGCTTTTAGCCAGAAAGATTAAAAAGTCCTACAAAAAGATAGGGGAAGGGTTTAATTGGGTAGAAGCTCAAAATCTTACGGACGAGTACGAAATTGCTTTTGCAGCCGATCCTTGGTATGGCGGAATATATAATGCTTTAGATCAACTATGGATGGGCGGAATTCTAGACGGAGAAGGATGTTTAAGTGCCCCTAAGGCAACGTCTACACGAAAGTACAATACAGTTCTTAGTGTGGGACAAAATCAAGGGCCGGTATTTGATAGAATTGGAAAAATTCTAGATGATACAGATATTAAGTATACTATACATAAAAATCAGAATAGTAATTGTTACCAATACAGAATGGCTACTAAGTGGGATTCAATGAAGGCTCTTAGGGCTTTCCCCACTACTCGACTATGGCCCAAGCGGGATACTGTTTGGGAGGGAGCCAAAATTTATGGTAAGTATTCAAATGCGGTTAAAGTACAATCTATTGAGTTTATAGGCGAAGCGGATTTAATAGCTTTAGAGACTTCTACTAAAACTTTCATTGGTGATGGGTTCTATCAGCACAATAGTCCTATTCGCCCTCGCGGTTCTCGCATTAGCGGTACTGGGGGTATAGCAACAGGTGCTGTAAGTCTTATGCACATGATTAATGCTGTAGGGGATGTTCTGGTTGGCGGTGGGGGGAGACGACTGGCCTTGATGCTTGATCTAAATATTACCCACCCGGACATGCCCGAATTTTTAGACGCTAAGTTGGATCGCGCAGAATTAACTAATGCAAATGTTTCCATTATTGTTGATAAGAAGCTACCTTCAGAAACTTTGGTAAGGAAAGTCAGAAAAGGCGAGAATTTCGACCTTATGTGGGGAGGCTCGCCAGTTAGGAAGGTAAATGCCAAGGAAATTTGGGAAAAGATTGTTACTAACGCGTGGACAAGTGGAGAGCCGGGGATTTTAAATGGGGATTTGGCAAACAAAGAGTCTAACATATGGTATTACAAACCGCTTATCTCAACTAACCCGTGCGGGGAAATTTGGCTTGAAGAGTATGGTAGTTGTGATCTTGGCGCTCTTGTTCTTCCTCGCTTTGTTACCGACGGTGGTGCTGTTGATTGGGATGGGCTTCGTTCTACAATCACTACCGCAGTCAGATTTTTAGACAACGTTTTATCAATCAACGAATATCCTCTAAACGCAATTAGGGATAATAACCAACACGTTAGAAGGCTAGGACTAGGAATTATGGGACTTCACTCCATGTTAATAAAAATGGGGCGAAGATATAGCCAATCTAACGATTTTATTGATGAACTAATGGTTTTTATAAAAGAAGCAGCCTATAACGCATCTATTGATTTGGCAGTAGAGAAAGGGACATTTGGAGCTTATGACGAAAGATTTCTCGACTCGGGATTTTCAAGACGTTCTCTTTCAACTTCAATTCGAAGTAGAATCCGCAAAAATGGTATCAGAAATGCTGCAATCCTCACTATCGCCCCTACAGGAACAACCGGAATGGTTTCGAATGTATCAACTGGCATCGAACCTCTCTTTGCTCCTGCATATTGGAGAAGGTTTTATCGCCCTACTCCAGACGGGTCTAGACAGATCGACAAAGAATTAGTTATTGATCCTTTATGGGATACGGTTGCTGATCCAAGCGTTTTAGAGGGTGCATATGATATTGCACCCGAAGCGCATTTTGACGTTCAGCGTATCTGCCAAAAGCATATAGATAATGCCGTATCTAAAACGATCAATCTACCAGAGAATTATCCAGTTGAAAGTCTTAGTGACCTTTGGTTAGAGTATTTACCAGACCTCAAGGGTACGACCTTCTACCGCGCCGGATCGCGCGGAGAGGAACCACTACAGGCTATTCCGTTAGAGGAAGCAAAGACACTTTACCGCGAGCATCAGCATCACTCTGCCGCAACAATTGAAGAGCAATCTTCAATGGATTGTCCAGATGGTAGCTGTGATGTAAGGATTATCCCTACGGATATTCCGGTAGAGGAAAGGGCGTTGGTATTTGTATAATGGCTATAACTCTTACTTTTACAGAAGAAGAGTGGAAGGCTATACTGGAAGCCGAAGGCAATGAAATGGCCGATTTTCCAGAAATAGTTAGAGATAGGATTATAAAGGCCCTATGTCCTGATGGGCATAAAGAGGAAAATATTTGGAGTTATGAGCATAAGGCTGTTTATAATTGGCAGAGGCCAAACATAGAATACAACGCTGA
>Ga0315288_10013741_pt1 | contig 10130 bp, 19 predicted proteins | sample YL17G11_20_MG_FD_203454 | JGI IMG/M metagenome (GOLD analysis project Ga0315288, IMG submission 203454) | Sediment microbial communities from Yellowstone Lake, YNP, Wyoming, USA - YL17G11_20 | ecosystem: Environmental > Aquatic > Freshwater > Lake > Sediment | place: USA: Wyoming | collected... | reverse complement strand
TGGGTAGTGACGGCAGCGGCAGGAGCCAGGGTGAATAGTCGATCAGGGATCTTCGTAGTTTTAGTTCTGCGGATTCCGTGGCGAAGTCACGCAGCCGCGCCGCTACCGTCGAACTGCGAGTGTACCAGCAACCCTTGGCCTTGCTCCAATCAAAGCCCGCGTCTAGCGGTAGGTGCTTTTCGGTTCGGCACAAATTAAACCGGAACAGGAATGTGGTCCCGTCAAAGTCTAGCGTTGGCATTCGGTCAGCGGTGCTTTCGTGTTCAGAGGTTTCGACAGTAAGCCAAAAAGCGGCGAAGTTGTCAAAGAGAAAAATCGTCTCGGTTTGCCTAGACAGCGATAGCACCTTTTCTGTACGTTCAAGGCTCAGATTCTTAAAACATTGCCGTTGACATTTCGAGGGTACTAATGGCCTGTGTGTTCCAGAATTGGATTGCTGAGTTTCAGAGTGATGACGACCAGAAGGCAAAAGGTAAGCCAGCCTTGAAGCCTGACCGTTGCCCGTATGCCGGAGCTACGCTTCTGGCGAAAAAGCTGAAGGTGTCGCCACGCACCGTCAACCATTGGACCAACCGGGAAGGTTATCCCAAGGTGGACACCATGCGTGAACTGATCCGGCTTTCGGACGGCGTGCTGACCTACCAGATTATTATTGATTGCTGCGCGCCGAAGGGCGGTGGCAAATGCTGAAAGAAGCGCGGCGCCTCTATGATCTAGGGTTCGCCGTCCATTGGATCAAGCCAGGCTCAAAGGCGCCGGTGAAGTCTGGGTGGGCCGGTGACACCCGGGACGACTGGGCAACGGTCAAAGCCGACTACCGGAAGGGCTACGGGCTTGGTGTCCGCATGGGCACCGCGTCCAAGTTGGAAGACGGGACGTTCCTGGCCAACATCGACGTGGATCTGAAAGGCGGCGCCGACCAGCGCCCGGCGGCGCTTATGCTGGTGGAAGAACACTTCCCCGGGGTGTGCGACAAGGCGCCGTGTGTCCGCACTGACCACGGCTTGCGCTTCTTCGTCCGGACGAAGGCGCCCATGGAGAGCCGCAAGCTTGGTGCGAGCCCAAAGGAATGCGTGGTCAGGCTGCCGACCAGCGAAATCAGCAAGCGGCAGCGCCTAGCGGTGACGGAAGGCAAGTTGACGCAGGCGAAGTTGGAAGACGGCTGGCGTGTGCGTCCCGCGTGGGAAGTGGAATTCATGAGCGCCGGAAAGCAAGTGGTCTTGCCGCCTAGCATTCACCCGGAAACGAAAAAGCCCTACGTGTGGCAGAAGCCACTGGCCAGCGCCGCGGATATGCCGCTGGTCAAGGCGCCGGGCGGTGCAGCAACGGCGAAGCCTGAGAGCAACCGGGCGGCGCTTGCGGGCTTCGTCCCGGTAGCCGTTGACTTGGTGGGATCAAAGCTATCAGACCGTATCGTGGAAATGATCCTGAGCGGCAAAGACGTTGAAGACCGTTCGGCCGCTTGCTACGCCGCGGCCATCGCCATGCTACGCGCCCGCTTCACAGAACGGGAAATCCTCTCCGTGCTGACCGACCGGAGCACGCACCTGGGGGAAACGGCCTATGAACACGCCAGCACGAAGAACCGGGCCAAGGCAGCTTGGTGGGTGCAACGGTACTGCATTGAGAAGGCCAAGGGTGAAGTGGACGCGGCCAAAGCGTTCAGGGATCTGGTGGAAGTCACACCACCGAAGCTGACGAAGAAAAAAGCGGCGGCGCAGAAGGCCACGCTGACCGCTTCGTCAAAGAAGGACTGGCGGCGCCGGCTGGCGCGGAGCGGGAAGGAAGGCGACGGCCCGCCGAAGCCCACGCTTGAAAACATCGTGCTAGTGCTGACCAACGTGGTGGCGCCTGACGTGTTCAAGAAAGACGAATTTGCTCAGCGGGACTTTTACGGGAAGGCGGCGCCGTGGGGCGGCAAGCTTGGTGAAGCCCTGACCGATCAAGACGCGGTGGATATTAAATATTACCTGGGCGCGTTCTACAACTTCGAACCGCCTACCAACCTGATCTGCGAAGCTATGGCGTGGATCTCCACGCGCAACAGCTTCCACCCGGTACGGGACGAACTGGCGGCGCTCCCGCCGTGGGACTTCGTGCCGCGCCTTGATACGTGGCTGGGAAAATACTTCGGCGCCAAGGGACCGGACGAATACCTGGCGCAAGTCTTTCGTAAGTGGCTGGTGGCATCGGTGGCCCGTATCTACCAGCCTGGCCTAAAGTTCGATTGGATGCCAATTCTGGAAGGCGCACAAGGCACCGGCAAATCATCCTTCGGTTCAATCCTGTTCGGGCAGAAGTGGTTTTCGGACTGGCTGCCGTCCCTGCAAGACAAAGACGCGGCGCTTGGGCTTCAGGGGAACCGCTGCGTGGAATTCGGCGAGCTAGATCAGCTTCGGCGCAATGAACTGGAAACGATCAAAGCCTTTGTGACGCGGCAAGTGGACAAGGTCCGCCCGCCATACGGCAAACGCACGGTGGAGAGTTACCGGCAGACCGTGTTCTTTGGGACGACTAATAAGGATAAATACCTGAAGGACGAAACTGGGAACCGCCGGTTTAACCCGGTGAAGGTTGGGCGGCTCAATTTCAAAGCGTTGGCCAGGGACCGCCAACAGCTTTGGGCGGAAGCCATGTTCATTTACCAGAACGGGCTTGAACCGCTACTAGACCTGGACAACGGCGCGGTTGCCCATGCACGCCAGATTCAATCCAACAAAATGGTGGAAGACGAATCAACGTTCATGCTGGAAGCCCTTCGGGATTTCCACGCTGAGCAACTGGCGAAGGAAGACGGGCAATTCAACTTTAACAAATTTAAGTTGGTGTCACTGTTCAAAGCGCCCGCGGCTTTTCAGCGGTGGCCTGAGACTGGGCGCAACGCCCAGTTCGCGGCGACGGCGCTACGGGCTTGGGGCGCGAAACGCACCAGAGTTCATGGCGAATCGTGGTGGCGTAAATCGTAATTAGTGGGGGTGGTAGAGTGGCATGGGGGTAGCAGGGTAAAAGCCAACCCTGCTACCTATTTTTCGCACCATGTTTTACAGTCTAAAGTCCCTATAGGTAGCAAGGTAGCAGACTATACTTATAGAGACTTATAAAGAGAGAGAGTAGTAAACAATATACTATATACCCCCTATACCCCCATAATCGTATAGGAAGGATACAAACTACCCCACCACCCCCCACCCCCTGCCACCAAATCGACCTTAAGCTTATGTGACTACAGGGGAAATGCCGGGTGGCGGGGGGTAGGCAAAAGGGGGCACCCCCTGCACCCCGGGACCAAAAACAAATGGAGATTTTGAATTAAAATGGCAAAAAAGGTCAGAAATCGGTCCCAAATTGGCAAACTTTCGAGAGCGAAGGGGCATTCTTTTGAACGCGAAGTGGCCATTTTGTTCCGAGCTATCTACCCCGGCGCTAGACGGCAATTAGAGTACCATTCGGCCGACGCCAATGGTGTGGACATAAGTGGGACTGGGCCATACCGCATTCAGTGCAAGCGCGGGCGTAAATACGCCACGCTCTCCAAAATCAAGGAAGTCACCTACGATGAATTTAGCGGTGAAGTGCCGCTATTGGTGACGCAAGGCGATAGGGAAAGGATACTGGTGGCACTTCCGCTTGAGGAATTCCTGCGCTTACTGGCAAAATAGGTATATACGAAATAAATATAGACCTAATCCGATTTTATGTGATAGTGTCCCGGAGCCTGAGAGCCTGGCTTAGAATAAATTAGATATAGACGAAAAAGGTATAGACACGAATCTATACCTGTGGCATAACTCTCTCACTGGGCGGCAATGAAGCCGCCCGAACGAAAGGCCCAGCGATGAACACCCAAGCCAAAAACCTTCAACACCCCTTTGAAAAAACTCTGGGCGCTGGCCCTTACCGCTTCGTCGGCGCCGTCCAGATCCGCAAGCCCACCGCCACCAGCATGGACAACTATAAAAGCTGCTATGACGCGGCCGGCCCGCGCTTCGTGACTGGCATGGGGACTTGCGCTCATTGCGGTATGGCCATCATGAACGTGTTCCTAGTCGAAATCGGCAACGGCGACGTGTTCGGCGTTGGTTGCGATTGCATCGGCAAGGTTGGCATGGCACCCCAAGAAATCCGCAAGGTGGACGCAACGGTGAAGAAGTGGAACAAAGAAAAGCAAACGCTCAAAGCGTTCAACGCCCGCGCTGACCTTGAAGAAATGATCGAGAGCCAAGCCGAAGTTCTGGGCAAGCTTCCTCACCCGATGGACTTCGAAGGCAAAAGCCTTTTGGACTATGCCGTGTATATGGACCGCTGCGCCGGTAGCGCCGGCAAGCAACGGGCGGTGAAGGTCATCAAAAAAGCGATGGCCATTTAATTCACGTATAGACGAAAAAAGTATAGACAACTGAAATGCCCTATGGCATAACTCTCTCACTGGACGGCAATGAAGCCGCCCACCACCCCGGAGCCCCCATGCACCACTTCATCGCTTCCAAAGACTTCCGCAAAGCCACGCTGAACGCACTGGCCAAAAAGAAAATCTTTGTGATCGGCGTTCAAGCCTTCAAAGAAACCTACGATAATGGCGCATGGGGATCGGGTGTCGCTTACACTCTGGACAACAACGACCAGGGCCAAGTCAGGAGCCACGCCGAAGTCATCGCCTTGGCCCTGTTCAACGGTGACGCGGTGGCCAACACGCTGGCTTCCTGCTAAATCAACCCGGGCGCTTCGGCGCCCATGGAGATACGCAAATGAAAGACGTAATGATCGTTAACAACACCAAGGCTGATTTGCGCCCCTTCCATAACGCTATCCTGGCGTGTATCGGTGGCGCGAAATTGCCGGAAGCAATCGCGGATATCTTCGCCGTCGAAGTCATCGTGGAAAAAGGAATCACCAAGGTTATTGTCTCCTTCATCTAAAAAGAACGTATAGACGAAAAAGGTATAGACACGAATCTATACCTGTGGCATAACTCTCTCACTGGACGGCAATGAAGCCGCCCACCACCCCGGAGCCTTCTCAATGTCCAGCCAACTTCAAGCCCAAGCCTTTGTCTCTGCCTGTACCGCCCGCGGCTTCAAGTGGTCGCTTCTCGGATCTGGCGTCCGGATCACGAAGACGTTCACTCCGGAAGACAAAGCGGCTTTCTCGGATGCGGATATGTACGCCTACCACATTCTTGCACTTGCGCCCCTGCGTGGCGGTTCGGTCTGGGGTACGGACGGCGGTTCGGTGGGCGGGCATGTTGGGCTGAAGAACGGTGAATACGTTCTGAGCAAGACCGGAACCGGCGCCAACTTTATCAAGGCTCTCTCCCGGCTGGTGTGACACAACCCGGGCGCTTCGGCGCCCACGGAGACAATACGAAATGATGATCAAGCTGGAAGCGCGAATGCTTCTACAATTTGGGTGGTATATAGCCCAACCTCACCCCCTGCCCCCTGGAGGCGAAGATGTTTGACGTGATCGAAATAGCTAAGGCGCGGGCTCTCTGTGCGGCTGCGACACCAGGTCCGTGGACGTTCACGACATGCTACGGTGGGGCTACCGTCCAGCATGGTCCCGGCCGTGATGCGATAGCTCACGCCGTTGACTACCTCCAAGTGGGCGACGAGTACGACAATGCCTCTTTCATCGCCTCTGCCCGCACCCTTCTACCGGAGGCGCTAGATGCCCTGGAGCAAGAGCGGGCGGTATGCGTCGCCATCACGACGGCACTAAAGCAGGCGATCGTCGAGCGTGACCCCCTCAAGGCCGAGGTGGAGCGGCTGACACAAAGCGATCGCAACGTCATCCTCAATGCCGCATATTCCAAGATGGCGAAGATGTTTGACGTGAAGGAAGTGCGCCAGAAGATAGACCATAGCCTCTTTGACGATACGTTTGAGGTGATGGAAGTACTGATCACCGCCTGCGACCTTATCGAGGCCCTTGAGCGGGAGAACGCGGCTTTATTAGCTAAGATCGAGACGCTCAAAGACAGCATGAGGCCGGGATGAAAGCCTGCTCAATTGATGGCTGCGGTCGCATACATCGCGCCAGAGGCTACTGTTCGACCCACATAAGCGTCACCGATGAGCTAGTCATGAGAATGCAGGAGTGGCGTCTCCGCGCCGAGCGTGCCGAGGCCAGGGTGAAGGAGTTGTCGGCTGAACGCGATGACGTAGCACGACGGCTCATCGTCCTAGAAACAGGTGACTACACCGCGCTCACGGAGCGGCTCAGGGCGGCGGAGGAGGTGTGCGAGTCAACCGACAGGTATATGACCAACCCAGACTGGCCGCACCCACGGGAAGGCATGGACGTGATGGCTGATCTAGCCACCTGGCGGAAAGTGAAGATAGAGCCGTGAACCAGTACGAAAAACAACTCAACTAGGAGGATGACATGGAAGGCAAGTTTGTAATCGTTCGGACGTATTCAGCCGGTGTTCATTGTGGCATTTTGTCGTCGCTGAAAGACAAAGCAGCCGTACTCACCGACGCCAGGCGCACCCGTTCCTTATTGAAGACGTGGTGGCCGCGTGGAACCGGCGCAAAGCACCCAAGAAAAAGCGTGGTTAGTGGCTCCACTTGCGCCTGGTCTATTGATCGTCTATACAGGGGGTAACAGTGAGGGGAGCCATGCTGAAAAAGAAAATCAAGCCGAAAAAGCCGAAGCCGCCGCTGATCACCTTCAAGGCGACTGACGAAGAAAAGAAAGCTATGGAAGCCCTGGCCAAAAAATACGCCCGCGGCAACCTTTCCCACTGGCTACGCCACGCGGCGCTACACTACGTCCCAAGCCAAAAACACCTTGACTGATAGCCCCGAATGATGGCCGGCGCCCGCCGGCTCCCTTCCCGCAATATCTTCCGGAACTTTCTTCCAGCTTCCCCTTGCCTTGACAACTGGCCTGGTCTTATGATTGGTGCATGAGCACCAAAAAGAAGACAAAGCCGAAGGCAGCGCCCGCCGTCGCCAAGCCGAAAAAAAAGCCAGCCCTGCAACAAAGGGAATCGGCAGCGAAATCAAAGACGCCCGCGAAAAAGCAAGTCAACCCGATTGGCAAGAATTCCCCACCAGTCAAACACCAGTTCAAGCCAGGCCAAAGCGGAAACCCGCTCGGTGGGAAGTTGCATGATCAGGAATTGCGCGCCGTAAAAAATCTGACGAAGAAAGAACTGGCTGACGTTGGAAACTTGATCATCAAAAATAATTTTGATGCGCTCAAGAAACTTTCCAAAGACGCCAAGGCCACCGTCTTGCAGCGTATGCTGGCGTCCATTGCCGTTCGCATCATCGACAAAGGCGATATGGGCGCGCTGGACATTTTGATGAACCGCCTGGTGGGGAAGGTCAAAGACGAAATCGCGTTGACCAACCTTCCGCAAGTGAACGTCACCATGCCGGCCAACGGGCGGGAAGCGAAGAAATGAGCGTGGAGATTGAACGCGGCTATTTTGCGTGGCGGCAACGCCTCTACTATGTAGCGCCCTGGGCTCTCCTACTGTTCCTATTTTTGATCTTCATCAGCGGATGTGTTGCCGGGCTCTTTTGCGTCTACCGGATGACGAGCTAATGAAGCTGCGCCAGGTGGAAGCCGGGAAGACGCCAGCGTGGCAGTTCAAAGCCGAAGTTGAAGGCCCGGTTATCGTCATACAATTATGGTGTGACGGGTTTCCAATCTGCGCCAACGCCGTGGTGATCAACCAACCCATAGTCACCTACAGCGCGGAAGTGGAGCGCACCCGCGCCTATTTGCTCCGTACCACCAACGCACCGGATGACACACAATGAGAACCAAAGGGGCGCTATGAGTAAAAAGCGTGGCAAAAACCGGGTGCGCGTGCTCTCTCCCAAGCAAGGCCAGCCTACCGTTTTCGTCAAGCCCTGCCTTTGCGGCAACGTTGCCCCGGTCAAAGACTTTGACGCCGATGATTATTGTGGGCGCTGCCGGCGCTCAGTTCGTGCCATGCACAAGGTAGAAGCCTTTGAAGCGGAACAAGACGCAGCCTGGGTGCGCCGCATGGACCGGAAAGAAATTGTGTGCCCGCGCTATGACGGCGCCACCAACCAACGGGGTGACGAATGACGCCTACTGAAATGCGTTTCCAATTGCACCTGGCGCAAGCTATCTGCAATTCCAACTGGGCTGGTAGCGCCGACAAGGCGAAGCAACACCTAATCGCCGCGGAAGCCATCGTGTTGGACGCCGAAGAAACTGACAAGCCGCCACCGCCTCCTGAATGGGTCTTGCGCTACATGGAGAGCGGCCATTATCTCTGTCAGTGCCCGAAGCGGTCAGGCCAGTTTGCGCCGCACCCGGCAACGGAACATGATTTGTGCGTGGTCAAGTTCCCCACGGAATCCGTGGCCAATGACTATGCGCGCCATGTAAATATTTGGAAACTGGTGCAGGCCATGCCGATCATGCCGCCGGTGGAGCGCCTAGCGTGAGCGGTTGGCTTATAAGCGGGCTTCCGCGCTTCGTGCTCTCCGTGCGAAGAAGCTTAGCGTTTCGTCTTCGTACATGCGAAACAGAACGAGGCACGCATGAGTGAGAAAATTATTTGTTTTTGTATTTTCGCTTTTGCGGTGGCCACCGGCACGCTCGGCTACAATGCCGGCTTCGTCGATGGACGGAGTCACGGCTATAAGCAATGCCTGATTGAGCAGGACGGCCCTAGGACGGCGCGCACCTTCCACAAGGGAGCCGACCATGCCCGGTGACTACGGCCCGCTCGACGCCTTCGAGGACAAAGAATACTACTTGGATATCAGCCCAGCATGAGGCCCACCACGGCGCGCACCGTTGTGAAGATCCGCCTGGGGCGCCAAGCCCGTCAGTGGGGCTTTCTGTTCGGGCTTTGTGGCGGCTTAGTGCTGGCCATCGCTTCCGTTGGTGTCATGCAAGTGGTGTTCTGTAAGCGGCAACACCCGAAAGCCGATTGGGTGGCGTGTCTGCGCCCGATCATCACACCAAAGGAAACAAAGTGAATTACTGGCTTTTGCTTCGGAATCTGGTTGATCCTGGCTTCGTGCCTTATGAAGATCCTATTTCACGTTGGATTGATGGGTTGATTCACCATAAGGGTGATGCGTTTGACCAGCTTGAACAAACTATAATCGACGTACAGAAGGCATTGATGATTCACCGGCGCTTACCGCATTCCAGCAAAACCGCCTGTGGTGTGCGCGTGGCTACTCCGCTGCGCGCCTCTATGGACTGGCGCCTGGTGACGTGTCCGCATTGCAAAGGCAAAAGGAAGTGTTAAAGTTAAAACCGCTTAGAGCGTTGCCTCTAAAAACGGGGGATATATGCACCCGCTACGCAAAGCGTAGCCGTGAGCCCGTCCTGTATCAAGGACGGGTTTTTGCGTGAGCAATGCAGCCGAAACCGAAGTCATCGACATTGGTCCGCAACCTGGCCCGCAAACGGATTTTCTATCTACCCCGGCTGACCTTGCCATCTATGGCGGCGCGGCTGGCGGTGGCAAGTCCTACGCACTTTTGTTGGAGCCGCTGCGCCATTTCGACAACCGGCTTTTCGGTGCCGTCATCTTCCGGCGCAACTCCGTTCAGGTTCGTAACGAAGGGGGCTTGTGGGATGAATCGGCTGGACTGTACGGCGGGCTCGGCGCTTACCCAAGGGAATCAGCCCTTGAACACGTCTTCCCCTCCGGAATGCGCGTCAAGTTCGCCCATTTGGAATACGACCGTTCTGTACTCGATTGGCAAGGGAGCCAAATTCCCTTCATCGGCTTTGATGAACTTACGCACTTCAGCGAAAAGCAATTTTGGTACATGCTTAGCCGTAACCGTTCGGCTTCCGGGGTGGCGGGTTATATTCGCGCTACCTGCAACCCTGACGCCGATTCATGGGTTAGGAAGCTAATTGACTGGTGGATCAACCCCGACACCGGCTTTGCAATCCCTGAGCGGTCTGGTGTGCTGCGCTGGTTTACACGGATCAATGACGCACTGATCTGGGGCAGTTCGTGTGAAGAACTGGTGGACCGTTACGGCGAAGCCTCTTTGCCGAAGTCCCTGACGTTCATTCCGTCCAAGCTGCAAGACAACCAAATCCTAATGGAGAAAGATCCTTCCTACGAAGCCAACCTGAACGCCTTGTCCAAGGTGAACCGGGAGCGG
>Ga0315288_10013739_pt1 | contig 10131 bp, 11 predicted proteins | sample YL17G11_20_MG_FD_203454 | JGI IMG/M metagenome (GOLD analysis project Ga0315288, IMG submission 203454) | Sediment microbial communities from Yellowstone Lake, YNP, Wyoming, USA - YL17G11_20 | ecosystem: Environmental > Aquatic > Freshwater > Lake > Sediment | place: USA: Wyoming | collected... | reverse complement strand
TCGAACCCACACGCCGCTTGCGCGACCCGGGATTTTAAGTCCCGTGCGTCTGCCAGTTCCGCCACTCCGGCAAGCACCGTATTATAACACGCATTCCACGTTGGCAAAGGATGAGAGTGATTTTAGACGCCGATGAACGCGGATGAACACCGATAAGAACATAAGAAAACTACAGAACCACCAAGGCACAAAGCAAAATAATTCTTCGTGTGGTTTGCTTTTTTAGACTTTCTCAGTCATACCCCGCGACCTTGTAAAACGAATGCAAAGGCCGCGGCAATCACCAACCACGCCAGCACTCCCGCTGCCAGAGCCAGCCACAGCGGCGCCCGGCCGATCAGCGCGTAGACAACCGCCAGGTAGGTCACCCACGGTATCGCGCTCCACATCGCCGCCCGCACCGACACCCGCAGCGACTCAGCCCCATGCTCCTTGCCCACCCACCACCACGTGTACAGCGACACCGCCGGCACCGATACGAGCAAACCCGTGATCACATACTGCCTCAACCGCGCCAGCGATAGCAGCAAGGCGATCATCGCCCCGCCCAGCGCCGCCTTCACCACAATGTCAACGTAGCCCGCAGAACCAGTCCCCGACATCCTCTCCCTCCAGCCGCTGATCGCTCCCAGGTCAACGCTTTCCCGAGCCAGAAGCCTCAATCTGCCCCCACATGCGCTCCAGTACCGCATGGGGGCGTATAGTTTCGCTATGCGCAACACGTCACATTCTTTCACCTTCCGCCATGTTTGAATCGGTCCGAGGCGTGGTATTACATGGGTGTCTGCGATTACTCGCAGACGGGCCCTCGTGTCGATTCCCCCCTCTAGGCACGAGGGCCCCTCCTTTTTAGCCGGGCTCTGGGAGTGTCAGACGCAGATGAACGCGGATAAACGCGGATAGAGACCAGGGATTTTTGCCTTTGGCGGGCAGCTTGGCGCCCGCCAAAGGCTTTTTTTGTTTTCGTCTGCGTTCATCAGCGTTTATCGGCGTCTAAAGACTTCTCTCGCCGCGATTGACTGTTACGGCCGCCGCCGCTGGTTGACACCGTTTTAATCGGCGTGTTACGATCGCGGGAAGAGGTGTTACATATGTCGCTAACCCGCTTCGGCGTCTCCATCCCATCACAGTTGGTCGCGGCCTTCGACAAGCGCATCCGCGCGAAAGGCTACCGCGCCCGCTCCGAGGCCATCCGCGACATCATGCGCGACTACCTCGTCGAGGGTGAATGGGAGCGCCACCAGGGCCTCGTCGTCGGCACCATCACCGTCGTCTACGATCACGCCACCCGCGAGCTGACCCAGGCCCTCATCGAGCTCCAGCACCACTATCACGGCGCCGTCATGTGCAGCACTCACGTCCACCTCGACGGCCACAACTGCCTCGAGGTGATTGTCGTAAAGGGCAAGAGCGCGGAGGTCAACGCCATCGCCGATCGCCTCATCAGCACGCGCGGCGTCAAGCACGGCAAGCTGGTCTGCACCACCACCGGCCGGGAGCTGACCTAGCCAAACAAGAAGACCGGAGCAGCTCTCCGCTCCGGTCTTCCCGCCGTACGACAGGCTGCGCGCCTGCCGCTCACATCCCGCTAGAACGCGCTGAACAGCTCCGCGAAGAGCATGTCGTTCGGGACATCCTCCGCCCCTTCCGGCGAGTCCTCGGTGTTCCGCTCGTACTCGATCTGGAGCCACTTCGCCAGCGGCAGGTACTTAATCTTGATCGGCAGCACGTACGACACCGCCCACTGCTGCGTGTCCCAGGTCAGCGAGCTATCCATCACCGGCGTAACGTCAATGTCCAGACTGACGTACCGGACGAACAGGCCCTTGCAGGCCCCGCTCAGCTCGCGCCAGATGCCGGTGCATTGCTTGGTCGGCTCCACGCCGAACAAGATCGCATAGCCGCTCTGGTCAATGCCGCCCAGTGATCCCGCGTAGTACTCGGCCGTGCCCACGAAGGGCATCTTCTTGTAGGTGGCGTCCAGTCCCCAGTAGAGTCGGGTCTTGTTCGGGGTGGTGCCCGTCTCCGTGAAGTGCGCCTGGAACATCTTCGATGAGCCGAGCAGGTCCGCATCCTCGTCGTCCATCGCCCCGCCGCGGCCGGAGACGCCAACGTTCAGGTCGGCCATCTGCCGCCCATAGCGGGCGCTCAGCTCCAGCTTGCCCGAGCGGCCCGCCGGCGTGTCGCGGTTCGCCAGATGCGACACCAGCGTCGCGGCGATTGCGTTCTTCCCTCCGTCAATCTGCGAGTCGGCCACCATGCCTATCAGGCGCGTTCCCGGCCGTTGCGACTCGAACAGCCCCACGTTCAGGGAGTCGTTGCCGCGCGTCTGCATGAACTGAACGCCCAGCGCGCGGTCCATCGTGAACGTCTCCGACAGCGGGCTGTAGTTCGAGGTCTTCCGGTTCCCATAGGCCGGCACGATCCCGAACGCCGTGCTGCGGCCCTTACCCATCCGAAGCTTGGCGCCGGGAGCCAGCGGCACATCGAGATACAGGCTCTCCAGATACAGGAACGACGGATCGTCGTTCGCCACCCAGGGATGGATATAGACCTCAGCATAGACCTCCCGGCCCTCCGGCAGCCTCGCCTTGGCGTACAGGGAGAACCTCTCCCACTCGAGGTGGCTCTCATCTTCCTCGTTAGTGATCGCCCCGGTTACACTATCCCGTGTTCCGTTCACCGTGGTGTCGATGTAGTAACGAGTGAGAGACCAGCCATGCACCTCCACGGCGGGCGGGCCCTGCGTCTCGGCCACCGCCGCTGCGACCGCGCCCAACACGAGCGCCACAACCAGTGAGCAAGTCAACCAGTGGGTCCTCATGTTTCCCTACATCACCTCCTGTTTGGTGTATGAGCCTTCTACAACGCTGTGGAACCGCTTATTCTCTCCCCTGCCGGCTTCCTCCTTCCGGCCGCCGCCGGTCCACAATTCGCTGCGCTGGCTGCTCGATCGGCCCTATCGTCCTCGGCTCTACCAGCTTCAGGTCCGCCGTGAGCCCCAGATCTCTCTGCAGCCGTTGTGCAAGCTCCTGCTGGATCTTCAGCAGGTGGCGCATATCCCCCGTCAGCAGCGCGCTGGACACCTCCACCTGCACCTCCACACGCTCCGTTCCCCCCACCTCCTCCAGTATCACCCGGTAGTGCGGCTCGACCCCCTCCACCTGCATCAGCACCTCCCCGATCTGCGACGGGAACAGCTTCACCCCTCCCACCACCAGCATGTCATCCGTCCGGCTGAACACCCGCGCCATCCTCGCCAGCGTCCTCCCGCACGAGCACGGCTCCGGGTTCAGCGACGTCACATCCCGCGTCCGGTACCGCAGTATCGGCAGCGCCTCCTTCGTCAGCGTCGTGATCACCAGCTCCCCCGTCCTGCCAGCCGGCAGCACCTCCCCGCTCTCCGGGTCTATCACCTCGCACAGAAAGTGATCCTCATTGATGTGCAACCCATCCTTGTTCTCCTCGCACTCCCCCGACACGCCCGGCCCCATAACCTCCGAGATCGAGTAGTTGTCCGTCGCCGAAATCCCCAGCATCGTCTCGATCCGCGCCCTCACCGCCTCCGGCCACGGCGCCGAACCGAACATACCCCACCGCAGATGCAGGCTGCTCAGCGCTATCCCGTGCTCCTCCAGTGCCTCCGCAATCCGCAGCGCATCCGTCGGCGTACCGATCAGCGCCGTGCTCCTGAAATCCCGCATGATCTTGATCTGCTGTTCCGGCGCCCCCGCCGACACCGGTATCACCGACGCCCCGATCTCCTCCGCCCCCTGGTGAAACCCGAAGGCATCTGTCAGCAAACCATAGCTGAACGAGATCTGGATCACATCATCCTTGGTCGCCCCGCCCGCCGACAGCACCCGCGCCACCAGCTCCCCCCAGTTTCGCAGATCGTTCTTCGTGTATCCCACCACCGTCGGCTGTCCCGTCGCGCCGGACGAGGCGTGTATCCTTACCACCTCCCGCAGCGGAAGTGCGAACAGATCGTACGGATACCCCGTCCGCAGGTCATCCTTGACCGTGAAGGGCAGCAGCCTCACATCCTCCAGCGACCGGATGTGCTCCGGCATCAGCCCCAGCTCCTCAAACCTCCTCCGGTAGAACGGCACGCTCTCCCAGATTCGGTTCAGCGTCGCCTGAAGCCGCTCGAGCTGAAGCTGCTCAAGCTCCGCTCGGGGCTTTGTCTCGATGCTCGCGTTCCAGATGGGCATCGCCTGTCTCCTCCCTCACTCCTCTTCCCATACCTGCCGGTAGCCGCGGCCCAGGTACGCCCGCTGCACTTCCTTCTGATTAAGCAGTTCCTCCGCCGAGCCCTCCATCACCAGCCTTCCCGTCTCCAGCACATAGGCCCTATCGGCAATCCCCAGCGCCGCGCGCGCGTTCTGCTCCACCAGCAGCACTGTCAGCCCCTGTAAGCGGAAGTTCGCAATGGCATCGAAGATCACCCTCACCGCGCGCGGCGCCAGCCCCAACGAAGGCTCGTCCAGCAGCAGCAAGCGCGGCCTGCTCATCAGCGCCCGGGCGATCGCCAGCATCTGCTGCTCGCCCCCCGAGAGCGTCCCCGCAAGCTGCTGCACCCTCTCCCTCAGCACGGGAAACAGCCCGTATACCCCCTCGAGATCGCATCTCAGCCTCGCCCGCTTCGCCGACCAGCTTAGGTGGTAAGCCCCCATCAGCAGGTTGTCTTGCACCGACAGCCCGCCGAAGAGCCGCCGGTTCTCCGGCGCCTGGCTGATCCCAGCCCTCACTATCGCCTCCGGCGGCAGCCCCCCGATCGCCCGGCCCCCAAAGGTGATCGTCCCCCTTCGCGGCGCCAGGAGCCCCGATATCGTCCGCAGCGTCGTCGTCTTCCCCGCCCCGTTCGCCCCAATCAGCGCCACGATCTCCCCCGCGTTCACGTGCAGCGACACCCCCTTCAGCGCCCTCACATTCCCGTAGTAGGTCTCCGCGCTGGTAATCGTCAGCACGCCTAGATCTCCTCCCCCAGGTAGGCCGCGATCACCTTGGGGTCTCGCTGCACCTCCCGCGGCGTCCCCTCCGCTATCTTCGCCCCCTGGTCCAGCACCACCACCTCGTCCGATATCTGCATCACCAGGTCCATATCGTGGTCCACTATCAGCACCGTCACGCCAAGCTCTCGTATCTGCTGAACCAGCTCGCCCAATTTCGCCGTTTCCGCCGTTGACAGACCCGCCGCCGGCTCGTCCAGCAGCAGCAGCGCCGGCTCCGCCGCCAGTGCCCGCGCCATCTCCAGCAGCCGCTGCTGCCCGAACGCAAGCGACAGCGACCCCGTCTCCGGCGGCACCTCCCCCAGCCCCACCAGGTGCAAGCAGGATATCGCTCTATCCATAAGCTGGCGCTCCTGCGCTCTCATTCCCCGCAGCCGCAGCGCCGCGCTCAGCATGCCCGAGTTCGACCGCGTGTGCGCCCCCACCATCACGTTTTCCAGCACGCTCATGTTCCCGAACAGCTCCACGTGCTGGAAAGTCCGCGCCACCCCCAGCGCCGCCACCCGATGTGACGGCAGCCCGCTCGTCACCTGCCCCGCAATCCGTATCTCCCCTCCATCAACCGGGTAGACCCCGGTCACCAGGTTGAACACCGTCGTCTTCCCCGCCCCGTTCGGCCCGATCAGCGCCTTCACTTGCCCCGGCGCGACCGCGAAGTCCAGGCTGTCAACCGCTGTCAGCCCGCCGAACCGTTTCGTCACCTGCCTCAACTGCAGCACCGCTTCCGCCGACATCGCTCCCGCCTACGCTTCACCCGTGCGCGGCCACCCGGTCAGGCGCCGCGCTCGCCTCAGCAAGTCTCCCAGCCCGCGCCACAAACCAGCCGGCATGAAGATCATCGTGATCACCAGCACCGCGCCGAAGCCGATCGTGCTGAACTCCTGGAACTGCCGCAGGTTCTCCGCGATCAGCGTCACCGTTCCCGCCCCGAAGATCGCCCCCCAGATGCTCGCCATGCCTCCCAGCACCGCCATCACCACAAGCTGGATCGAGTACTGGAAGCCGAACGTGTCCGGATGCACGTAAGCGTTGTGGTGGGCGAACAGGCTCCCGGACAACCCGGCCATCGCCGCTGACAGCACGAACACCTGAAGCTTGTACCTGGACGTGTCCACCCCCGACACCTCCGCCGCCACCTCGCTTCCGTGCACCGCCCGCATGGCGCGGCCCACCCGCGAATCAATGATATTCGACGCCAGCGTCAGGCAGATGAGGACCGCCGCCGCCACGACATAGTACATCCGCAGTTCGGTATCGAGTGCCAGCCCCCCGATGGACAGCGGCGGTATGCTCATGATCCCGATCGTCCCCGCCGTCAGGCTCTCCCACTGCACCAGCACGATGTTCGCAATCATCCCAAACCCCAGCGTCCCCATCGCCAGGTAATGGCCCCTCAGCTTCAGCAGCGGAACTCCCACTATCGCCCCGATCAGCGCGCCCAGCGCCATCCCTGCAAGCATCGCCAGCCAGGGCGACATCCCAACCTTCGTCGTCAGGATGCCGGTTGTATAGGCCCCCAGCCCGACGAACGCGGCCTGTCCCAGCGAAACCTGCCCCGCATATCCCATCAACAGGTTGAGCCCCAGCACCACGATCGTGTTGAGTCCGATCGCCGTCGCCAGGTTCCTCGCGTAGTCCCCTCGCACCACCAGCGGCAGCGCGAGCACCGCAACCGCCAGCATGACGATCAGTTGGTACCGCTTCACCCTCAGCTTCATCTCACCGCCCGGCCCGTAGGGACGACCGTAGGGCAGGAGCCCCTAGGTCCGGCAAAGCCGGCCGGGGTGTGGCTAGGCCCGAGGGCCGCCATGGCGGTTGGCTGCAGGCCAACCTAGCCAGCGGTCTGCCTTTGGCAGACCTAGCCACGTGTCTCCTGCCCAGCTTCACCCGGCCTTCATTTCATCGCCCCCTGCGCCCCAACAACCCCGTCGGCTTCGCCAGCAGCACCACCAGCATGACCGCGAACGCGATCGCATCCTTAAACCCCGACTTCAGCCCCGCCCCCAGTGACTCCAACACTCCGAGCAGGGCTCCCCCCAGCACCGCCCCCAGCGGATTGCCGATCCCGCCAAGTATGGCCGCCGCAAACCCCTTCAGCCCCAGCATCACCCCCATGTTGTACTGCCCCATCGCCAGCGGCGACACGATCGCACCTGCCAGCCCTCCAAGCATCCCGCTCAACGCAAACGACAGCATCACCATTCGCGTCGCCGGAATCCCTACAAGCTGCGCCGCCTCTCGATCCATCGCGCAGGCCCGCATCGCCTTGCCTACCTGCGTCTTCTCGCCCAGCAGCCACAGCGCCATCATCGTCGTCAGCACGATCCCCATAATCCACACATGCTGCGGCAGCACGCTCGCGCCCAGCAGCAGCATTGGCTTCTCCCCGGAGAAATGCCGCATCGGAAGCGAATCCGGTCCCCACACCCACATCGCGATCCCCCGCAGCAGAATCGAAGCCCCGATCGTGATGATGATGAGCGTGATCACCGACGACCCTCGCGCCGGCCGAATCGCCGCCCGCTCCAGCACTGCCCCCAGCACCGTCACCGCCGTCACCGCCAGCACTACCGCCACAGGCATCGGCAAGCCCGCCGCCGAGCACGTGATCGCAATCAACGCCCCATAGGCCACGAACTCCCCCTGTGCGAAGTTCACCACCCCCGTGGCGTTGTAGATCAGCGTAAACCCCAGCGCGATCATCCCGTAGATGCTGCCCAGCGTCACGCCGGAGACAAGGTATTGAAGCAAGTAAGCGGCCGGTGGGAACATACCTGCGCTGACTTCGCCGCACACCCGCCTCCCCCCTGCCTTCGGTCGGCCGTGAACCGGGAGCCCCCGCCAGAGACGGGCAAGCCTCTGCGGGCTCCCGGCCGCTGCTTCAGCATCATCGCCCCCTCAGTAGCCCACCCCTCCGCCGCTCGGCGGAGGGGTGGGGAACCTCCCAACAACATCTCCGTTCGCTTGATGAAGAGCCGGCGCTCTATTCCGCCAGCTTCCACTGCCCGTCAACAACCTTGACCAGGACGAATGCGTCCTTTCCGAGGCCGTTGTGGTCCATCCGCGAGTAGTTGAAGATGCCGCCTGTCCCGACGAAGCTCTTCGTTATCTCGATCCGGTCGCGGATCTTCGCCCTGTCGGGCCCCACCTGGCGGAGAGCGCGGGCAACCAGCTGAACCGCATCCCACGCGTGTCCGCCAAAGGTATCAGCCGGCTTGTCATAGGCCTTTAGGTATCTCTCAGCGTAGTCTTTCAGAACTGGATACTGCGGATTGCTCGTGGGGATCTGATCCCATACGATGAGCCGACCCGCCGGCAGCACGACCCCGTTCGCCGCCGGCCCCGCAATGCTCAGGAAGGTGGCATTCGCAACTCCATGGCTGCAGATGAGCGGGATGTCCATCGCCAGCTGCTTCATGTTCTTGGCGACGATCGCCGGCCCCGGGGGCGTCCCCCAGCACACGACCGCCTGCGCATCGGCGCCCCGAATCTTCGTCAACTGCACCTCCATCGAGGCGTCCTTCGGGCCAAACTCCTCCTTCGCCACTATCTTGATGCCGGCCCTGGGAAGCAGCTTCTCAAGCTCGGCCAGCCCGCCCTTGCCGAAGGCGGTGCTGTCGGACAGGACGGCAACCTGGTTGATCCTCTTCGCCTTGAGGTAGGGCATGAGCTTCTGCACTGCCATCCGGTCGGACTGCGGGGTCTTGAAGACCCACTTCTTCACCGGCTCGACGATCTGAATGGCAGCCGCACAGGAGATCAGCGGCATCTGTTCCTTCTCACAGTACCCGATCAGCGCCATCGTCGTGCCGGTGCGGCTCGGCCCGACGATCGCCAGCACGTTGTCCCTCTCCACCAGCCTCTTCGCCGCGGTCAACGCCTCCGCCGGCTCGCCCCGGTCGTCCTCGATAATGATCTGGAGCAGATGCCCGTTGATGCCCCCCGCATCGTTGATCATCTTCTCCAGCATCTGCGCGGTGTTGCGCTCGGGGATCCCAAGCGAAGAGGCATCTCCCGTGATCGAGAAGATCGCACCGATCTTGTACGGCTCGCCCGAAGGCTTCCGCGCCGCCTCCGCGCGATCCGCTCCAGCCGCCATCCAGATTGCCAGCGCGCCCAGAAGCGCCAACGCGTACCTCGTCCTGCTCATCGTGTGGCCCTCCTTCCCATATTCTATGTTCTACCGGCGGGCTAGATTGCGCCTAGTTCCTCGGCCGAGAGGACGTGCGCCCCTCCCTCCTTCAGCGCGGCAACAGCAGCCGGCACGTCATCCATCCGGAATATCACCACCGCGTTCTCCCCCCTCTGCCCGACGAACGCGTAAAGGTATTCGATGTTCAACCCCTTCCCCGTCAGCAAGTCCACGATGCTCGCCAGCCCCCCCGGCCTGTCCGGCATCGCCACCGCGATCACCTCCGTCTCCGTCACGGTGAAGCCCGCATCGCTCAGCGCCTTCCGCGCCTCCTTCGGCTTGTCAACGATCAGCCGGAGCACCCCGTAGTCAATCGTCTCCGCCAATGACAGCGCCCTGATGTTCACCCCAACCTTCGCCAGCGCGCGCGTCACCTCCGCCAGCCGCCCCGACTTGTTCTCCAGAAAAACCGATATCTGCACTGCTGTCATCGCCCCAGATCCCTCCTGTCAATCACCCGCTTCGCCTTTCCCGCGCTCCGCTCCAACGTCCGCGGCTCTACCAATCTAACACCTACCCGCAAACCAAGCGAGCTGTCTATCTCCGTGCGAATCCGCCCCGAAAGCGCCTCCAGCTTCGACATCTCGTCCGAGAACATCCCCTCCGATACCTCGACCTGCACCTCCAACTCGTCCAGCCCTCGCGGCTTCCGGTCCACCACCAGCACGTAGTTGGGCGTCGTCCCCTCGATCGCCATCAGAATCTCCTCGATCTGCGATGGGAACACGTTCACGCCCCGGATGATCAGCATATCGTCCGTGCGGCCGGTCACCCGCTGCACCCGCCGCGCCGTCCGCCCGCACCCGCACTGCTCCGGTATCACCCGCGTGATATCCCGCGTCCGGTATCGCAGCAGCGGCAGCGCCTCCTTCGTGAAGGTCGTGAACACCAGCTCCCCGAGCTGCCCGTCGGCCACCGGCTCCCCCG
>Ga0315288_10013738_pt1 | contig 10131 bp, 9 predicted proteins | sample YL17G11_20_MG_FD_203454 | JGI IMG/M metagenome (GOLD analysis project Ga0315288, IMG submission 203454) | Sediment microbial communities from Yellowstone Lake, YNP, Wyoming, USA - YL17G11_20 | ecosystem: Environmental > Aquatic > Freshwater > Lake > Sediment | place: USA: Wyoming | collected... | reverse complement strand
TCGTTCCCGAAAGTCCGCGCACCTTCCGAATGACAGGCGAAGATGCGAGCGGCGACCTCGTCGTCTTCGAGATGGACCCGGACGGAAAGGTCCAACGGGTCAAGGTCGGCGAGAACTATATTTTCCCTAAAAAATAGTATCTATCGCGGCGTGTCGGCCGGCCTGACGTCGGCCCAGAACAAGTATTTCTTCGGGCTTCGAGAATAGCCGGACCACCCGTCGTTCAGGCGAGCAGTCTTCCGACCTCCTCTACGGCGCTGGCCGCATCCGGGGCGTATCCGTCCGCGTGGATCCGGTCGGCGTAATCCCTGGTGACCGGCGCGCCGCCGATGATGACCGAGACCTTGAGCCCGGCCGCTCGGACAGCCTCGACGATCCCTTTCATCCCGACCATGGTCGTCGTGAGGAGGGCCGAAAGGGCGACGATGCCGGCGTTGTGGAGCTTGGCGGCCTCGACGAACCTCTCGGCGGAAACGTCGATGCCCAGATCCACGATCTTGTAACCGGAGCCGCGGAGCATCATGGCCACGAGGTTCTTGCCGATGTCGTGGAGGTCGCCCTTGGCGGTCCCGATGACGATGACGCCCTTGGGCTCGACCTTGTCCTTGACCAGGTAGGGCTCAAGCTTGACCAGGCCCGCGTTCATGGCCCGGGCAGCCACGAGGACCTCGGGGATGAAGACTTCGTTATTCTTGAACAACTCGCCGAGTGTTTCCATGCCTTTGATCAGCCCTTCGTTGAGGATCTTGGCGGCGGGAAGGCCGGACGCCAAGGCCTTGTCCACGAGCCCTTCGACCTCGGCTTTCTTTCCCTTCAACAAGGCCTCTTGCATTTCCTGGAACATCTTCGTCTCCTCGTTTCTCCAAGTTTTCAATATCACACAATAAAAGTCCGACATTGTCAAGCGATCCGGAATTGCCGATGGGACGCGAGTCGGTCTCTCGCCGGCTATATGGGCAAGTTTAAGGTCCAGGGCGTCAGAAGCCGCCTCATCCCCCACTCCCATCTGCCGCCCCTGAACAGCCGGCCTCCGGTCGTCATCGAGATTGACGTTTCATCATCCGCTCCTTATAATCTGACCGGAACAAGGAGGGCGCTATGTCCGACATCAAAGGTCCTAAAGGCAGCATCGGTATCCTGACCGGCGGAGGCGACGTCCCGGGCCTCAATCCGGCTATACGGGCTTTGACCATCCGCGCTCTCCACGAGGGTTATCGGGTCATCGGCATCCGCCGAGGCTGGGCGGGGCTCATCGAAATGCAAAGGGACAAGGACGCTCCGAACCACGAACACTACCAGGTCCTCACGGAGGAGATCGTGAACAAGGTGGGACGCTCGGGCGGCACCTTCCTCCACACCTCGCGCACCCGTCCGAGCACCGTTCCGGATGTCAACATCCCGGTCCATCTGCGGGACGTCTACCGGGCGAAAGCGAACGACCTCACCGAGGAGGTCCTCAAGAACCTGGACTTCCTGGGGATCGATTATCTCATCCCCATCGGCGGCGACGACACCTTGGGCTACGGTGTCCTTCTTCACAAGAAAGGAGTCAAGATTATCGCCATCCCCAAGACCATGGATAACGACGTCCCCGGGACGGACTACTGCATCGGCTTTTCGACCTGCGTCACCCGCACGATCGAGATGACCCACGCTTTACGGACTACGGCGGGCTCCCACGAGCGCTTCCTGGTCATCGAAGTCTTCGGCCGCTACGCCGGGTTCACGGCCCTTCTGCCGACCATGGCCGGCGCAGCCAACCGCTGTCTCATTCCCGAGTCCAAATTCAATATCGAGCACCTCTGCGAGCTTCTGACCGCGGACCGCTCCACCAACCCGAGCCTTTATTCCGTCGCCCTGATCTCCGAAGGGGCGATGTACGAAGGCGGCGGCATGGTCTTCGAGAGTGACGAGAAGGACATGTTCGGCCATAAGAAGCTGGGAGGGATCGGGGACCGGATCTCCCACGACTTGAAAGAGCTGTCGCCGAGGTTTAATAAGGGCCGCCGGATCAACGTCATCAATCAGCGGTTGAGCTATCTCGTCCGCTGCGGCGACCCCGACGCCATCGACTCCATCGTTCCCATGGCCTTCGGGAACCTGGCCCTAGACCTGGTCATGGACAACCGGACCGGCCGGATGGTTTGCCTACGCAACGGGATCTATGACAACGTCCCTGTCGAGGTCGTGACCAGCACCAAGAAGATCATCGACGTGGATAAATACTATGACAAAGACCGGCTCAGGCCGCTTTATAAGAGTTTCAGTCAGAAGCCGTTCTTCATCATGACCAGCGACTTTTAGTGGGGGGGGTATGACCATCCGCCGTTTGTAGTCGCGGACGAATTGTGCTACTTTGGCTTATCATCGACACAAGCCGCATCGGGAAGGCGCGAGGAGGGAAAGATGTCCAAATCCAGCAATATCCAGGGAAGGATCTTCTGGGGCCTTATGCTCATCGTCCTCGGGGTCCTCTTCCTTTTTGATCAGATGGGACGGATCGATTTCGGCGAGCTCGTTTCCAGGTACTGGCCCGCGGTCTTCATCCTCATCGGCATCTCCATCCTCATCGGCAACGGCTTCCGGAGCGCCGGATCGGCGCTCTTCTTCATGGCCCTGGGAACGTTTTTCCTTCTCATGGAGATCGAAGTCCTCCACCGCGGCCTTTGGCACTACTGGCCCGTGTTCATCATCGCCGCCGGGGTCTGGGTCCTTATGAGACCGGTGGTTTCCCCTCATCTGTCATCGGACAATAAGACGGCCCCCGAATTGACCGTTGACGAGCTGAAGATCTCCGCGGTGTTCGCCGGGGTGAAGCGACGGATCGAGTCTCCGGCCTTTAAAGGAGGAAAAGCCGAGGTCGTCCTGGGCTCCCTGGAGCTGGACCTTACCGGCGCCGAACTTGCCGGGGGACAGGCAGTCATCGATCTGAGCGCGGTCCTCGGCAACATCGAGCTCCGGGTCCTCCGGGCCTGGCAGGTCGTTATAGAAGGCTCTCCCATTTTCGGGAACATCGAGGATAAAAGGCGTCCGGTCGCGGCGGCCGAAAGGAAAGGGACACTTCACGTGAAGGCCTCGGTTGTCTTCGGCAATATCGAGATCAAGGACTGACCCATGAAGCGATTTTTATTATGGACCCTGGCCGCCATCATCACCGTGGCCTCGGCCGTTTATCAACGGGTGACGGGCCCGACGTATCCCATGCGCGGCAAGTCTCTCGTCGGGAGCGAAACCGTCCGTTTCCGCCTGCCGCGGAGCGCCGAGAACGTCAGGGACTGCGAGATCGTCCTCAAGGTCATCGATCCCGGCCTGACGGGACACGTATCCTACAAGCGGTTCAAAACTGAAGACCCTTGGACCGAGGTCGCGTTCGAACGGAAGGGTGATGCGCTCATCGCCGGCCTTCCCAAACAGCCCACCGCGGCCAAGCTCGCCTACGGGGTCTTCCTGGGGACCGGAAACCAAAAAACCTCGATCACGGGACAGGACCCCGTCATCCTCCGGTTCAAGGGACCCGTCCCTGCGGCCGTCATCATCATCCATGTTATCGTGATCTTCCTGTCCATGCTTTTCGGGACCATGGCCGGGATCCTGGCCCTCGACAAGAAGAGTCATCCCGGGAAATGCGTTATCTGGGCGGCCGCCCTCTTCTTCGTGGGGGGGTTCATCCTCGGGCCGATCGTCCAGAAGCTCGCCTTCGGCGTCTATTGGTCCGGGATCCCTTTCGGGAGCGACCTCACCGACAACAAGGCCCTGTTGTCCATGTTTGCCTGGATCGCCGCCCTCATTGCCGGAAGAAAGGGGAAACCTGCCCGCGGCTGGGTCCTGGCCGCTTCCGTCATCACGCTTCTCATCAACATAATCCCTCACAGCCTGCTGGGGTCTGAGTTCAAATATAACGATTGAAGGAAATCGTCGCCCGCACCCCAAGCCCGGAATTCCTTCTCGCACGGAAGGAAAGCTACCGGTCCTTCATCCCGATTTGCCTTTTCTCTATAGAATCTATATAGTTTATAAGGATAGAACGGAATCGAGGGTCTTTGGCCCGGGAGGAGAAATTAATGATCAAAGGGAAGGTTTTATTTTTTGTTTCCTTGGGCCTGGTCCTGGGAGGCGTCTTTTTCCAGGCCTGCAGTTCTCCTTCGTCCACGCAGCCGCCGGCCGTTGCGAAGGAAGACCCATCCTTCGCCGGCGACATTCAGCTCATCTTCAATGGCTCCTGCGCGGCCTCGAGCTGCCATGGCGCGTCCGTGCAGGCGGGCCTTTCGATCGTCCAGGGGCAGTCCTACGCCAACCTCGTCAACATCGGCTCCACCGAGGATGTGTCCCGGAAGCGCGTCCTGCCGGGCGACGCTGCCAACTCATACATCGTAATCAAGCTCGAAGGCCGACAAACCGTCGGAGCGAAGATGCCCATCGGCGGCAGTCTGGACGCGGTCAGCCTCCAGAACATCAAGAACTGGATCAATAAGGGCGCCAAGAACAATTAGGAGGGAACATGAAAAAAGCGTTGTGCGTCGTTTGTTCTTTTTTATTCATCCTCGGACCGATCGCCCTGGGAAGCCGGCTCGGCGCTTCTCAAACGGGACCGGCCATGCCCGACGACGTCAAGGCGGTCTTTAAGGAACGCTGCGCTGTCTGTCACAAAGGGAAGTATCCGCCGAAACAGTTGAATCTCGAGCCGGAAGGACTGCCGGCTTCTTTCCTGAACGAGCCGAGCCGTGAACAGCCCGCCCTCAAGCTCGTGGATACGGCGTCGCCCGAAGCGAGCTATCTCCTGAAAAAAATCAAAGGCAACGATAGGATCACGGGAAAGAGCATGCCGCCTCCCGGAAAGACCGCGCTGACCGGCGACGAGATCGCTCTTGTCGAAAACTGGATCATGGGCCTGAAGGAGGACCGGCCGGCTGTCGCCTTCCGGGAAGTCGGGTTCGGTTCCGGGGATCTCTTCACATCTTCCGCTCCAACCCAAGTCCCCTCGGACACGTCGAAAAAAGCGAAATCGGCCTATGAGAAGCCGCCCTTCTGGGGAACCCGTCTCGTCAACCTCCCCACCGGGATGACCATGGACAAGGGAGATTTCCTGTTCCGGATCTCGCACCGGCTGGTCCCGTCCGTGCGTTCGGGTTACGACACGGCCTGGGGTCTGGACGGCCCGGCCATGGCCTTCCTCAGCTTAGGGTATGGAATCACAGACAGGATCGGCGTCACCGTGGGGCGCACCGGGCTCTTCAAGGAAATGGAGTTCTCCTCAACCTGGCTCGTTCTCGAACAGGGCGAGAACCCTTCCTTCCCCTTCTCGACCGCAGTCAACGGCGGGCTGAGCTGGGTCACGCAGAAACAGGAAGGCCGGGGCGCCTTCAATTCCCGGAACTTCAAAATCAACGCCCAGGTCATTCTGAGCCGCCAGGTCAACGAACGGCTCTCGGTTCTCGTCGTGCCGGCTTATTCATCGAACACAAACCATTGGGAAGCCGACACCCAGGGGACGTTCTCGATCGGGATCGGAGGCCGATTCATGTTCTTGGAAGACCTTTCCTTGATCGGCGAATGGGTTCCGGTCCTTGCCGGCTACAAGGACATCGCAAATGGATGGGGTTTCGGGATCGAGAAGAAGATCGGCGGGCATGTCTTCCAGTTCTTCATCACGGATTCCATCGGGCTCACCTCGGCTCAGTTCATTACGGGCGGCGACCTTCGCCTAGGCAAGGGAGACCTGCGGATCGGATTCAACATCTTCCGGACGTTCTAGATCGTTTCAGCTGGGGCTTCGTCTCAACGGCTCAAAGAACCTGAAGGGGAGCCGGGACCGTGCCGGACAGGCCGTTCACCCAGACCGCGACCCGGCCGGCGGCGGATTTCTTGAGGATTTCCTCCGATTTGGCCTTGTATGAAGGGTGTTCTGCAGCCTTAAGGGCGAGTTCCTTGGCCTTCGCCCCGTCCCCCGCCTCCAGCCAGCTCAGCGCGGCTCCATAACAGGCCGAGGCCCTGGAGAGGAGGACCGCCTGGATCTGGGCATTCTTCCTTCGGAGGAGCCTTTCCTTCCGTTCCGGGGAGAGCAGTGATCGTTCGATCTCTTGGACCCTGCCACGGAGAGTCCTCTCGCCGGCCTCGAAGGCCGCCAGGGCCTTTTCATACCATTGACCGGACTCCGGCCATCTTTCCTTCTTCGCGCAGATCGTTCCCAGGCCGAAGAGGGCCTCCGAGTTTTGGGCGTTGTACTGCAAGGACTCCCGAAAATCCTTTTCCGCCCGGACGAGTTCGCCCATCCCGGAAGCGATGGTCCCGGCTAGGCCGAATACCTCACTGTTCATCGGCAGGCGGCCTTTGGCCTGGTCGATGCTTTCGAGGGCCTCGCGGTCACGTCCCATCTCGTGGAGGTTCCAGGCCAGCCAGTAATGGCTCTCGCCGAGAAGCCAGTAGCCAAGGGCGACGATCCGGTCGAGGACCACGATGGATTCGTCAAACCGTTTCAGATAGGCGAGGCAGATCGCCTTGCCCAACAGGGCGTCGCGGTACTCGGGAGACACGGCCAGCGTCCTGTCGTAGAACTCGATCCCTTTTTCGAACTCCTCTGTGGCGAAGTAGACTGTCGCGAGCAGGATGAGGACCTGCGGCGAATCGGGGATGCCCTCGAAAGCCTTGAGAAGATCCGTCTCCGCGGCGAGGACCTTCCCCTCGCGGAGGCTCAATTCGCCCAGGTTGTAGTAGGCCTCGAAGAATTCGGGCTTCGCCCCGGCGACCTCCTCAAGGAGCTTCCGGTCTTCCCACGGCCCGCAGATCGCAGTCTTGTACTTCAGGAGAATCGACGATGGGAAAGCCTTTTGGATTTCGTCGGGGTCCCCGGCCTTGTCGGCCATGGGGCCGAAGGAGTATTCCCAGGCTTTGAAGAGGTAGGTCCAGAGCTCATCGCCGGCCGCCCTCCGCCGGAGCGTTTCCCCGGCCGCTCTGAGCCTGTCGAAGGCCTTCGTCCAGTTGAACGTCGTATCGATATCCGTTTGAACCCCCCTGGCCTTCGGGGTCACGACGGCGGCGACGTCGAGCCAGTCCCGGAAGCCGGCGAGCGAGGGATTTTCGCGGAGGAGGGCCTCTGCCGTGTTCAGACAGGTCCGCGTCCGGTCGAGGATGGAGAGCTCTTTTTTCCGCACAGCCAAGAGAAGACAGGTCCTGAAGAAGGGCGGAGCGACCCGGCTCCGGAGCCGGGGCCGCGCATAGAGCTCCTCGTAAATGCTAAAGGCCTTCTTGAGCGTCACATAGGCGCCCCTCGCATAGAGGGACGAGGCTTCGCGGAGCCGGGCCTCAAGGGCGGGGTCCGGCGGCGCGGTCGCGATACGCGCCTTCCCCGCGCAGGCAAAGAACGAAAGGGCAACGATCGCCGCGAGAATTTTCGTCATATTGATGGACCATAAACGAGCCGGAGTCATGGATAACATTTATCAGATCTCGCGGGAATAATAAACCGGATTAATTGAGGAGACTGGCTGGCGAGGTGCCAAGGTTTCAAAGGAAAAGGAAGCGGGGCTAAGGAGGATCCCTCTCCAGCCAGCGGCATCATTATAGTTTAGCCGGATTTCAAATGTCAATCAGATATCTGAGCTCTCGCAACGCTTGATTTTTTCGCTCTTTAATGTATACTATTTATATAGGATTTCGTGGATAAGAGAGGCCCCATGTCCGGAATCATGAAGATCGGCGTCATGGCCATCGCGGCCCTGGTCATGCTCGCAGGCTGGAAAGGCCTCGACACGGTGCTGAGACCGGCGCCGGGGAGGCAGGTCGCCCGCGTCCAAGGAGATCATCCGATGGTCCGAAAGATCAAGAAATCAGATAAGGAATGTGAGAGATCCCTCTCCGCCGAACAGGGCATGGTGACGAGGCCGTATGAGACGGAACCGCCCTTCTCCGGGAAATTCAACAACCATTTCGAAAAAGGGACGTATGTCTGCGCCGCCTGCAAAACTCCCCTCTTTCGCTGGGACGCCAAGTACGATCACGGGACGGGGTGGCCGAGCTTCACGTCTCCCCTCCGTGACGACAGCATCGAATATCTTGAAGACAGGTCCTTCTTCATGAAGAGGATCGAGGTCCGTTGCGCCGCCTGCGGCGCCCACCTCGGTCATGTCTTCGACGACGGACCGGCCCCGTCGTTCGAACATTACTGCATCAACTCGGCGTCCCTGGATTTCATCCCGGGAGAGAGGGACTCAGAAGAACGGACGGGACCGGCCGCCTCCGTCACCCCCCCGGAGACCCGCAACGCTTCTGCGTCCGGACCCGAGACCGCCATCTTCGCCGCCGGCTGCTTCTGGGGGGTCGAATACAAATTCCACGAGATCAAGGGGGTCAAGGATACCGAGGTCGGCTACACGGGGGGCATGACCGAGAATCCCGACTATGGACAAGTGTGCACGGACAGGACCGGCCACGCCGAGGCCGTTCGTGTCACCTTCGATCCTTTGATCGTTTCCTATGAAGACCTGGTCCGGTTTTTTTTCGCCGTCCACGACCCGACCCAGGTCAATCGCCAGGGCCCCGACGTGGGCACACAATACCGTTCCGTGATCTTCACCGCGGATAAGGCCCAGAAGGAAACGGCCCAAAAGGTCATGGAGGAGCTACGGGCTTCGGGTCGTTTCAAGAAGCCCATCGCCACCGGCATTGTCCCCGCCTCCAAGTTCACCTTGGCCGAGGAAACCCACCAGCGTTACTACGAAAAGAACAAGAAGAAGGCCTGCGCGTTCTGACGGCCCGTCGTCAACCGCCCTTGAGGAGGCCTTCGATCTTCGCCACGAGAGCTTCCATATTTAATGGTTTTTCTTCGAAACCATCGGCGCCGCTCGCCCCGGCTTCCGCGCGAAAGGCGGCTTGCCGATAGACGGCAGTCATCAGGATGACCCTGGTCCCTGGGAGCTCCGGGTCCGATTTGATCCTCCGGCAAAGCTCCAACCCATCCATCTTCGGCAAGAGCATGTCCGAAATGACGAGGTCCGGTTTCGCCTCTCGGACCGCCGCCCAGGCCTCTTCGCCGTCCGCAGCGGTCATGACGTTGAACCCTCGCTTCATAAGGGCGGTTTCGACCATGAGGACGGAAACCCTGTCATCATCCACGACCATAATCTTGTAAATCATTCGCGCCAGGATCTCCTTTGTTGCCCGATTTATCCTATTTGGCGGAAGCCTGGATGTCAAGGCTGGTCCGCCGTTTGGACTTTTTGGCCCGTACCCCCATGAGTGAAATATCCCACCCTCTGCTCCCCGTCTAACTTTACTTTTTTGAAAAAAGTGAAAAAAAAGCTTGCATTTAATAATAAATAGGTATAAATTGGTTTGAAAACTGAGTGGTGATATAAGATATATTAGATAGTAAGGATAATAGTTTTCGGGGCAATGCATCGGTTCTTTTCCAGTTGAAGTTCCAAGTATAGGCAGAGGCAGAGGATAAAAAAACTCTTGACGGACGCAACGGAAAGCTTATAATTACAGTTATTTTATATAATTGATAGAATTAATAAGAAAAAAGGGAGATCGAGATGTCAAACGGATACAAGTATGATGAGGAGGCTGTCCTTCAGCTCCTCCCGCTTCGGAGGACCGAGGACGGTTTTGCCGAGGAGATGGAAGCCTTTTCGCCGCTGGTCCCGGTCGCTGATCATTCCGAGACCGCTCCGCCTGCTCTGAAGCCCGGGAACGGCAGGGGGAACGGCCACAATGTGCCGGCGATCTACGACAAGGACCAAACCGCGGACCTCGTTCGGATCTATTTGAAGGATATGGGGAGCTACCTGCTCCTTTCCAGGGAAGAGGAGATCGCCCTGGCCAAGAGGATCGAAAAAGGTGATAAGGCCATCAGCAAGGCGCTGGCCGGAACGCCGGCTGTTCTAGACGAGCTGCTCACCGTCGAGACGCAAATCCGGAAGTCCCCCGAGCTCGTGAACAGGTTCTTCAACATGGGCGACCAGGAGCTCACGGCGGAATCCATCGAACAGAAGAAGGCTGAGGTCCTGGGCAAGATGAAGAGGATCAAGGCCCTCAACACCAGACTGGCTAAAGTCCGGCCGAGGGCCGCCAACAGGTTCGCCCGCGGCAGGCTCCTGGTCCGGATGATCAAGCTCGCCCAGGGCATGGACGTTC
>Ga0315288_10013736_pt1 | contig 10132 bp, 10 predicted proteins | sample YL17G11_20_MG_FD_203454 | JGI IMG/M metagenome (GOLD analysis project Ga0315288, IMG submission 203454) | Sediment microbial communities from Yellowstone Lake, YNP, Wyoming, USA - YL17G11_20 | ecosystem: Environmental > Aquatic > Freshwater > Lake > Sediment | place: USA: Wyoming | collected... | reverse complement strand
TCGGACGCTCAAGGAAGTTGTCTATGAAGTCGTCATCCCGCGCAACGTCAAGCTCGCCGAGGCGCCAAGCTTTGGAAAACCCGTTGTTCTTTACGATATAAAGTCAAAAGGAGCAGAGGCTTATCTAAATCTTGCTCAGGAGATACTCCGGAAATGACAAAGAAGGCTTTGGGAAAAGGATTGAGCGCGTTTCTTCCCGATAATTTCGGCATCCTGAAGGACGAGCGGTTCGCCGAGGTGGACATCGAAGAGGTCCGGCCGAATCCCCGCCAGCCGCGGATGAAATTCGACCAGGAGGCCATCGACCAGCTTGCCGCTTCCATCAAAGAAACCGGAGTCATTCAGCCCCTCCTGGTTGTTCCCGAGGAGGATCATTATCGCATTATCGTCGGGGAGCGGAGATGGCGGGCGGCGCAGAGGGCGGGCCTGCGAAAGATCCCAGTCCTGGTCCGGAACATCTCCCATGAGAAACAACTCGAGGTTTCGCTCGTGGAGAACCTCCACCGCGAGGACCTCAATCCCCTGGAAATCGCCCTGTCTTACCAGAGGCTGGTCCAGGAGCTGAACCTAACCCAGGAACAGGTCGCGGACAAAGTGGGCAAGGACAGGACTTCGGTGACAAATTATCTCCGCCTCCTCAACCTGCCCGGCGAGGTCCAGAAATACCTGGCCGATGGCAAAATCAGCATGGGCCATGCCCGGGCGCTTCTTTCTCTCGAGAATCCCGAACTCCAGTCGGCGCTTGCGCGTCAAGTTGTGGAGAAACAGCTAAGCGTACGCGACGTGGAACGTATAGCCCCGGGGCTCAAGAAAGAGGGCGCACTTTCCCGGAAAAAGACCCCGAGCGTCGACATCCTGGCCCTCCAGGAAGAGCTCATCCGCATGTTCGGGTCCAAGGTCACGGTATCGGGAAGCCTGAGCAAGGGCGTGATCAAAGTTTTCTACTTTTCTGGTGAAGACTTGAGCCGAATCTATGACAAAATCAAAGGGGTGAAGCCATGAACAAAGACATCAAAAAGAAGGAATTCGACGAGAACAAGATCACCGGTTTTTTCGATAAAGACACCGAGATCAAGGGCGACATGACCTTCCGGGGATCGTTCCGCATCGACGGCCGCTTCAAGGGAACCATCGAGTCGGATTCGGTCCTGATCATCGGCGACCAGGGTAAAGTCGAAGCGGAAGTCAAAGTCGGTTACTGCGTCATCAACGGCGAGATCAGGGGCACCGTCCGGGGGACCGAGCGGGTTGAGATCCACGGCCGCGGCCGGGTCATTGGCACCATTATCACACCCAAGCTGGTGGTCGAGGAAGGGGCGTTCCTGGATGCCAACTGCCAATCCGGGGATCAAGTTTCCCCGGCGCCGGCAGCGCCGAAAGAAGGGGAGCAAAAATCGTCTTGAGAAAAGCCGCGGGCATCATTCCGGCGCGTTACCAATCATCGCGCTTCCCGGGGAAGCCCCTGGTTTCCATCCTGGGGAAGCCCCTGATCCAGCGCGTCTATGAAGGCGTTCAGAAGGCAAAGTCTCTGGAGAGGCTGATCATCGCCACGGACGATGAGCGGATTTTCAATGCCGCCAAAAAATTTGGAGCGGAGGTGGTCATGACTTCGGCCTCGCATGCTTCGGGAACGGAGCGGGTGGCTGAAGTGGCCAAAAAGATCACTTCGCCGCTGGTCATCAACATCCAAGGCGACGAGCCTTTGATCGAAGCCGGCATGATTGACGGCCTCGCCGCCGCCTTCCAGGACGACGAAGTCCCCATGGCCTCGCTCATGGCCAGGGTCACGAACCTGGGCCTCATCAAGGATCCCCACATCGTCAAAGTCGTCGTCGACAAAGAGGGCTGGGCCCTTTATTTTTCGCGGCAGCCCATCCCTTCGGCCGCACAGGACTTTTTTTTCCGGCACATCGGGATCTACGGCTACCAGCGCGAATTCCTCCTGAAATTTGCACGGCTTGAGCCCACCCGCCTGGAGATATGCGAGAAGCTGGAGCAGCTACGAGCCATGGAGAATGGTTACCGAATCAAGATGATCGAAGTTCCTCGATCCACCTTGAGTGTTGATACTCCTCAGGATATAATCAGAGTTGAAAAATTCTTAAGGGAAGAAGCCGAACCATGACCAAATACATTTTCGTGACGGGCGGAGTTTTATCTTCTCTCGGCAAGGGCATAGCGGCCGCTTCCATCGGCCGTTTGCTGGAAAGCCACGGATTCAAGATCACCCTCCAGAAGTTCGACCCTTACCTCAACGTCGACCCCGGAACGATGAATCCCTTCCAGCACGGCGAGGTCTATGTGACGGAGGACGGCGCTGAAACAGACCTGGATCTTGGCCATTATGAACGATTTACATCGACTACGACGTCCAGGGCCCACAACTGGACGGCCGGGAAGATCTACGAGTCCATCATCCGCAAAGAACGCAAGGGCGAGTATCTGGGCAAGACCGTCCAGGTTATCCCCCACGTCACGGACGAGATCAAGAACGCCTTTGCCGCGGTGACGGACACCAACGACATCGTCATCGCCGAGATCGGCGGCACAGTGGGCGATATCGAAGGCCTGCCTTTTCTCGAAGCCATCCGCCAGATGCGGCTTACCCATGGGCCGGAAAACGTCGCCTTCGTGCACCTGACCCTTGTCCCTTACATCAAGACCTCGGGCGAGCTGAAGACCAAACCCACCCAGCACAGCGTCAAGGAGCTGCGGGCCATCGGTATCCAGCCCGATATCCTTCTCTGCCGCACCGACCGGTTTCTCACGCCCGACATCAAGAGAAAGATCTCGCTCTTCACCAATGTCCCCATCGATGCGGTCATCACGGCCAAGGATGTGGACAATGTTTATGAGATCCCGCTGATCTTCGCCCGCGAGGGGCTGGACACCATCCTTATCAAGATGCTGCGCCTTCCCGAGCGCAAACGAAACATGGCGCGCTGGACGACACTTGTCAACCGGTCCAACAACCCGCGCGACGAAGTCGGCATCGGCCTGGTGGGCAAGTACGCCGGCCTCCACGATTCTTATCTCAGCTTGAGGCAGGCCCTGATCCACGGCGGCTTCGCCCACAACCTTCGTGTCAACATCAGCTGGATCGAAGCCGAGGACCTGGAGACGGGCGATCCCGAGGAAATCCTGAAAGACAAGGACGGCATCCTGGTGCCGGGCGGATTCGGCATCCGCGGCATCGAGGGCAAGATTCGGGCCGTCACTTACGCCCGGGAAAACGGCGTGCCCTACTTCGGTATCTGCCTGGGCATGCAGTGCGCGACTATCGAGTTCGCCCGCAACGTGGCCGGCCTCAAGGAGGCGCACAGCACCGAGTTCGACGCCAAGACGCCCCACAAAATCTTCTTCCTCTGGCGGGAGCTCCGGCCCGAGCACGAGATGGGCGGGACCATGCGCCTCGGGGCCTATGCCTGCCAGCTGAAAAAAAACTCGTTTGCCTATAAAGCCTATAGGAAAACTATTATTTCGGAGCGACACCGCCACCGCTACGAGTTTAATCCCGAGTATCAGGCGAAGCTCGAGGCGGCCGGCCTTTTCATTTCGGGCGTCAATCCCGACTACAACCTGGTCGAGCTCGCCGAAATCAAGGACCATCCCTGGTTCCTGGGGTGCCAGTTCCATCCCGAGTTCAAGTCCAGGCCGCTCAGCCCGCACCCCCTGTTCCGGGATTTTATCGGAGCCAGCTATGCCCATCGCCTCAAGAGAAATCAAGGTCAGCGCTGAGGTCCGGATCGGGGGCCGCGCGCCGCTGTTCGTGATCGCCGGGCCCTGCGTCATTGAGAGCCGGGACAACGTTATGCGGCTGGCGGCGGCCATCAAGAAGATCTGCGCCGGCCTCAACCTGCCGCTCATCTTCAAAGCGTCTTTCGACAAGGCCAACCGACTCTCTCTCGAGTCCTACCGGGGCCCGGGTCTCGAGGGGGGGCTCGAAATCCTGGCCGCGGTCAAGAAAGAGCTCGGCGTTCCGGTCGTCTCCGATGTCCACGAGACGGTCCAGGTGGATAAAGCGGCCGAAGTCCTGGATATGATCCAGATCCCGGCGTTTCTCTGCCGCCAGACCGACCTGCTCCTGGCGGCGGCCGGAACGGGCAAGCCCGTCAATCTCAAGAAGGGGCAATTCCTGTCGCCCTACGACATGGAGAAGGCTGTCGAAAAAATCGTGAGCCGGGGCAATGAGAAGATCATCCTCACCGAGCGGGGGACTTTCTTCGGATACAACAACCTCGTCTTCGACGTCCGCTCCATCCCCATCATGAAGGCCTGGGGTTATCCCGTGGCCGTGGACGCCTCGCACCTGGTCCAGAGGCCGGGCGGCCGGGGCGCTTCCTCGGGCGGGGAGGCCGAGTTCATCCCCGTCATGGCCAAGGCGGGAGTGAGCGTGGGCGCGGACGGGCTGTTCTTGGAAGTACACGACGACCCGGCCCGGGCCCTTTCGGACAAGCATAATTCACTGAATATAAAAGACTTGAAAGGACTCCTGGCTGCAGCACTCCGCATCAAGAAGGCCGCGGCCGAGGACTGACATCGAGACGATCGGACAAGAAGCCATGAAAAAAAATGAAATTATCCGGATCGGCCGCGACGTCCTGGAGATCGAAGCCCGTTCCATCGCCGACCTTGTTACCAGGCTTGACCAGAATTTCGTCAAGGCGGTGGACCTGATATACAGGGCCAAGTCCCGGGTCATCGTCACCGGCATGGGCAAGTCCGGCCTCGTCGGCCGCAAGATCGCGGCGACTCTGGCGAGCTGCGGGACACCGGCGATCTTCGTCCACCCGGCTGAGGCCGGCCACGGCGACCTGGGTATGATCCTCAAGGGGGACGTCATCCTGGCCATCTCCTACAGCGGCGAAACGCGGGAAATCCTCAGTCTGCTGGGCTTTATCAAGCGCATCGGCGTCAAGCTGATCGCCCTCACGGGCGGGAAGAATTCCCGAATCGCCCGCTACAGCGACGTCGTGCTGGACGCGCGCGTGGAAAGAGAAGCCGGTCCGGAGAACGTCGTCCCCACGGCGAGCTCGACCGCCGCCCTGGCGCTGGGCGACGCCCTGGCTATCGCCCTGATGCGGAAGCGCGGCTTCGACGAGAAGGACTTCGCCTTCGTCCATCCCCGGGGTTCGCTGGGCAAGAAGCTCATGAGGGTCGAGGCCTTGATGCACACCGCCGAGGATATACCGCTCGTCCAAACGGAAACGCCCATGCTCGAGGTCGTCGAAGAAATGACCGGCAAGAAGCTGGGCATGACCTGCGTTGTGGACAAGGACGGCAAGCTCGCCGGGATCATCACCGACGGCGACCTGAGGCGGATGATGCGGAAATATCGGCAGACCCTCTTCCGCAAGTGCGCCCGGGATTGCATGACCGCCAACCCCATCACCATCGGACGCGACCATCTGGCCGCCGAGGCCCTGAACCTGATGGAGGAACGCAAGATCACCTCGCTCGTCGTCAAGAGCCCGCGGGGCAAGGTTGAGGGGATCCTCCACCTGCACGACCTCTGGCGCACGGAGATGTTCTGATGACCGGACAAGAGAGGGCCGGCCGCATCAAGTTGGTCCTTATGGACGTGGACGGGACAATGACCGACGGCAGCCTCTTCGTGCTTCCCGACGGCGAGGAGATCAAGGCCTATCATGTCCGGGACGGAATGGGCGTCCTCCTGGCGCACCAGGCCGGGATCAAGACCGGTATCATCACCGGCAAGACTTCAAAGTCGGTGGAGCGCCGGGCGGAGAAGCTCCGTATCGGCGAGGTTTACCAGGGGATCTTGAATAAGAAAAAAATCCTGGACGAAATCGCGGCGCGGCACAAGCTGCAGATCGAGGAGATCGCTTACATCGGCGACGACCTGGGCGACCTCGAGGTCATGAAAGCGGTGGGCCTGGCCGGCTCCCCGGCCGACGCCCATCCGGTGATCAGGAAGCACAGCCACTGGGTTTCTCAATACGGCGGTGGGAAAGGGGCGGTCCGGGAATTCATCGAGTTCATCCTGGAAGCTCAGGGGATATGGGACCAGATCGAGGAAAAAGTCAAAAGACTGTTCGACTTTAAACTTTAATCCGGCGGCCGGCAGCTCTCGGAGGGAGGCGCAATATGGATATCAACGCCAAGATCTTCAGGGAATACGATATCCGGGGTATCATCGGCAAGGATTTGACCGCCGAAGTCATCGAGGTCCTGGGCCGGGCTATCGGGACCTCGTTCCGTCGGAACGGCAGGAAGCTCGTCGCGCTGGGCCGGGACTGCCGGCTGAGCTCGCCCATGGCCGCGGAGGCCCTGACCCGCGGGCTGCTGCGGACGGGATGCAGCGTCGAGGACATCGGCGTCGTTCCCACGCCGCTCCTCTATTTCACGGTCTATCACAGGAAAAAGGAAGCGGCCGTGATGATCACCGGCTCCCACAACCCGCCCGAATACAACGGCTTCAAGGTCATGGTGGGGGAGGAGACCCTCTACGGACAGGACATCCAGAGTATTTACGCCATTATCAGGGACAGGGCATTTATCGAGGACGCCCCGGGCGCGCGATCGTCGTACGATATCCGCCCCGAATACGAGACCTTTGTGCTCGGTAACATCAAGCTGGACCGGAAGCTCAAAGTCGTCCTGGACGCCGGGAACGGGACGGCCGGCGTCGTGGCCGCACCGCTCTTCAGGAAGTTCGGCTGCGAGACCATCGAGCTCTACTGCGATATGGACGGGAATTTCCCCAACCATCATCCCGACCCCACCCTTCCCGCGGCCATGGAGGACCTGATCAAGAAAGTCCGGGAGACCGGCGCCGATTTCGGCATCGGCTACGACGGCGACGGCGACCGGATCGGCGTCGTGGATGATGAGGGCAAGATCATCTGGGGAGACCAGCTCCTGATCCTGTTCTCGCGGGAAATCCTGCCGCGGTATCCCGGCGCGGCCGTGATTTCCGAAGTCAAGGCCTCGAAGCTGCTCTACGAGGAGATCGAGAAACTCGGCGGCCGGCCGATCATGTGGAAGACCGGGCATTCTCTGATCAAGAAGAAGATCAAGGAAGAGAATGCGCCCGTGGCCGGCGAGATGAGCGGCCACATCTTTTTCCGCGACCGGTTCTTCGGGTTCGACGACGCCATTTACGCCTCGCTTCGCGTCGCCGAGATCGTATCGCGCTCGACGGACAAGCTTTCCCGGATGCTCGGCGACCTGCCGAAGACATATTTCACGCCCGAGATCCGGATCTATGCCTCGGACGAGGTCAAGTTTAAAATCGTGGATGAGGTCCGCAAAGAGTTAGCCGCTCACCATTCCGTCATCGACATCGACGGCGTCCGGGCCGCTTTCCCCAGGGGTTGGGCCCTGGTCCGGCCGTCCAACACCCAGGCCGTCCTGGTGATGCGTTTCGAGGCGGACACGCCCGAAGACCTGGAGGCCATCCAGAAGGAAGTGCGGAAGATCGTCGAACGGGTCATCCAGAGGCTGGGCAACGGTTGAGGCGCGCCATGACCCTCTATCCCGTGATCATGGCCGGAGGAAGCGGAACCCGGTTCTGGCCGTTGAGCCGGAAGTCTCGGCCCAAGCAGTTCCTGCCCATTATCTCGAACAGGACGATGATCGAGGAGACGGTGGAACGGCTGCTCCCTCTTGTCCCGCTCAAGAACGTTTTCACCATCTCCAACCGGGAGCAAGCCCGGATGATCAAGGGACTCCTGCCGCGGCTGCCGCGGGCGAATGTCCTGGTTGAGCCGAGAGGAAGAAACACCGCGCCTTCCCTGATCCTGGCGACGGCCTGGATCTATCTCAAGGATCCCGGGGCCGTCGTGGCCGCGCTCCCCGCGGACCATCTCATCCAGGACGCGCCGCGTTTCCTTAAAAAGCTGGAGGCCGGGGCCCGGGCGGCGGAACAGCACGAGAGCCTGATCACCTTCGGCGTCCCGCCCACATTTCCGTCGACCGGCTACGGCTATATCCATTACTCGGTTAAGAACTCCCTCAAAGCAGGGGATGAGCAATTCTGGCGGGTTAAAAAATTCAAGGAAAAACCGGGCCCGAAACAGGCCCGGAAATTCCTGGCTGAAGGCCGTCATTCCTGGAATTCGGGGATGTTCCTCTGGCGGGCGGAAGTTTTTCGGCGGAAATTGGAGCAAGATGCGCCGGATTTCTACGTCTATTGGGAGAAGATGCTCGCCGCGCTCAAAGCCGGGGACAGGCCCGGACTCGCGTCCATTTTTGATGAAATTCCCCCCCTTTCCATCGACTACGCGCTCATGGAAAAGGCCAAAGGCGTGCTTGTCTCGGAAGGGGATTTCGGCTGGTCCGATGTCGGCGCCTGGTCGTCGCTCCTCGAGATTTGGCTTCGGGATGAGGCGGGGAACGCCGCCAAGGGTGAATCGCTTTTCCTTGATTCCCGGAACTGCCTGGTCTACAACCCCGGCAAGCTGACCGCGGTCGTGGGCCTAAAGGACGTCTTGGTGGTCGAAACTGATGACGCACTGCTCGTCTGCCAAAAAAATGATGACCAGAAAGTCAAATCGGTCATCGAAGCCCTGACCCGGAAGGGACGGAAAGAATACCTCTAAACGACCTCTCGATTAACGGCCTTTTCCTGTCCGGCGCGCTGTGCCTCGGTCGGGTTTAGGTTTTAGAGCTTTGGACAGGTCTCCGCCGGGAGCGCTATTTTGTTTTAGCAGCGTCGGCGCATGCCATGACCGGGGAAAAGGAAAAGGGGGAATTCCTGCCTGGCACGATTATTGCACATTTCAATTATATATGCCATGATAGTCTCAAAGATGGCCCCCCAGGCGGGAGCGTCATACGGAGCGGGGATAATTCCCCGGCGTATGTAAAGATGCTTTGCACGAGGCCGCGCGCGAAGACAATCGAGAGGAGGAAGGGAAATGTGTTTTAACAAGACCGGCATTTGGAAAGCCGCCATCCCCGCAGCCCTCTTCTTGGTCTTTTCTTTGGGCTGCCGGGCAAACATAGGGTTCAATCCGAAAGACCCCTTCTTTGAGTCTTTTTTCGAGAAGACCAGCCTCATCATGACCGAGGAGGAGATCAAAATCTACAAGTTCCTTCCGGATGAGCCGTCCCAGCAGGACTTCATCAAAGAATTTTGGGCCGTCCGGGACCCCGATCCGGCCACGGAGGAGAATGAAGCCCAGGAGGAGTTCGAGGCCCGCGTCGAGTACGCCAATATGTGGTTTGGCGCCTTTAATCCGGACCGGGGTCGGGAGACACAACGGAACCTGCACTCCAAGACCGGCTGGTTCACGGACCGGGGCCGGATCTACATCATCCTCGGCCCGCCGGATGCCATGAGCTTCGGCCGGAGGGATGAGAGCATCCCCGACCTGCGCGTGGACGGCTATCGGAACCCCATGGACGAAGAGCGGTTCGATTACGAAGGGTGGTATTACGAACGGCTCCGCCTGACCGTTTTTTTCGTCAAGTCGGGCTGGGACTGGACCCTGGCCGATGTCGATCCGTACCTGAACGACGCGATCGAGTCGGCCAAGATCAACATGATCGCCAAGGACAGCGCGGGCGACCCGAAGAAAGCCTTCCGCTTCACGGCCAAGTACAAAGACGGCCGGATCCTTGTCCAAATCCCCGTCACCCGGATCGCCTTCGACGATAAGCTGAACGCCCGGTTCCGGATCAGGATTAACGTCTACCTGAACTACAAGAAGCTCAACTCCGTCGAAGATACCCGGACGCTGGAGGAAAAAGAGGACGAGCTTCTCAAGAAGAAGAACATCATTCTGGAAATCCCCATGGCGGTCGAACAGAAGGGCGTCTATTATTTCGATATCCTCATCCAGGACGAGCTCGCCGGCGCGTTTTCCAAATACAGAGAATTCGTCAGGGCCAAAATCTGAGACCTCGCTTTTTATGGATTCTTTTTCTCCCTGGATGGATGAAGCGACCATAGTGGGACTTCGGGAGCGAGTCCATCCCAGCTGTCCCCCTAATACAGTCCGGTTTATAAATAATCCTGGCTGGTTATCCAGGAGTTACCCCATGTTTCTATTTATAATTTATGGAACTCCCAGAAGGACAACGAAATGCAGTAAAAATAAAGTGTCGGTCTGAGACTAACGCCCGGGTGGCGCGGCGGGGCCTATAACACCCGAAGCTCATGGTG
>Ga0315288_10013735_pt1 | contig 10132 bp, 8 predicted proteins | sample YL17G11_20_MG_FD_203454 | JGI IMG/M metagenome (GOLD analysis project Ga0315288, IMG submission 203454) | Sediment microbial communities from Yellowstone Lake, YNP, Wyoming, USA - YL17G11_20 | ecosystem: Environmental > Aquatic > Freshwater > Lake > Sediment | place: USA: Wyoming | collected... | reverse complement strand
GAGGCGGATGAGCCTCTTGCATGACGGCTTAGTGGCGGTCTTCTTCCCAAGTCCAGGCGACGGGCACTGGCTCGGGCTTCTCGCCAGGCTGCGCTGGCCGCCGCTCGAAGACCAGCTTGTCCATCTGAAGCTGGACCTCCATCGGATAGTCCCCGGTGAAGCAGGCCAAGCAGAAGGCCTCGCGGCTCTGGTCTACCGCTCGCAGGAGGCCCTCGACGGTCTGGTAGGCCAGGCTATCGGCGCCGATGTGGCGGCAGATCTGTTCCACCGAGTTGCGGGAGGCGATGAGTTCCCAGCGGGTGGCCATATCGATGCCGAAGAAACAGGGGTGGCAAATGGGCGGGGCGGTGATGCGCATGTGCACCTCGCGGGCGCCCGCCCGGCGCAGCATCTCCACCACCCTGGGGGTAGTGGTGCCGCGAACGATGGAGTCGTCCACCACCACCAGCCGCTTGCCCTCCAGGAGCTCCCGCAGGGGGTTGAATTTCAGATAGACGCCCACCTCGCGCAGGCGCTGGTTCGGCTGGATGAAGGTGCGCCCCACATAGCGGTTCTTTACCAGGCCCTCGGCGTAGGGGATGCCCGACTGGTGGGCGTAGCCAATGGCAGCAGCTATGGCCGAATCCGGCACGCCGATAACCAGGTCGGCCTCCACCGGGTACTGGCGCGCCAGCTCGGCCCCCATAGCCATGCGCACAGGATAGAGGAGCTTGTTCCGCAGAAGAGTATCGGGCCGCGAAAAGTAGATGTATTCGAAGATGCAGAGGGCGTCGCGCTGGCGGGGCACCGGCTTGTAGGAGCTGACGCCGGTCTCGTCGATGTAGAGGGCCTCGCCTGGCTCCACCTCGCGCAGGAAGGTTGCCCCCAGGTGGTCCAGGGCGCAGCTCTCGGAGGCTACCACCCAGCCGCTGTTCAGGGAGCCCAGGCAGAGGGGGCGGATGCCATGTGGGTCGCGCATGGCGAACAGGCCCTGGGGAGCCAGGCCCACGACGCAATAAGCCCCTTGGATGTGCCGCATGACGTAGCCCAAACGCTTCTCCCAGGTGGTGCCGGGGGCCGCTGCCAGCAGGTTGGCAATGATTTCCGTGTCGGTGGAGGTACTGAAGCTGTAACCCTGTTCCTCTAGGTCGCGACGCAGCACATCAGCGTTCACCAGGTTGCCATTGTGACCGAGGGCCAGCGGCCCGCGAGGGCCATCTATGCACAGGGGCTGGGCGTTCTCAGATCGGCTCGAGCCGGTGGTGGAATAGCGAGTGTGGCCTACGGCGATATGGCCGGGCAGATAAGACAGATCGGCCTCATCGAACACCTGAGAGATAAGGCCCATGCCGGTGCGGAGGTGGATTTTGCCGCCGTTGGCGGTGGCTATGCCTGCGCTTTCCTGCCCTCGATGCTGAAGGGCATACAGGCCGTAAAAGGTAACCCTGGCTACGTCTTCCCCTGGCGCATAGACGCCGAAGACGCCGCAGGACTCTCGCAAGCCGGAAAGTAAGCTCATGCCCTGCCTAACGCCTCATCCTGACAGCGGCGATTTGGCAGAAAGTCACGACATTCAGTCCGTCAAACGACCCAAGCTGCAATCGGGGTTGGGACACTTGCCGCCCGGTTCCAGCTTTGTGCCGCAGAAGAGGCAATGGCTGTTCTCCCACCACAACAAATACGCTAGTCCCGCTATCGCCGTCATCAGCGGCATCACGACCGCGACCGCAAGTACTAGCGCTCGCTTCCTCATCGAAAACACCTGCCCTTCAAGGCGTTATTAATTGTAGCATCTAGCCTAGCAGTGGTCAAAGGCTGTGGCCTAGCTGGGAGCCGGCAGGTCCAGCATTAGGACCTCGAGAGCCAGGCGCGGGTTGACGTTTTGCTCCAGGTGGCGCTTGCTGGCAGCCAACGACCGCAGGAAGGCGATCACCTGGGTGGCATGATAGCGCGAGGCCTCCGCGCGCAGGATATCCTCCAGGTCGAGGTTGGTGATGGCGTCCTGGCAGCTGCTGGACAGCAGCAGTATGTCGCGCCACCACTCTCGCCAGAGGTCGAGGACGGCCAGGACGGTGACCCGATCGCGGGAGAAGCGGCTGGCCACCTCGGAGGCGTAGGCGAATCGCTCCTGGATGGTGCGATCGGGCAGGGCGCGGATGTCCATGAGGGCTTCGTGGCGAACCCGCATCATATCTTCATTCTGGTGGGCAGCGATGGCCCAGCCCGGGCGACCGCGCGCCAGGCGAGCGAGGAGCTGAGCCTGGCAAGGAGGCAGCGACCACCGCTGGCGCAAAGCCTCCTCCAGATCGGGCACCGGCAGAGGCGAAAGGTCCAGCCGCTGACAGCGAGAGCGGATGGTGGGCCGCAGGGCCTGTGGCCGCGAGGTGATAAGGACGAAGACGACATCTGGGGGAGGCTCCTCCAGGGTCTTGAGGAAGGCGTTCTGGGCCGCCTCGTTCATGGCATCGGCTGGGTCGATAATGATCACCCGGCAGCGCCCCTCGAAGGGACGCAGGCTCACCGCTCGTCCCACCTCCCGTATCTGGTCGATGCTGATGTCCTTGTGGACGCCGCCGTCGCTTACGTCCACGCCCACCACCTGCACGTCGGCGTGGATGCCAGCGGCGATGCGGCGGCAGGGGGTGCACTCCTTGCAGGGCGGCTCGGTCCCCTCGCAGTTGAGGGTCTGGGCCAGCTCCAGGGCGAGGGTGCCCTTGCCCACCCGCGGCGGCCCCACGAAGAGGTAGGCGTGAGCCCGCCTGCCCTGGGCCAGGCCGCGCTGAAGGGCAGCCACCGCCCTATCCTGCCCGATCGTCTGCCACACGGGATGCCTAGCCCTCAGGGGGATACACGTCGCAGCGCATCAGGTCCTCGTAGGTCTCGCGGCGACGGATGAGGCGGGCAGCGCCGTCCTTCACCATGACGATGGCCGGACGCAGAAAGGCGTTGTAGTTGCTGGCCATGGGCAGACAGTAGGCGCCAGCGGCGGCCAGCGCCAGCAGGTCGCCCGCTTCCAGGCGGGGGAGATCGGCATCGCGAACCAGGACATCGCCCGACTCGCAGAACTTGCCGGCGATGGTCACCCGCTGCTGTTCTGACTCGCCCACCTTGTTGGCCACCAGCGCCGAATAGCGAGCGCCGTAGAGGGCGGGCCGAATGTTGTCGCCCATGCCGCCGTCCACCGCCACGTACGTACGCACGCCCGGGATCTCCTTGCTGGCGCCGACGCTGTACAGGGCGACGCAGGCCTGACCGACGATGGCCCGCCCCGGCTCCACGACGAGCCTGGGCAGGGGCAGCGAGCGGGCACGGCAGGCGCCCGTCAGGGCCGAGACGATGGCCGCCGCGTACTCGGCGGGCGAGGGGGCGGGAGTGTCCTCCAGGTACTGGATGGCGAAGCCGCCGCCGGGGCTAAGCTCGCCCAGGCGGAAGCCGTGCCGCTCGCCCATCTGGGCGGCGAAGGCCGTCACCACCTGGATCGCCTCCTGATAGGGCTCCATGTGAGGGATCGGCGAGCCCAGGTGGAAGTGCAGGCCCACCAGCTCGACGGCCGGCAGGCTCAGGGCCTGCTTCACCGCCGCCTCCGCCTGGCCGGTGACGATGGGGAAGCCGAACTTGCTGTCGAGGACGCCTGTGGTGGTGTGGCGGTGGGTATGAGGGTCGACGTTGGGCGACAGGCGCAGATGGATGCGCTGGCGCTTGCCCGCGGCCGTCGCCGCCTGGTTCAGCAGCTCCAGCTCGTGCAGGTTATCGACCACCACCCGGCCGATGCCATATTCCAGCGCCTCCCGCAGCTCCTCCTCCGACTTGTTGTTGCCGTGGAAGGAGATCCTATCGGGCGGGAAGCCCACCGAGCGGGCGATGGCCAGCTCGCCGCCGGAGACCACCTCCAGGCTCATCTGCTCCTCGGCCAGGAGGGCGGCCAGGGCTCGGCCCAGGTAGGCCTTGGCGGCGTAGCTGACGCCGCTATCGGCGTGGCGGCTGCGGAACTGCGAGCGGAACTGGCGGCACTGGTGGCGCAGGGTCTCCTCGTCGAAGATGTAGAGGGGCGTGCCGAACTCGCGCGCCAGCTCGACGGCGTCGCAGCCAGCGATGGTCAGATGGCCGTCGTCGTTCACCGCCGCGGTGAGCGGCAGGATGCCCGCCAGGGGCAGCTCGATGGGTGGTCTGTTCTTCGGCAAGGAAAGGTCTCCCCGAATCTGAGGGCATTATACGTTTGACGGTGCGGCCCAGTCTAGGGAATGGGGTGAGCCTTTGGGTCCGCTCATGGTAGGCTCTTGGGCCGCTCATGGTGAGCCTGTCGAACCATGAGCCTGCGCTCCTCCTTCGACAAGCTCAGGATGAGCGGGGGAGGCAGTCCAGCTCTCTGTCCCTCACAACCTAGAGTGCAACACTGCGTGGCTCAGTCTAGGGAAGGACGTAGAGGCTGCCGTCGCCGTCGCTGCGGCGGGCAATCCTGCCTTCGCTCTCCAGCTTCGCCAGGTGGGCGAGGAGCTGACCGCGGGCCATGCCCACGAGGCGCCTGTCCAGCTCGGGGTAGAGCTCGGCCAGCAGCGCCTCCGGCCGTCCTCGTCCCTGGCCGACGGCTGCCAGGATCTGCCTCTCTCGCTCCCGGCGGTGGTCGATCAGCTCCTGGAGCTTGCGGGCGACGTCCCGCACGGGCGGCCCGTGGCCGGGGCAGATCAGGGCCGCCTGGTAGCTCTTCAGCCGCTCCAGCGACTGCATGTAGAGGGCCATGTGGCCGTGGGGCGGCGGCATGATGGCCACCGTGCCCAGGCCGAGCACGGTGTCGCCGGTGAACAGCACGCCCTCCTCGCGCAGGTAGAGGGAGATGGAGCCGAGGGTGTGGCCGGGCGTATCGATGACCTCGATGGTGATGCCGCCCACCTGGATGGTGTCGCCACCCTGCACCAGGCAGTCGGCGGTGGTCTGGGCGGTGGCCCGGCGCCAGGCGCCAAGCCGCTCGGCCAGCGTCTGTGGCTCGGCGGGGATATCCATGTCCTGGGGAGCGGCTGCCCGCCACTCGCTGAGCAGGCGTGCCTCCGTCGGGTGCAGGCAGATGCGAGCGCCGGTGGCCTGGCGCAGGGCGTGGGCGCCGCCGCAGTGGTCTATGTGGTGGTGGGTGACGATGATATGCGCTAGCTTCAGGGCCTGCCCCTTCGGGCTTGAGCCCTTCAGGGCGGAGCCTGAGCCTGCCGAAGGGCCGCCCATGCCCTGGACGTATTCCAGCCGTGGCTCGATGGAGCCCTCGTCAGGGTAGCCGGCATCGATGAGGGCCGCCTGGCCAGCGTCCACCACCAGGTAGACGTTGGGAGCGTACGGGCCGCTCAAGAAGGCCTGCGGCGCCGGTATGCTGTGGACGCGCGGGGTTATCTCCATGCTTCGCCGCCCCTGCGCGGCCAATGTTAGCATACCCGCGCGGCCTTCGCCTCTGGCCGGAGGCCGCTCATGGTGATCCCTTCCGACCGCTCATGGTGACGCCCCCCGACCGCTCGTGGTGAGCGCCCGCCCACCGCTCGTGGTGACCGCTTCTCGCCGCTCGTGGTGAGCCTGTCGAACCATGAGCCCCCGCTCGCCCTTCGACAAGCTCAGGATGAGCGGATGGGGGCTGGCCCCAAGGGTTGGTGCAGCAGGGCGCTAGGCTAGCCAACGCCTCCTGGCGTACCACCCGCCTGCCGTGAGTGCCACCAGCAACGCAGCCGCGAGTCCAACCAGAGCCACGTAATTGCGAGCTGCAGGATCGCTTCCATCGACATCGGGGATAGCCGCGATGCCGCCAACGGGTATGGGATCACCAGCGTAACAGCAGACCTTCGTCGCGTAGTCATTCGTCCCATCGCAGTCCGCCACGTGCGCGTTGTCGGTGGCGGAGGCCGTGACCAGACAGGCGTAGCCCGCCGTGCAGCTACTGGCAAACATGCACTGCACCACCGCCGTGCCCGCCGACAGGCATACTTCCGTCGGGTAGCTGCCGGTGGCCTGGACGTGGGCGTTCGCCGCCGCCGACAGGCGGAGGACGGTGTCGTAGGTCTCGCTGCAGCTTGTGCCCGGGTTGGTCACGCCGCCGCAACACACCAGGTTGGTGTAAGTGGGGTCGCCGGCCGCCGCCGCATGGGCATTGCTGGTCGCCGAGATGCGGAACACCTCCACCTCGTCCCCGACGCAGCCCGGGTCGGCGGGCTTGACGCTGCAGGCCAGCCCGTTGGCGGCCGGGGGCGCGGCAGAGCTACCACTCGGCTCCAGCGCGGTGTACGTGAACCAGGCAACGGCCGCCAGGGCGACGATCAGGGCCGCGAATACGGTTGCCCGTCTCATCGCCCGCCTCCTGCCCGCCGCCGCTGCACGAGTACCAGGCCGCCAAAGGCCAGCCCAGCGAGGAGCAGCCCGCCAGCGGTCAGGCTAGAGGACAGCGGCCCCGCCGAGGCCCCGTTCGTCCCGGCTCCGCCTTCCAGCACGGCCACCCGCGCCTCGACGTCGTCAAGCTGTTGTTGCAGGTCGGCGTTCTCCGCCTCCAGCACCTGGATGCGGGCATCCTGCTCCTGCGAGAGCTCGTACAGCCCCTGGATGGCGGCCAGGGCCACGCCGTCGGTGTCGATGGGGCTGATGTAGAGCTCATCGTCCGACAGGCCGAAAGCAGCGTAGAAGTCCTGGGCCATCGGCCCGATGTGGCGGTTGGAGGGGTCCTGGGTCTTGTAGTTCCATTCAGTGATGGGAACGTCGGCCAATCGGTCCAGCATGTCTTGCAGGTCGAGCGCGACGAAGTTCTCCTTGGCGTCGCGGTCGCTCAAGGTCTCCCAGGCGGTATCGCCGGGATCCAGCTTGACCCCCGCCGTGGGGTTGCCGCTGCCATCGATCGCCGTCACGATGCGCGAACCGCCTACGGCGCGCACGGCAAACTCGTTGCTGGCGGCCGAGTTGAAGTCGAAGTTGCTCTGGTCAGCGAATAGGAAGGTGCCGTCGTGGGCCGCGTCGATCTTGGCCTGCCGGCCGGCGGCGAAGCTGTAGTCGCCCGCGGCCGTGTTGCCGGCGCCCCCGCCCACGGTGGTAGCATAGCCGCTGGCGGTGTTGGTGTTGCCCCCGCCCACGGTGGCGTCGGAGCCGCTGGCAATATTGCCATGGCCGCCGCCGACGGTGGCGTTCGTGCCGCCGCCGGCAGTGTTGGCGTCGCCCCCGCCGACGGTAGCGCTGACGCCGTTGGCAGTGTTACCACCACCCCCGCCGACGGTGGCCTGATCGCCGCTGGCGATGTTGCTGGCACCCCCTGCGACGGTGGCTGACTGGTTGCTGGCCGTGTTGGTGTTGCCCCCGCCCACCGTGGCTGACGGGCCGCTGGCGGTGTTGCTCCCACCCCCGGCGACGGTGGCGCCGTCGCCGCTGGCGGTGTTGCCACCGCCCCCGCCAACGGTGGCGCTGTCGCCGCTGGCGGTGTTGCCACCGCCCCCGGCGACGGTAGCTTTGGAAACGCCGCTGGCGGTGTTGCTGTTCCCGCCGCCCACGGTGGCTTCGAAGCCGCTGGCGATGTTGTTGGCACCCCCGCCGACGGTGGCGTTTGTGCCCTCGCCGGCAGTGTTGGTGTTGCCCCCGCCGACGGTGGCTGACGGGCCGCTGGCGGTGTTGCTCTCGCCCCCGCCGACGGTGGCGTAGGTGGCATTGGCGGGATCGGCGTCCGCATTGCCTGCCTGATTGTTCCCGCCACCTCCTACCGTGCCGTAGTCATCGGTGACGCGGTTGGGAAGTACGCTGAGCCCGCCGCCGCCGATGGCCGCCCCCACCACGCCCGCCGCCACGCTGTTATTGCCGTGGCCACCGATGACGTTGGGGCTCACGTCGTTGGGCTCCAGGCGCAGGGCTCGGGCGCTGTTCACCCGCAGCTCCAGGGCCTCGTTGTCTTGGGTGCTGATGTACGTTGCGTTGGCGTCGACGCCGTGGCCTTGGAGCTCAGTCCAGGCGTGGCCGGGGTTGGGCACCGGTCCCGCCGGGCCGCCGTCCGGCCCGGCCACCACCGAGCGCACCGCCAGGGCCACGAAGAAGCCCGCCACGAACACAGCTAACACGCCGATCACCGCCGCCACGAGAAATAGCCGTTTACTCGCGTGAATGTTCATCTGGACTACCCCTCCCGTGAAAAGCTCTAAACATAAGATAACTATAAGCATTATACACCCACACACCACCGCGGCAATGCCTGACGCGGCTCCGTCTTGCCTATTGGGAGCGCCAGATAGTACAATGAGGGCACGATGGCTGTGGAAAAGGAGCCTGCCCTGAGCCCGGCGAAGGAGCCTGCCCTGAGCCCGTCGAAGGGCACGTACACCGTCAAGAAGGGGCTGGCCCAGATGCTCAAGGGCGGCGTCATCATGGATGTGGTGACGCCCGAGCACGCCCGCATCGCCGAGGAGGCGGGCGCCTGCGCCGTCATGGCCCTGGAGCGCGTGCCCGCCGACATCCGCGCCGCCGGCGGCGTGGCCCGCATGGCCGACCCGACGGTGATCCTGGCCATCATGGAGACGGTCAGCATCCCGGTGATGGCCAAGTGCCGCATCGGCCACTTCGCCGAGGCCCAGGTGTTGCAGGCGCTGGGGGTGGACTTCATCGACGAATCGGAGGTGCTCACCCCCGCCGACGAGGCCCATCACATTGATAAGTGGCCGTTCAAGGTGCCCTTCGTCTGTGGCTGCCGCGACCTGGGCGAGGCTCTGCGGCGTGTCGGCGAGGGCGCGGCGATGATCCGCACCAAGGGTGAGGCCGGCACCGGCAACATCGTGGAGGCGGTGCGTCACATGCGGGCGGTGATGGACGGCATTCGCAGGCTGCACTCCATGCCAGTGGACGAGCTGATGGCCGAGGCCAAGGCGCTGGCGGCACCGTACGAACTGGTCAAGGAGGTGCACGAGACCGGCCGTCTGCCGGTGGTCAACTTCGCCGCCGGCGGCGTGGCCACCCCCGCCGACGCTGCCCTGATGATGCAGCTAGGAGCTGAGGGCGTGTTCGTGGGCTCCGGCGTCTTCAAATCGGACGACCCCGAGGTGCGCGCCAAGGCCATCGTCAAGGCGGTTACCAACTACAACGACCCCCAGATCGTAGCCCAGGTATCGCGCGGCCTGGGAGAGGCCATGCGCGGCCTGGACATCCGAACCCTCAGCGAGGAGGAGTTGCTGGCCAGCCGCGGCTGGTAGAAACGCATGACCACCATCGGCGTCCTGGCGCTCCAGGGTGACTTCGCTGAGCACATCGGCATCTTTCAGCGACTGGGCATCGCGGCGCGAGAGGTACGCCACCCCCAGGAGCTTGCCGACCTTGACGGCCTGGTGATCCCCGGCGGCGAGAGCACGACCGTGGCCCGCCTCATCTCCGAGTTCGCCCTCCTGGAGCCCCTGCGAGAGCGGGCCCAGAACGGCTTTCCCCTCTGGGGCACCTGCGCCGGCATGATCGTTCTCGCTCAGCGGGTCAGCGAGCTGGCCTGGCCCACCCTGGACGCCCTGGCCATTGCCGTGCGACGCAACGCTTTCGGGCGTCAGGTGGACAGCTTCGAGACCGACCTGGCCGTTCCCGCCCTGGGCCAGCAGCCCTTCCATGCCATCTTCATACGCGCACCCATTGTGGAGGAGGTGGGCGATGGGGTGGAGGTGCTGGCCACGCTGGAGAATGGGAAGGCGGTCGCTGTGCGCCAGGCCAACGCCCTGGCCACCGCTTTTCACCCTGAACTGACAGAAGACGATCGTTTTCACCGCTACTTTGTCGATATGGTGCGAGCGCACAAGGATGGCAAAGCGTAGCCCTCCCGCCACCATCAGGCCTCTGCGGCCGACCGATCTGGTGTTCCTGGCCCCCCTCTGGGCGACGGGCAAGGCCCTCTTTGGCCCTTCCTATCACAACGAGGCCCAGACCTGGGAGCGTCTAGGCCTGGAGGAACCGAGGTTCCGTCTGCTGGAGAGCGCTCTGAAGCAGTGGCTCCCGTTGGGCGGCCGCCGTCATACCTGGACGGCCGTTCGCGGGCTGGGGGCCTGCGCTCTGGCGTCGGCGCGGCGACGCAGTGGCCCCAGCGCCTGGGAGGTGGACTACCTCATCACCAGCCAGGGGAGCGAGACCGTCTGCTGGACGCTTCTGGAGCAGTTGAGCGAGGAACTGGCACGAGCCGGCGTTGAGAAGCTCT
>Ga0315288_10013734_pt1 | contig 10133 bp, 11 predicted proteins | sample YL17G11_20_MG_FD_203454 | JGI IMG/M metagenome (GOLD analysis project Ga0315288, IMG submission 203454) | Sediment microbial communities from Yellowstone Lake, YNP, Wyoming, USA - YL17G11_20 | ecosystem: Environmental > Aquatic > Freshwater > Lake > Sediment | place: USA: Wyoming | collected... | reverse complement strand
CGGTATTAACAAGCGCGAATGGTGACTATAGCCCGCTTGCTGTTGACAGCGCGGGGCGCTTGGGTATCAGCGATCTTGGTGGCAGTATCACCGTTGACGGTACCGTGACCGCCGTTGTAGCACCAGCAACAAGTGGTGGCAATAGCATATATCGCAACCTCGACCTGAACGCTACAGGCGTCAACATTAAGGCATCTGCGGGGCAACTTTACACGCTGCTGGTAACGAACCGTTCTAACACTGAATCGTTCCTGAAACTGTATAACAAAGCATCTGCGCCAGTGGTCGGCACGGACACTCCCGTAATGACAATTCCGCTCGACGCGAAGAATGGCGGCGGTCAGGCTAGCACTACGATTGATATTGGGTATGGCGCAGAGTTCTCGCTTGGTATTGGCATTGGTTGTACGACTGGATTGGCTGATTCGAGCGTAGCTACACCAGCAGTGAATAGTATCGTCGCAAACATCTTGTACAAGTAAGGAGTAGGTCATGGCATTAGACGAGTATGGTCGCGAGCCGGGTGTTGACTATAGTAGTCAATCGTGGACTATTGCTGGCATAACGCTAACGGATAAGACAGATGTTGACGCGTTGGAAGCGCAGATTGAGGCAGACGCGGCGGCTGCGGCAGCGTTGGTAGCACAAGGTATTGATCCTAGATTGGCTGGTGTGTGATGACTCCGATTGCGCCTAATTGTGGTGATTGTGGGGATGGTGCTACGGGTGCGACTGGCCCACAGGGTATTCAGGGGCCGACGGGTGCTACGGGCGCGACGGGCGCGACTGGCGATGTTGGCTCGACGGGTGCTACGGGTGCTACGGGTGCTACGGGTGCTACGGGTGCTACAGGCCCGGCTGGCCCAGCAACACCAGTAGACGTACAAACATTTACGTCCAGTGGAACATGGACAAAACCAGCAGGCGCAAAAAGCGTTGAAGTGAAAGTTGTAGACGGCGGCAATGGTGGTGGTTCTGGTCGCCGTGGCGCAGCAGGAACCATACGCGGCGGTGGCGGCGGCGGTTCTGGCGGCGTGGTCAATGAATACACATTTGACGCGGCTAATCTTGGCGCATCCGTCACAATCACAGTTGGCGCTGGCGGCGCGGGTGGGGCAGCACAAACAGTCAATAGTACGAACGGCAACTCTGGATCATCAGGTGGTTCTTCCAAATTCGGGACTAACCTAATGAACTCACCGATACAGGTAACGAACGCCACGGGCGGAACTTCGGTAGCAGGTGGAACCGGCGGAACAAACGCCACATTTAGTATGTGGGAAACGGGCGGTGGCGACGGTGGATCAGGAAGTTTCGGCGCAGCTGGGTCTGTTGGGCGGGGTGGCCCATCTGCAAACGATGGTAGCTGGGCGGCTGGTGGTGGCGGCGGCGGCGGCGGTGTGTCTGCTGCAAATGCGCAAACTGCAGGCGGCGGTTCTACAAGTAGCACATTTTCTGGCGCTGTTCTGCAAGCAGTTGGTGGCGCAGCACAAGTAAATGGCACAACACCACCCGCTCACCTAAATAATGCTTCGAGCGCAGGTGGTGGCGGCGGCGGTGGATCAAACAGCGCAGTAGTAGCAGGCGGTTCTGGTGCTACAGGTGGAACCGCTGGCGGCGGTGGCGGCGGCGGCGGCGGCGGCACTAACGGCGCGAATAGTGGCGCTGGCGGCGCAGGAGCGACCGGAACAGTTGTTGTAACAACGTATTTCTAGGCAAACAAAAAGGTTCGCAATTCGTTGTTCGTCTAGCGATACTCTAACAATGGTGGTAGCACGATGGCTCGATACATAGTGATTGACGCAGAAGGCTTAATCGTGAACGCGGTTGAGTGGGACGGCGTATCAGACTGGTCGCCACCAGAAGCATCCACAGCAGTCGCGAACGATGATTACAACATCGGCGGCACGCTCATAGACAGCGTTTATACAGCACCAAGCGAATAGGACAAGCGATGACTGATACCAATGACGGCGCAATCTTCCAAACGCGTAAAGTCTTCAATCCCAAGACGTTGAGCTATACCACGGAACTCGTAGAAACGGGGCGCGTTTCGATTCCCACGCGAAGCGTCGAAGAATCCCCCGCAGACGATACCGTAGCAAACGACGAACCCAAGAAGGGCATCGTAGCTAAAGCGAAAGCAGCAAAAGCAAAACGTAAAGCCAAGAAAACCGCAGATTCGTAGTATCATAGAAGCTACAGCGTAACCCCGGAGGGTTCCACAATGACTCAAGTATGTCGCCCAGCAAAATGTATTGAAGCAATCCGCGTGGCACTCCTAGACGAATGCACGCTACAACCCGTTCCCGGTGCGCTCAACGGTTACGCTATGGGATGCATCATCGAGCCTACTTGGTCGCCTGAGATCGAAGAAGGCGAAGAGTCAATCGTCAAAGATAACTGTGGCGAAATCTGCTTACGCGATGACCGCTGCGATTTGGTAAAGCGTTGGAATCTTGAATTCAAGATCAAGGAACCAGACCCCGAATTCCTAAGTCTGATCGACGGTAGCCCGCTGATCGTAGACGGCGATGGTAATAGCATCGGTGTTCGCCAGTTGTCCTACGGTGCTTGCTCACCGTTCGTGTTCGTTGAACTGTTCGAGAACACGGGTGATTGTCAGACTGATGGTGACGCTATCTACCTGCGCCACGTATTCCCCGCAGCACGCTTGAAGTGGAGCGAGAATAGTCGCGAGGGTATCTTCCGCATCTTGACGATTACGGGTAAGACTTCGCCGGTCATTACAGACGATATTGGTCTTGGCCCATACGGCGATATCCCGGTTGGCGCGCTTGTTGGCGCTTCGGCCACTGAGCAGATTGATTATGCTTGGTTCGAGGATACTGTTGTTCCCACGGTTCAGTGTGGCGCTATCGCGGTTCCTGTTCCTGCTCCCTAACATCTAAGGGAGTATGCGGTGTCGATACCCCTTGAATACTGCGAGCCTTGGACTACGCCCGACAAGTTGTGCTGCCCAGATTTGGAGACAGTCGATTGTGTGACTGGTGAACCTGTCGCGGCGACGTATGCGTGGACTGACGAGCAACTGATTGACGCTGCCACGGGCATCCTATTTCGGCAGACTTGTAGTTTGTTTCCGGGGTTTTGTACGATTGTTGTGCGGCCCTGTGGTACTTGTTCTTGTCGGCGTAGTCCGTGTGGGTGTGGACGCTACCCATTCATTGATTTGCAAGACAGGTATCCCGTTGTTAGCGTAGATTTTGTGACGATTAATGGCGTGAATCTCGACGCGTCTGATTATCGTGTCGATGATTTTCATAGGCTAGTTCGGTTGGATGGTCAGTGTTGGCCTAGTTGTAATGATCTGACGCTTCCTAGTACGGAGCCGGGAACATTCGAGGTTATCTATACAGCGGGGCGGCGACCCCCTATTCAGTTGCAGATGGCGGCTGCAGAGTTGGCTTGTGAGTTGAAGCGTGCGTGTAACGGTTTGGATTGCAGGTTCCCCTCGAATGTGACGCACGTATCGCGTCAGGGTGTGTCGATGGACATATCTGCTGTTGAGGCAGCCGTCAATGGCGGCGTAAGCGGTATCGCTGCGATAGACATAGCTGTAGGTCAATACAACTGTTCTCGCGCTAAGAGCCGCGTTTCGCATCCACAGCTTTCGAAGCCGAGACAAGTGTACCCATCGTGAACCCGCTATGGGACGCAGCAGAAGCAACGCTCGCGCTCGTACAAGAATGTCTAGGTGCTAGATGCAGCGAATACTCGCGAGTCTTAATCGAAACCGGAACGCCAGCAGTTGATTGCTCCACGCTTGCTGTGATCATTGGCAATCCACGCGCACAATCCGGTTCCTGTGTGGGCCGCACACAACTCAACGGGACACTCGACATTCAGATCACGCGTTGCTGCGACCCCGTAGGCGACCTCACTACCGCAGGTGGGTACACACCTCCCAGCGCACAAGCTATTCAGGCAGCAGCGGCGTGTATCGTGAAAGACGCTTGGGCTATCTACGAATGCGTGTCGTGTAGCGCGTGCAGTGTTATCGGAGCGATCCCAAACGTAGACGCTTGTTGTGACGTGAACACCGGCTCGCCAGAAATAGTATTCGGCGCATCAAACGGCGGATGCAGGTCTGCCACGATACGTGTACCACTGATATTTAGTACGTGTTGTGAGATAGGATTGTAGTATGCAAATTTGTCGCCCAGCCATGTGTATCGAAGCGATACGAGTAGCACTACTCGACAACTGCACGCTTCTTCCTATCTGCGGCCCACTCAATGGTTACGCTATGGGTTGCATTATCGACCCGAACTGGACACCAGAAATTGAAGAGGGCGAAGAGAGCATTGTCAAAGACAACTGTGGAAACATTTGTTTGCGTGACGATAGGTGTGATCTCACTAAGCGTTGGAATCTTGAGTTCAAAATCAAAGACCCCGACAAAGAATTTCTGGCGCTTATTGAAGGCAATCCGCTAATTGTTAATGGCGGTGGTGATTCGATTGGTGTGCGACAGTTAGCGTATGGGGCGTGTAGTCCATTCGTGTTCTTGGAACTGTTTGAGCGTACGAATGATTGTGATACGCAAGGCGAGCCAATATATTTTCGCCACGTTTTTCCTGCGGTTCGGCTTCGGTGGATTGGTAACGAGCGCGAGGGTATCTTCCGTATTTTGCAGATTGAGGGAAAGACTCGCGACGTACAAACTGATTCGATTGGTACTGGCCCGTTCGATGATATTCCTGTAATGGCGCTTGTTGGTACTTCTTCTTCTGAGCGCATTGATTATGCGTGGTTTGAGGATTCGTTTGTGCCGACCGTGCAGTGCGGCGCGATTGAAGTACCGTGTCCCATCGTCGGGCCGCAACCAACCATCGAAACGGACGACTTCGACCCCGGCTGCAATCAGTACCGCTTCATGGGCACGAACCTCGACATTGTTGACCGGCTCGACGTGCTTGGAGACTTCGGAACGCACACGTACTACAATCCTGCCGGCCCGAACTCGGCGCTGAACAATCCATACCAGATCACCATCAATACTTGGACAGCAACGAACATCCGCATTGAGGACTTGGCGCTCAACGATCAAGTCACCCCGCACACAATCACGGCAACGCACTTGTATGGGGTGGCAAACTCTCCTGATTATGGCGTGTTCGATATCGTGGATTACGACATTCCACCATGCGACAATTTCACGGAGCCGCTCCCATTCAATAATGCTCAGTCGCCAGCATGCGAACGATTCTTCTTCTCGGGAATCAACTTCGGGTTCATCAATCATCTGCGTACTGATGGGTCATTTGGACAGGTCAGTTATTACGATCCGGCTGGCCCCGACGCTGGGTTGAATCCCGGAACCTCCACGATCAATTCGTGGACGCCAACGCTCATTGATATCACTGACACGCAGCAGGGCGGGCAGACGATCACAGAGTTTCATATCTGGGGTGTTGGCGATGTACCTGATTACAGTTTCTACGATAATTTCTGGCCTGCTCCGGTTCTATCTGTTGCCAACTGCTGATTATGAGTATTCGCTTTGAGATCAATACGGGTGACCTGAAACGCAATCAAGGCGTCATCGAATGGTACCAACTATTCGCTAGGGAATGTCTACGAGAAGCACAGCTAATAGCCTCACAACGTATTAAGGGTGGGACTGGTGCGTATGAGCGTAGCTTCACGTTCGAGTTGAAGCCGGGTAATCCACCGTCGCTGCGGTTTGGGAATACTGCGGGTCATGCGATCTATCTCGAAGAGGGCACCGTCGCGCATACGATTGTGCCGAAGGATAAGAAGGCGCTACGATGGTTCAGTCCACCGGGCGGCGGTGAGGGCGCAGCAGTATTCTCCATGAAAGCGCCGATACCGGCGATGCCCGCGAAACATATCGTTCGCGATGCTGTGACGGCTGCTGGTGATAGGCTACGCGCAACCTAACCCTTTGGAGCAACTGTGACTACACAGCCAGTAGCAATCCCACAATCCCTTGACGCAGCGAAGAGCGGAAGCAACACACCGCCCCCTGCGAGCGTTTCAGACGCACACGACCCCGCACTACTCGGATTCCATAAGATCGCCGCAGAACGCCGTACACGCGTGTCTGCGCCGCCGCTAGTAGTCCCATTCGGTAATGGCACCATTCGTATTCACGCTACGATGCCAGCCGGGTTCGCCTTTGACGGAGCAGCCGCAGAAGTAGACCCCTTCGCCGCGAAACGACTCCTACGCGACACGATCATCGCCGCCGACCAACCAGAATTCGACCGTATCCTCCTCCTACCACCAGACAATGCCGAAGGCGTAGACGGCAAATTCCTACTCGCATTCATGGAAGCACTCGCAAAGTTTTACGGTGGAGTCCCTTTGGCAGGCTGATCTGCCTCTCAAGTATCTACACGCACTACTTCGACGCAATCAACGCCAGTAACCCAAGTACGAACTGGTTAGACCTACCCTGTTGGAAGTTCGCGGCGCTAGTAGAGCATTGGGCGTGGACAAGTTTTGACGAGAAGCATCACGCGGAATTACAGCGTGAGCTACTGCGTGACGTAGAATATACGTGGGTCAATGTAGTTTCCACAGGTTCGGGCACACCATCCAATCCCCTGCGCTGGCAGGAGAATAAGATCGGTGAAAGCCTATTGAGCGTTCATCGAGCGAAGGGCGAGTAGGGTAGTGGCGAATCTTGGTGACATTGGTACCGCGTTCGTTACCGTCGAACTAGACTTCAACAAAGCGTTTGAAGAGGCGAAGCGCGCAGGTCAAAATATCCCTCCGATTGACCTGCGCGTTGACCTAGACCAGTCGCAGGTTACGCGTGAGGTTGAGCAGAAGGTTGCTACTGCTCAGAAGGCTGCTGGGCAGGTCGATGCTCATGTTGATTTGGATCAGGCACAGGTTACGGGCGCGGTGCGTAAAGCGGTACTATCCGCGTCGGCGTCTGCAGGTTCGATCCCGGTACGCGTGAACAAGGCGAGTCTAGCTGCGGCGTCTTCGCAGATTCGTACGGGTATTGGCGGCGCGTTCACAGCGGTCGGACGATTAGCGTCTGCGTCGTTTATACCAGCGGCGTTCGCGGTTGGAGCATTAGGAGTGGAGCTAAAGAAAGGCAACGATGACGCGAAGGCATTGTCACTCACAATGTCTCAAGTGAAACAATCCGTTGACGTATTCGGAAAATCTACTGGCATCAACGCAAAGCAGATCACGAATCTCGCCAGTGAATACAAAAAGTTTTCCAGTATCAGCGGCAACAGTATCAAATCTGCTGAAGCCTCTTTGCTGAAATTTGGTATTGTCAATAAGGAAACGCTACCGGAAATGACGCGCCTGCTGCTTGATACCGCTGTTGGCATGAAGCAGGTTGGCGAAGATGGAAAGATTAGCACCGCGTTTGCGGTAAAGTTTGGGCGCTCACTGCAAGACCCTACTAAGGGATTGTCTTTGCTTGCTCGTGGCGGTGTGGCTGTTACCGCATCGCAGAAGGATATGATTAAGGCGCTGGTTAAGAGTGGCGACACGGCGAAGGCCACTGCGATTGTTCAGGGTTTGCTACGCGACCAGTTCAAGGGTTCGGCTGCTGCGTTTGGTCAGACCATTGGAGGGCAGCTTCGTATTGCCAGCCAGTCGTTTGAAGAAGCTCGCCGCGACCTAGCGATACGCATATTGCCTAGCATCGTTCCCGTGATCAAACAGGTTGGTGTGCAAGTCGCAGACGCTTTGAACGCGAATCAGAAACCTATCGCGGCGTTCGTAACTGGATTCGTGAAGGGTGCGGGAGCGGTAATCAAGTTTGTTGCTACGAGCAAACCGTTTCATCAGGTGGTTTCTGGTATCGCTGCGGTTATTGCTGGTGTTGCGTCTGGTTTGAAGGGTTTTGCTACGTCGTTCAGTGAGGCGTTCAGGGGTGACGGAGTTAAGAAGGCGTCTACGTTCGGTGCGACAGTGAAGAAGTTGGGGCATGACATTGGGCACGTAGCAGAGGTCGTCTTGCCGAAGCTGGGCGCGGCGTTGGGTGCGGTTGCGGGTTTCTTCTCGGAGCATAATACGCTGTTGAAGATTACTGTTGGATTGTTTGTGGCGTATAAGCTCGCGGTGATTGCGGGCGTTATTCAAACTGGTTTGATTGCTGCGGTTCAGGGCGCGTATTCTGCGGCGTTGATTGTTGGAGAGGTAGCGGTCGCGGCGTATACAGCGGCGCAGTGGTTACTCAACGCGGCACTCACCGCGAACCCGATTGGCTTAGTGGTTGTTGCCATTGGCGCGCTAATCGCTGTGCTGGTAATCGCGTGGAAGAAATCGGACACGTTCAAGAAGATCATCATTGGTGCGTGGAATGCAATCAAGCGCGCTGTGGTTGCTGCTGCGATGGCTGTGAAGAATGGTGTTGTTGCGGCGTTTAACGCGGTGGTGGGTTTCTTGAAGAAGTGGGGGCCAACGGTTCTCGCTGTACTCGCTGGGCCACTAGGGCTGGTTGTACTAGCGTTAGCGAAGCATTGGGACGCGATCAAAACGAAAGCAATCAACGTATTCAACTTTGTGAAGAATCACATTGTTGGCGCGATCACTGGCATCAAAAACTTTCTCACCAACATAGACCTGAGTGCTGCTGGCCGGGCGATAATGGCTGGATTCAAGGATGGACTGGTTGCTGGCTTCGAGAAAGTCAAAGACTTTGTGCGCTCCATTGGCTCATGGATTAAGGCGCACAAGGGGCCGATCAGTGTTGACCGGCGATTGCTTGTAGACGAGGGGAGCGCAATTATGAGCGGCTTCTTGAAAGGCTTGAAAGCGAAGTTCTCTAGCGTGCAACACTGGGTTCGAAGCATTGGCAGTTACTTCAAGGGTGCCATTGGTGGCGAAGACTTGGACATTGGCAATATTATATTCGGTACTGGTAGCGTCAACGATCTCAATAAGCAGTTGAAGAGTCAGTTGAATATCCCGGCGAGTGTGGATATTGGTGCGACGGGGTTGGGTGGGTTCTTGCATCCAACGAGTGGGTGGGCTGACACGCTGAGTCAGGCGCATATCATTGAGAAGATGTTTGGTATGCACATGGGAAGCGGCCTGCGACAGTTCGATACCGTTCCGGGGCCGGGCGTATCACAACACGTTTTGGGGCAGGCTGTTGACTGGGGCGATGCGTCTAACTCGCAAGCATCTTTGAATTCGCTCGCTGCGTTCGCTAGTCGCTTGCCCGCGATCTTCAAGCAAGTCATCTGGCAGAATCGTTTGTGGAGTGGTGGTGGGCCAACGGATACGGTTATCGGTAACCATCTTGATCATGTGCATCTTGGTTGGCAAGCGCGGCGTGCTGCGGGTGGCGGGGTGCGTAAGGGCAGTCCGTACCAGTGGAATGAGCGCGGCGGGGAAATGTTCGTACCACAGCAAAGCGGTTATGTTATGAACGCTGGTCGTACTAAGGAACTGGTTAGTGCGATCAAATCGCTGGCTTCGCGACCGGCGGGTGGGAATAATGACACGCGCACCGTACACGTACACAGTAACGCTACCGACCCACGCGCTGTTGGCGCAGTCGTTATGAGCAACCTTGGTGGGGTGTTCAGCCGAGCATGAGCAATGTTGAATCCCCCGACTTCTCCTACCTATGCTTCGGGTGCCAAGAACTCGCGAACAATGCGCGCCTACAAACATATGTGAACTGGGCAGCGTCTACGGGCGCGTGGGCTGGTAGTGATTGTTGCGTGGAAATGCCTCGCGAGTGTTGGTGTCCGAACGATGGACTGCCTACAGATTTCACCGACCCGGTTACTGATAATGCGTGTTGGGTTGATTCTGAGGTTCCTGAATCGTCGGAATACTTAGGCATGTACATTACGAATGTCACCGGCCTAAGAGATAGTGCGTTCGCACGCTCGGCTACGGAGAACATTGGGCGTGGTGTAACACTGGGCCGTGGGCGTGAGGGTTCGCGCGTGTTCGCTGTGGAAGCGTTGCTAATTGCCACGAGTTGTTGCGGCATGGATTACGGCATGGAGTTCGTACGCCGATCCCTAGAACTTGGCGGTTGCGGTGTTGGTACGTGCCTCGCGGGGTGTGGTGATCTTGGTAACTGTGGCCTAACGTGTATGACTGGCCGCGTGTGCTGCCCGGAAGACATACAGGTAGAAGACAGTGGG
>Ga0315288_10013729_pt1 | contig 10134 bp, 10 predicted proteins | sample YL17G11_20_MG_FD_203454 | JGI IMG/M metagenome (GOLD analysis project Ga0315288, IMG submission 203454) | Sediment microbial communities from Yellowstone Lake, YNP, Wyoming, USA - YL17G11_20 | ecosystem: Environmental > Aquatic > Freshwater > Lake > Sediment | place: USA: Wyoming | collected... | reverse complement strand
CATTCTCCGCCTTTGTCTGCAGCCGACTCTGTCGGGAACACCGACAAGGCCGGGAAGAAGAGCCATCTGGAATTCTGAACACCCTGCGGAGCTGCTGTTCCAAAGAAAGCGCTTTCCTGTCACAGAGGCTGCCCCTGCTGGAAAGCGTTTTCCGCCTGATTCTGGCCAGTGGCAACGAGCCGATCAGCCTGGATGAGATCGCCCGGAGGCTAACAGAATTGCGGGGCAACTCTATCGACAGCGGTATGCTGCGCCGCCTGCTAGACAACGACGAATTCTATGGGCTACGCGCATTGCCTGCTGAGGGCACAGAAGAGGAAACCAAGTAGCCTTCAATTGCTGCCCCGGCTCAAAACCTGACTTCAAAGGCCTTAAAATTGCCGGTGTAGTCTGACCATTTCACATCCACCCTGTCCACCCGTGCCCGCCCTGGACCTACCTTGATGTGCTCCAGCAATTGCTCCAGATGTCCCCGCTCCCCCTCAGCCCGCACCTCCACCGAGCAGCTATCGGGCAGATTTCTAACATAGCCAGTGAGGCCCAATGTCCGCGCCCAGCGCAGGGCGAAATCACGGAAGTTAACACCCTGCACCCTCCCATGTGCTACCGCATAAAGACAGGCCAGTTCCGGCATACGTGGCTTTCCCCCGTGTTTTCAAGCTTTATCAGGAACGTAAAGGATTCTCAGCGCCGAGGCAGAGTGAAGCCCGTCCAGCCTCTCCAGACCCCAGTTTATGGCCAGCTTCACCGCCTGAGCGAATTCCTCCCCTTGCAAGGGACAGGCCAGCTCAGGGAACTCAAAGGCACGATGGCAGGGGTGATACTGCGCCATGATGTTGAGATAGGTATTGGGGGAGACCTCCTGAGCCAGGAAACGCACCACCACCTCTGTCCCCGCCAGCCCTTGAGGCAACACCAAATGGCGCACCAGCAAGCCACGCAGAGCCACGCCTTGCCCATCGAGAACCAGGTCACCTACCTGTCGGTGCATCTCCTCGACTGCGCTTTGGTTCACCTGGGGATAGTCCTTCACCCCGGACAAGCGTCTGGCGGTAGCATCATCGGAATACTTCATATCCGGCATGTAAATGTCAACTATGCCGTCCAGAATCGCCAGAACCTCTGGAGAGTCGTAGCCTCCGGTATTATAGACCAGAGGCAGCGACAAACCATCGGCCACCGCCAATTCTAGGGCTTCCAGTATCTGGGGCACCTGATGGGTGGGACTCACCAGGTTTATGTTGTGGCAACCTCGCCGTTGGAGGTCTAACATCATCTGCGCCAGGGCTTTGGAGCTTACAGAAGTACCCTCGCCCAACTGGCTGATGGTGTAGTTCTGGCAATAAACACACTTCAGGTTGCAGTTGGTGAAGAAAATAGTGCCCGAACCCCGCCTGCCCACCAGGGAAGCCTCTTCCCCAAAATGAGGTCCGTAACTGGCTACCACCGCTTGGCTGCCAGTGCCGCATTTCCCCAGTAAGCCCGCCAGACGGTCAACCTCGCAGGCATGACCACACAGTCGGCAATTTTTTAGAAGAGAACGAGCTCGTCTTACCCGCTCTGCCAGCTCCCCCGACCTGAAGAGCTGCTGATAAACCGCCATCCTATTCCAACTCTTCCTCCTCAGACTGCTTCTTGCCCTTCTTGATCACCTCAATTACAGGCGGAGGAGGCAGTATTTCCAGCAGCGAAGGTATCTTGGCCTGCTTCGCCTCTTTCTTGGGCTTCTTCTTTTCTTTCCGTCTAAAGTCTCTGGTGCCCATGGTCACACCTCATAGTTGACTTTTTGAGGCTCTAAGACCTCTGAACATCAGTTTAGCAGCACAGTGGCTGTCTGTAAAGCTGTTCCCTTGACACACTGTCCACTATCTGCTAGCATCAAGGCAGGTTGAGGTTATTCCCTGGCGGCTGACAAGGCTGGAAAATGCATTGGGAATAGAAATCCGGAAGCTACACGAGTCTGCAGGAGGAGTGTGGCCTTTTTAATTTCCTCCCGGCTGGGGGCTTGTCCAGTTAAGTATAAGGGCAGCAAAGGTTAGGGTGACTATCGGTGAATGATGCCGGCTGGTTAGCGCTAGCTTTTTTCGTGCTATTCGTGTTCCTGGCAGCTTTGGCTACAGTTGGGAAAGAGGCTTTATCCTCGCTCAGTCCGGCTCGCAGCCGAGAGTTGACAGAGCAAGCCAAGCCAAGCCCCGGTTCACTGGCGTGGTTACACCAGAGACCTGCCCAGGTGAGTTCAGCCCTGTCTATCACCAGGAGTGTTGCTACCGTTGTTGCCACCTGCCTGGGGGTGGCCCTGGCCATAGACATCTCCTCCTTTAACTGGGGTGCTGTTTTAGCCTCTATAGCCATCCTCATGGTCTGCTTTGCCACTGTCTGGAGTATCTCCCGGGCAGTTGCTAGAAACAATCCGGAGCGCATCATCTTGCGCTTATCTGGCTCATTAAGGGTGCTGACCATTTTGTGCTGGCCGGCGGTCAGGGAAGCCGTTGGGGCCAAGCAAGCAGAGGCTGAAGAGGTCTTCGAACTAGAGAAGGCCGGCCCACTTGAGGCTGACCAACATGAGATGATAAGGAGCATTTTTGACCTGGAGCAGACCACCGCCCGTGAGATTATGGTGCCCCGCGTGGATATCGTGGCTGCAGAGAAGCATACACCGATTGACGAACTGATAGACCTGATGGTTGGGGCGGGCTATAGCCGAATACCTATCTATCAGGACAGCATCGACAACATTGTGGGCGTCGTAAATGCCAAAGACCTGTTGAACCTGTTAAAGCAGGGCAAACAATCAGTTGACCTGGAACAGATCATCCGTCCCGCCTACTTCATCCCCGAGTCCAAGAAGGTAGATGAGCTACTGCGCGAGTTCAAGGAGAAACGAGTGACCCAGGCTATAGTGGTGGATGAGTATGGCGGCACTGCTGGCCTGGTCAGCATGAAAGACGTGCTGGAGGAAATTGTCGGTGAGATAGCTGATGAATATGACAGCAGCCAGCCCCAAATAGAGAGGTTGAGCACCACCGAAGCCGTGCTAGATGCCAAGGTGAGCATTGACGCCCTAAATGAGGAGTTCAAGGTGGAACTCGAGGCTGAGGGATTCGATACCGTTGGCGGTCTGGTGTTGCATCAATTAGGCAGGATAGCCAGCGCGGGTGATGAGATACAGGTAAATGGTCTGCTCTTCTCTGTGCTGGCCACTTTGGGACGACGCATCCAGAAGATAAAGGTGACCCAGCTAGACACCCCGAAGAGCGTCATGGAGGACAAACCTAGTTCCTGACTCACTTACTCTCTTTGACAATCACCAGGGGCACAGTGACCAGTGAACCCTGGGAGCCTGATACACGCAGGGTAAACACCCCCGTAGAGCTATTGGAGCTGATAGGGGCAATAGCGGTGAAAGCACCGTAGCTATTGGCCATTACCCCCGTTGCCAGAGTGATATTGCCGCCTTGCAAAGCTCCCACAAGCTCGATAGTAAGTGCTTCTTCTGGCAGGAAGCCCGCTCCCAGGATCTCTATGCTGCCACCGGGTTCGACAGCAGTGGGGGTCACTATCAGGCTGGCCCCTCGGGGTAAAGGAGTAGGTGTTGGTGTGCGTGCAGGCGTCTCCGTAGGGGTTGGAGTAGGCGTGGGTGTGGGTTTAGCCTCGCCTCCGCCACAAGCCGCCAAACCAAAAGTGATTGCAGCGAGCAATAAGGCCACAACTAAAGCCCTTCTCAAATTAGACCTGGGCATCTCAAAAGTTCCTTCCCTATCCGGCAAAGAATAAAGCCAAGTCTCTTTTCCCGTCAATGATATTGGAACTGACTCCAAATATCAAGTTCTTGTGGGGCTGAAACAGTGCCTGGTTGCAGAAATAGGCGTCATTCGCTTTGTGGGGAGAGACCCGCCTACGGCTGGTGAGAATATGAATGTCATTGATACGAAAATGATTCTTCCAGCCCTCTGTATCCCCCAATCTTGGGGGAATCGGGAGGGAGGTTGGGGGACACCCTCAGACCCCAGCCAAAGGGGCTTTGCCCCTTTGGAATCCCCTTTTTCATACTTCGTGGTGCCGATGGCAAGCCAGCACGGTCGATTCTTCGCCTGCGTCTCAGAATCTCGGTTGTTACGCTGACTTATGCAACCAGGCGCTGGTGGCAGTGTAAAACAACAAGACACGGGAGGTCCTCAGCCGGTAATTTTACACACAGCCAGGGACTCCACCCGAAATCAGTCTTAGCTCATATCGACTAAGACAATAGTCGGCAGGCGGAATAGGAGCTAAATATCCCCGTGCATGACATCACCAATCCCGCTAGAAGACTGGCGAGCGTCAAGCCTCAGCCCATTCATTTCACTGAGTGGCAGCGCACATTATTGCGTCTAGTACTTACTGAAATTAATAAGCGTAATGGATCGTAGCTTCGATACCTGTAACGTGAATTTGTGCAACTAAGTACTAGGAGCCTTTCTTTTTGAGAAACTCCTCCACTTTTGCCACCAGGTCTTTGGGTTTAATAGGTTTTCGTATATACTCCGAAACGTCAAAGGCAAATGGCTGCCCCAGTGACTCAGAGAAGCTGGTGAGTGCCAGAACCGGGGTTTTGGCCAGTGTTGGGTCTTTGCGGAATTGGTCAGCAAACATAAAACCATCCGCTACTGGCATCATTATGTCCAAGACCACTAGATCAGGCTTTTCCTTTTTCGCCTTCTCCAGTCCATCCTTCCCATTATGGGCTACAATCACCTCGTAGGCCTTGCTTTCCAAGGCTCCCCTCATTACCATCACCAGATCAACGTCATCGTCAACAAGCAGAATCTTTGGCCTCTGTGCCATGTTTTTAACCTCCCTCACTGTATTTTCTATTAACCTTATTTTGGTTGCTCTTGTTTCTCAGGCACCGCAGCGGTGCGCTTCTTGGGCAGGGTGAAGGTGAATTTGGTTCCCTTGTTACTTTCAGGGCATGGGCTTTCAGCCCAAATTTTGCCTCCATGAGCTTCAATTATCCTCTTGGATATAGATAGTCCCAAACCGGTCCCCTTTGTTTCCACATTACTGCCGCGGAAGAAGTCATCGAATAGCCGGGGCAAATCCTGAGGAGGGATACCAATTCCGGTGTCTATTACTTCAACTCGTACATCGCTGTCGTCGTCGGTAACTCTCACCAGCGCCGTACCCTCGCGTGTGTAGTTGATAGCATTGTTTGTCAAATTGGTTATCACTTGCTGCAGCCTGCGGTTCGACGCGTAGACCTTCGGCGAGCTTGGAGGCAACTCCACCTTCAGGGTTATCCCCCTCTTTCTTGCCAGGCTATCGAGGCCCTCCACAGAGCGCTTGACTGTTTCGTTCAAGGAGACTTCCTTCATTTCCTGCGCGATCTGACCGCTTTCGATACGAGGAATATCCAACAGGTCAGTAATCAATGTCAGAAGCCCGTCTATTCTTCGGGTACCCCTTTCCAACAAGTCTTTTTGCCCGTCAGTGATCTGACCGGTATATCCTTCCAATATATAGGACATAAGACTCTGGGTAGCGACAAGAGGAGACTGGAGGTCATGAGCGACAACGCCGAGAAACCGGACAAAACGACGCCTTTCCTCCTCTAGTTTGGCCACCTCTCTAGAGGTCTGCTCCAGCTCACTCGTTCTTTTCTCAAGAAGCTGATCCATTAGTTTTACCACTTCATGTTGCCTGCGCCTCAGCTCCCCAGAAACAGCAGTGGTCACGTAGGTGCAGGCGTAGACCAAAGTTGCCAAGGCACCCAGAACACCGATGACACGGTTTAGTTGCTGGTATTGCTCAGGAACAGCAAACCCCTGGAGATTAACATGAGGTATTACGTTGGCATACTCCAAGAACGCCAGCAGCGCGAACATCAGGATTCCTAAGGTGGACAGTTCATATGCCCTCCTCTTAGGAACCACTATGCCGGCTCCCGCGGTGTGGAACAAATAGAAAAACAAGAATGGATTTTCTATTCCCCCGGTGAAGTGCAGAAGCACAGTGAGCGCTGCCATATCAAGAATGATATTGGTGTTGAGATAAGTCTCAGCTTTTCTGATTAGCGCCCCAGCTTTTTCTGATTTCAGTCTTTGTGACTGCCGGAGCAGCAACAGATTATACAAAGCGATAATGCCGCAAATGACGTACACTGGGATAGCGGAGAAGCCAATATCAAATACTTTCGATGCTACTAAGGTCGTAATGATAATCCCGGTAATAGCAAGCCATCGCAAGTTGACAGACACCCTGAGCCGGAACAGCAGCGTTCTCTCCTCAGGGGTGTACTCAGTCGAATCTTGCTCTTTAGGGGGGATATTATTCATCTGCTCTTGAGTCACCGAACACAGAATCTCCGGCGAATCGCGGTCGAAAGGGCGTTGAATCTGTATCTCGCCATGGATTTACTGCGCTACGATCTATAGCGCTCGCTCAAGTTAGATGATAACTCTTTGTGGAGTCTAATGCAAGCCCATCAGCCGAGGCTACGGCCTCTGTATAGTTCGTATTAAATTGCCACCCCGATCTCTTATGTTCACTATCAGCGGCATCTCGCCTGGTAAGGCGTGAGTGGCACAGGACAGACAGGGGTCGTAGGCTCTAAAAGCCATTTCCACCATATTGAGTAGACCTTCCTTCACCTCTGGCCCTTTGATAAACCCCATCGCTGCCTTTTTCACAGATAAGCATATAGGAGCCGCATTGTGCTGGGTCGCTACGATAAGGTTCACCTTTGTAGTTATTCCGTCATCATCGGTCTCATAATGGTGGATCAGTGTTCCCCGCGCTGCTTCGACACAACCGACGCCTACCCTATTCATTTTAAAATCCATGTTACGGATATCTTTGCTGGTTAGCAAAGGATCGTTGGCAATCCGCTGCAAGTGCTCCGCAGCCTGAAGAGCCTCAATCAATCTTGCCCAATGGTAAGCCAGAGTATGGTGACTCGGCCGTCCACCAAGCGTATCAAACATGGCATCATATTCCTTCTGTGCCAGCGGCGTTAGCATACCTTCAGCGACATTCAGCCTGGCCAGAGGTCCTACACGATACAACGAGGTTTTATCACCATCGTTCAAACCATTCCACCCTACGTTCCTGAGGTGAGTTAGCTTTATATATGTCCAGGGTTCGACCCACTCTCCTATGTGGCTAATATAATCGTGGTAATCAAATAAGGCGTATTCGTCCCCCTTAGGATTCACCACCCTCAACGTGCCTTCATAAAAGTTTACTCTCTTATTCTCATCCACCAACCCCATATAGTAGGTGTTGAGTTTGTAAGCGTCGTCGAGGACGAGGTTCAGGTACTTCCTGTTATCCAAAACCACCTGCTTGAACAATTCCATAGTAAACCGGGCAAATTCCACACTGAAGTCAGCAGTCTCTTTTATCCATTTCCTCTCTTCTTCGGTGATCCCTCTGGACATCCCGCCGGGTAATCCCCCTTCGGGGTGAGGTGGCTTGCTGCCAACAAGACGGAGTATGTCCCTGCATCTCTTCCTGACTTCAATCACCTTGCCGCCAACTTCCAGTCCTACCTTCTTGACCACGCCAAGAATATTCCGCTCCGCAGGGTCAGCATCTGGGCCAAGCACAAAGTCTGGACCACCGAGGAAGAAAAAGTGGATATAGTGGTCTTCTACCATGAACGCATTGTAATGGAGCTGTCTTATCAGCTTGGCGGTGGCTGTTGGCTCCACTCCATAAAGGTCATCTACTGCTTTCATAGATGCCATATTGTGAGGTGTGGGACAAACACCGCAAATGTTAGAGACAATTCGCGGCAACTCCTCCACAGGCCTGCCAATACAGAATCTCTCAAAACCTCTTAGTTCCACTACTTGCCAGTAGGCGTCATCCACATTCCCCTTGTCATCGAGGAAAATCTCGATTTTCCCGTGTCCCTCAAGCCTAGTTATCGGATTTATCGTTATCTTTTTTGTCACTTCGCACCTCTATATTTTGCTAGACCCAGCGAATCTTTTTCTCTTAAGTGTAGAAGCAGGTAATGAGAAGCGATAGAAATACCCTACAGGATCAACAATCTGGCTGACAATTCTGGTTATCTCGGCTTCATCCTGTGCATCTATAATAGATGCCAAAGCGGAGACAAACTTGGCCCCGGAGTCTGCTACCCCTTCCACAGAACCAAAACATCCCCGGCAGGGTAAATTGATTTCTATGCAGGCTTCTCCACAACCGGTGCGGGTGGCAGGCCCCACGCAGATTATCCCTTGAGCCAGAAAACAGGTATCAGGATCTGCCTCCACTTCATGGATCCTCTTGAACTCCCTTATTGCCAGCCTCTCTGGCTTGGTATTGTTTCGTTTGCAGGTAGTACATAATGCCCGGTGTGGTGCCAGGGTTGAACCTTTAGGAGGAAGTTTCCCCTCCAAGACTGCACTTATCGCAGCTATTATTAAATAGGGCGGAGGAGGGCATCCGGGCAGATAATAGTCAACATCAATTATCTCGTTCAGCGTATGAACCTGGTCGTAGAACTCCGGAAGAGTGAGTTCCCTTCCATTGACTTGAGACTTGACCTGAGGATAGTTTCCATTGGGGTTGACCACGGTTGGGGCATCACGATAGACCCAGTTGAAAATGTCCTCTTTCGTGGTGAGATTGGCCAACCCAGGCGTCCCGCCCAAGCAAGCACAGGCGCCAAAAGCGAGAACCAGTTGTGATTTTTCCCGCAGTAGCTTGGCCACTTCTTCATGCTCAGAGTTTCTGACACTTCCATTGACCACACTCAGAGCAATTTCCCCATCCTTCAAAGCTTTAACATGATGGTACTTATAATCCAGTGCTACGGGCCACAGTACAAAATCAACGGCATCTGCCACACCCAGAATTACCTCATTCAAATCGACAATCGTTTCATCACAGCCACCACAACCACCAAGCCAGCAAATGGCAACCTTTGGTTTCACTGACATATTATTTCCCTCCTTTGACCATAGCTGGCTCACCTGACATTTTCTTCGTTACCAATACTTTCTTCACCGGCCCCAGTTTGGCAAGTTCTTTACTATACTCTTTGATCAAAAGAGGTATTCTGCTGCCGTCAGGATCAATAGATAACTCCAGCCTAAGTCTTTCCTTCTCTATGCCGTAGGATTCCAGCAACCTCCGCGCCAGATATATCTTTTTTCTTGCCTCGTAGTTACCGTCTTGATAGTGACAGTCCCCCTCGGGACAACCGAGTATCAAGACTCCGTCGGCCCCTTCTTTGAAGGCATCAAGTATATGTGTGGTGTCAATTTTTCCTGTACATATAATGGGTATCCAGTTTTTTATCTGCGAGGAGAGAGTAGCTTCGTCTAACAGATAGCCCCAGCTAAACTTGCAGGAAAAACACACAACTTTGGGATTATGTTCGCTCAAGGTCATCCTCCTTACAATACCATGGATACCTACGACAAAGATGCGTATACTTTTGCTATATTCTTCGACGTATCATCACCAACCATTCTTCTCGCTTCAGCGGGACAAGCCATAACACACATGCCACAGGACTTGCACTTGAACATGTCAGTTTTAGATATGGTTTCCTCTCCAATTTTGACCAACTCAGCAGCATGGTAATTACAGGCATAAACACACATGCCACAGCCACTGCATCTTTCCGTATCCACCTCCACCGGGCTCAAAGACTTTTGAAAACCGATGGATACACAGGCCTTGCAAGATAGGCAGGGACCACAAGTAACACACCTCCTCGCCTCTTCTATCGCCTCCTTTAATGTAAGGCCTCTCTCAAAAAGCTGAAAATGCATTCTCTTCTCGGGCGGTATCCAGGCCACTTCAGGTTCAGGCTTGTAGTCTCTCCTGACCGGGATCTCATACCCCTCGTAGTCTCTTTTCCGCCCCTCCCTCATGTTTACGCCCCTCAGAAATCTGTCAATGGACTCTGTGGCCACAAGCCCTTCCCCTATAGCTTCTATCATGAAGCCTATCCTTCTCACATCTCCACCTACAAACAGCCAGTTCTTATTTAAGCTTTGTAAAGTGAGGTGATCAACGGCGAGTCGACCTCTCTCATCTAGAACCCCTTCTTTCTGAAGTAGAGGCCTATCGGGGGCTTGTCCGACTGTGATTATCAGTATATCCCCTGCCAAATCTACGCAGTCAGTGCAATCG
>Ga0315288_10013727_pt1 | contig 10134 bp, 7 predicted proteins | sample YL17G11_20_MG_FD_203454 | JGI IMG/M metagenome (GOLD analysis project Ga0315288, IMG submission 203454) | Sediment microbial communities from Yellowstone Lake, YNP, Wyoming, USA - YL17G11_20 | ecosystem: Environmental > Aquatic > Freshwater > Lake > Sediment | place: USA: Wyoming | collected... | reverse complement strand
AACGGCGTCGAACCTTCCTGCATGCCCGTCGAAACGCGGCAGAAATAGACTTCGTTCTTGCCTTCCATACAGGATAAAGTCTGGTAGTTCAAATTTACCACAATTTTCTTGGTGTCCGGATCAACCTGCGGGTTGATTGGTGAAACGTCGTCCTCCGTCAGCGGACGGAACGCCGCGGCCTCCGCCCAGAAGAGGTCACCGGGGTTGCCGTAGCGATCATACACGTGATATTGGACAGCCTCTGAATCAGAGGTACGGATCTGATCGACCCACATAACCTGGGAATAATGCAAACGAGGCGACAAATCATAGGTCATGTGATCCCGCATCCAGCCCGAGGCCGGTGTGGGATTCTCCATTATAAGGTCCACATAAGGGACAGTCACTTCCACCCAAAAACCGGCCTGGCCCGCCGGCAGGACCGTCAGGGGTGTATTGGGCAGGTTGCGGCAGGGTTGGAGATAAGGAGACCAGACGTATCCTTCGGGCGTCTCCACCCAGCGCTGGTTGGGGTTATTCAAGTCAATGCTCTCAGTGCTCAGCTCACGCAGCCAGGCAAAAACTTCGTCGCGATAAACGTCACGAACAGTTGCACTGCTTACATCTGGCCGGGCCTTGAGTGCGATCTTGCCGCCACCGAGATTCGTATCAGCTGTGCAGTTGCGCCCAAGCAAAACAGATTCCGGGAAGTCGGGTAAAGCGAAGCCTTGCACAGTGTGAAAGGCACTCAGGCGCGAGGTCCCCGGGCGCAACGCTAAAGCTCCCACGCCAAGGCCAGCCAGTTTGAGAAAACCGCGACGGGAAAGGGGGCGGGATGGGGAAGTCATGGCGCTAAGGATACCCGTAAACGAAGTGAAAGTCAACCAACATCTTAAAGGAAGCTTAAACGAACCCGCCGCCCAAAAATGGGCGGCGGGGAAGGGTCACAACGCGGCGGTATCTATTCGCCAACAGTGCCTCTCACAATAGTTTTAAATTGGTAGGTGGCATCTGCAGGCAGACTTGGGTCCATGTAGATGGTTACTTCGTAGGTGAGCGCACCATTCGGAGCAATAACGGTTGCATTCTCAGCCGGGTAGATAGTCGTGTTGCTAGTGGCGACCAGTTTGCCATTGCTATCATTGACATAAACGATAACCGTTTCACTCGTCAGATTTTTGGCCGAGGTATTGGTGACAGTGCCGGTATAGGTCACAGTTGAACCATTTTTCTGGTTCTGATCGCCCGTGCTTGCCAATGAGACATACTCTGTGCTCGTTGAGTAGGTGCTGTACATATCCACCTGGTAGGTGAAGGTGTCTACCCTGGCAGCCTCGGAATCACTGGAATTGACACTGCTGAAGGAAGAGATGTCCCAAGGTATAACGTCGCCAGGCAATATTGCAACCGACACGAACGTGTAATCCGCGTCCAGCGTGATTCCATCCGCGTCGTATAGACCGGCCATCACCAGCGACTGCAAAGTTTCCTGCGAATTATTTGTGATGGTGCCAACAATATGAAAATCGCCGTATTCATCAGCGTAGGTATAAGAAGAGTCAACTACGAGCGAATAATCTGTGGGGGCATCGGTCAGTTCAGCATCCACATAAACGCGCCAGTTTGCCGGCTGATCCCCTGGGTCAGTTATATCCAGGGCGAAAGGCGTGCGGTCAAGGCCACTTGCGTCACCGGCGGGAGCCAGCAGGGCAGAAAAGTTCATCGTCCAATCTGCAGAGACGATTAGCTGCTCACTATCCAGGGCTGCACCAGCAAGCGTATCAATCTTTGCCCACTGGTCGCTCTGGTTGACCAGTTCGCCGCTAATATAGAGAGTCCCGTTCCCGTCATTAATAAACTGCGCATTTTCCACTGCGACGTTGGCGCGGTCAATCTGTGTAGTGGAAGAAGCCGCGATCGTTACGTAATATGTATCCGGCGTTTTGCCAGATTCCAGATAGAAATAATAAGAAAACGGCGACTCCTCGCCTGGCGCCAGTGTATTGAGCAAAGGCGAAGTGGTCTGGTAAGAAACTAAATTGCCGCTATCATCGGTGAATATGGAATTACCGGCAGCATCCAGCACTTCAATATCCAACTCAATCCCAGACAAAGCAGTGTCTGTGCCATTGCGGATATTCCCGACTATATAATATGCTTCGCTGGAATCTACAAAGCTGTAAGTGTCCGTAACCGCCAGTTCATTGGATGTGTCCGGTGAGGGCACGATAACCGGCGTCGGGCTACTGACAGGAGGCTGCGGGGAAGGCTGTGCGGTTGGCGCTGGCGTCGAAATCCCGCAGGCCAGGACCGACAGAACGAGCATTACAGCGGCTGCAAACAGTGCAATTTTTCGTTTCATTTCTGTTCTCCTATGGAATATTAAATTTGGATTAGATAAATAATTGTAACATATCTGAAAAAATATATTTATTCCCCGCATTGCCTCAAGTTAAATCTTACTATTGAAAGTATCGTTGCCTCAAAAAAGATGTTACCCTATGGCAGAAGCTTTTGCACTGCCGGAGGAGAACATGATGAGTCAACGAAGCAAGCGAGAGTTATTAGAAGAGATACGGCCACGCTATCTAAAGGCAAAGAAATCCGGGAAGAAGACCATGCTGGATGAATTCGTAGCTGTGACGAGTTACCATCGCAAGTATGCGACCCGGATCCTGAAACATGGTCGTCCTCGGCGGAGTGGCAAGAAGCACGGTCTCCCCAAGGTGTATCAGGGAGAAGTGGTGGTGGCGCTGGAGCAGATCTGGGAAGTATGCGGGCGGATCTGCTCGAAGCGACTACACCCTTTCCTGCCGGAGATGGTGAAAGTGCTGGAGCGGTGTGGTGAGCTGCAGTTGTCTGAGCAGACCAAAGCGCTCTTGCTGCGAATGAGCCGCTCGACCATTGATCGCTGTCTGGGCCCGGTCCGTTTTGAGCATCCGCATGGTCTGAGCACCACCAAACCCGGCAGCCTGCTCAAGAAGGCCATCCCGGTGCGCACCTACACTCCCTGGGACGAAGACAAGCCTGGATTCCTGGAAATTGACCTGGTGGCGCACTGTGGACAGACCACGGAAGGCCAATATGTGAATACTTTGACTTGTGTGGACCTTTCCACCGGCTGGATCGAGTGCCTGGCCGTGCGCCAGCGCACCCAGCAGGCCGTCTTCGAAGCCATCCAGGCCATGCGCACCCGCCTGCCTTTTCCCTTGCTCGGCCTCGACTCGGACAACGGGAGTGAGTTCATCAATGATTTGCTCTACCATTACTGCCTGGCCGAAAAGATCACCTTCACCCGCTCCCGTCCTTATCAGAAGAACGATCAGGCGCACGTTGAACAGAAGAACTGGTCGGTCGTCCGCCGCCTTATCGGCTATGACCGCTTCGAGACCGAAACAGAACAAAACCTCCTGGAAAGCATCTACGAAAACCTGCGCTTATATGCCAACTTCTTCCAGCCGGTCTTGAAGCTAGTCTCCAAAGAACACGTGGACAAAAAACTCATCAAAAGATATGATCAAGCTGCTACCCCTTTTCAGCGTGTCTTGGCCGCCAAAGACATTCCGCTCGAAACCAAAGCCCGTTTGACCCACTTGTATGTCCAGCTTAATCCAGTTCAACTGAGAACCACGATCGATGCGAAAGTAGCCAAACTTTGGAAAATCTCACGGTAACATTCCGCTTTGAGGCAACGATACCCCTATAGTAACATTTTGCTTTGAGGCATCACGTACCCCTCACTCCGGACAGGGTATTTTGTTGAACTTCTTAATTAATCAGGTATTTTCACCATCGTTGAAGATTCGCCATCAAGTTTGTTGTATCTATGGTTAAAATTCGCTATCAATTCCGGATTATCTTTCGCTTTCATCACCATATCGTAGGAGTACATAATATATGCCCTGCGGGTATCTTCAATAAAAATTGGTATTGAAAAAATCACTTGGTTGTTCTCTCTTCTTTCCAGATGATCTTGTGAGACTCCACTAATAATATACCTTAATCGCTCCCCTTTGTAATGAGGATTATGGGTAACTAGATTATGTAGAATCCCGCACCTTAATTGACCATAGATTGATTGAAGATAAGAGTGATATTTTTGGGGAAAATACCTTCTCATAAAATCAATATAGGCTTTTTCGCCTGTCCCTTTGCCAACAAAATAACCGGCCATATAATCTATAAGAGCCAAGCTTAGAAGTAAGCTTGATAGTTCACCTCCATTTTTTAGAGCTTTGATAGCATCAGGGATGATATTCCCAAGTATATATTTTGTGACTTGGCCGATCTTCCATATTACTGGAGCCTTTATTATCTCTCCCTCGAAGTAGATATCAGGGAAATCAACCATCCAATCTTTGGAGTTCCAGTTTTGAAGCGTCATTTCATACCCTACTTTTCAAATAGCATTAGCTTTATTTATCTGCTCGTTTGGGGTGCCCTCCTCACCCAAGGCGGGGCATTTTATTTTCCCTCTACAATCTTGACCTCTTCCTCGGTCAACCCATACAGACGGTACACGCGCACATCAATCTCTTTATCCAGCGCCTGGATGCGCTTCTGCAGGGCGAAATGGGCATCCTCCTTGGCCGCCTCGGTTTGCTGAAGCTGCTTCTGTAAGTCGAGCATCTCTTCCACCATCTTGACAATTTCATCATGGGCGGACTTTTCGGCGGGGTCGGCGAAGTTGATCCGGCGGATGGGGATAATAGAGAGTTCGCTATTTTGCACATGCAGAGTGGGGAATGACGTTTCGTAGTAATACCGAAGCAATTTGGAGTTGAGAAGCCCTGTAATGTAATGCAACGAATATGTACACGATGGTTTCTTGGTAACAATCAAAACGTCTTTGACGTAATAGTTATCCGTGTCCAAAGTGCATTCAAATTTCTCGCCGGTATCTCGAACAAGGATTTTGGGCTGTTCAAATCTTTCGGGTTCGCCAGGGCGGGCAGTTTTCCTATGCTCACGCATTTTATCAGGAACATACCAAACATACTCGCCAGCAAACTCAGTGATGTATCTATGCACATTTTCTCCACGCAATAGCGGGCGATGTTGTTTTGAAAGTGGCTTAGTTTGAATAAACTTTGAATCATCACCTGTTTTCAAGCCGAAGCGAATATCGGCTAATTCACCAAGTTTCGGGTTGCTACTTTCAATTCTGTGTTTGAACCCGCTTGTTTCCACGGAGAGAGATACATCAAACACATTGCGAGGAGTGTGGTCAAAAGTGTCTTGTCTTATCTCGAAAAGTGGTGAGGGAATTCTCTCGCCGACTGATAATTCCATTATCTGGATGGCATTTCCCTCTCTTTCCTCTGGCAAAAGACATTTCTGGAAAACAAAGATTCCGGTTTTCACCATGGCGTCTTCAAAAACCTTATCTGGCAAATCCACAAGGGTCACAACTCGGCAGTGTTCCAGAATATATTGTCTGAGAACCCGAAAACTGTCTAACCTCAGCCATCCATCAGAAACAACGAATCCAACAAAGCCACCTGGTTTAACTAGCCGAATAGCTTGCTCAATGAAGCAGCAATATAAGTCTGATTTGGCAACGAAAGTGGTGAAGTGTTGCCACAAATATTCTTTTGTTTCGGTAGGAAGATTGTGCGGGCGCACATACGGCGGGTTGCCGATGATGATGTCGAAGCCATCCTCTTTCATGATTTCGGGGAAAGCATTCTGCCATGTTTCGGGGCGCAGGCTGTCAGCGTGGTAGATGTTGGTCAGCAGGGGCAGTTTCTGGCGTCCGTGCAGGGCGCGCAGCATCAGGTTCAAGCGCGCCACGTCCACCGCCTGCTTGTCCTTGTCCACACCGTAGATGCACTGGGTCAGCAGCTCGAGGCGGCGCAGATTATCATGTAAGGTGTCGTCCTCGCCATAAGCCTGATGACGCTGCGCTACCACGAACCGGTCAAGGGTATCGAAGGCTTCGATCAGGAACGAGCCGGAGCCGCAGGCCATGTCGAGGATGCGCGGCGGGGTGGATGGGTTGTAGCCATGTTCGTCCAGCCAGCGGCTTACTGTCTGCTGGACGATGTAGCGGGTGACGAAGGCCGGGGTGTAGTAGATGCCCTGGCTCTTGCGCTTGGCGCGTTTCTCATCCACATGGGATGCGGCGACCAGCAGGCCGGTCTCACCCTGCACTTCGGTAACCACGTGGCCGAGGTACTGCTCGTAAGCTGTGCCAAGCACATCCGCCTCCAGGGCGTTGAAGTTGTAGCGCACGAAGTTTTTCTCGTACAGGCCGCGGATGAGCGCCTCCAGCGGCGGGCGGTCGCAGTACAGTTCTTCGGAGAAGTGCGGGGCGAAGAGTTCCGAGTTATAGGTGGCGTCGAACTGGCGGAAAAGTTCGGCCAGTTTGACGGAGAGTTTGTCCAGTTGGCGCTGGTCTTCCAGTTCACGCAGCAGCGGCATCAGGCGCATCGGCTCCACGTCCCGGTCTTCGGCGGTGCGGATGAAAATCAGCCGGTTGAGCAGGCGCAGCACGGCCTCGTCAATCTGGGCCGGGGAATACAGCGGGTTGTAACCCCGCAGGCTCTTGTAGAGTTCACTGCGCCAGAGTTTCAGGTCATCGAACAAATTCTGGCTGACCGGCAGGCGCTTGATGCGCTTGCCCACCTTGTCGGCTTCACGCTCCAGCCGTCCGGCGGCGGTCTCTTCGCGCGAGAACCACCACAGGCGTTCGAAATCCGTCAGGTAAGATTCCAGATTGAATTCCAGGAACTGCGCCCGGAAGGGGTCGGTCTCCTTCCATTCGGCGTTGAACACCCGCAGGCCCTCGAAATCCGAGAGCAGCGCCCAGGTGACCGATTTGGTCCAGGCGTAGTCAATCGCCTGCTGCACCCAGCGCGGGTCGTTCAGGTCTTCGGAGGCTTTCTTGGTTTCGAGGAAGAAACGCGGGATGCCGCCGATGCGGAAGGAAAAATCCACCCAGCCGCGCGAGACCTTTTCCTCCGGGCTGACCTCGTTGACATTGTCCACGTTCCAACCCAGGGCGCGGAAAAGCGGCAGGATGTACCCCTGGCGGGTGGCGTTCTCGTTCATGCCCTTGCGCTCGGAGGCTGGCAGGGACTTGAAACGCTGGACGAGTTGTTCGATCTGGGTATAGGCGGTTTCTTGTAAGGTCATGGTGGCTTCCCCGGAATAGAAGATGTCTCTATTTTACAACGAAAACGGCTCTTGTAACACGGCATACTTGAGGGCCATGTGCTGGATGCCAACGTATCTTAATAACTACCCATCACATCCGCTCTCCCCCGCTGTCGTATAAACTAGAGCCATTCCAATCCAGGTGCTCCTACCCATGAACATCCTCTCCATAATCCTCTCCCTGCTTCCCATCTTCATCGTCCTCGTCCTGCTCATCTGGCGCAAAATGGCCTACGCGCTGGCCGCGCCTTCCTGCGCATTTTTTAAGGGAAGCGCAGGTTGCAATTTAGCACATTTGTTTTATAATTAGGGAGTGCTGCATAAAGCTATGAACCTAAATTACTACAATTGCGGATGTTTTGATTGTTCAAAGCTTACATATTTATGCAAGAAGCAGTAGACTATGTACTTTTACATTATAATTTATTACACTCTCTCGAACTCGTTCCACCAACAAAAAGGCTGCGGATGATCTCGCCCATTTTTATTTAAATCGCTTAGACGTTTATGAGTATTTCGATTAATGCACATGACAGAAAAGAAACGCGGCGCTCCTCCAGGAAATAAAAACGCCCTGAAACACGGCTTTTATTCTCGCGCCTTCACCAAAGAAGAACAGCGCGAATGGAAATCTGCTGCAAAGAACCGATTACAACCCGAGATCAATCTTTTCAAAGTCCTGATTGCTCGTACAGCCTCGATGCTCAAGCCCATTGGCGAAAATCCTGCACCCTCATTTCACGAATCACTTGCTATGCTGTATGTGGTTTCTATGGCGATCGCTCGCCTGAATAGTTTTTACCGCACAAATGAAAAATTATATGCAGCAAGCGACGATGGTTTGATCGAATTTTTCAAAAGTCTGGGATTAACCCAGGAAGAAATTGATAACGAAATATATGGCACTGGGGAAAGGACTCGCGGCGGGCAGATTGGCAATACTAATGCATTGAAGCATGGTTTTTATGCCTCCGTGTTCAAGCCGGGGGAAATCCGTAAACTGGATAAAATGAACAAAACCGAAATTAATGATGAAATCGCCCTCTTGCGCGTCCTGATAAAACGTACTGTCGTTTCAATGTATGGTCTGTCCAATCTCGACATGTTTGCTTATCTAAGAGGAATCCGCGTGATAACCTTTGCCGGTTCATGTGTGGAAAAACTGGAACGCACCAAAAAGCTTGTATTCGAAGAATCGACGGGAGTGGAACAAATATTAGCTGATTGCGTGAGAGAGGTCAATGAGGAGTTGAATATTTCGATTAGTTGATTTCGCCGATTCCAAGCCCTTGATTTGTTCCTCATTCGTTCCTCAATAACAATTCGTCTGCTTTGTTTTCCAGAGCGCAAGAATCGGGTGGCCTTCCCGCCGTAACTCGGTACAATAAGCGCATGAACGATTTCCGCCAACTCTCCGAAGACTACGCCCGCATCGAGCAGGCCATCCGCTACATCGAAGCCAATGCCCATCACCAACCTGAGTTGGGCGAGATCGCCGCAAACTTGAACTTGAGCGAATACCACTTCCAGCGGCTATTCACGCGCTGGGCCGGCATCAGCCCCAAGCGCTTCCTGCAATTCCTGACGAAAGAGAACGCCAAGCAATTACTCGCCCACTCGACCAACCTGCTGGAGGCCACTTATGAGGCCGGCTTATCCAGTCCCGGACGGCTACACGACCTGTTTGTCCAGACCGAGGCGGTCACGCCGGGCGAATTCAAGTCCCGTGGCGCGGGTGTGGACATCACTTACGGCTTTCACCCCACCCCGTTCGGAGAATGCCTGCTGGCGCTGACCGGGCGCGGCATCTGTTTCCTGGCTTTTGTGGATGGCGATTGGGAGTCGGTGCTGGAACAGCTCAAACGGGACTGGGCCAACGCCACCCTGAAAGAAAACCCGGCTCAAACAGCCGTGTTCATCGAGCAAATCTTCGCTTCCCGGCCCGGCAAATCACTGACCCCTCGAGAGCCTCGGGGCATCGCCCTGCACTTGCGTGGCACCAATTTCCAGATCAAAGTCTGGGAGGCGCTGCTGCGCCTGCCTTCCGGACAGGTGACCAGCTACGAGTCATTGGCAGGGCAGGTCTGTACTTCAAAAGCAGCCCGGGCGGTCGGGAACGCCGTTGCCCACAACCCGGTGGCGTATCTCATTCCCTGCCATCGGGTCATCCGAAAATTGGGGGGGTTTGGCAACTATCGCTATGGGGCAACACGCAAAAAAGCGCTATTAATTCGTGAAATCTCCGGGGCATCTGAACAGTAAATTGATGCAGTGCCCGCCTCTATCGGACGTGGCACTTTTACTGCTTCTTGCATAAATCCCTGAACCTGCTACTATCGAATTGATCGCAATTCATGGGATTTTGGTTCAGATATTTACGCAGTACTCTGTAGTTTGACATTTGTGTGTATATTATGGTAATATACACGCGTGATCAACCTGAGTGACGTCACCGGCTTCGATTGGGACGAACATAGCCGCGCCAAGAACTGGCAGAAGCATCAGGTTCTGGCAGGCGAGTGTGAAGAAGTCTTCTTCAACCTGCCGCTCCTGCTTACGCCCGACCCCGCCCATTCTCAAAAAGAGCCGCGTTATTATGTACTCGGCCACACGCTTGCAGGCCGGCGGCTGTTCATTGCCTTCACGACTCGCAAGGATGAAATCCGGGTCATATCCGCCCGCCAGATGAACCGAAAGGAGAGAGCCATTTATGAAGAACCCGATTCCTGAATTCAAGAACGAAGATGAAGAGCGTGAGTTCTGGAGCAAAAACGATTCTTCCGGATATTTGGATTGGAAGAAGGCCGACCGCGCCCTATTCCCGAATTTGAAACCGTCCACGCGCTCGATCTCCATCCGTCTCACCCAGACTGTCCTGGACGCCTTGCGCCAGATCGCCAACGAGCGCGACGTGCCGTATCAATCCCTGATCAAGATATTTTTGCAGGAACGGGTTGAAAGCGAGTTGAGGTCGCGGCAGATGCCAAGCGGCGGATA
>Ga0315288_10013725_pt1 | contig 10135 bp, 9 predicted proteins | sample YL17G11_20_MG_FD_203454 | JGI IMG/M metagenome (GOLD analysis project Ga0315288, IMG submission 203454) | Sediment microbial communities from Yellowstone Lake, YNP, Wyoming, USA - YL17G11_20 | ecosystem: Environmental > Aquatic > Freshwater > Lake > Sediment | place: USA: Wyoming | collected... | reverse complement strand
TGTTGTTGCAAGTGTTGCTAATACAGGTTTGACGGTGGCAAAAACTTATGAAGGGACTACCCTTGGGAATACGAACATAGCCAGCGCGGCAGGAGCCATGGTCATCGATGACCTTATGCAGAAGATCTCCACGAAGGTTCAAGTAGCGGCTCAGATCTTGGCAGCTTCAAATAACTTGACTAAGACAGTAGCAAGAACAGTTGGTCAGGGTTAATTATAACCTGATATGGTTTTGACAGGCGGCAGTTAAGGTGACTTAGCTGCCGCCTTTTCGTTTGCCCTCTTTTGCCTTCTATTTCCCACGCAAGTTTTGAGTGGGCCGATACGATAGATACAGTGGAAGGCAAATTAACAAAAAGAGGGGGTGAAAAAATATGGCAGGAATAACAGAGTCCATAGTTCAGAGTAATGCCACCTCGATGGCAAGTACGGCAGTTGATGAGATAAATTCAGTAATTACAGATATTGCCGGCGACGGCATGCTTAATGATGTAACCGCAGCAACTACAACCTCAGTAGGTGGTGGTTTGACGGTGGCAAAAACTTATGAAGGGACTACCCTTGGGAATACGAATATAGCCAGCGCGGCAGGAGCCATGGTCATCGATGACCTTATGCAGAAGATCTCCACGAAGGTTCAAGTAGCGGCTCAGATTTTGGCAGCTTCAAATAACTTGACTAAGACAGTAGCAAGAACAGTTGGTCAGGGTTAATTATAACCTGATAGGGTTTTGACAGGCGGCAGTTAAGGTAACTTAGCTGCCGCCTTTTCGTTTGCATAAGCCTACCTAAGTGTTGTAAACAGCTGCGATTGACGTGAAAATCGACAATTTATTCACATTTCAGACGATTCAATTTCATTGATAGAGCAGTAAAAAGGACATGTTTTTATTTGGCAGGATAATTGCTGCTATTTTGAGGCAGGGTTAAGGAAAAGGTTTAGAAGCCAGTTTGAAGTAAGAAGTGGAAGTTGGAGGTCGGGAGAGGTGCAAAAAGATAATAAGAAGCCTATAGCTAGTTATAATGACCTCGAGGTATATAAAGAAACCTATTATGCGGCTATAAAGGTAATTAAGACAATACTTCCTAAATTGCCTGCGTGTGAGAGATATGATCTTGTAGACCAGATAAGGCGTTCGTCAAAGGCGATTCCAAGATTGATAGCGGAAGGATACGCTAAAAGGCACCAGAAAATGGGGTTCCAAAAATATTTGGATGATGCCATGGCAGAGTGCAATGAAACCAGCGTTAGCCTGAAGCAATGCCGAGACATCTATAATATTGAATGCGAAGAACTGATATCTTTGTACGAAATATCTGGAAAGCGAATATATAGATTAGCTGAAGTATGGACAACCTTCAAGAATAGGCGAAACCAACCTCTTAACCAAGCTTCCGGCTTCAAACCGGCATCCTGACCCTAACCCTTTTTGCCCTTACTTCTTTCATTATTTAAGCCTTATTAAGCCCTATTTTAACTGTAAATCCCATGCAAGTTTCAGCCTACTTTGTACGAATATATAGTGTAGGCAAATTGTGATTATTTTAATAAAGGGGGAGTAAAAATGGCATATCAAGGAGTCGTGTCGCCAAGTGAGATAACCGCGAAATTGAATTATGTTCATTTCGACATCAAGAGGACATTGAAGGATTCTCAAAACCAGATAAGGCAGCTTATTTCAGATTTTGCGGATCCTACCAAGGACCTTGTAATTGACGGCATAAAGTTCACTCCGTCTCAAAAGTACGGCGCGGCGGCGGGCCTGGCTCTTACCGACAAGATGTCGAAGCTTTCAGACACAACGACAACCATATTGTCAGTGTTCACGGAGCTGTACAAGCTGGAAAAATCGCTCGGCGGCGCGTCATAATCAAGGAGCAGGATAGTTAATGGTCTACGATTTCAGTTTAACATTAATGAAGCCATCCAAACCCGTACAAACGGAGGCTCCTGATGCGAAGCAGATATTCCTCCACGCGGGGGAGAACGAGGCGCAGTACCAGTCCTTTATAGAGGCCGTAAGTGACCTCGCCCAGGCCTTCAAATTCCTCCCAAAATATGACCAGCTGAACTATAAATACGGGGTCCCAAATGTATCTACCGATCCCGTCATTACGGCCGAATATGATGAATCCCTTTTTGAGTTCGATTATACGAATGACGAAATTTTCGGCAACTTCTCCAAGCAAACTGAGCCGGGATATGGAACTAAAATATGGGGGGAGGGTTTGGGGAGGGCGTTTTCCAACCTGGAATTCTCACCGGATGCTTCGGACTGGGACCTCCTGGATGGTATCTCCACCGGGAGCGGGCAGAGTTTCTACCAGATAGCGAAGAGCGGGGCGATCAGCACTTATTCGGACGAACAGGCCTATAACCTGATGTGCTTGATGACCGAGTCAAAAGAGAGGGTCTTCAGCGTATTGTATGACATATTTGGCGACCCGGAGAAACTTGGTGCTCATGAGGATCTGAACCTCAACGGCATAGACGATGTAATAGACCATATTTCCTCATGGCTGGATGCCCACGCCAGTGTTGATCCCCACAACCTGGGTGTCCTGAAGATGTTCTTCAGCATGCAGACCGATTTCATAAACACCCTGGATGCCTATATTAACTGCCAAACGTACTGGGGAGGAGATCTTACGACACCCGTATTCAGTTCGGACCTCGGCGATTTTAGCGAAACATTAAGAGTAAAGGCGGAATCGTATATTTCCACCCTTTCCGGGGATGCAAAAACAGCCGCGGAATCGTTGGAGTCAAAGTGGTTCTCGCCGGCACCGAGGTATGACAAGGTGGGGGAAACATGGACAGGGGATCTTACGCCTGCTAAAAAAGTGTCAGATTGCCAACTCGCCGTTAATGCCGCCTGGGCAGCGTATAACAGCTGTGCCCAGACCGTGTATGACAAAGCCGTGGCCGCATTGGACAGGGCCGTAGCTGCAAACGCCGACCAGCAAACCTTGGACGCCTTAAACTACGCACTGAACACAGCGGATGTGAACCGGACCGACACGAGTCCCGCCGAGCAGGCTGCCTTGCTGGCCAACATTCAGGATGCTCAGAATGCGCTCAAGGATGCCAATGCCAATTATACAGATTTTGAAGCAAACACCAGCGGCAGCTGGGTGGAGTTCTTCCAGGATAGAATGGACGAATTCGGAACAAAGGAGGTCATCAGGGTCATAACGTGCCACATATTTAACAGGTCAGCCAATCAAAAATACAAGAAGGAAAAAGCTGTTTATGAGGACAAAAAAGATGATGCGATGCAGCAGGAGATATTCCTCCAGAGGATGCAGGCAAAAAACAAAGCGGCAAACAGGCAGACGTTTACAAGGAATATTGCCAGATCAGCGAATGTTTCAAAGGCTATAAGGACAGCGGGGGTAAGGAGATCCTCTGTCTCTGCAAGGAGAGCGACTGTTGCCGGGGTCAGGGCGCCTGCCGTTATAAGGAGGGCTTCTGCTGCCGGCGTAAGGGCACCTGCGGCAGTTATAAGAGGGTCGGCAGCGGCAAGGGGTCCGATCGCGGTAAACAGGCCTTCTGTTTCAGCAAGGAGATCGCCTGCCATAAGCGCAAGGCCGTCAGCCAGGGTCACGCCGAAGCACTTCGTCTCGGGACCGGTCACAAGAAGGGTTTCGCCAAGGGTGGTCGCTACGGGAGGCCAGGGCATAAAGAAGCCGGCGGCGGCAAGGCCTGTGGGCCACATAGGAGCCAGGAGCGGCGGCGCTCCGGCGATACCGTCAAAGATCCGAAGCGCAGCTCCAAGCGTTGCGCCAAAACCGCAAGCACAGGCTCCAAAGCATGACGCTAAAAAGGTGATATAAAATGAACGCAGATCTATCAGCAAACGTAGGATTGGCAAATACCGCTACAAAGCAGTACGCGGTAGCTAAGCAGCTCCAGCCGAACAACAAAAAAGTGGATGATGAGAGCGCTTTGTCGAAAGAAAAAGGCAACGTTTACGGCGAAAAGATCGTGGACATGGCGAATCCGCATGTTGACGAATATGTCACGGCGCTTGCAGCGCAGGATGAAGTTTCCAAGGCAAAGAAAAAGTACCAACCGACGGTTGAATCCCTTAAAGAACGTCTGGAAGGGGCGCTGGAGGATCGCTACGATAATGCCCACAATATGCTCGCGGAAGCGTTCTACGGGTTTAAAGTGAATACCTGCAATTCCCTTCTGGGAATGCTCGGGGCCGATGCTGCGGAGCTGGAATCCATAAAGAAGAAAGCCTACGAGCAGGCAAAAGGCAAAGTCCAGGCAGGATATGAAAGGCTCGCCACCGCTTACGCGGAATACGAAATTTACGCCTCATAAAACCTCAAAAATAAGGCACCAACGGCAAATGAAGGCAAAAGAAGAGGTTGAAGGCTTAGGGCTTATGGCAAAAGGCTAAGGGCAAGGCCGGATTTTAATCCTTTAGCCGTGTGCCTTTAGCCATATGATCTTCAAATGCCTTCATGTTCCGCCTTCATTTGCCTTCCTTTATCTTTTTTATGATATAATAATCAGGCTATGGCAAGCAAAAAGCGCAAAAAAGCACAGCAGAGGATACTCAGCGAGATAAAAAGCCAGCTTACGATAAAGGCCAAAAAGCTGAATATTGAGGACAGATTCTCTGAGGTGAATTTTGAGGGGATGAAGCTGGACGCCGCAAAGCGGATAATTGACGACCTTAACGCAGAAAAATCCAATCTTGAATACGAGCTGTACATGAAAGGCGTCCTGGACAAGGAAAGCACCATAAAGCTCGAGAAGATACAGACATACATAAACAGGGCCCAAAGGGTCATTGAGAAATACGAGAAGATCATAAGCAAAATAGCCGAGAAAGCGGCCCCCCACAGGGAAAAAGCCAAAGAAGCCGTTAAAAAGATCACCCCGACCCCGAGGATATCGGTACACAGATAGAATCGTAATTTGTCACACTGAGCGCAACGAAGTGTCTGAAAGGCAGACCCTTCACGGAGTTTACCCTGAGGAAAGAAGAATACAGACTCTTCACTTCGTTCAGAGTGACCCCGAAGGGTTCAGGGTGACACTGTAAAATCCACTGTTTTTACGCTATATTACGCCTAATATTATATGTATTTCCATGCAAGTTTTTAGCTTCAAAACACGATAATATATATGGGAACGGATATCAGAATATCGGGATATAAGGAATAAAGAAGGATAAAAATGACGGCAAATTCGAATCAAATAAATCAGGCAAACCAGGCAAGCAAAATAAATAAACCCGAGCAGGTTGACAATAAGGCCGTTGCCCGCGAACTTGAGATCATCGAAAATATTAACCAGAATACAAACCAGGCGAACCAGTCTAAACAAGTCAGCCGGCCAAAACAGCATGTCAACAATGACTTTATTAACCAGGCGCTTAAGAACATAGAACACCTGAACAAGCCCAAGCAAGCCAACCCCGCAGAATCCCCCCAGAATAATGACCTGGCCCAGGCAATGAGGAAAGTGGAGCAGATGAAGCAGCTCCAGCAGCAGCAGATGAATTCAAAGCCGTACGAATCACTACTTTCAGACGCCAAGAGGGTGGAAGAATTAAGGGGAGAAAAAGGTTACCAGTCAAAAATGCAGAAGGACCCGGGGGTAAAGATCCTGGCGAACTTGGCGAAAGAGCTGGCCTCGCTGGGGATAGACGTAAAACCGAAAACGCTTAAAAAGTCCTCAACCAGCTTTATCAATGATGAGCTTGAAAGCCTTTTCCAGACCTCGAGCCTTAAGGAAGACAGTATAGAGGTCAATAAGAACGTGACAAGGGAGGCCGTGAAGGGGCCGCAGGAAAGGGAAGAACAGAAAGAGGGTCAGAAGGATCAGACAAAGGATAAGGGGCAAAAAACGGATATCAGGAAGCTGGTGAACACTGCCGACGTTAAAGAGACCGTCCAGCAGTATTCGGCGGCTTTTGCGCAGTTCAACATTATGGCTTCGCCGGAAGCAAGGGAAAAACTGGAGGATACGAAAGAAAAGCTCAAAAAGAAAGGGTTCTCGGAAAAGGAGATAACCAGCCTGGGGAAGGCGGTAAAAAGGTCGTTCAGGAACCAGTTCACTTCCGAAATACAGAACAGCTTCATAGAGCACATGTTCTCAAAGAAGAACACATTCCAGTTCATCGTCACATCCAAGAAGCTTAACAGATCGTTCGAAGAGGCCATTGAGGCGGAAGAGGTGACCGGCATAAGCAACGACCAGCAGACGATAAACGAGAAGATGAAGCAAGTCGCAGAAGTGTCGCATGAGGAGATACGCGAGTTCATAAAGGACGCGGTGGAGTCAAAGCTGATGGAGCGCCACCTTACGGAAAAGGACAACAGGGACGAAGTAAAGAAGCTGGTTGAGCTGGGCTATAAAGTGGGGTTCAATTTCGAGAATTTCCTCAAGACCTGGGAACAGAAAAAATTCGACCTGGGACTGTTCGTCCTGGAAGTGGAGAACGCTGGCAGGACGGAGAACGCCGGCGAGATCTCGATTGGCGAGGTAAGCGCGGGCGGGGTGAATGACAAGCACGGTTATGAGATGACAAAGGACGAGGAAAGAGAGCTCCTCATAAACCAGCTGAGGGCAGAATACATGAAGAAGGCTATCACGGGCGATCCTTTCGCGGTGTTCAGCTTCGCCCCGAAGATAAGGAAGCTGAAGAACGGCCTCATCAAGCTTGGCCTTGAGACGGAGGCCTTTAATAAGATCGAAAAGGAAGCGAAGGCGCTGGCAAGGTACAGGACACTGGAGATGCTTAAGGGAGCATTCATAGAGAGGTCCACTTATTACGAACTGGGCGGCCCTGCGTACAGCTTGCTCAAGAACAAGATAAAAGGGCTTGTGTCCAACCTGAAGAACCTGGACATGGAGCTTACAAAAGACCAGCTCGATATACTCAGGGACGAGGCGAACAGGCAGATGCACGACCACACGATAATCGAGCTCAAGTCAGCCGCTTCGCTGCTTGAAAACCATGATATGCCGACCATAGAAAAGAAGGTCCCGTTGATGATAAAGCTGATACAGCGCCTCAAGGAGGAATCGGGGTTCAGCCACGGGGTGGGAGAGGATATTGACGAGGTGGTTTTCAGGCATGATAATGACCAGAAACAGGTCAAGGAGCACGCTTAAAAATGGCAAAAAACATGCAATTTTTGGCCAGTTATTACGATAATATATATAGGAGAGGATAAGGGAAATGGCATTTAAAGTGAACAGCGATTACGTTAAGAATGGCTTGCCCGTGAATACTAACGGAAAAGTCAAGCAAGCAGCGACAAAATCAGTTTTTGCAGGCGATGTCGTTGAGCCAGCTGTTAACGCGACTCTAACAGCCGAAGCAGAACAATTAAAAACCGCCCCACAGGAAAATCAATCCAGTAATGGCTGGTCTGTCATTGTGGAATTTTTAGATGAGAATGTGGCAAGGCCGGTGACTATCGGAGCGAAATGGATCGCCGAAACCGCCAAAGAAGCATACAGCTCTTTTGTGGGCCTGTTCAACAAGACAAATGAGACAACTCAAAAGATAAATGAAGACCTGGAAAAGGGCGACACAAAGGCGGCGGCAAAAAAGGCGGAGAAATTCCTCACAAAAGAACTCGGGGTTAAAGGCGTAAACCAGTTGGATGATGCCTCGAAATTATCGCTCTACCAAAAATACCTCACGGTCATTGATTCCGTCGGGGAGCGCGTTAAGAGCGGCGAATTATCGGCTAAACAAGCTCTTGAACTGATAACTGGAGCCGTTAATGAGATATTTATATTGAAAGTAAATGATGAACGGAAAGCTGTCGCAGCCGAGAAGGCCCAGGAAGCCGTTGAGGTCGTAATAAACGAAGCTTCCGTAGAACAGGCTTCAAAATGCCCGCAAGAGCTTATCAAATCCCAGAACGCGATTACTGTATTGGCAGGCTCTATAACGAATGCTGAATTAAGGGCAACTGTCCTGGCCCGGATAAACACATCAAACGACCGCATTTCAAATACGATCGCATTTAAGCTTAATTTCGAACAAAACGGCGGATATGCGGCCGTATTTATTTCAGGGGTACAGGTTGCGAGGACACTGTTCAATATATCCTGCGATCTTACCGAAACGGTGGTCAAATTATTGACCGAGAACCGGACAGAACAGAACAGGTTGGATGTAAAAGCGGCAGAAAAAAAGGCGGCCGAAACAGCTTACCTGAAAAAGGAAGACGAGAAATACGATATTAAAAAGAATACCGAGAAAAAGCTGCAAAAGCAGATCGCCATGAACAAGCAGAACAAGAAGAAATTAGAAGCGAAATTGGATCAAATATTAGCATCGGATAATGATAATGCCGACACGAAGAAAATAATTGCTGAGATAATCAATCCCAAGAGAAATCAATCAGCCTAATAATACCCCGTCCCTTTTATCCTTTTCTCCCCAAGATGCGATGTGCTGTTCAGCAGCGTGACTATCGGCGCCTTGTCTATCTCAACGATATTTATGCAGGTATTATCCTGCCTTATCCTCCAAAAATTATTCAGGTCAATATGCATGTAATGGAACAGGATCCCCCTGTTCATTCCGCCGTGCCCGACGACACAAAAGGTCTTCCCACTGTGCTTATCGATAAGCGACTCAATAGCGGCAACACCCCGCCTCTGCATTTCTTCCAGCGTTTCGGCGTCAGGGATGAGCGTTTTTCCGGGATCGATGAGCCAGCTCCCGTAAAGGGCGGGATACTTGGCGCGTATCTCGTCGAATTTCATGTTCTCCCATATGCCGTAATGCCGCTCCTTCATATCATCTATCTTTGTCACTTCCATATCGTGCGGCTTTGCTATCATCTTCGCGGTTTCATATGACCTTGATAATGTGGATGAATATATGGCGCAGAAATTCTCCCCGGCCAGGAATTTAGACAGCTCCTGGGATTCTTCAATGCCGAGCTCGCTAAGGTGCGATTCGCCCTGGCCCTGGTAGCGTTGTTCAAGGTTTGCCTGGGTCTCTCCGTGGCGCAGAAGGAATAATCTGGTGGGCATATATCAGAGCCCCTTTTTGATCCTTTTTTCCAGGGCTTTGTGTTCCTGTAATATCTCTTTGGGAAGCGACTTGCCGAATATATCGAAGAAAGTTTTCTGGCCTTCTATCTCCGCAAGCCATTCGTTTTTCTTCAATTCAAACAGCTTTTTCATCACGCTCTTGGGCAGGTTCAGCCCTGTCATGTCAATGTCCTTCAGGTTCGGTATGTAGCCGATGGGCGTTTGAACGGCATCTACCTTTGCCCTGCATCTGCCTATTATCCACTCCAGGATCCTTAGGTTCTCGCTGAATCCGGGCCAGAGGAAGTTGCCTTTGTCGTCTGTCTTGAACCAGTTGATATGGAATATCTTGGGAGGCCTGTTCATAAGCTTTCCCATTTTCAGCCAGTGGCCAAAATATTCCGCCATGTTGTACCCGCAGAAGGGGAGCATCGCCATGGGATCGCGCCTCAGTTCGCCCTGCTTCCCGTACTGCGCCGCGGTCCTCTCCGATGCCATGGTCGCCCCAATGAATACGCCGTGCTGCCATGTGGTGGCTTCGTAAACGAGAGGGGCCGTCGTCGCACGCCTTCCACCGAATATGATAGCGCTTATCGGCACGCCGTGGTGATGTTCGATCCTGTTCGTGATCGACGGGCACTGTGATATCGGAGCGGTGAACCTGCTGTTCGGATGCGCGGCCCTGACGGGATTACCGCTTTCGTCAACGAGACCGGGCTTCCACGGTTTTCCAGTCCAATCGATTCCTTGTGCTGGCACCGGGCCGTCGGCGCCTTCCCACCAAACGGTCTTATCTTTTTTCAAAAGGACGTTCGTGAAAATGGTGTTCTTTTTTATCGTCTCGACCGCATTAAAGTTCGCCTTGCTGTTCGTTCCCGGAGCTACACCGAAGAATCCTTTTTCAGGGTTTACCGCCCATAGGGAACCGTCTGTATCAACCCTCATCCATGCGATATCATCGCCCACGGTCCATATCCTGTAGCCTTTGATCTTCAGGCCTTTCGGGGGGATAAGCATGGCAAGGTTCGTTTTGCCGCAAGCGGAAGGGAAAGCCGCGGCAATATAGCCGATATACCCGCTCGGGTCCTCTATGCCCATTATGAGCAT
>Ga0315288_10013724_pt1 | contig 10135 bp, 9 predicted proteins | sample YL17G11_20_MG_FD_203454 | JGI IMG/M metagenome (GOLD analysis project Ga0315288, IMG submission 203454) | Sediment microbial communities from Yellowstone Lake, YNP, Wyoming, USA - YL17G11_20 | ecosystem: Environmental > Aquatic > Freshwater > Lake > Sediment | place: USA: Wyoming | collected... | reverse complement strand
CCTGCTAACCGACTTGGCCGCGTGCTACAAATACTGGATTGCGTTGACAGACTGCGACGGCTTTCGAATTGACACACTCAAACACGTCTCGTTGGAAGAGGCGCGAAATTTCTGCGGCACGGTCAAAGAGTTTGCGGCCAACATGGGCAAGGACAATTTTTTCCTGGTCGGTGAGATCGCGGGCGGCGACTATGCAGAAGACCGCTACCTGGACGTGCTTGACCGCAACCTGAACGCGGCACTCGACATCGGCGAAATGCGGCCCGCGCTCGGCGGCGTCGCCAAAGGTCTGGTTCACCCATCCGCGTATTTCAGCGGTTTCGATCCTGGCACGGCGATCATGGGCTCACACCGGAACTTGGGCAACCGTCACGTTTCGATTTTGGACGACCACGATCAGGTCTTTGGCACCAAGCTGCGCTTTTCGAGCGAGGCCGCTTCCGACCATCAGGTGGTCGCGGGTGTCGCTTTGCAGCTCTTGACGCTGGGCATTCCCTGTATCTACTATGGAACCGAGCAGGCCTTGACAGGGCCCGAGCCTTCCGAATGGCACTGGCTTCCGGATTGGGGCAGTTCGGATCGCTACCTCCGTGAGGCAATGTTCGGCCCGGAACATCCACGTCAAAGTGGTCGTGGTGGATTGCCGGCATCGTCCGGCAACGTGGACACCAACCTGCCCGGGTTCGGCCCGTTCGGCACGGCCGGATACCATTGCTTTGACGATCACGGTCAAGCCTACGTCCGCATTGCCGCGCTCACATCACTGCGCCAATCCTATCCAGTCTTGCGCGATGGACGACAATACCTGCGTCCTATCGCGTTCCTGGGTCGGCCTTTTGACGTTTATGGGCCCGGCGAGATACTGGCCTGGTCGCGCATCCTCGACGATGAGGAAGCACTGTGCGTCCTTAACGCACATGGCACACAGGCGCGCGGCGCCGACGTCTTGGTGGATGCGACTCTTAATCCACCCGGCAGTTCAATGACGGTTGTCCTCAACACGGCTCAGGCTGCCAACCCGCAAGGGTACACGGGCGTCCAAGTTCGGTCGAGCCTGCCGGTGAAGCGCACCGCCGACGGGAGGGCCTACATCGAGATTCGTAACTTGCCGCCTTCCGAGGTGTTGGCGTTGACCAATCATCCGGGATGATGTTGCCTGAATCTGCTGTGACTTGCACATAGAGAAAAAAGGCGCAAGGTCAGTCTCCCGCAGGCTGAGCATGACCTATCTGCCTATTGTGCGCAAGAACCCTTGAAGGGTTCACCCCGCATCAAAGAACCGGCTGACTGGATCACATTTCCAGCGCTATCAGCGCCGCGCCATACGCCCCCATGAGTTGCGGGTAGCGCGGGAGAATCACCTTCTCGCCCGTTTCTTCCTCCAGCATCCGGGGGATGGCCTGATTCTGCGCGACGCCTCCCGAAAGCATGAGCGGCGGCGCAAGGCCCACGGTGCGTATCATCGCCACGACGCGCTTGATGAGCGAGCGATGCAAGCCGCGCAGGATGGGCTCGACGGCCACTCCGTGCGCGATGAGGGAAATGACTTCCGACTCGGCAAAGACGGTGCAGGTGCTAGAGATGGAGACTTCATGGGAGGCCGAAAGCGCAACCTCCCCCATGCGATCCAATGGCACGCCCAAACGGTTGGCCGTGTTTTCCAAAAATCGCCCGGTGCCGGCAGCGCATTTGTCGTTCATGGAAAAATCCGTCACGTCCCCTTTGGGGCTGATGCCGATGACTTTGCTATCCTGGCCGCCAATGTCCACCAGCGTCCCGCCACGCTTCGCGGCCAGTTCCCGATAGACGCCTTTGGCGTGACAGGTGATCTCGGTCACTTGGCGCGCAGCCGGACGAACCAGCTTGCGTCCATAGCCCGTGGCGACGAGGAAAAGCCTCCCCTTCATCCCCCCTGCAAGCGGGGGGGATAGACAGGGGGCGCGCGCCAGAAATCTCTCTACCTGATCTTCTACGCGCGGGTCGGCCTGTTCCAAAAGATGCCAGGCCAGGTTCCCCTCCGCGTCCACTCCCACCATCTTGACCGTCGTAGAACCCACGTCAATTCCGAGCGCGCACACACTATTCGTCATTCGTCGTTCGTCCCGCGAAGCGGTCATCCCAGCATTTCCACAAACGCGGCCAGCCGATTGGCGACTGGCTCTTCAGAGTAGCAACGCGAATCATTGTGGTCTGCCTCCAAGAGCAGAGCCGGAACGCCGCAGTCTCGAATCAGCCGGTCTCGCTGGTCTATCTGACCGATAGAGTAGGGCTTGCACGAGCGATCCGAGTGAAGGATCGCGCCGTCCAGATGATACTCGTCAATCATGCGCTTCATTGTGGCGAGCTTGTGCCCTGTCCCTCGGTTGAGGATAGGATACGTGTAGGTGCGCGCCATGGATTCAAAAGGCCGCTCTGGGTCAATCAAAGCCGTCAGTTCGCCCCAGGCATTGGTATAGGTCGAAGCGACGAGGGCGACGCCGTGCTCGCCCAAGAACTCGGCCAGGTAGCGCAACCGGTACCAGATGGGCAGGTTGTCCCACAGCAATCGCTTGCGCTCATTCTTGACCGCGCCGATGCCGCGCGTGATGCGTTCGTCTACTTCCTTGAGCATCGCAGCATACAAATCCACCGTGGCTGCATCGCCGCGCAGCTCGACGACGGGGGCCATCTGCGTGAACTGGTCAAACGCCGTGATCGGCGCGGGCCGGTGATGGTTGCGCTGCATGATCTCCATCCAAAGCTGCGAGGCCATCCGGCTCAATCGCCCGACCTCTTGCAGCTTGCGCTCGTCCAATGAGCGGCCTGCGGTTCTTTCCATCACCGGGACCGCTTCTTCCAATTGCCGCTTGACGAACTCGACGGCGTGCTCGGACGCTTTTTCATAGTAAACAAACGGAGTGTCAATCAGAACGAGCGGCGCATTGAAATGGCGAGCCAGCACGCGATACCAAAAAAGCACCGTCTGGCAAATGTTGGTGCAGGCCAAAAGCAGGTCCGGCTTGGGCAGCTTGCCGACGGGCGTCTTGCCGGAAAGCATCGCGCCCAAATCGGTGCGCGCGTAAGAGCATATATCGCGCGAGTAGCCGGCGTTTTCCGCCTCGGAGGCCATGTCCACCGCCACGCGCGCCGTCCCGCAGATCGCCGCGTGGTTTTCGGGATAGATGACACAATAGTCCAGCGCCTTGAGCAGCTCGACGGGCGCGCCTGATGTGACCCACGCCACCTTGCGATGCAGGTTGGCGTAGCGCGCCTCCAGCCAGTGTCGCGCGACGAGTTCCTTGACCCTGGGCGAAATCTTTAGTGGAGGCGCGAGGTGCTGGCTCTTCCAGCCAGATGCCCCTCTTTGCTCGGCCTGCCACCGCTGCACGCGGAGAAATGTCCGGCCCAAGACGCTGACGTTCAAATGATAGACAAGTCTGCCGCTCATGCAATCATCTCCAAGAAAGCCTCGATCCGGGTGAGTGCTTGATGGGAAAGAGGATCGTTGAGGTCCACCTCGATAGTCGCCGACGGAATGCCCGCCTCTTGCAATCCCCTGCGCAAATCGGGAAGGTCATACAGTTCCGGCTCGCAGAATTTGACATCGTAAAAGACCACGCCTCGTGCGCCGGATGCTCTAGTCAATCGCAAGAGATGATCGAGGCGTTCTTGAATCGGGCTGCCTCGCATCGGATCAGGCGGACCGCCGAGGAGGCCTTCGGCCATGCGAAGAAAAGCGTCTTTGCTTTTGCCAGGTGGATACAGTCTGCGCCCGCAGCAAGCCAGGTCGTCCGCGACGATCACGCCGCCCATCTCGGCGATGGACTCGAACAAGCTCATCGGCTCAGGGACGATGCCTGAAAGGAGGATGGGGATACCCTCGCCTTTCAGCGGAGGGTTTCTTGTCGGCGCGGCATTGCCCGACGATGAATCGTCGGGCTGACAGTTAAAAGCCCGCTGAAGCGGGCTGTCCGTCGGACGTCCATCTAGCACAGCGCGCGCCAGTTCAGAACAAGTCTCGGCGGGCAAATACTCGCGCGCGCGGACGAGGCGATAGAATTCCGTCTGCGTCAGAGCAAGCTGCGGTCGGCGCTGGTGCAGTTGAGCCAAGAGTGCGTCCGCTGCTTCTTCGCGCTCAATGCTTGCCATCAGGTCTGCATTCGAGGGAGAGCGATGTGTGATGTCTTCCAGCTGCCGATACACGGAACGAAATTCTTCCGCGAGAAATTGAATGTCACTCTCTCGCATTCCCCGAGGCAAGTACAAGGGAATGACCGGCTGGCTGGGGCGCACGAAATCTATCAAAATGCTGCCGAGACCCTGGAGCGAGTCGCATGCGTGAGGTACGACGATGACATCCACAACGTCCAGCCCGCCTGTTCGGAGAAAGGAAAGAGCATTGCGGACGAGGGAGCACACGTAGGGTTGCAAGTGAGCCGCGCCGTAACTGGCGTCTACATTCGGCGGCCCCCAAACTTCGACGGGGAGAACGTCAAACGCGCGCAAGAGGGCGCGGGAATAATGAATCGGCAGCACCGCTGCGACGAGCCCGCCTCGATCTTGCTGAGCGCGGATGATTTCCGAACGACGAGGAATGGCTGGGAGCATCTTGTCTACCTCCGTGGTTTGATTTTAGCACAAAAGAGGGAGGGGGTGAAATCCATTTGACAATCCATTCTTTACGGCATACAATCGCAAGCAGTCCACGCCTCGAGCGTGGTTTGCCGTCAAAAGCTGAAAGGAGAAAGTCATGTCGAAAAAGGTCGTCGAGCAAATCATCGGGCGCATGGTGACGGACCCAGAATTTCGCAACCTGTTCTTTTCCAACCCCGACCAGGCGCTGGCCGAGTACGACTTGACGATGGACGAGCGCCAGGCGCTCCTCAAGATGGAGGCCAGGCACATCGAAGAGTTTGCGGGCAAGCTGGACAAGCGCATCACCAAAGCCAAGTTTGAAATCTGAGTGGGCGCGTCCGAGCTACAGCGCATCTATGCGGCGCTGTCGTCGCAAGCTGATGCGGTGAATCGCGTGGGCTGGCGCGACCGGCTGCAACAATCTGCCTATTTTGAGGCGCTCGTCGAGATCGGCGAGCGCGATACCAGTTCCGTCTTGGACGTCGGCTGCGGGCAGGGCGACCTGTATGCTTTTCTCTGCGCGCGTGGATTCAACGGTCGGTACACCGGCATTGATTTATCGCCCGAGTTGATCACTTCCGCGCGCGAGCGTTTCCCTGCCGCCCACTTTGTCTTGGGCGATGTGCTGGACGCCGGCTTGGCCCCGCACGATTTTGTGCTGGCGTCGGGGCTATTCGACTATCGCACGTCTGATAGCCCGACGCGGCTACGCGCGACGCTGCGCCGGATGTTTGACCTCGCCCGGCTCGGTGTGGCGTGGAACATGTTCGCCGTCGCACCGCCGGGCCGCGCCGACCTCTATCACGAACCGCTTGGCGACTTGGTGGCGTTTTGCGACGAGCTGACGCCTCACTTTACGCTGCGCCGCGATTACGACCCTGCGCATTTTACGGTGTACCTCTACCAGCGCGAGTTCTTTATGACGGACGGGTTGGTCCGGTTGATGGGGCGGTTGTATCTTGACTCGGCGTTGCGCGCTGACGTGAAGCAAAATCCGGCGCGATACGCGCAAGAGTACGGGCTAACGTTTCAACAGTTGAATGTGATTGCAGGATTATTGGAGTGAGATGAGATGAGCAAACCCATCGTGTATTTGGATCATGCGGCGACCACGCCGGTTGACCCGCGCGTGGTCGAGGCGATGCAGCCGTATTGGTCGCACGTGTATGGCAACACGTCGTCCATTCACTCGGTCGGGCGCGCGGCGCTCAAGGCGCTGGAAGAAGCGCGGCAAATCGTCGCCGACATCTTGGGCTGCCACCCGACCGAGATCGTGTTCACCGGCTGCGGCACGGAAAGCGACAACCTGGCCGTGCGCGGCGCGGCGCTCGCCGGGCAGCGCACCGGGCGACGCCACATCGTCACCACGCCGATTGAGCATCACGCCGTCGGCGCGACCGTCGAGCAACTGCACGAGCTGTTCGATTTTGACATGACGCTCGTTCCGGTGGATGGCGACGGGCGCGTGAATCCAGACGACATTGCGCGCACCATTCGACCGGACACGGCGCTGATCAGCGTGATGTACGCCAACAACGAAGTCGGCACGCTTCAGCCGATGGCCGAGATCGGCAAGATTGCCCGCGCCAAAAAGATTCCGTTCCACACCGACGCGGTGCAGGGCGGCGGCTCGCTCGACTTGAGCGTGGACAAGCTCGGCGTTGACTTGGCGGTTCTGAGCGCGCACAAGTTTTACGGCCCCAAGGGCGTGGGCGTGTTATACATCCGGCGCGGGACGGAGCTTGTTCCTGCGCTGACCGGCGGCGGGCACGAGCGCGGACGCAGGCCCGGCACAGTGAACGTCGCGGAAATCGTTGGACTGGCGACCGCGCTAAAACTGGCGCAAGAGAACCGCGAAAGCGAGAATGCGCGCGTCAGCCGATTGCGCGACAAGTTGGCGGCGGGCGTGCTGGCGCACGTGCCGGATGTTCGGCTCACCGGTCATCCGACTGAGCGATTGCCGAACAGCGCCAGCTTTGCCTTCAAGGGTGTGGAGGGTGAAAGCATCATGCTCGCGCTCGACGTGGAGGGCATTTGCATCAGCACCGGCTCGGCCTGCACGACGGGTGAGGCGGAGCCATCGTTCGTGCTCAAAGCGATGGGCCTGCCGCGTGAGTGGGCGGCGGGCAGCGTGCGGATGACGCTCGGTCACGCGACGACGGAAGCAGAGATTGACCACGTGTTGAGCGTGCTTCCCGCCGTCATCGAGCGGCTGAGGGCGCACGCATGACTCGTTTGCGCCTCGTGTTGATTTGCCTCGCCAGCGCCCTGCTCGCGGCATGCGGGCAGCGGATTGTCCCGACACAGACCGCGCCGCCCCCAACGCCGCTCAAGACTCTCTCGCCGGTCTCGACGGCGCTGCCGCAGGTTCCGCCCAAGACCCTATCGCCTATCCCGACGCCGACGAGTGGACGGCCTGCAACTCCCAAGGCTATCAGCAACCGCATCTATTTGCCGTTGGTTTCTAGAGGATCAGGCGCGCCGACTCCCGCCATCTCGGCCTCCAAAATACCGACGACCACGATCCCCGTCAACCTGGGCGGGTTGCATATCGAGGCCATTGGCGATCACACGGGCTATGAGGATTTTCTGCGAGCGTGTTCCGCGGCCAACCGGCCGGTTGCGCTGATCAAGGTCTATGGAGATGGCTACTCGGCCAAGATCGCCAAGGCGATTGACCCGCGTACCGTCACCATCTGGCGCAAGCCGGTCAAGCTAGGCGGCGACAAAGATCGGACGGACAATCCGCCTGGCGATTGGACTTGGCCGGAAGGCGCGACGGCTGATATTGCCCGCCAATGGATGCAGGCGATGTATCCCGAGTGGGAGACGCAGCGCGAATACATTGACTATTTCGAGATCGTCAACGAGCCGAATCCGGCGACGCCGGATCAGACGCGGCGGGCGGCTGACTTTATGCTCGAGGCCATGAAGGACGCAGAGCGGCAGAACCCTCCGTATCGGCTGGCGATCTGGTCCTTCAGCAGCGGGACGCCGGAGCAGTGGCAAGCCGAGATCATGGCGCCGACGTTGCGCTATGCTGCCGAGCATGGTCACATCTTGAGTGTGCACGACGGATCGGTGGACGAAGATCGGCGGCTGTTCCGCCAGGCGTTCGAGGATGGAACGGGGTTGCGGTATCGCATGTTCCAGCCGATGCTGGGCGCGTCCATGCCGCGCGTGGCGATTACGGAGGCGTACCAGCCTGGTGGCTATTACGATCCTGATTGGTACGACTGGCAATGGTATCTCACGGAACTGGCGAAGGATAATGTCATCGGCGCGGCCTGGTTCACACTGGGGCCATATAGTTTTGGCGGCGGCGAGAACGTCAACGTCGTCAAGCAACTCCCGGCTTTTGCGCTAGTACTGGGGTGCAACTAGTTCCTGGTCGCGCACATGCAAAGCCAAAGGACGGATGTCATGACAAGTAACCATCGCGATCAAAATGGCCCAGACCAGGGCAAGCCAAAGCGCAGAGTGAGTGAAGTCCAGATCGTGGTCGCTCTGTTGGGAGGCAGCTGCATTACGCTGGTGATGATGATGCTATTCGGTCGCTCTTTGTTGGGCAGCTTGACGTCCCCTGTTACGCCTGCATTCACACCAACGCCGACCGTGGTCACGAGTGCCATGATCATACAAGACATTCAACGCCTCAGTCGCCTGGAAACCAGCTCGTATTCCGTTCAGACGGTGGTCACCGTCGAGCGGCCAGGCGGTCTTTTTGGGATTGGCCAACAAAAGGTGCTGGTGATTGTGCATGGAACGGTCGTTGCCGGGATTGATCTGAGTAAACTGCGCCTGGAAGACGTGACCGTATCGCCGGATGGCAAGCGGGTCAAGCTTCGATTGCCACAGGCCGAAATCCTGAGCCGTTATTTGGATGAGGGGGCGACTCTGTTGTTCGATCATCAGACGGGGTTGTTCACACGGCCCGATACCAGCCTGGTGATTGAAGCGCAACAGATGGGAGCCAGCCGGGTTCTGCAAGCCGCGTGCGAGGATGGCATTATGAAACGAGCCACAGACGACGGGCAGCGAGCGCTGAAAGAGTTTCTCCGCGCGGTGGGGTTCGAGGTCGTCGAGTTCGAGGATACACCCATTCCGCCGTGCCCCGACAAATAGTGACAGCCGAACAAGTGCCGATGGCAGGAGCAGATGATATGCCACAAACCTTTGATGTCATCGTGATCGGTGGGGGAATCATGGGCTGCAGCGCCGCTTTTCAACTGGCGCAGCGCGGGCTAAAGGTGGCCCTGCTGGAAAAGAGCAGCATTGGCATGGGGCCGAGCGGCAAATCGTCGGCCAACATTCGACAGCACTATTCCAACGAGCTGACGGCTCGCATGGCGCTCTTTGGTTTGCGCGTGTTCCAGGATTTCAAAGAGCGGGTAGGGGGCGAGTGTGGCTTTACGCCGACTGGATTTGTGGTGTTGGTGGCGGCTCAAGATCACGCCGGGCTGGAAGCGAACGTGGCGATGCAACGCAGGCTTGGCATTCGAACAGAACTGATTTCGCCCGAGGCGCTGCGCGAAATCATGCCGGGCATGGCGACGGCCGACCTGGTCGCGGCTGCCTACGAACCCGAGAGCGGATACGCCGATCCTTATCTGACCGTAAACGCTTATGCCAATGCTGCGCGCCGGTTGGGTGCGAGAATCTTTCAGGATACAGAGGTGATCGGCCTCCGCTTTGCAGGCGGCAAGGTGATCGGAGTGGATACACCTCGCGACAAATTCGACGCGCCGGTGGTGTTGAGCTGCGCCGGGCCGTGGAGCGCGCGTGTAGCCCAGTGGGCTGGAGTGCAAGTGCCCATCAACCCCTGCCGCGTGCAGGTCGCTTTCTTCCGCCGCCCGCCCGGGCACGAAGCGCCGCATCCTGTCGTGGCCGACTTTATCCATGCCACTTACTTTCGCTCCGAGACCGGCGCGCTCACGCTGGTAGGCCTGGTTGATCCGGTCGAAGCCAACGCGGTCGTCAACCCCGATAGCTACAACGAACACCTGGACTCTGATTTCGTATTGGATATCGGCGAGCGCCTCGTCCGCCGCTATCCGGCGATGGAACTCGGTCAGAGCACCGGGGGATATGCCTCGCTGTATGACATCACGCCCGACTGGCATCCGATTGTGGACGAACTGCCGGCGGGCGGTGGATTTTTCGTCTGCGCCGGATTCAGCGGGCATGGCTTCAAGCTGGGGCCGGCCGTGGGCGTGATGGTCGCCGACATGCTCACCCGGTCAAGCGCGCCGGAATTTGACCCCCACCTCTTTCGCTTTAGCCGTTACGCGGAAAACGCCCCGGTGCGAGGACAGTACGAGTACAGCATTGCGGGGTGAGGCATTGAGACCTGTCAGGTTGTCATGCGGCGGCATCACGCCGAGCGTGGTGACGCGGTGACGCGGTGGCCGCGCTTGACGTGACAGTTGCCTTGGGCGCAAAGGCGAACGAGCCGATCATGACAATGTTCATCATGGAATGCTCCAGGCCCGACAGGCATCTCGCGTGTTATGCCCCAAGA
>Ga0315288_10013721_pt1 | contig 10135 bp, 4 predicted proteins | sample YL17G11_20_MG_FD_203454 | JGI IMG/M metagenome (GOLD analysis project Ga0315288, IMG submission 203454) | Sediment microbial communities from Yellowstone Lake, YNP, Wyoming, USA - YL17G11_20 | ecosystem: Environmental > Aquatic > Freshwater > Lake > Sediment | place: USA: Wyoming | collected... | reverse complement strand
AGCAGCAGGACCTCGGACCGCGGGTTCTTGCGGAAGAACGACCGGGGCTTCCGCATCGAGTACGAGAGGCCCGCGGGGATGAACTCCACCTCGCCCTCGGGGAAGCCCTGCTTGACCATCTTCTCCACGTCTTCCATCGTGGTCGTCTTGGCGGCGTCGAAGGTGCCCGGCTCCCAGTTCTCCGTCAGCGGTATGATGCCCAGGTCGGAGATCAGGTCCCGGTTATCGTGGACGAACTGGATCAGGTCGCCGATGTACTGGTCGTTGATGCCCCAGGCGGCCGCGGCGATGATGGCGTGCTTGCGGCGGCTGTACTTCTTGAGGTTCTCCAGCGCCTTCATCTTCTTGTCGTAGGCGGCGCGGTTATGGCGCATCCGCTCGTAGATGTCGGGGCTGCGGCCGTCGAAGGCGAACCGCATGGGCACCCGGGCCTCGCAGAGCTTCTTGCAGTATTCCTCGTCGGCCAGTCTGATGCCGTTGGTCACCACGTGTGGCCGGAGGCCGTTCTTACGGGCGATCGTGATGAGTTCCAGAAGGTCGTCGCGCATCGTCGGTTCCCCGCCGAACAGTTGAACCACGGGCTTGGGGTTCCAGCGGCCCAGTTCGGCGAAGATCTTCTCGAAGTACTCCAGCGGCGGCGTAAAGTCGAAGCCCATCCCGCGAATCGTGGCGATGCAGATCGGGCAGTTCATGTTGCAGCGGTTCGTGACGTCCAGGAACACCATGTTCGGCTTGTGATCGACCCCGCACCGATCGCAGTTGAGCGTGCAGGCCACCGGGTCGGTCGGCACGTAATGCCACAGGTCACGTTTGGCCTGCCAGACGGCGGCGTCGGAACTCACGAGCGACTCGTTCGGCCCGCACGTGGGGCAGTGCTTGCGGAGCCATTTCTGCCCGTCGCGGTCGAAGAACTCGGCAGGGACCCTGGCGCGGCACTTGTTGCACAGGCCCAGATTCTGACGCTCCATAATGGCCGTCTCTCCTTCCACTCGCGGCTCGGCTCGGCCGGCCTTCTGAACGGCACTTTGGCTTCCACCGCTTCGCGCGGCGGCTCTTCTGAGCCGCCGCGCCGGTGGCAGGCAAACGGTGCCGCCGGGCGGTGTTCACGCGCGGCCGGTCGGCAGGCCCGCCGCATGAGCCTGGCTCAGGAAGGCCTATTCTACAACTTGGCCGCAGATTCGCCAGTCTCGACTGCGGCTGTTCGCGAGGCCGGAGGTTGTCCGCCCTTGATTGGCGTCACGGGCTGGGTCGCCGGCTTCTCGGTCGCGGCGGAGGTCTTCTGCGTCATCGCTGGCGTGCTGCTTGCGGCAGGAGGCCCCGTCGGGGCCGTGGCGGGCGCGGGGGTGTCTTTGCCCGCGGGCGCACCGGCCTCGGGCGGCTTCGGAGCAGTTCCCGCCGAGGCGAGGACCTCGTCGAGCACCTTGCGGTAGGCGTCACCGCTGTAGTTGATGGCCCACCGCTTCTTCTCCTTGCCGTTGACGAACAGGAGCACCGTTGGGTACAGGCCGATGCGGTATCGCTTGATGACCTCGATGCAAGGGATCTCGAGCCAGAACCTCATGCCCTCGAACTTGAAGAACGTGACCCGGTCCTTGTATTCCTCGGACAGTTGATCCATGCAGGGGTCGAGGAACATGCAGGAGGCGCACCCGCCCTTGAAGAAGTCCACCAGGACCGGCTTGTCGGCCTTGAGGACCTGCTCCTCGAACTCCGTCTTGGTCGTGAGTGCCTTGAACTTCGACGGGCCGCAGCCTCCCGCCGCGAGGACCAGAACCGCGCAGGTGATCAGGCCGGCGGCCTGGCACAGCGCCCACCGGCCAGTGCGGCTGGTGAACCGGCGGGAGTCGGGTCGCGACTCTCGCGCGGCGATGGCAGTACCGGCGTGTGTCTTCTGGTGCATCCCTTTCCTCTTTCCCTGAAGTAAGACTCCCGGTTCCTGCGGTGATTGCGCCAGGTTCCCCCCGCCGTCACAGGCAACAGTTTCCTGCAGTTCGCTGCCCTTTCAGTGGATGGCGCCCCGCGGCTGCGATGCGGCGGGCACACAGGCGACCGGTGTCACAGACCCTATTGTAGCGGATGGCCAGTCGCCAAGTCCACGTGAAATCCTTGTCACGGGCCGCCAAGCCCTATAGCACCTTCAGCCCCGATATTCGCGCGGTGGATCTTCTGATCCGTCGCGCTACACGGCTCACCGCACACCCGCGCGGCGGGTCAGCAGGCCCGCCGCGCAACCACGCAATGATGACCCGCGCCAAGTCCGCTATTTCTTCTCCGCCCCGCCGTGGGCGATCTTGGGCTTATAGGCGTTGAAGTCGAAGTCCGGGCTCTCGACCAGGCCGTGGCAGTGAACGCACGTCCGGGCGTCGACGTCGCGCTTCGGGTCGGTCTTGATCTTCTTGTCGCTGTGGTCGGCCGTCACGGGGTGGCAGGCCTGGCACGTTACGCGGCCCAGGCCGGGCGTGTCTTCCATCGACCAGAACCCGCCCTCACGGCCGTAGCCCATCGTGTGGCAAAGGATGCACTCCGGGTCGTCCTGCTTGCCCTTGCGCTTGATCGAGGCGTACGCGCTGGCGTGCCGCGTCGAGGCCCATTGCTTGAATTCCTTCTCGTGGCACTTGGTGCAGTCGTCCGCCGGCTGGTACTCCTCCGGCTGGATGCCCAGGGCCCAGTCGGGCGGCGGCTCGCCCTTGGCCTTCTTCACGTACTCCCAGTACAGGTCCATCACCCACGGGATATCGCGTACGGTGCGCTCCGACAGCCCGATCATGTCCAGCGCGGGATCCGGGCTGGCGCCCGGCCCGTAGGTGAACGTCAGGGCTCCCAGCACACGCCCCACAGGACCGGACGCCACGATCATGGTCTTGCCGACCATCTGGGGCTTGCGGAGGATCGTCAGGTCGTGGCCGCTGACCACGATGTTGATCTCCGGGACGCTCTTGGCCAGTTCCTGCGTGGCCGCGAAAGGCTGGTGCGACAGGGCGATGATGAGGTCGCAGCCGGCCAGGTCGCGGACCTCGCGCTTGGCGGCCTCGATGGGCGGCTCGATCTTCAGGCCCTTGCGCCACTCGCGCGGCGGGTTGGCGTTGATGCCGTCGGCGACCACCGCGAAGATGCCGATCCGGCGTCCGCCGGCCTCGCGGATGACGTGCGGCGGAAAGGGCGCCTGGCCCGACTCGTCGCGAACGTTCGCCGAGAGGAGCGTCAGTTTGTGCTCGCCGGCCAGCGACTGCATGAGTGGAACGCCCAGCCCGAACTCCTGGTCGCCCATAGCCACGGCGTCGTACCTGGCGCGGCCCAGGGCTGTGGCCAGGTACTTCACCTTCATGGGGTTCGGGCGGTCGGGGAACATGTCGCCGGAGTCGACCGTAACAACGTCGGGCCGCACGCTGCGGAACTTGTCGATGAGGGTCTGCCGCTTGGCAAAGCCGCCGCTGGGGTTCGTCGGACATCCGCAGGAAGAGATGACCCCCTGGTTATCGGCCGAAAAGAGGAACGTGAGCGATCCCTGCGGCGCCGGCTTGATCGCCCTCTCGGCCACCGACTCGCAGCCCAGCACCAGCGCGACCGCCAGCAGTACGCCTATCCAGCCCCGATGCACGTGCCTCACGCCAAACCTCCTTGTTCCCGACGGTCATTCCCCTCGCGGGGCAGAGAAATATACGCACGAACCCGCGAAAGTCCAGTGATTCCACGGCGCCTACTTCGGCTTGCTCGAATCCTCGGCCTTCTTCTTGCCGCCGAAGATGTTCTCGAGGGGGTTGCCGACGCCCTTCTTGATCGACTCGCCGATGTCCTTGGTGGCGCCGCCGATGCCTTCGATGAGTTTGCCGGCCTCGCCGCCCGCTTGTTTCACGAGGTTGGCGGCACCCTGGCCCAGGGCCTTGGTCGCGGAGGTGATATCGCCGGAGAGTTTGTTCAGGTCGGCGTCGGGGATGATGCCCTTTGCCTTGTCGACCACCGCCATGAGGATGGCCGGGATCAGCCGGCGCATCAACTCGGGCATGGCCACGCCGGCGGCGTTGTCGGAGGTCACGTTGTCCATCTTGATCTCGGGGACCTTGACGTCGAAGACGGCGGCCTTGCCGCCGATCGGCAGCACCTGGATATGCGCCACGACGTTGCGGACGGAGATGCGGTCGATCTTGAACTTCTTGCCGCTTGCTTCCTTCTTCTCCTCAGGCTTCGAGCCGCCGCTGGCCTTGATGTTGTCGAGCAGGGCGGTGACGTTGGTAACGCCCAGTTTCGGCTGCTCGATGTTGATGTCGAGGCCGTCGATCTCGAACTTGCTGATGACCACGGTGTCCTTGAAGAGGCTGCCGATGTCGACGGCGGCATCGAGGCTGCCGGTCTTCATCAGGTGCGGTGTCTTGCAGCCCTTCGGGTTGGAGATGACGATGCCCTTGACGAGGGCCTCGCCCCGGAAGAGGTGGAGGCTGACCGAGTCGACGCGGGTGTCCACGCCCAGGGCCTGGCTGCCGGCCGTCATGATTGCGGTCTTGGCGAGCGAGTCGATGGTGAGCCAGCCGACGATCACGATGCCCAGAACGAGGACCGCGACGATGATGAGGATCTTCCAGATGCGTTTCATGACGCACTCCTTGAGCGGTGTACCCCCACTGCTATTTTGGCCGCCGGCGCTCTCGGCTGCAAGGGGCTGGATCGGCGACTTGCATAGGCCGCGTGGCAGGGCTGTACCTGGCCATTGGGGAACAATACCCGCTTCTCTGATGACGACGCGGTGGCGGAGGCGCGGCGCACCGCCAGGTCCGCCGCGCACACGCGCTGGCGAACTTGAGTAAGACGGCTTGGCATTCGGTGCATGCGTTCTGCGCGGCGGGTGACCGCACCCGCCGCGCAGACTCCTCCCCTATTCCGGCTTCGCGCTGCCGCCGGCCGCCGCGGCGCCCTGCGGCTCGTAGATGACCGCCAGGGCGGGGCGGTTGCGGACCTCCTTGGCCTCCCGCGTGAAGGCACGCCAGTAGTAACTCGAGTCGCCGTGCAGGAAGAAGCCGTGGTTCTCGTGCTTGCCGTCGGTCCAGAACTGGACGGCCCGCGTGAAGTCCCAGACGTTCACCGCCCCCTGGGCGGGGCCGTAGGCGATGAAGACCGGCAGGAAATCGGGGTCCTCGCCGTAGTACTGGCCGCCGATGGCCTTCCAGAACCTGTCTTTCGCGTACTCGTAGCCGTTGACCTCGTATTCCTCCCACGGGCGGGCGCACGGCTCGGCCACCCACGTGTTGGGCTTGGTCACCGGGTCTCCCGACGCCCGGATCTTGACGAGCCTGGCGGCCAGGACGGCGGCGCCTTTCGGGATACTCGAGAGGTCGACCTGCATGAGTTCCCCGCGGTGGCGCATGAAACTCTCGACCGTCTCGGCCTTGCCGTAGTTCTCCATGCGGGGGCGGATGGACCCGTCGGGGCCGTGGCTGTTGACGTACGTGTCTTTCCACCCGTGGTAGACCTTGTCGGGGGCGGCCGGGTCGAAGCCCGCGTCGCCTTCGCGGAAGGTGACCATGGCGGCCTTGGGGTGGGTCTTCTTAAGGTCCTCGTACAGGGCCTTCAGGTTGGCCATGACCTGGTCGAGGGTCTTCTCGTCGGGCTTCGTCCACTGGCCTTTGAGTTGGTTGTGCAGTTCGGCCACGCCCGAGACCACCATCCCCGTGCCGGGGACCGAGAACCGCGTGGGCGCCGGCGGCGGGAGTTTGCCGGAACTGAGGCGGATGTTGTCGACGTAGATGGACTCGCCGGGGTGCGGCTTGTACATGTAGATTTCGAAGGCCACGACGTTGCCCAGTTCCGGCTTGATGGCGTCCCAGCCGTGGGGATGCAGGGACCCCGCGACCGCATTCGGGCCGGGCTGCACGAAGGGCGTGAGTTCCCAGCGGCTGACCTCGGCGTCCCACCCCTCGCCGCGCTGGCTCTTCTCTTGGACGACGCGGAAGCCCACCAGGCACGGCCTGCTTACCGCGACGTTGGCCCGGAGCGTCTGGAACTCCGCCCAGTCTCCTGGAACCGGAATCCTGGCCGTCGTGATCGCCGGCGCCAGGCCCCCGTCGAAGGTGAGTTTCAGGCTGCGCCGGCCCGAGGTCGCATTCTCCGTCGCCAGTTCCATCTTGACCGGATGGTCCTTGTCGCCGAAGCCCGGTTCGCCCTTGGGGGCGGGGAGGCCCAGGACAGACCAGTTCTTCAGGTCCGCCTCGTCCTCGAAATCGAAGAGCATCTTCTCGGCGGCGGGCGGCTTGGGCGCGGCCGCCTTTACGGCGGCATTCGGGTTCACGATGGTGTGAAGAACGCCGACGAGTTTCCCGAAGTTCTCCGGCGTGTGCGACGACCGGTCCATCACGGGCGACCAGTAGAGGTCCTCCCTGGCGCGGGGCCTCGTATGCGCCACGTTGAAGGCCCAGTCGGCCTGGGACTTCTCGGTCCGGTCGAAGATGGACCAGGGCAGGGCGAACTCGACCGTCCAACCGGTCTTGCCGACCCTGGCGGCGATCTTGTAGTCGGGCTCCCAGGTCTTGTCGGGGCGGCCGGGGCTCTCGTCGAAGGCGTCCCACGTGGTGCCGCGCGAGTTCACGATGATATGGTAGTACGACTGGCGCCGGTTCGCGGGGTCCAGGAAGAGTTCGACGTCGTCGTCGGCCCAGATGCCGTCGCCGTCGTGCCGGGTGACCTTGTCCACGAGGTCCTTGAGGGCCGCCTCGTCTTCGTAGCACTCGACGGCCACGTACAGGTTCCGGTCGTCCTGGGCCACGAGCAGCCTGGCCTTGCCCTTGGGGGCTTCGCCGTTGGCGAGCCGGAAATCGGCGGCCTCGGCGGCCTCGGCGGCCTCTTTCCACGCCTTGTCGTCGAGGAGGCCGTCGATCTTGGGCGGCTCCGTGACTTTGCCGGGCTTGAGTTCCGGCTTCTTGCCGACCAGGGGACTCTCCGCGGCAGGCGCCGCCGGCGCAATCGCCGCGAGCAGGCCTGCGGCCGCCAGAAGTGTGAGCCATCGGTACATGGCGTGGCTCCTTCCATGAGTGCCCATGTGCCACGGGTTGGCAAGCAACCCCTGGCACATGAACGGCAACCGTCCTACGGCGTGAGTTCCACCGACCCCCAGGCGGCCGGACGGTCCTGGATGTTCGTGCCCTTCGACGCGGGCCAGTAGACCTCGCGCATGAACTGTTTGTCCTTGATCGTCAGGTTCAGGTTGAGGCCGACGTCGCCGCCCGGGGCAGGCTTGAACTTCTGGATCTCCGCCGCCGGCAGCAGGAACTCCATGACGTAGCCGCCCGCTTTCGGCAGGGCCACGCCGCGGACGGTCGCCAGGTCGTAGCGCGTCTCGGCGGTTTCGCTGCCGCGCTTCCACTGGCCGGCGTACACGCGCTTCTCGGCGACCAGCGGCACCAGCCAGAACTGGTGATCGCCGGGCTCGTAGCGGCGGTCGCGCTTCTCGTCGCGCGAATCGATGAAGAGTTCCAGGCAGTTGCCGACCCAGAACGAGCGCGGGTCGGGCCTGTCGAGCGATGCACTGGCGACCTCGACCGCCCCGTACAGCCCCTCCGGCGACCACGCCAGGTACACCTCGGCGTCGGCCTGGCCAAGCGTCGAGCCGAGCATCCACGCGGGCACCTTGGCCTCGGCGGGCCAGTCGTCGAGTTGGCCGTCGATCTTCAGGTCTTTGGCGCGGGCCAGCCGCCAGAGGCCGGGGATGACGGGCCGGGCGACCGAGAGGCCGCCGCCCGCATTGAACTCCGCCATGGCCGACTCGCCGGGCTTCCACGCGTCGGTCCACGTGAGGTCGCACTTCAAGGCCCGCGTCTCGCCGGGCCTCAGGCCCTCGACCTTGACCTCGGCCGCCTGGGCCTTCCACGAGGCGGGCAGGCGAAGCCGCAGGACGCCATCAAGCGGCCGGGCCGACCGGTTGCCGATCTTCACGTCGACCGCCGCCGGGCCGGGCTTCGACCCGAGCGGGCCGACCTGGAGTGTCACCGCCGGCCGCACGAGGACCTTGAGCGCCATCTCCCGGACGGGGCCGCCCTCCGAAATCTCGAACTTCACTTCGCGCATGCCCGTCCCCTCGCCGCCCCCTACGGTGATCGGCAGCGGCAGGGCCTTGCGTTCGCCCTTGGCGACGGTTGCGGTCGTCGGCGCGCGGCTGGCGGTCCAGCCTTCGGGCACGACCGTCTTGATGGAGCATTCGATGGGCGCCTCGCGGTTGTCGTACACCTCGATGGTGGGCGTCAGGGCATCGCCGGCCGCCGCAATCACGGCGCCCGGCGTCGCCAAGCCGTAGGCCGTCTGGCGGTACAGCGGGTCGCTGCGGTCGAGCCCGACGGCGTAGACGGGCATCGGCGAGAGGCGTGCCGAGAGGCCGTCGAGTTTGTTGCCGAAGGAGTCGCGGAGTTCCTTCGCCTTGAAGGCGACCTGCGGCCCTTGCTCGGCGTCGATGGTCCAGAGCGCGGCCACCAGGTCGCCGCCGCTCTCGAAGACGTAGCCGGCGGTCCCATCGCCCGCGCTCAGGCTGCCGACGTACTTGGGGGTCGGTAGGACCGACGTGAGGCCCGCCATGGCCGCCAGGGCGAGTTTGGGGCTGCTGTCGTGCCCCAGGAGGCCGCAGCCGTCGAAGAACTGTTTCGGCTCGGCTGCATCGTGATCGTAGAACCAGAAGCACTTGTCGGTGCCCGCCGCCATGGCCAGCATCCACGCCCGCGCCAGGTACGCCGCCTGCCGGCGCGGCGAGACGATGGGGCCGGCAAGCGTATCCCAGCCGAACTCGGTGAGCCAGGACTCGCGCGGCCGCCCGTCGGACGTGGCGGCACGCTTGACCTCGCGCAGCCGGTCGGCCAGGAGCATCGGCGGCTGGGCGTGGGAACCGCCCTCGACGTCCATGTTCCAGTTGCCGAGGCTGGTTTCGGGCGGCTCGGTGCCGCAGTAGTAGTGGCTGTTCAGGACGGCGATCTTGTCGAAGTCTCCGCTGGCGACGCACTCGCGCTCGCGTGTGGGCCAGGTGCCCGCCCGTCCCTGTTCGACGGCCACGAGTTCGCCGCCGCCGAGGATTTCTGCGATTTCGGCGAACTTGCGGTGGTAGGCCCGGTAGTTCCGCCACTCGACGGCCTGCTCGGCGTCGACGTGGGCCTGGCTGAGGTCGTACTCGTTATCCAGTTCCCAGTGCGTGAACTGGGGGAAGGCCAGCAGGATGTCGGAGATCTCGCGGATCCACGCCCGGTCGGGGCCGATACGGCCGGCGGGCTTCCCGTCCTTCATCTCGGGCGGCTGGATGGCTTTCTGGAGGCACGGCAGGACTTTGACGCCTGCCTCGGCGTACTTGCGCGCGATCGCCGGGTACCACGGCCAGCCGGCGTACTTCTTGTCATCGCCCTTGGCCCTGAGCAGCCACTCGTACGAGAAGGCGTACTCGCGGAACCACACGATGCCCGCCTTGCGGAACGGTTCAATGACGAAGTTCGTGCCGGCCCCGTGCACGTTGATGCCGTAGGGCGAGGCGCGTTTTTCGCTCTCCGAGAGGTTGCGCTCGGGCGGCACGCGGGCCAGCGTCATCTTGTCCTGGCGCTTCGTTCCGTCGGAAAGCGCGAGCGAAGTCTCGAGCGTGTACAGGCCGTAGCGCTCGGCCTTGAGGGGCAGGGCCAGCCGGGCCGTGCTCTCGACCGAGACGGGCTGCTCCTGGCGATCGACCTCGCGGCCACCGAAGTCGGCCAGGCGCAGGGCCACCGTGCCGGTGAGCGTCCCGGCCTTCCAGTTCCGGACGCGCACGGCGACGGCGGGGGGCTGGAGCGAGAAGACGTTGCCCACCTGGCCCGACGATATCTCGACGGCCACCAGGGGCGCGCGCGGCTGCTGCTTGAGGGCCTTGGCCGGCTCGGCGGGCTGCGGGTCGGGCTTCCACGTCTTGAGGGCCCCCGTCTCGGGGTCCACGTCGCCCAGGTCGGTCTCGACCTCCAGGTTATCGACCCAGAACCTGACCGTGCGGGCGTCGCCCTGGGCGCTCCAGTTGTGCGTCGCGACGCTCACGATTGAGACGGGGCGGACCCAGTCGTCGGGCACGCGGAACGTGGCGATGCCCCACTTGCCGGCCGTGTCGGACGGCGGGACGAACTCCAGTTTCTTCGGGCCGACCATGGTGCGGCCCCAGCCG
>Ga0315288_10013720_pt1 | contig 10137 bp, 7 predicted proteins | sample YL17G11_20_MG_FD_203454 | JGI IMG/M metagenome (GOLD analysis project Ga0315288, IMG submission 203454) | Sediment microbial communities from Yellowstone Lake, YNP, Wyoming, USA - YL17G11_20 | ecosystem: Environmental > Aquatic > Freshwater > Lake > Sediment | place: USA: Wyoming | collected... | reverse complement strand
CTGGTTCCCTCAAGCCTAGCGATGATTTCCGAAGCCCTGGCTGGAGCGTCTATTACCAGGCTTTCGCCCGTCTTTCGGCAGACGACGATGTAAGTATTGGTCTCGTAGGGTCCCAGCGTAAGCTTATCGATAAGGATAGCATCATCATTTATCATCGCCATATTATTAATTCCTTTTTTGCGCAGAGCCAGCGAATAGGTTAGTATTAGTATAACAAAGGTTATTAAATATTGTCATTCTCGGGCTCGACCCGAGAATCTAGACCACCACCCCTCCCCTGGATTCCCGCCTGCGCGGGAATGACAAATCAAAAACCATGAGAGAAAGACTGGCCAGGCTGATATCCAATATTATCAATCCTTTTCTGGTGAGCGTCATCGTTATTTTACTGCTCGCCTTTAAAGCTACCGATACTGTTGTTGACGCCGTCAAATGGGCTTTAATTTCACTGGCAATAAGCGTCCTGCCGGTATTTATCGTTATCACCTACATGGTCCGCCGCCGCAAGCTGGATGGGTTTTTCGTAAATCCGCGCCAGCAGCGGAACGTGATTTACATACTGGCCAGCGCCCTGGGGGCGTTAAGCTGCGGTCTGCTCTGGTATCTAAAAGCGCCGGATTTGCTGGCCGTTACCTTTACCGCCGGCCTGGCGGCGATAGTCATTTTCATGACCATAAATTACTTCTGGAAGATAAGCCTGCATACCGCTTTCACGGCGGCAGCGGTGGTGGTGATAATCATGGTCTATGGAGTCGCGGCGGCCTGGACGTTTATCTTGATATTGCCGGTAGCCTGGGCAAGAATAAAACTAAAACAGCACTCGGCAGCGCAAGTAATTACGGCCGGTCTGCTCGCGGCGGCTATCGTGGCGGGGGTATTCTGGGGATTCGGGATGGTGGGGTAAAGACTTAGGTTACGATAAATCCTCTCTCTCCTCCCCCTCTTCCTCTGCCCCGGCGCTGTCCTCGTTAACCTGCTCACCCCTCTCTTGCTCTAAGACAGCATCAAGCTGGTCTTTAAGGCGCGCCGCGCGCGGGTAACCGATATGCAGTTTACGCTGCAGGAAAGACGTGGAAACCCCTTCATACTGCCGGGCAAGCTCCTTAGCCTGCTCCAGCAGTGGGTCGCGCGGGTACCCGCCGATAGTGCCGGAGGGGGTGGTGGCGATGAGCGTTTCCATCTTGAGCTTATCGGGCTCTTCCTTCTTCTGGCTCCCCCAGAAATACACCAGTCGCTCTATCTCGGTATCGGAGAGGAAACAGCCCTGGAGGCGTTTGGGCTTGGCGGCCTCGGTGGGCATGAACAGCATGTCGCCGCGGCCTAAAAGTTTTTCAGCGCCACCGCCGTCCAGAATGGTGCGTGAGTCCACCTGGGAAGTGACGGCAAAGCTGATACGCGTCGGGAAATTGGCTTTAATGAGCCCGGTTACCACGTCCACCGATGGACGCTGTGTCGCTACAACCAGATGGATGCCGGTAGCGCGGGCAAGCTGGGCTAAACGGCAAAGGTTCGTTTCTACCTCGTTATAGCCAGCCATCATCAGGTCGGCCAGTTCATCGATAACCAGGACCAGGTATGGCAGTTTATCGCTGCCCCTTTTTTCCTTATTATATCCCTCGATGTGCCGCGCTCCGGCGGCCGCCAGCTTCTGGTAGCGCTGTTCCATCTCCTGGCAGAGCCAGCGTAAAGCGGACAGGGCTTTAGCGGTATCGACGATTACCGGCGTGGCCAGGTGGGGTATGCTGTTGTATTGCGTCAACTCGACTCTCTTGGGGTCGATGAGGATGAAACGGACATCGTTGGGGGTGTTATGCATCATCAGGCAGCAGATAACCGTATTCAGACAGACCGTTTTGCCGCTGCCGGTAGCCCCGGCGACCAGAAGGTGGGGCATCTTGGTAAGGTCGGCGGAGATGGCTTCACCCCCGGCTCCTTTACCCAGCGCCAGTGCCATTTTAGTTTTAGACACCAGCTTCTGGAAATTGCTGGTCTCGACCACGCCGCGCAGGCTGACCATATCGGACGTCATATTAGGCACCTCTATGCCGATGAAGGACTTGCCCGGCACGGGGGCTTCAATCCTGATGGTAGGGGCCGCCAACGCTAATGCCAGGTCATTGGAAAGGGAACTAATCCTCTCCACCTTGACCCTGGTCCTGGAGACTTCCTCTCTCCTTATCTGAATTTTACCATCGCGGTCTTTTTCCCTGATTTCCTTATACTTAATATCCCAGCCCGGTTCCACGCCGAACTGGGTAACGGTAGGTCCGGCGTTAATCTCTACAACCTTGGCATCGACGCCATAACTGGCCAGCGTATCCTCGATGAGCTTAGCCCGCTTAAAATTGTCGGCTTCGCTGAACTGGACCTCGGGTGAAGTATCCAGGATATCGATAGGTGGTAAACTCCACCCGTCGACGACTACCAGGTCAGATGATTGGCCGTATTTCTTCCAGACGTCCCCGGCAACCTGCCGCAGGTCCGATCTGGGTTTTACCGGGGGTTCATTGGGTTTATTGCCGGGCTTTAAAGAAGCGGCTCTTTCCGCCAGGTCTTCCAGCTTTTTCCTGGACCTGGTAATCTCGGGAGGCACGAGTGGTTCTTCCATTACCGAAGGCAGGGGCGGTTTGCTTTCGTAAGACGGTCTGGGCTGGGTACCGCGCGGCACCGGCTGCTTTGTCTCTCTCCCGGGACGCTCGCGGGAAGGCCGATGGCTGATTAATCTCCATATCCAGTTAAAAAATCTTTTTATCAAACGTGAGCAGGGACGAGGCGCCACGAAAACAATGCCGAGGATAACATATCCCAGTATGCAAAGGATACCGGTAAAAGTGCCCATGCCGCCGGGAGAAGGGCTGCCGATGATGGAGGAACCGAAGCTGCCCCCCAGGCCGTTGGGTATAAGGTTGTTGCTATACCCGATTAAACCCAGTATTCCCCATGCCGCGAAGACAAAGGCTATGCCGCCGAGCCACCGGTTCCAGTGAGCGACAAAAGACTTAAGGTTATGCCTCAAAGACATAATGATGATAGTCACGATAGCGATGAGGACGAATAACAGGCCCCAGCCGATGGCCGCCCGGACACTTTCGAAGAACGTCGCCAGCTGGTCTCGGAATATCGCCAGCAGCACGATAACGATAAAGATAACCACCAGCTGCCAGAACGGTTTTCCCGTGAAAACCTGGAAGCTGCCTGATGAACCACGCTTTACCGGCTTATTCTTCGGCCGGGATTTACCATTTAAGAAGACTTTTTTTCTGGCCATCTGGCTCCTGCATAAGCTCTAATAAATTTCTGGTTAAACTTTGACCATAAACGGGAGAATCATGGGACGGCGCTTCGTGCGGTCATAATAGAACTTCTCCAGAGTGTCTCTGACCTTGGTATTGATAAAGCTCCACTCGGTAATGCGGCCGCCGCTGTGGTCGAGCGTCCGGGCCAGCAGCTCGCGGCTCTCTTCCATCATGTCCCCGAATTCCCTGGTGTCGATAAAGCCTCTGGTAACGATATCAGGCCGCCCCACGAGTTTGCCGGTCTGCCGGTTGACGGCGATTATCACCACGACAATCCCATCGCGGGAGAGCATCTTTCTCGTGCGGAGAACAACTCCTCCGATATCGCCGACGCTTAAACCATCGACGTAGACATGCCCTGAGGTTACCTTACCGTTGATTCTGGCGCTATTGGCGTTAAGTTCGAGAACATCGCCGTCTTCGAGGACAAAGATATTTTCCGCAGGCACGCCTACCGATTCTGCCAGGCGGGCGTGCAGGCTCAGGTGCCGGTACTCTCCATGAATGGGGGCGAAAAACTTGGGTTTAACCAGGCTCAGGATAAGTTTCAGTTCTTCCTGACTGCCGTGACCATGTACATGCACCTGCCCCAGCTTGCTGTAAATCACCTGGGCGCCCTGCTTGAAAAGGCTGTCAACTGTCCTGTTCACCAGGGACTCATTACCCGGAACGGGTGTTGCCGAAAGGATTATAGTATCACCGCGCTGGATATGCACGTGCTTGTGGTCGCGGTTGGCCATCCGTACCAGTGCCGAAGTCGGCTCTCCCTGGCTGCCGGTGGTTACCAGAACAATTTTGTTAGGGGGTAAACCCTTGATCTCATCAATGCTGCCCAGTATACCGTTGGGGGCATTCAGATAGCCCAGTTCCAGGGCGATACGCACCGTTTCAGTCATGCTGCGCCCGACGACGAAGACGCGTCGTTCGTGCTTGGCGGCAGCGTCGATGACCTGCTGGATGCGTGAAATCAGCGAAGAAAAGGTGGTTACAATCACCCTGCCCGGCGCGTTAGCGATGAAGTGTTCCAGGGACTCGCCCACCGTCTGCTCGGAGGGAGTGTAGCCGGGAAGTTCGGCATAGGTGGAATCGGAGAGCAGGAGCAATACTCCTTGAGCTCCCAGCTGGGCTAAACGCGAAAGGTCGGTCGGTTTACCGCTGACCGGCGTATGGTCGATTTTAAAATCGCCGCTGTGAATGACGATTCCCTCGGGTGTGCGTATAATGATGCCGGAGGCATCCGGTATGCTGTGGCAGACGGGAAAAAGCTCGACTCTGAACTTGCCGAGGGTAATTTCCTTGCCGTGAGTCAATATTTTAAGGTTGACGCCCTCGCGCGTCTTCCTTTCCTTTAGCTTGACACGGATAAGCCCGTTGGTCAGCTTGGTGGCGTAGACGGGCACGTTATCGAGTTGGGGGAGTAAATAGGGCAGGGCGCCGATATGGTCTTCGTGGCCGTGCGAGATGACAATGCCCCTGACCTTTTCTTTCCTTTCGGTAACATAGCTGAAATCCGGGATAACCAGGTCGATACCGAGCATTTCTTCTTCGGGGAACATGAGACCGGCGTCGATGATGATGATGTCGTCCTCGTATTCCAGCACCATCATGTTTTTCCCGATTTCTCCCAGTCCGCCGAGAGGAATCACTTTTAATTTTGACTTGTACATAAAATCTAAACCTCAAACATATTTAACTGCTGCGACTGCGGCTTTTCTTCCTGGACATTTTTAGTTTCGGCCAGCAGCCTGGGGATTTTCTGCATGTCCGTTTCAATAGCCTGCTTTAAACTTTGCTGGTGAAGCGCGGCGGCCGGGTGGTACATGGCGTAATAGATAACGTTATCGCGTTTCACCGCCGTGCCGTGAATCTTGCTGATGCTCTTTCCCGGAAAGTACCTGGCCATGGAATAGCGTCCCAGCGTAACAATCATCTTCGGCTTGATAATTTCAATCTGGCTGTCCAGCCATTGACAGCAGTTTTGAATTTCCGCGGGAAGGGGGTCGCGATTATCGGGCGGACGGCACTTAATGACATTGGCGATATATACCTGCTGCCGGTTCAGGTTAATGGAGGCGAGCAGCCTGTCCAGGAACTGGCCGGCCTGCCCGACAAAAGGGCGGCCCTGCTGGTCTTCATGCCAGCCGGGCGCTTCGCCGATGAAAATGATTTCGGCGTTTTCCGCGCCCTCGCCGGGCACGACTTTCGTGCGCAATTTAGCTATATCACACTTATGGCAAAGCGCTATCTGCTGGTAGAGTTCAGTTAGTGCAGACATGTCGATAATCTCTGAAAGTATGATAACACCGGAGATATGTCAAGTCAATTTACATTGAAAAATATATAATATAAGAGCACAGGTGGAAGTTAGATGAAATTGATGGTTCTTTTTGCATTTGGTTGCGGTGCTTGCCTCACCCCTTACCCCTCTCCAGCCAATAGCTACTTATAAGACTTCGTTTTGTCTGGTTGGAGAGGGGAGTGTGATAGAGAGGGGGCGAAGCCCCCTCTCAAACTCTCTCCCCCTCTCAAACAAATTGACTTTTGGTATCATCTTATCTTATGGGTTTGAGAGGGGGACAAGGGGGTGAGTTTAAGATAATAGAACAAACAAAACCGAATTAAACCAAATTGATAACTATTTTCCCACCGGCAACCCCTGGTCTATCCAGGCGGTAATGCCGCCGTCCATATTAATTACGTATTTGAATCCGAGGTCTTCCATAATTTGACGGGCCTGGGCACTGCGCGCACCGGTCCGGCAATAGACAATATAAGTCTTGTTTTTATCTAGTTGACCGATTTCATCTTTGAAAGCAGGGGAATTATAATCAATGTTTATGGCGGCGCGAATATGTCCGTCGGCGTATTCCTGTGGCGTCCGCACATCGATAACGACCGGGTTGCCAAGATATTCACTGGTTCCGATGATACCGAATGTTTCTTCGGGAGTGATATCTCTTATCGGTTGCCCCGTATTTCTATCGATAACGATGGAATAGCCCGCGCTATCACCGGTCCATACCCAACGTGGTATTGAAGCGGTATTTTTTAAAGCCTCGCCGGTGATGTAGCTGCAAGCATTGATAAATAAAAAAGAAACAACCAGTAACAGCAGGGCCGATAAAAATACTAATCGGTTTTTTTCCATCTGCTAAAGCGCTACCAGCTTAACCGAAAACACATCCGGGAGAGCCAGAATCTGCTGCTGGGATTTCGCCGGCAGCGGTTCATCGAGGCTGAGCACCATTAATGCCTGTCCCCTCGGCTTGAGGCGTCCCAGGTGCATGGAACTGACATTTACGTTGGCATCGCCGGTGATTTTACCCACCGCGCCGATCATTCCGGGACGGTCACGGTGGTCGCTGAAGAGGAAGTAGGAGCCGGGAGCTGGCACGATATCCAGCCAGTAATCGTTGATGCGCACGATGTGAGATTCATTATTCATGATCGTACCGGCCACCGTCCAGACTCCCGTGGTCGTGGTTATTTCTATGGTAAGAAGGCTGGTGTAGTTGACGCAGGTAGCCTCCTTTTCTTCGATGACAGTCAGGCCGCGCTTGGCGGCAATCAGATTGCAGTTGACGATATTGACTCTCTCTTCGCTAACGCCTTCGAGCAGGCCGCCGACCACCGCCGCCTTGAGGATATTGGTGTCGTAATTGGCTATATCCCCATTGTACTTAATACGGATGGTCTTGGACTGTCCCTCGGCCAATTTATAGGCGAGTTTACATAAAGATGCAGTCAATTTGATATACGGCGCTAGCGCCGTCAGGGCTTCCGATGGTATATAGGGCACGTTAATGGCCGCCCTGGCCGGCAGACCTTTGAAAACATCGGCAATCTGCTCGGCGACGTCCCTGGCTGCCAGCACCTGCGCCTCGGTGGTGGAAGCGCCGAGGTGGGGCGTAACGATAATATTATCCTCGCCGAAAAGGACGCTCTCCGTGCAGGGCTCTTTTTCGAATACGTCTATCGCCGCGCCAGCCGCCCTCTTTTCACGGATGGCTTTTACCAGCTCTTTTTCGTCGATAAGGCCGCCGCGGGCGCAGTTGATGATGCGCACCGCAGGCTTGACCATCGCCAGTTCTTTGGCGCCTATAATTCCTCTGGTCTGTGCGGTCAACGGGATATGGAGGGTAATAAAGTCAGATTCTTCCAGTAATTGTTTTAACTCCACGAGCGTCACACCCAGCTTCTTGGCATATTCCTCGGAAACCAGCGGGTCGGTGCCCAGGAGTCTCATTTCGAAAGCCTGCGCGCGCTTCGCTACCTCCGACCCCACGTTGCCCAGCCCGATGATACCCAGGGTTTTTCCTCTAAGCTCGGTGCCCATGAACTCGTTACGCTTCCAGACGCAGCTCTTGAGGATGGCATTCGCCTGGGGAATGTTGCGAGCCAGCGCCAGCATAAGGGCGAGGGCATGTTCGGCGGCGGATACGGTGTTGCCGGTGGGCGCGTTCACCACGACCACGCCGCAGCGCGTCGCCGCTTCGACGTCGACGTTATCAATGCCGACGCCGGCACGGGCGATAACCTGGAGGTTCTTGCCCGCCTCGATTATAGCCGCCGTGACATTCGTCTGGCTGCGTACCATCAGGGCATCGTAGTCGCCGATAATAGCGATGATTTCCTCCGGTTTCAGGCCGACCTTGATATCTACCTGCGCCTCTTTGCGCAGGATATCAATGCCTTCCTCGGAAACGGGGTCGGTAATCAATACTTTCTTTCGCTTGTCCGCCATAAGGCCTTCCTTATTTCTTAACTATTTTTTAAATCCGGCCAGGGGTAATACTTTCTGTATCGCCGTAAGCACTTCTTTTATATCCTTTTCATTGACCATGCCGAGATGGCCGATGCGGAATATCTTACCATCGAGCGTCTGCTGTCCGCCGGCCAGTACCACTTTATATTCTTCACGCAGAGTCTGGCGTAATTTTTTACCGTCCAGGCCTTCCGGGATACCCACGGCCGTAACAGTATTGGAAGCATGGCTTTCTTCGGCGAAGAGAGGCAGCCCCATCTTTTTAATGCCGTCGCGGGTCATCTGGCCGATGCGCGCGTGCCGGTCGAAGATATTGTTAATACCTTCTTTCAGCATCATCTTCAGCGATACCGTTAAACCGTAAACAATGGATATCGCCGGCGTCCAGGGATTTTCCTGCTTCTCGTCGAAGTTCTTCTTCGCCCGGGTAAAATCCCAGTAAAAACGGGGCATTTTAGCCGCGGCATGGGCTTTCCAGGCTTCCTCGCTAACGCTAACCATCGCCAGGCCGGGCGGGACCATCCATCCCTTCTGCGAGGCGGTAATGACGACATCGCAATGCCAATCGTCAACGGGAAGATTAATTGAACCCAGGCTGCTGATGGCATCAACGACGAGAAGCTTGCCGGCATCTTTGACCACCTGGCAGAGAGCGCCGAGGTCATTGGTCACGCCGGTGGATGTTTCATTATGGGTAAGGAACACGGCTTTTACGCCGGGATTTTCTTTTATAGCTTTCTTCACGGCGTCAGGGTCGGCGGCTTTACCCCACTCCGCCTTGAGCGAAATGACATCGGCGCCGAACTGTTTGGCGATGCTGGCAAAGCGGTCGCCGAAAACACCGATACTAACCGATAACACCTTGTCCCCCGGCGACAGCATATTAACCACCGCTGCCTCCAGACCGCCGGTACCGGAACCCGTGAGCAGCAGGACGTCATTCCTGGTCTGGAATATCTTTTTTAAGTCCGCCGTCACATCCGAGAGCATCTGGTGGAACTCCGGACCGCGATGGTTGACCATGGGCCAGGCCATCGCCTTGAGCACCTCCGGCGGGCAGGGGGTAGGGCCGGGAACGCGTAGCTGTGTCATGTGTTTCTCCTTGAAAATTTTTGTTTCTATATTATAACTTTGGAAAACAAGCGTTTGCCTGCCTTAACTATGCTTCCATTTTTTATGGGGAATCCGTATTTGATTATGTTAGGGTCTGCGGTAACATCTATCTTTTTCCCATCCACGCTCACTGCCCCTTGATTTACTAGCCGATTAGCCTCACTTCGACTATTTGCCATTTTCAACTCACACAAAAGGAGAGGAACTAATACATACCATTCTTCGGTTTCAGGCTTACCGATTTCTTTAATGGAAGTAACAGATCCCTTTTCCCTCATCATGCTAGATCTTATTTTTGTAAGTGATTCATTGTTCAATTTGATTTCCTGTATGTCGTCCGGCAGTTCTTTTTTCTGCACCGTCTTTTCAAAATGGGCTTCAGCTTCTTTAGCATCCTTATCGCTGTAAAGCTGGGTAACGATTTCTCTGGCCAATCGCTTTTTCAGCGACATCGGGTTAGCGCCGTTTTCCAGCTGCTTCTTAAATTCTGCCAGTTCTTCGTCAGGGACATCGGTCAATAGTTCAAAGTACTGCATGATAATGTCGTCGGGAATGGACATCGTTTTTCCATAAATATCCTCCGGCGGTTCAGCGATGCCGATGTAGTTGCCCCGGCTTTTGCTCATTCTATTAATGCCGTCGGTCCCTACCAGTACCGGGAAGGTGATGCATACCTGTGGTTTTTGCCCAAAGGCTTCCTGGAGCCTGCGCCCGGCCATCAGATTGAAAAGCTGCTCGGTAGCTCCGAGTTGAACGTCGGCATGTAAATTAACAGCGTCGTAACCTTGAGCCAGCGGATAAAGTAGCTCACGCAACCAGATAGGGTCATTCTTATCGTACCGGTTACGTAGTCTATCACGTGTCAGGAACTGTTGAACGGTAAAACACGAAGCCATACTGATAACATCAGTGAAGGTCAACTTGCTTAGCCATTCATAATTGTAGCGAACGGAGGTCTTTTTT
>Ga0315288_10013717_pt1 | contig 10138 bp, 12 predicted proteins | sample YL17G11_20_MG_FD_203454 | JGI IMG/M metagenome (GOLD analysis project Ga0315288, IMG submission 203454) | Sediment microbial communities from Yellowstone Lake, YNP, Wyoming, USA - YL17G11_20 | ecosystem: Environmental > Aquatic > Freshwater > Lake > Sediment | place: USA: Wyoming | collected... | reverse complement strand
TGTCTGGCTATCAGCCTGCTCTCAGGTCTCTACCCCGCCCTGCGCGCCTCCAGCATGGACCCTGTAGAGGCTCTGAGGAGCGAGTAAGAGCTTACTTCTACTCCGGCTCCCATTTATCCCATTACTGCAGTTGGCAGGGCTTCTTGTGTTGCGTAACATATCAAAGTAGAATATCGCAAGAGGTTTATAGGGAATGAGAGTCCTCTTGGAGCCTGTTAGCGGAACTGCTGAGGAAACGCTTACCCGAGCCAGAGTGGAGATAGACAGAGCGCTGAATTTCCGAGGCTCTGTAACCGATGTGAAAGCCAAGGGAACAAGAATCATAGTGCAGTTCGACATAAATCCCAAGTGGGACTTGCCTGAATTTGAGAAGGTCAAGTCTCTAAAGGAATGGATACCAGCGAAGGTGAGAACGGTTTTCAAGGTGCTTAGTGTATCTGCGTGAGATTAAGAATAAGAGGAACAATATCGAGGCTTGATATGTTAGAAATCAGAAGAACAGCTATAGCACTTGGGGAAGAGGAACTGCTTGAACTGGAGTGCATCGTGGTCGACTGTGACGAGAAAGAAGCGCTACGCTTTCTCAAGAAGTCAGTTTATGACAAGGTGGCTGACTCCCAGGAAGTGAAAAAGGCTTGCAGCAATTTTAATCAATCTCTGCGAACCTGACCATCACTACCCTATCTACCCCCACCACCGCCCTGTAGTGCTTCATACTATTCGGGGCGATACTTTCTATTGCTAAGCCCCCAACCCCCTCAGATTTTGACTACAGGGCTTAGGACAAAGGGGCCTTGTAGTGCCTCAGGCTGTCTGAGAGAGATAATTGGTTTCGGCTGCTCCAGCGTTAGAGATGATTGTTTGGTATCTTCTAACGCCTTAGCCGCCATATCCCCTATAAGTAGATTCAATGACGGGAGATGATGAATTTTGTTGCGCTGCATAAATCTGGCTGCCATCTCAACAATGGGGCTATTGGTCAAATGGCACTTTCTTACAGCTTCCATCCCCTTAACTATGCGGAGACATTCCTCATAGGATAGTTCTGGTTTGTAGTTCTGGTCGATGTTTTGTTCGTAAGGCTGGCGCATTATCGCCTTCCAAGGTACAGGTTTGCTCACTTTTTAGGAGCTTCTTGCGCCAGTATACCACTTCGCAGTAGAATCGCAAGAAGCGGTAATATAGCTTAGGTATACCATTATTCTGCAAACTGGAGGAAGCAATGAACAAAGAAGAACAGAACATACAGGTAGTGAAACGTAATTTTGAAGCCTTTGGTCAAGGCGATATTCAAGGTGCCTTAAATACTTTTGCAGAAAATGTGGATTTCCAATCACCAGTTACTCGTCATGCACACCCACAAATGTCATGGGCTAGGCCACGACACAGCCGTGAGGAAGTTGCCGCTTTTTTCAAAGAACTGTCTGAAAAGATGCAAGTAAGAAGTATGGAGCCAATCGAATTCACTGCTCAGGACGATAGAGTAATCGTTGAAGGTAAGAACACTGGTATTGTGAAATCAACAGGTCGTAGTTATGAGCATGATTGGGTAATGGTGTTTACTATTAGGGATGGGAAAATAGTAAGACACCGTCATTATTACGATACCGCCGATGTATTGGTTGCCTTTCATAGCGGGTAAACCTGCTACTAAGAAGAATCTGAGACCTTGGCTGTAGTGCTTCATGCTGTCCTGAGAAGATAGCTGGTTATTGTTTCCCTACCACTTGACAGGAACAGGCTTGCCTGGCACTCCGACCACCGCTGGACGTATCTCAAGGTGTAACTTGTCCATCGCTTTATCCCTTAGCCCTTTGTGCCATTCTTGACACTCTTTCTGTTTCTTCGCTGGCATATCCGATATCAACTCGGATACCATAGATTTCAGTATTGGTACTCCAGAATCGCATAGCTGCCGACCTTTGTCCGTTAACTTGACCTCAGTGAATGGATGTCCTTTGCGTTTCGGTATCCGCTGTACAAGCCCAAATTTCTCCATTCGGTTGAGTAATCCAGCGATTGTCTGATTCTCTCTATGTGTCAAGCGAGCTATCTCTGCTGGAATCAACCTACCAGGATAGTCCCTGGCAGCCCAGAGAACGGCTAACATCTCAGGTGTTAAGTTTATTTTGCCCAGTCTAGCCTCGGCTAATCTGTTTACTGCGACCCATGCTTGGCGAAGTGCTGTGTACGTCGTGAGAGCTTGGTCAGCAAACTCGAAGTCGTACATATCAGGCATTGTCTACCTCCTCTTTTGCACCACCCTTCTGGCAGTGCCCCATATAGACTTCTTGCGCCATTATACACATCGCTGTAGAATATCGCCAGTGGTATGTTACTGCTTGGGGGTGAAAGATGCTTGAGGAAGAGGGAAAGCTAAGTAGTGCTGATTGCACGGAAAAGGATCATGACTGGGTTCTTAATGACAAGAGCTTCGGTGTCTGCAAGAAGTGCGGAGCCAAGAAGCAGTTTCTGTTTCAAGGGCGGGAGTGGCGAAAACGCAAGGTTGTGATTGGCAAGAAGTCACACAGTCAAACGGATTGAGGAGCTGTATATGAAGGTTATCCTAGAACCTGTGAGTGGAACCGCTGAGGGAAACCTTGAACGCGCTAAGCATGAGATTGATAGGGTTCTGGGTTTCAAGGGCAATGTAACTGGTGTTGCGGTGAATGGGGCAAAGCTGACAGTGAGTTTTAATATAAACCCCAAATGGGACTTGTCACCTGAGCAAAGGGTCAGCTACCTCAAGGAATGGATATCGGTAAAGGTGAGGGGGAGTATTTAAGGTTGTAAGTGTGTCTGAGGAGGGGGCTTGAATAAGAGGCTGGGGAAAAGAGTAAATCCACGCATAAGGGGGGCACCTCTCGTTTGCCGCGTAAAGCCCTAGAATTGAAATCTGAGGCTCTAACAGGGGTAGGTAGTGGTTTGTGTTTCTTTTGTTTTCTACCTATACTCAAACCGAACTTATTAAAATGGCAATAATTTGGCAATAATATGTTTATAACTGGTTATTACTGGCTGATACCATAGCTTTAAAACAGAATTTTATCAACTAACACAACCGTTCTGATTTGAACCTAAAATAACCATTTATGACACCTGAGGGCAAATTTCGAGAGCGGTACCATAAACCACTCGGACACCTCTCCCCTGAACCTATTTGATTGTTAAGTCTTTATTCCTGTACCTGCTCCATGCTATGATATGCTAACTTCGCCAGCGAACTATTCTACCTAAGAGAAGTATACAGGTCAAGTTCGCTAGGTACAAGCTGAGGGCGGATTTCAACCCCGTCCCTACATGAACGATTGAAGATTAGGGGGCTGAAGAGAGATGATTGAAATAGGGATGGATCCTAATATCTTCACCATCGGCAATTTCACCATGAGCTGGCATGGACTGTTTACCGGGCTCGCTGTGCTCGCTGCTGTGTTATTGGTGGCGAGGCTGTCTAGAGAGAAGAACGTCGCGATTGATGATGTCTATACTACCGCCTTCTGGGGCATCCTCGGCGGGGTAATCGGAGCAAGGCTTTTCCATGTTATCGACCAATGGGAACTCTACAGCGATGACCTGTTGCAGGCGCTGCGCTTCTGGGAGGGCGGTCTTTCTCTCTACGGCGCTCTTATCGGCGGCTTCGTTTTCGGTATAGGCTATGCCGCTCTCAGGAAGCTGCCCCTGGGACGGATTTCCGACCTCGCCGCTCCAGGGATGGTTCTGGCGCAGGCTATTGGGCGTATCGGCTGCCTGATAAACGGCGATGCCTACGGCACACCCACCTCTCTGCCCTGGGGCGTCATCTATACCAATCCCAACGCAGCGGATTTCACCATAATAGGGGAGCCTGCGCGGCATCCCGTGCCTGCCTACGAGATTATCTACGACCTGATTATCTTCGCCTTGCTGCTCACCCTGCGCAAGCGCTTCAAGAAGGACTGGATGCTCTTCCTCATCTATGCTTCGCTGTATTCCTTCGGCAGGGTGCTGTTCAGCATAGTGAGGGGAGACGAGCAAGCTGTGCTGGGTCCGCTGCATCAGGCGCAGGTCGTTTCGTTGATAATAATGGCGATAACAATCCCTGCGCTCATCTGGCTCGCCAGACGCCCTGCTCCACAGAGCTAAATCCTAAATTCGAAACCCGAAATCCTAAACCTCGGCCTGAGCTTGTTTGAAGGCAAATTCAAAATCCGAATTGCCAAATGTTTTAAACATTTGGACTTTGAAGTTTGATATTGTTTAGAATTTAGAAATTGGGATTTAGAGTTTCTCGCTGTTAGCGCCATCTGCGGGGCTTGTTGCGCGGGGGCTTGGTGCCGGTGTCCGCCGACTGGCTCATCTGGCTTCGATAATCCGGAGCAAAGATGGGGATGACATTGCTCAGCTTGGGGTCCTGCAGCCTCGAGGCTAAGCGCCCCTCGATTCCCTCCAGGAAGCCGGCGACGGTGATAACGGTGGGCAGGCGCGAGTTGTAGCGGTAGTTCAATATCTGGTAGAGCTTCTCCTGCGCCCAGGGCGTGCTGCTCTCGGTGCCTAAATCGTCCAGGATAAGCAGCGGGCTGGACTTCACCTTCTCAAACAGTTCGTCGTAGGTTACTTTGCTCTCGGGACTGAAGGTGGAGCGCAAATGGTCGAGCAAGTCAGGCACCACAGCGAAGAAAATGGGCCTCCCCGCTCCCAACTGGTGGTTGGCGATGGATGCAGCAAGATGAGTCTTGCCGCATCCGTGCATACCCAAGAAAACCAGCCAGTTCTCGGGCGATTCAGCGAACTGACGAGCCTCCCTCAGAGCCATTTGCAGGCTTTCTTTACCCTTCTCATCGGCGTTCATCCCGCGGGCATCGAAGCTCTCGAATGTCTTGTCGTTCAGGAACTGGACGGTGAGTCCCCCTATCTGCTGGAAGAGCGCTATGGGAGGCTTCTCCAGTTCGCATTGCTGGGCTATAGCCGGGTTCTGCAATCTGGCAGCCAGCCGTTCATCGAGTTCCTTCAGGCTCCTGGTAGTTACCACGGTGGGCAGTTCGGCGTTGAAGCGGTGGTTCAGTATCTGGAACAGCTTCTCCTCAGCCCAGGGGGTGCTGCTCTGCCTGCCCAGGTCGTCGAGTATCAACAGCGGGGAGTTGCGTACCCGTTCGAAAAGCTCGTCATAGGCGACATCGCTGCGGGGGCTGAAGGTGGCGCGAAGGTGGTCGAGGAGGTCGGGGACAATAACGAAGAACACCGGATAGCCTTGCTTCAGTCTATGGTTCGCTATGGCTGCTGCCATGTGAGTCTTGCCGCAGCCGCTGGGACCGCTCAGCACCAGCCAGCCCCGGGGGTTCTCGGAGAATGCCATAGCTATCTGACAGCATCTGAAGAACTGCTCCTGATTCTGGGGGGCGCTGCTGCGACCATTGGGCAACAGGTTGTCGAAGGTTAAGCGGGTCAAAGGGCCCAGGTTGCTGTAGCGCTCCAGGCGATTCAGCCGTTCACCCTCGAACTCTCTTTCGGTGCACTTGCAGGGCTTCAATCTGCCAAAGTCGGGGTGCCCCAGGGGGACATCGAAGCGCAGCCATCCCCTCCCTTTGCAGTGCGGGCAAACATTTTCATCGCCTTCCTCAATAGCATTATCTTTTGAGGAGGTGACCGTATCTTCTGCGGTATTCTTCTGGGCTTGAGTCCGCTTTAGAATCTCGCCCAGGCTCTCCATCATCTTTGCCCTCCGCTGACCATCTTTCCAGAATGCGGGAAATATACCTCCAGCTACGTTTGTTCAGGTCAACCGCCTCCTTGAAGGCGTCCTGAATCCAGGAGGCGGGATAAGTTCCCTCAGCCTCTTTCAGCTCCTCGGCGATTATGGGGGTGAGCATGCCTATGTTCTTTTCGTAAAGGGTGAAGATGTCGGGCTGCTCCGTTTTAGCTTCGCAGGGCTCCGCCTTTACCAGCGCCCCCAGCTCAAGCTCGCCGCTCTTTATCTTTTCCACTGCTCTTCTGCCTGCGTCGTCATTGAGGAAATAGAGCTCATGGGCTTCGCCAGCGCGCTCCAGTTTCAAACAGAGCAGCGTGCCCCTGCTTACCGCGTTGTCCAGGCCCCGTCGCAGAGGCGAGGACAGGGAGCCCTCGCCTCTGAGCCCTCTTACCAGCCCTGGGTCGCTGATAAGTTCGTCGAAGGTGACAAAACGGGGGTATCCCTTCTTTCTATATAGAATCCAGAAAATATGTAGCGTGACTTTAAGCTCAGCGAGGTCATCGATATGAGGCAGAACCTCGCTGAAAAACACATTGTGAATAGCCGTGAATTTAGCCTTTGCAGGGAAACCGCTGAAAGCTTTCATAGCAGGCTCGGTTTTCCGCTTTCGTATCTCTCCAGGTTCTCGAACTTGGCTATCCTCTCCCTGAAGAACAGTTTCACCTGCCCCACGGGACCGTTGCGGTGCTTGGCGACTATTATCTCCGCTAGCCCCTTGGGATAGGGCTGATTCGGGTTCTTTTTCTCCCAGTCTTCCTCTCTATAGCTCATGTCCTCGCGGTAGATGAACAGCACCACATCGGCGTCCTGCTCTATCGAGCCGCTCTCTCTGAGGTCGGAGAGGATGGGTCTGGGGGGCATGCGGGACTCTACGGCGCGGCTCAACTGGGAGACAGCCAGCACGGGGACATCCAGCTCGCGGGCAACCTCTTTTATGCAGTGGGAGATGTCGCTCATCTCCTGAACGCGATTGTCGGTAACCCTGCTGGAGCGCATCAGTTGCAGGTAATCCACTATGACGAGGTCTACGCCGTGCTCGCTTTTCAGGCGTCGCGCCTTGCTGCGCATATCTGAGTCCCTGAGGAAGGGGGAGTCATCCACGTAAATCGGCGCCTCGGAGAGGCGCCCCAGGGCTTCCATCACATCGTCGCGCTCGCGTTGCTTCAACTGACCCACCCGCATTCTCTGGCTATCGACCCCCGATTCGGCGGAGAGGAAGCGGTAAGCGAGCTCCATCTTGGACATCTCCAGGCTGAATAGAGCCACGTGCGCTTTGTGTTTCATGGCAGCACTGTGAGCGATGTTTAGTGCCATGCTGGTCTTGCCTACTCCGGGTCTGGCTGCCAGCACAATCATGTCCGAGCGCTGCAAGCCGCTCAGTATCTTGTCCAAATCGGCGAAGCCGGTGGGCACGTGAGGCAGAAAGCCGTCTCGCTCCGGTGTGCGCTCGCCTTCCTCGAAGTAGCGGTCGAGCACCTCGCGGATATGCACGAAGCCGCGCTGGTGCTGACCCAGCCTCAGGCGGAACAGGATGCCCTCAGCCTTGTCGAGGGCTTCATCCACATCGGGCGGTGCATCGTAGCCGATGGCTGCGATCCTGTTAGAAGCAGAGATGAGTTGCCGCATCAGGGAGAGACGGCGCACGATGTTGGCGTAGTACTCTGCATGCACTGAGGTGGGCACCTGGTAGACCAGATGGCTGAGGTAAGCAGCCCCGCCGGCAGCCTCCAGCTTTTGCAGGCGTGCCATCTCGCTAGCGACAGTGATTTGATTTATGACCTCACGCCGCTCGTAAATGGAAAAGCAACTCTCGTAAACCCAGCGGTTCTTCTCTCTGTAGAAGTCCTCCGCCTTGAGTACTGGGGCGACCTTGAAAATCGCCTCAGGGTCTATGAGAAGGGACCCTAAAACTGCCTCTTCGGCATCCAGGTCGTGGGGTGGCAGTTTAACGTTCGACTGGGATTCAACGCTTTCGCCTGGCATCTCTATTCTTACTTCTTCTCTAGCTCTGACTCCTGCTCCACAACAACATTAACGGTAGCGGTTACATCCTTGGAAAGCTTTACGGATACCTCGTATATGCCCAGCTCGCGGATGGGCTCGGGAAGCTCTATCTTGCGTTTGTCCACATCCTGTTTGGTGAGCTTCTTAATCTCCCTGGCTATATCAGCGCTGGTGACAGAGCCGTAGAGCTTGTCCTTCGTACCGGCGCGCATCCTTATCACCACGGTAATATTCTGAAGAGTCTTGGCGAAGGCTTCAGCCTCCTTCTCCGTCTTGGCTTCCCGGCGTGCTCCTGTCGCTCGCAGCACTTCAACCTTCTTAAGCTCACTCGACGTGGCGGGGACAGCGAGTTTTCTGGGGATGAGGTAATTCCTGCTGTAGCCGTCGGCTACCTCTTTGATATCGCCAGCCTTAGCCACGTTGGGGACATCTTCCAGGAAAACGACCTTCATAATGCCTCCTATTCTAATCCCTGCTTGTACCTTGCTGGTCAATGCACTTATCCACGAAACTGTCCACAAGTTGTCCACGAAGTTATTATGTTAAGGGTTTTTTGGAAATTGCCCTGCAACATCATTAACAAACAGCACAGCACCACTTCTGGTAGCTAGCCTAGCACAAGTGTTCTATTATGTCAAGGGTTAAGCGCACTTATTATTCGATATTAATAAACGTGGTTGCCCGATGAATTGGGCAACCGTGCCTGATTTATCAGGCAACTACAACTATACCGGCACTTTGCCGTCGCACCACTCCCGCGCGTTCTGGAAGAATCTCAGCCAGGGAGAAGCGCAGAGACGAAAATCGCCCACAGTGAATCTCCAGTTTTTTGACTTCCATTCCTCGGGTACCCACGCCCACTGCCAGAGCAGAAAGGCTCTCTCAGGATGGGGCATCATCGCTAGATGCCGCCCATCCGGCGAACACAACGCGTTGATGCCGAAAGGCGAGCCATTAGGGTTGAAACGGTATTTCTCGGTTGGTTTCCCTGCATCGTCAACGTAGGCTACGGGCGTCAGACCCTTCCGTCTCGCCTCTGAGAGAATTTCAGGGTCGGGACAGTGAAGATGACCTTCGCCATGGGCTGACCAGATGCCTAGTACCGAGCCTTCCATGCCCTTCAACATTATCGCCGGGCTCTTGGAGATTTTCACGGTGCCCCAGTGCGACTCGAATCTCTGCGAGGTATTCTGGATGAACCTCGGCTGCTTCGTTTCGGGGATTCCCTGCCAGGGGAGCACGCCCAGCAGAGCCATCAACTGACAGCCGTTGCATATCCCCAGCGAGAAGGTGTCAGGTCGGTTGAAGAAACGCCCGAATATTTTTCTGAGCCTGGGGTTTAATGTGATAGCGCCCGCCCAGCCTTTAGCTGCGTCCAGGACGTCGGCATAGGAGAACCCGCCCACGAAGACGATTCCCCTGAAGCGGTCGAGAGTGATTCGCTCCTCCAGGAGGTCGGTCATGGTGACATCCCAGGGCTCGAACCCAGCCCAGAAGAAGGCTGAGGTCATCTCGCGGTCTCCGTTGCTGCCCTCCTCGCGGATGATGGCAACCCTGTGCTTGTCCTTCTGGCGCAGGATTTTCAGGGGCGTTGCCTCCGGCTGGAAGGTCAAATGGTATTTGAGCCCAGGGCGGTCGTGCCGTCTCGCCTGTTCTCTCGCAACGTGGGGGTTCATCTGCTCCTGTTCCAGCCTGTCGCTGGTAGCCTCCCACCAGGAGAGAAGCCTGGAGGTGCTGATATCGAGTGCGGTCTCGTTGCGGTGGCGTATAACCACCTGCCGTTCTTTTTGAGTGCCGCCCAGTATGGTAAAAGGAATACCGCTTTCTTTGAGGATAGCCTTGATTGCTCGTTCTTTGGCTGGGAGGTATTCGAGAACCAGCCCCAGTTCTTCAGAGAATAGCTGAGGGATTGCATCTTCTTTATGAGGGAGTTGAAGCGATACGCCGCAGTTCCCTGCCATCGTCATTTCCGCTAGAGTGGTAATCAAGCCGCCATCGCTGCGGTCGTGGCAGGCAAGAATAATGTCATTGTCTATCATAAGCTGCACTGCCTCGAATGCGTTTATGAGAAGCTGCGGTTTATCTATATCAGGCGACTTATCGCCAAGCTGACCCAGAGCCTGGGCTAATGCTGAGCCGCCGAGACGGTTCTTCCCCGCCGCAAGGTCGAGGAAAATCAGCCTGCTCTCCCCCGGCTTCTTGATGTCGGGCGTTACTTTCCTGGTGATGTCGGGCATGGTGGCATAGCCTGAGATGACCAACTCTCCGGGCGCTTTAACCGTTTCGTTGCTCACCCTGGCTGCCATGGTGATGCTGTCCTTGCCGCCGTCAACGGCGATGCCGAGGCTTATCATCAGGTCGCGCATAGCTACGGCTGCATCGTAAAGCTTGGCTCCCTCGCCGGGCAGC
>Ga0315288_10013715_pt1 | contig 10140 bp, 7 predicted proteins | sample YL17G11_20_MG_FD_203454 | JGI IMG/M metagenome (GOLD analysis project Ga0315288, IMG submission 203454) | Sediment microbial communities from Yellowstone Lake, YNP, Wyoming, USA - YL17G11_20 | ecosystem: Environmental > Aquatic > Freshwater > Lake > Sediment | place: USA: Wyoming | collected... | reverse complement strand
GTCGTCGTGGCCCTGTTCTACCTCGCCCTCGTCCTCGTCGTCACTCTGGGCCTGCGGGCCGTGGAGAAGCGTCTCCACATCCCAGGCCTCGGCGCGCCGGGGGAGCATCGGTAGAGGAAGCGCACACGAGTCTCCTCTCTCGGAAGAAGGCCGGGACGCCTCAGCGGGTAGCTCTCGAACTGGGAGCCAAGTCCGGAAGTTCTGGTACCCCCTACGGGACTACTCTTGAACTCTCGCCTAGCCTTGGCGCACCATGAGGAAGGCACGTTCCGCAGGCCCGTCTGGGCTGCTTCGCACCTGCACCACAGGCACTGACCTCGGCCGCCGCGGGAGGGTCAGAGCAGGTTGGCAAGTGGACCGTTTGCCAGCGGCGGGTCACTAGCCTCGGTTCCACTGGGGGGCGCGCGCGTTTCGGTGGGAACACACGTGCCTACATGTCAAGACCCCGTACCGTTCTCTCCGCCTTCTCTCTAGCCCCCAGGGTTCACTCCTGGGAGTAGTCTTCTTCTGCTAGAGGACCAACTCACCCCGTCCAAGACGTCAGCTTGCGTCTGCCGTTCTTGTTGTCTCGGTCCTCAGCATAACAAGGCGCTCGCGACAAGGAGGCCGGCATGGCTGGCGCACGTAGCTCGAAGCTCCTCTTACTCATTCCCGCAATGGCTCTCCTCGGGTCGGCGGCCGTGACGAGCGGGCTCCTCGGATCCGCTCAGGCAGGCAAGACGATCACGGTTGGCCTGAGCGGCTGTGACTTCACCGCGATCCAGGCGGCAATCGACGCGGCTCCGAACGGGAGCATCATTCAAGTCCAGACCGGCAGCTACAAGGAGAACCTCACGATCCGTAACCGCGACGGACTGACCCTTCAGGGCGCGGGAGCGGAGGCGGTCACTCTCGATGGCAATGGGCCGCAACAGAAGGACGTCACGCCCGGCATCCTCATCCTGAGCAGCCGGAACATCACGGTCGCTGGATTGCGGATCACGAACAGCTGGGTTGGTCTAGAGGCCGATGACACGAGGCTCTTGTTTGTCGAGGCCAACGCCTTCGAGGCGAACCTGCAGGAGGGCATCTATCTTCTGCGCTCAGAGGCACGAATCGCCGAGAACGTCGTCCGCGGCACACAGCGGGACCTTACTGCTGGTATTCGTGGCGACGGCATCTGGCTTGCGGGCTCCTGCCGCGCGACCCTGCTGAACAACGTGGTGACGGAGAACGCCGACTGCGGCCTGCGCACTGAGATCGAGGCAGGACAAGATCCTCCTCAAGTGACCGGCTCGGGGAACACGATTGCGGCGAACCGGGGTGGAGACCTCTCCGGCGACCTGCCGATATCCCTCCTCTCCCAGCCGCTGCCGGAGGGGACGGAGGCGGAGGTGAGGGTGCCGGCCGACGTCCCAACGATCCAGATGGCGGTGGACAGGGTCCAATCTGGCGGCACGATCCGTGTCGCGGCCGGGACGTACGTGCAGCCCGTGCAGTCGGGACCGGTGCAGATCTACAAGAGCCTGAAGATCTTGGGGGCCGGCGCCGACAAGACGGTGCTGCAAGCGCCTGGGCCGGAGTGGGTGGCCGTGAACATCGCAACGGACGGACTTGAGGTCACCTTGGAGGGGTTGACGGTGACGGGCGGCCGCCGGGGCGTCCAGGTCAACACTGGCTCAACCAGCTCCGTCGTCCTGCGCAACGTAGTCCTCGAGAGGAACGGCGCCGGAAAGAGCAATGACTTCGGCCTGCGCATCAGCGGCGATTCCACAGCTACCCTCTACCAGACGACCATCGCGCGGAACGAGGGAATCGGCTTGTCTGCCTCCGCAGGGCAGCCGAAGGTTGCGATCCAGAACAGCACGATCGTGGACAACAGCAGCTATGGACTGGTGTTGCACTCCGCCGCCAGCGCGACGATAGAAGGGAGCACCGTGTCGCGCAACGGCAGTCGCGGTGTTGCTCTCTACGAGGAGTCCAGGATCAGCCTGGTCAACTGCACGATCAGTGACAACGTGATCACCGGGCTCGGACTCTCCAACTCCAGTCAGGCCACCGTCACCAACAGCCGTTTCACAGGAACGAGGGCCAGCGGCGACGCCCTCGGCTACGGGATCCTCGCCGTCGGAGACAGCCGAGTGACTGCAGAGAAAAACACAATCTCTCAGAACGCTGGATTCGGGATCTACCTTTGGGAAAGGACCGTATCCACGATTCGAGGCAACACGATCTCCGACAACAGCAACTACGGTCTGTATCTACGCGGTAGCGCAAGCGCAACGATCGAAGGGAACACGATTTCACGGAACGTGGTGACCGGAATCGGTCTACGCGAGTCGGCACAGGCCACGATCACTGGCAACCAGATCACAGGTGCAAAGGCCAGTGGCGACGCCCTCGGCTACGGGATCCTCGCCATCGGGGAAAGCCGAGTGACTGCGGAAAAGAACACGATCTCTCAGAACGCTGGATTTGGGGTCTACCTCTGGGAGAAGACTGTATCCACAATCCGAGGGAACACGATCTCGGACAATGGCAACTGCGGGGTGTACCTGCGTGGCACCGCAACCGCCACGATTGAGGACAACGCGATCACCGGGAACATCTTCGCCGGCGTCCGCCTCTACGATTCCGCTGAGGCTACGATCACCAACAACCGCATCAACGACAACAAGCCTGATGCTCAAGGCAACTACGGTCGAGCGATCAGCCTTGACCAGGACAGTCATGCGACGATCCGCGGCAACACGATGACTGGCAACGCTCTCGACGCCGTGCGTCTCCTCAACAACGCGCAAGCTACAATCACTGGCAATACCATTACCAAGAGCGGCAGACACGGCATCAACATCGGTGACCACGGAACGGTCACGAATGAGGCAGCGAAGGCGGAGATCTCCAATAACACGATCCAGAATAGCGGTGGCTGCGGAGTGTCTGTGGACAGCGATCCCGGAATCAGCATTGCAGGACGAGATAACAAGATCTCCGGCAACACGGGCGGCCAGCTGTGCGGTACCGCGAGCAAGTTCCCGAAGGGCTTCGGAGGAGGGAGATAGGCAACCTTACTGACGCGAGTCTGTGGGAGGAACAGTCTCCGCCTCTACGGGCCGTCCTTTGGCCCTGTGGTAACTGGGACATCATTCCCAGCGCTGACTAGGAGTGGCGGACAGCTTCAGAACTGCGCTGGGCGGCCTGACCAAGGACGTGTCTCTGGCTGCCAGAACCCGGTTTGCAGTCCTCAGAGCCAGTCTCGATGTGTGCAGACGTCGGCGGCAGCCAGGCACAGCACTGCCTGGTGGGGCGGGGCGGCTTTCACCGGAGAGTGCGCCTCTGGTCGTGTCAAGACCCTACCAAGCTCTCTCCGTCTTTCCTGAGGAGGCAAGGTGCTGCTCATCGGAGTAGTGTACTAGGGGACCGGGTAGCCGCGTTCAGAACGTTTGCTTGCTTCTGCCGTTCTGCTCGTCTCAGTCCTCGGCCTGAGAAAGCGCCGTAGACAAGGAGGTCAGCATGGTCCGCCATATCTGCAGTAGAAGAGCGGTACGCATCCTGGTCTGGGTCGCTGCATTCGGGATCCTCGCCGGTGCCTCTGCCCTGGCTCTCTTCTCCCAGGGCGCCGCTCCCGCCGGGAGGGACCCGGGAACGTTCAAGTATCTCGTCGGTGTAGACTACTTTCCCGCCTTCCACTACAACGCTTGCCGTTTTGGCGACGAGTGGCTGCCCATGAAGCTGGCCCGCCCGTGGGTCACCAAGGAGGAGGTCCAGCCGAAGCCGCCCCTCGCCTATCTCGGGTACTACGACGACACGCAGACATCCACGTGGGATCGACAGATCACTCTCGCAAGCAAGTACGGTGTCGGCTTCTTCTTCGTTCAGTATGGGCTGTCCAAAGGGGCCCCGGTTCTTGAGCCAGACAGGGTACTGGATGCTCTCATTGCTTCCTCAAAGAGCGCGCTCATCCGGTTTGCCATCAACTGGATGGATGGCGACGAGCGCGAGTTCTCACGCCGTGAACCGCCCCGGGATTGCCGGAGACCGAATTCCTTGAGAAGATGGGGTCGCGGCAGACCGAGGGAGCCCGTTTACTTTGGTCTCGTGAGCAACGGCTCATTGAGAGGCTGTGTTCTTACCCCATAGTGGACTACTCTTGAACTCGTGGCCAACTTGCCTCGCCCGACAAAGGGGCAGGTACAGGGCGGGCCTAGCTTGAGGAGTCGACCGCTCACGAGCGGTGGGTCACTTGAGAGCCCTCCGGATTGCCTGAAGCACATCCGTCGACATGGCTGGCTTCATGACGATGATTGGCTCCCGTCCGATGACACCCTCGAGCTCCCGCGTAGCAGCATGGGCGGCAGAGAAGGGCAGAGCCGTGAGGTAGACAATCGGAGTCCTCAGATTCCTGATCTCCCTTATGTGCCGCGCCACCTCTAGGCCACCGTAGTCGCTGCCCGCAGCTTCCTCTGCTCTACCACGCATCGCGAGGTCCAGGACAAGGACGTCTGGCACAGGTCCTGATTCGAGACCCTTGAGCGCCTCCGAGGTCGAGCGCCAAACGGCAATCGCAAAGCCGTCCTCCTCCACTGCTGTCAAGATGTAGCCCAGGGTCTCTGGCCGATTCTCAACAAAAACGACTCGTGTCTTTCGCCTCACCGACCTAGCCTCCGAGCACAATCGCGAAAGCAGTACGCATGCGCTTGCTGGGCGACCGCATCTCCTCTGTTCCAAGCCAAAGGAGCTCCGCGCCGGCAAGTCTCGCGCACTTCGCGGCTACGTGCAGACCAAGGCTGGCACTGGGCTCTATCTCCGCCTGGTAGCCGTGGAATGAAGTGCCTTGGAAGACCACCAGCAAGAGGATCTCCCTCTCGCGCGTCTCAGCTCTCACTCGGATCTCCGTGTTTGGGTCTGCTTGAGAGATTGCGAAGTTCAGAAGGCTCCAGACGCTGCGGCGGAGAAAGTCCTCATTCAGGGTGAGCATTCGCGTCTCGGCCCAATCCGGGATTGCCAACGACAGCCGGAGCCTGGCACTCTTTGCCGCAGGTTTCCCGGCTCCGACGGCGCTCCTGAGCATGTCGGCAAGCAGGAACTGCCTCTGGCTGGACAGGGGAGCGACCCCAGTCGACACCGCTTCCTGTAGACCTCTTGCGAGCCGCGCGGTCTCGACGCCAATTGAAACCAGCAACGAGCCGACATCGGCGATTCCAGTTGGCGTGGCTCTCTTCGCGGGTAGCGCGCGCAGCCTCTCCCCAATGCCGACCACTCCGGAGAGATCGTCGATTATCTCATGTAATCCCCAACTGAGAATGGCATCCCGCTGCAGCATGCGGGCTGGCTCAGATTCGAGACGACGGATCCAATCAAGCGCGTCTGTAGAGCCTCGCTGCTCGATACTTGCCAGAACCTCTGGCGGGAACTCCCTCGCCCCGGCAAGCACATCGATAGAGAGTCGCGCGGTGAAGCTGTACATACCCAGCAGGGTGAGAAACTCCGCAGGATACTGCGCGCGGTCGAGGTCTCCATCCAGCATCTGCCGCAGGCGGTATTCCAGAAGCGGGGAGAGGAAATCCCGGTAGGAGACCCCCCCCACGCGCTTGTCAGGAACGCAACAGTTCAGCCTGAAGGTCAGCTCACCGGACCCCGATCCAGTCACCGCCAGGACCTGAGGGTCGGCGACGAAGTAGTGAGCCACCCAGTGCTCTAGGGCCTTTGGGTTCCAGAGGAGATCAAGTGTGTTGCTCTCGAAAACCCTCCTGGGAGCTCTGTTTGGGTAGTAGTCGATGGCATCCGCAAGCCTCAAGAGCGAGGCAAGCACCCCAAGACGCACTGGCTGCCCGCGCAGCGGCCTGGTCTGGAAACAGCTACAGGTCCCGGACCTCAGGTCCGCCCTGCGATGCCCGCGGCAGACAACCGCGACGTAGGCTGCGTCGTCCTTGTCGATTCCAAGGCCCTCAGGGGCTTCGAGGATCAAGAGAGCTGAAAGGAGATGGTGGAAGATCCGCACTTCGTCCGGAGTGCTTGAGCCTCGAGGCCCGTAGTGAGCGGGGTTGTCGCAAGCTCCCTGCGCGCAGAAGGACAGAGAGGAAGGGAGTGCAGGTCGTACACGTTGCTCCCACCGCCGTCCGCTGAAGAACATTCCGAGATCATGCAGATAGGCTGCCGTCCCCAGTATCCTTGCCTCGTACTCCGACAGCTTGCCCCTTACCAGGTCTAGCAGCTGGACGAGAAGGAACACGATGTTGTCTGAGTGGTCGACGCCGTGGAGGGTGAAGTCGGGCATCAGCACTGAGCCTCTGCTTGCCGTCTCACCCAGAGCTTCTCTTGCCCGCAGTACTTGATCGACATCGCCGACGCCAAGCGCAGCTAGGTGGCTCTGAACTGCTGGGCGCTCTGCTGGGATCATCGCACGCTAGTCTACCGCTAGTTGCCCAGCCCACGCAACTGGTCTGTCAGGCAGGTTCGATGTGCCCAGGTCCGGCGACCTGCCTATCCAAGAAAACCTCGTCGAAGCCCAGGACCGGGATGGGAATGCGCCTTTGCCGTCGTCGGTTTCCTCAGAAGCCAACAGCCGTCCCTCCTGTGTCTCACCCGTCGCCTCCAACGCTCGAAGGCTTGCGATGCCGCGTGGGCCCCCAGTTACCCAAGCTGGAGCGCAATCGCGGTCCAGTCTGCTTCCGCCGCGACCCCGGGATCCCGCACTCACCCCACCCACGCTCTCAAGCCAGGGCACTGCCTGAGGTGTCCTTGACCAGGCGGAGGTCCGCCTTGTGCTCTCTCTTCGAGCCGCTCAACAGGAACCCTGGGCTGGTCCTCGCGACTTGGCATCGGGATCTGCGCTGTGGCTGCCATTCCCGGTTCATCGATCTCTAGTGAACAGCTGTTGAATGGCCGCTTCCACCCTAGAGGAGAACAAAGGCTTCACGAGTAGGGTCGATCGCCCGAGCCGCTCCACGTCATCCGATAGAAGCTGGTTCCGTCTTGCTGTGAAGATGACAATCGGGACGTCCTGTGGGATGCAGTCGTACTCACCATCCCGGATGGTCTGGGCGATTCTCAGTCCGAGAGCAGCGTCCACGTACCTACCCTCCTGCCCTGGCGGGGGACGCCCAGATCCTTCCCACCTCGGCGCTGCGGCTTCACCGGGCGGGAGTACCCTCGCCAGCATGCAGTCAAGAACGACGACCAGGTTTCGTCTGTCAGCAAGGGCAGTTGCCAACTGGCCCGAACGGATACTTGCCTCAAGCGAAGCGAGATCGGAGAAGGCGCAGACATCGTGCCCGAAGTCTTCGTGGAGGGAGGTTTGAAGTGACTCCCGCTGAAAGCGATCGTCCTCAACCAGCAGGACACTGCACCTTGGGATGCTACTCCTCCTCTCTCGTGTCGACTACAGCGGGGAACCTGACGATGGCGCGGGTGACGTAGAGGTGGTGGTCTTCTGTCTCACGCCCCACTGAGTCCGTAGGATGGCTCTCCAGCTCAAGCTCTCCCCCCATAGTCCTCTCGAAGACCTCGCAAGCGATTGCGAGACCCAGTCCGGTCTTGATGCGCACCGCTCGATCCTCGGTCGCACTTGCGCGGTAGCTACGCTTCCTAATCACCTCAAGCTTCTGGGGAGGAATGCCTGTGCCATAGTTCTCAATGACGATCTCGCATGAGTCGCCCCTCAGAGTCCCTGAGACCCTGACAGCTCTGTCATCTCGATAGGAGTACTTGATGGCGTTGTCCAGAAGCGCTGCGATGCCGCGGGTGAACAGAGTCGGGCTGCATACGACGTAGGCCGCAACCGCTGGGAGATCAGGTGGAGCCAGCTCGACACCTCGCATCCTTCCGACGGCCTCAAAGAGCTGCACCTGCCGACGCACCTCGGAGAAAACATCTACAGCGCGGATATCCTCCACACGAGCATCCGTACGCGAAGTCGCGAGCAGATCTATCTCGCGCACGTGGGCATTGATTGAATCCTCTACAGCCCGAACGAGATCGGCGAGATCTGCCCCCTTCTTGCCCGGAGTCGGGTGGCGGACGTGTCGTATCAAGCCTTCGACGCTGCAGGCGACGTACTGGGCTGTCGTACCAAGACTGTGTCTGATGTCGACGATCTGCCTCTCTATCGCTTCATCTTCCTCCTCTTTCCACCTTAGCGTCTCAGCCACCACAAACGCTCTGAGGATGCCCTTCAGAAACTCCTCACAGAACATACGCTCATTCCGCTCTAGAGCTTCCGCGCGCTGCAGCATTGCGAGGGCGACAGGGTGCGCCGGTCGCCACGTCGCTGGGGAGGGGACGAGAACGCAGACGAGATGCTTCGTCGCTGCAATGTGTTCGCCCACTGCTTGAGCGATTGGTGGCGGCGCATCTCCTGGGGAGTAGAGGCCGACCTCGGGGACGACGGAGCCGTCTAGCATGAAGTCCGCAGTTTGCCACCACTCTGCTGAACTCACCGCCCGCGGGGAGAAGAGCGCTCGCAGCGAGCCCGGCTGGAGCCTGCCAGTGAAGATGCCGCAGCGGTCAGAGCCGACACGTGTGAACTCGCACAGCCGGGCCAGGCACTCCCGTAGGACCGGCTGCTGCGCTGGAACTGGGTTCAAGGACACCTCAACAATCCGATTGACCCAGTACTGGGTGAACTCCCTCTCTGACACCCCCCTCCGTAGCAGGGCGCTTGTCCCGGACAGCTCCGCGACACGATCACCGAAGCGAACCAGTCCCTCAAGCAGCTTCTCTGCCTCTTCCGTAGTACACACGTTCCTTCCCTGGGTGCCGTACTCCTGGTCCAGCGCCTCCACGAGGGACGCGGCTCTCAATCCGCATTTCTGTCGGATAGCGTGCCTTATCCTCTCTTGCTGGTTCGGTCCAGCAAGCAACCTTTGGCCTCCGATGATGGCAGCCATCGGGCGCCCCTCGACCAAGACGTTCGCTGCCATGTTTACGACTCCCAGTGGGCTACAAGGAAGCAACTGCGCATGGCGCGCCGTTGCAGACAGCAGGTTCGCGGCAACCGAACGCTCGAACTCGGCGCACGCTGCGTTGGAGGCCTGGTCTTGTCGGAAGACACGGCATACCGCGGTCCCAGAACGCTCCGCGCTACCCGGCTGCTCTTCCGTTGGGTCAAGGCGGACTAGCGTACCGTTCTCGTCGTGGCAGAACAGCGCAACGCTTGCGCCCAGTTCCTCCCGAAAGCCTGCTAGGAGATGCGTCACGACCTTGGCCGGGACAAGCTCAAGCAGACTCCGAGGTTCGAACTTCGTGGGGCAGTGTCTGTCAGTCGTCGCGACACCTCCGTTCTTCATTCTCTGGCATCGGACAATAGGGTCGAAAGGCTGACACGTCAAGCAACACCCCGCGCGGTGAACCGCCTCGAGACGACCGGAGATCGAGTCCCTCGAGAGGATGCAGGGATGGCAGGGCGAAACAGGGACTCCCGGAGGTGCGGGAGCGCGCAGTGCGGATCGTGCTGGAGTACGGACGTCCTGTTTGGTTTGCGAGCAACGATCCATCAAGAGGCTTGAACCGCCCCGGGATTGGCGGAGACTGAATTCCTTGAGAGGATGCGGCAATGGCAAGGCCGGACAGATACTCCCGGAGATAGAAGGGCAGGAAGTTAGCGGGGTTCGGGAGCAGGAGCGTCCACTTTGCCCTCGCGAGCAACGGCCCATAAAGAGGCCTTTTCGTCACCCCCGAGAGGACTTGAACTCGTGACGCGCCGCCCGCAGGGTCTCCTCCGAATCAGGTTCCTCGGGTTCGGCTCCAGCCTCATCTCTGAGGCGTGGGCATCTGTCCCACACCACGAGGGAGAGACGTAGGTCACTTACTTCGGGGATTGCGCCGTGAATGAGATAGAGAATGGGCTCCCCGCAGGGAGCCCGCACTGGGCGTCGGTCTCGTTGGTCCGTCTACTTCCCAATCTCCATCCGGGTCAGGACGAGGCCGTTCAGGAGCTTGGGGTAGAAGTCGGTCGACTTCTGGGGCATCCGCTCCCCGTGGTCGGCGACGCGCCGGACCTCGTCCGGGCTCGTCGGGTTGACGAGGAAAAGGGCCTGCTCCTTCCCGGAGTCGACCTCCCTCACGGCCGCGGCGGCGTCCCCGGTGTAGGTGACGTTCCGCTCCTCTTCGAGGGCCTTGGCCCCGATCCCGAGGAAGCGCTCCAGGATCGCCGTGTGGAGG
>Ga0315288_10013714_pt1 | contig 10140 bp, 14 predicted proteins | sample YL17G11_20_MG_FD_203454 | JGI IMG/M metagenome (GOLD analysis project Ga0315288, IMG submission 203454) | Sediment microbial communities from Yellowstone Lake, YNP, Wyoming, USA - YL17G11_20 | ecosystem: Environmental > Aquatic > Freshwater > Lake > Sediment | place: USA: Wyoming | collected... | reverse complement strand
TTCGTTCAGTCACGGTTCGAGGGGGTTGTTCCGGCGGCGGCGGCCGACGCCGAAGTCGCCGCGCGGATTGTCGCCGTGGTGGCAGCGTACGAGGCGTCGATCGATCAGGGGATGCTCGGACAGGCGCTGCGCGCAGCGTGCGACTTGGCCGTGTTCGGCAACGGGTACGTGCAGCGGAAGAAGGCGTGGTCGACGAGTGACGCGACGGCGGTGGCTGGAGGCGTCGAAATCGCGAAGGCGCTCGCCCTCCTCCTCCTCCCCTACATCCCCGGCTTCGCTGGCGCCGTGCTGCGCGTTCTCGGATTCGAGCGGCCGCGTTGGGAGGATGTGGACACTCCCATGGGCGGGCGCAAGTTGCGCGACGAGCGGGTGCTGCTCCAACGGATCGACATCGCCGAGATGCGGGCGAAGATCGAGGGACAGGCGCCTGCACCGCAGCCGGCGGCTGCGGTGGCGGAGTCCGCGGTCACCGTCAGCTATGAGGATTTCCAGCGGCTGGACCTGCGGGTCGGCGTGGTCCGCGACGTGCAGCCGGTCGAGGGCGCCGAGCGGCTGTGGCGTCTCTCGGTGGATCTCGGGACTGGGATGCGTACGTGCGTCGCCGGGCTCCGCGGATCGTATGAGGCGGAGGCGCTCGTCGGGCGGGCGGTCGTCGTCTTGGCGAACCTTGAGCCGCGGGCGATTCACGGCGTGCGCTCGGAGGCCATGATCCTGGCAGCGCAAGGGAAGACGACGGCTCTCATTGGGCCGGACAGGCCCGTCGATCCAGGCTGCGCGGTGCGGTAGTGTTGCAGGGTCGAGACGCTACCGCTAGAATCTGCACCTGATTGAGGTGAAATCGATGTACGCAGTGATCGAGACGTGTGGGCGGCAGTACCGGGTTGAGCAGGGCATGGAGTTGGAGCATGAACTCCTGCCGAACGTCGATGTCGGCCAGACGGTCGAGTTCGACAAGGTGGTGCTCTGGGTGACGGATGAAGGAGTCCAGGTTGGAACTCCCTACCTCTCCGGTGTCACAGTGAAGGGCGAGGTTCGCAGCACCCGACGCGGAGAGAAGATCATCATCTTCAAGTACAAGCCCAAGAAGGGGTATCGGCGAAAGCAAGGCCACCGGCAAGGGATCATGACTACGGCGATCACGTCGATCGGTGGGTAGGGAGACGAATTGGGCGAGATCCTCGTGCAGCGCGACGACACGAACCGTGTGATGGGCGTTGCGGTTCGCGGCATTCGGCAAGTGACGACCCTCGGGATGACGGTCTCCACTCTGCTGGAAGCCGTGGCGACAAGCCTGGAGGAATACCTCCACGTCTCGGTGGAGAGTTCCTTTGGCACCGACATGAGGCTCGTCGTGGATCGAGGAGACCCGCACTTGGACCGAGAGCTCGACGCGATTCTCGAGACGCTGGTCGCTGGACTTCGCCTACTGGAACGCGACCACGCGAAGAGCGTTACCTTGCACGAAGAGACGGTCGGGGTCGAGGTCCTGTAAGGAGTAGAGATGGCGCACAAGACAAGTACGGGCTCAACGCAGAACGTGCACGACAGCCCAGGCCAGCGGTTGGGAGTGAAGCGATTCGGTGGCGAGTGGGTCAATGCCGGCTCGATCATCGTGCGGCAACGGGGCACGAAGTACTACCCAGGGCGTAACGTAGGTCTGGGCCGGGACTTCACGATTTTCGCCATGGTGTCCGGCACCGTGCACTTCGAGAATCGCGGGAAGACGATCGTCAATGTCCTTCCTGCCGAGTCAGGAGACTAGGCTGCCTCAGGAAGGCTCTGCAACCTGATGTTCGTCGATGAGGCGACTGTTCGTGTTCGCGGAGGGCGCGGCGGCGGCGGCGTCATCCATTTCCTTGCCAGTCGACACAACCCGCTCGGGGGACCGGACGGCGGAAACGGCGCGGCCGGTGGCGTGGTTGTTCTCGAGGCCTCCTCTAGCATGTCGACGCTCTACTCGTTCCGGAATCGGCCGCTCTTCGCTGCCGACGGCGGAGGGAACGGAGGCGCGAACAACCGCGCCGGCGCACGAGGCGAGGATCGCATCGTGCATGTTCCCGTGGGAACTGTGGTGCGCGATGAGGGAACGGGCGAGACGCTCGCCGACCTTTCGCTGCCAGGCGACGAGGTGGTTGTCGCGCGAGGCGGCGAGGGCGGACGGGGCAACTCCAGCTTCGCCAGTTCTACGCGGACGACGCCGCGCCTCTGTGAGCGCGGACTGCCGGGAGAGGCGCGAACGCTGAAGCTCGAGCTGCGGCTGATCGCCGACGTGGGCATCATCGGCTATCCGAACGTCGGGAAGTCAAGCCTCATCTCGTCGATCTCCGGCAAGCGCGCCAAGGTCGCCGACTACCCGTTCACGACCCTCGTGCCGAATCTCGGCGTCGTCGACGTCGATGGACGTCACCAGTTTGTCGCTGTCGACGTGCCTGGGCTGATTGACGGTGCGCACGAGGGCAGGGGCCTCGGCGACCGATTCCTTCGTCACGTCGAACGGACGAGGGTCCTCATCCATCTCGTCGACCTTGCGGCCCTGGATGGGCGCAATCCTCTGGAGGACCTCGCGCGGATCAACGGCGAGCTTGCGGCGTTCAACCCGGCGCTCGCGCAGCGGCCGCAGATCGTCGCGGGCAACAAGTGCGATCTCCTGCAGGAGGAACAGATCGGCGCGATGCGGGAGACGTTCGCCGCGGCCGGCGTCGACCTTCTTCCCCTCTCGGTGGCGACCATGCGGGGAGTGCGCGAGCTCATCCAGCGCGCCTTCCGCGCGTTGGAGGAGGAGAGGTCAAAGGATGTCAGTGCGCCGTCCGCGACGCGACGCCGCGTCTACGGCTACGAAGGGGAGACGGGCTTCGAAGTGGCTCGCGTTGCGGATGGCTTCGTCATCACGGGACGGTCGGTCGAGAATGCGGCCAGGAAGCTGGTGCTGTCCACACGGGACGCGCCCGAGTACTTGGCGGATCGCCTCGAGAGGATGGGGGCGCTGAAGGAGCTTCGGCGTCTTGGCTACCACGACGGCGACTCCCTGCGGATTGGCGAGGTTCGCGTTGACCTTGCGCCGTAGACTCGGCCTGTTCGGCGGCGCCTTCGACCCTCCGCACCGTGCGCATCTGCTCGTGGCTCAGGAAGCGCTCAAGCAGTGTGGGCTCAGCCGGGTTGTGCTCATCCCAAACGGTGTGCCTCCGCAGAAGGGCGAGACCTCGGGGACGAAGGAGGACCGGTTTCGCATGGTCCAACTCCTCGTCCGAGGCCGACGCGGGCTCACGGCGTCGCGGATCGAGATCGACCGCGAAGGCCCGTCCTACACCATTGACACGATTCGCGCGATGAAGGATGATTATCCAGAAGGGCTTTGCTTCATCCTGGGAGCCGACCGATTGCTTGGGATCGATACGTGGAGGGAATACAGAGCGCTGTTGCGGTCTGTGCCATTCGTCGTCGCGCCCCGGGCGGGGATTCCGTTGTCGTCGTTCAGCGGACCTCCCTACGATGAGGCAACCGTCCGTGTGCTCGACATGGCCGCCGTCGACCTCTCGTCGTCGTTCGTGCGAGAGCGGGTGGCGAGTGGGGAGATGATCGAGTCGTGGGTTCCGCGAGGCGTGGCGGCGTATGTTCGGAGCCGCGGCTTGTACCGGACGGGCGGAAGCGAGAGAGCGCACAGGGAATAGGAGGTTCGTATCGACAGTAGGAAGATGCGGGTGAACGAACGGATCCGCGTTCCGGAGGTTCGGGTCATCGACGAGAATGGCGAGAACCTGGGCGTGCTGGCCACGGACAAGGCCATCGCGATCGCCAAAGAGAGGAGGCTGGACCTGGTCGAGGTGGCTCCGCAAGCCAGCCCCCCGGTATGCAAGATCGTGGACTTCGGCAAGTACTACTACCAGCAGGAGAAGCGGGAGCGCAAGCAGCAGCACCGCTCGAAGTTGAAGGAGATCAAGCTCACGATCAAGATCGGAGAGCATGACTTCCAGACGAAGCTGAATCGAGTTCGCGAGTTCTTGTCCAACGGAGATATGGTTCGGATCAGCATCTTCTTCCGAGGTCGTGAGATCATCCACGCCACCAAGGGGCATGAGCTCCTGCGTCGCGTGGAGGAAGAGGTCAAGGACATTGCCCGCGTTGAGGGCCAACCCATGGCCAAGGGCAAGATACTGCAGATGATGGTCGTGCCGTCGCAGCAGGGGTAGGCGGCTCGAGGAGGAGAGGCAGCGTGCCGAAGCAGAGAACGCATTCCGCTTCAAAGAAGCGCTTCACGCGGTCGAAGAGCGGGAAGCTCTTCCACGTGATGTCGAACTACTGGCATAAGAACGTGAAGAAGCGCCCGAAGGCGAAGCGACACGCGAGGATGGCCAAGGAAGTGACCGGGGGACTGAAGAAGATGATCACCCGGATGATCGGGCCGAAGAAGAGGTAGACCCCGGCGGGGAGCGAAGGAGAAGAGCATGCCACGAGCACGTGGAGGCAACAAGAGACAGGAGAGTCGCAAGAAGATCCTGTCTCTCGCCAAAGGCTTCAAGGGCAAGCGAGGCACATCGCACCGGATTGCCAAGCAAGCGGTGATGAAGGCCCTGAAGAACAGCTACATCGGGCGCCGCCTGAAGAAACGAACCTTCCGAAGCCTTTGGATCACGCGGATCGGCGCCGCCGCGAAGCAGAACGGCCTGTCGTACTCGGCGCTCATCGGCGGCCTGGAGAAGCGAGGCGTTGCCATCAATCGCAAGATGCTCGCTGACATTGCGGCTCGCGATCCAGGGACGTTCGCCGAGGTCGCGAAGCTGGCGAAGGAAGAGGCCGTGAAGGGCTAGCGAGTGATGCAAAACCGTGCGTGCCGGGGAGGGACCCAGACCGACCCGGGGCAGGATCGATCCGGCCAGACGCGAGGCATTGGGGATGGGGCCCTGTGGAAATGCGGGAGGTCGCCCAGGTGGTGACCTCTTCCTTTGGCCCGGGGAGCGTAGAGCGACGGGAGGCGAAGGCCGAAGGGCCGGCACCTATCGAGCTGCGCCTTGGTGTCGAGGGAATCGAGCTGCACGCGCACCACGGAGTCTACGAAGAAGAGCAAGAGCGCGGCAGCTGCTTCCGGGTTGACGTCGACGTGAGGGGGCATTGGGAAGAGGCCGTCCGGAGTGACGATCTCGAAGATACCCTCGACGTCGATGCTATCGTGCAGCACATTCGGAGCGTGAACCAGCGGCGACGTTTTCACCTCATCGAGTCCTTCGCCGGGGCGATCGCCGACGAGTTGCTGCAGGAGTTCCCGTGTTTGCTTGAGGTGCGAGTCTGCATACGAAAGCTTGCCTTCCCCAAGTGGGGACCCGAGGCATGCGCGTTCGCTGTGGTGACCAAACGTCAAACCTGAATCGGGTCGAGGCGTACTTGCTGTTCGGATCGAACCTTGGGGATCGACGGCAGTTGATTGAGGGCGGGCTCTCGTCGCTGGAGGAGCGTGGCGTGGAGTGGACGGCCCGGTCGTCATTCTACGAGACGGAACCGATCGGGGTCGAGGACCAGCCTTGGTTTCTCAACCTCGTTGCGCGGGCCGATCTGTCGCTTTCCCCCCGTTGCCTGCTCCAGGCATGCAAGGAGGCGGAATGGGCGGCCGGTCGTCGTGCGGGCATCCGCTTCGGGCCGCGTCCGCTCGACATCGACATCCTCCTGTATGCCGAGCAGAGCGTGGAGGAGCCCGACTTGGTGATCCCCCACGCCCGGTTGTGCGAGCGCCGTTTCGCGCTGATCCCGCTTCTGGAGATCGCACCCGATCTCGTGGACTTCCGGGACGGCCGGCCGTTCGCAGTCATCCTGAATCGACTCGATGAGGGAAAGAAGGTGGCCAAATCGACGACAAGAGGATTTTGATCTCCGTCGACATGACGGAGGACGGGGACAAGAGGACGCGCGTCGCGCTTCTCGAAGGCGGGAAGCTCATGGAGATCTACTACGGACACCCGTCGCATGAGAAGCTCGTGGGCAACATCTATCGCGGCCGGATCGAGGACGTGGTCCCGGGAATGGGGTCGGCGTTCGTCGACGTCGGGGAGAGGAAGAGCCTGTTCCTTTCTCTCAACGAGCTGAACGACGGCATGCTCGAGGAGAAGGGGTTCAAGCCTTGGCAGGCGGGGATCCCGGTCAGCAAGTTGCTGCGCCAGGGGCAGATGATCACGGTCCAGGTGCGGCGGGACGGCATCGGAACGAAGAACCCGCAGGGCACGACGAAGATTAGCATTCCCGGCCGATTCTGGGTCTACCTACCGACGGAGGATCGCCTTGGCGTCTCTCGCCGCGTGGAGTCGGTGCGCGACCAGCGCCGGATCCGACGCCTCGCGCGATCGCTGAAGAAGCCGGGCGAAGGAATGATCGCCCGCACAGCGGCTCAGTGGGCGACGGACGAGGATCTCGAGCGGGACTATCGACTTCTCGTGGAGAGCTGGGACCGCGTCGGCGCTGCAGCGAAGACCGCGACGTCGGCGCGCCTCTTGTACAAGGCGATGGGTCTTGTACAGGCGGTTCTGCGCGACTGGATGGGGCCAGACATCGCGGAAGTCGTGGTCGACTCGCCCTTCTTCTACGAGAAGATCCACTCGTTCTTGGAGTACATGCAGATGGGGGCGCACAAAGAGCGGATCCGTCTCCACAAGGGGCCGGAGCCACTGTTCGCCAAACACGACATTGACCGCCAAATCCAAGACAGCCTGTCGCGGCGCGTTCCGCTTGCCGGAGGGGGATCGATCGTCATTGATGAGACCGAGGCTCTGATTGCGATTGACGTCAATACCGGCGGGGACGTGCGCCATCGCAATCAAGCCGCCGCGATCCTCAACACGAATCTCGAGGCGGCGACGGAGATTGCGCGGCAGCTCCGGCTCCGACAGATCAGCGGCATCATCGTGGTCGACTTCGTGGACATGGACGACCCTCAGCACGTGCAGCAGATCATCGACAAGGTGCGGGAGGAATTGAAGAAAGATCGCGTATCTGCGGACTTCGTCGACATGACCGGGCTCGGGCTGGTAGAGATCACGCGCAAGCGGCGCGGCGAGAGCCTGTCGGACATGTTGGAGAACGCCAAGTTCGATGCTTGATGGCCGCTCGGCGTGCGACGCCGAGCGGCTAGCGAGTCTCTCCTTTCTTGGTCGAGACTCGTGGCCTACCCAGTCCACGTCGCGCCGAGCGGCTAGCGAGTCTCTCCTGTCTTGGTTGAGACTCGTGGCCCACCCCGTCCACGTCGCGCCGAGCGGCTGGCCGTCCCTCCCTTTCGGGCGAGACTCATGCTACAATACCGCACGCGGGCGCATAGCTCAGCTGGGAGAGCGTTCGGGTCACATCCGAGAGGCCGCAGGTTCGAGCCCTGCTGCGCCCACAGAACATGGAGAACGGCACGCGGATCCGCGTGCCGAAGGAACTCTGAATGCAAGCGGTCGTCTGCACGCGGTACGGTTCGCCCGAGGTTCTCCGGCTCGAGGAACTCGCGACTCCAGTCCCCCGGAAGAACGAAGTGCGCATACGCATCCTGGCTACCGCTGTGACCTCAAGCGACTGCTACGTCCGGGGGCTGAGACTGAGTCCCGCGTACCGGATCATGGCGCGGCTCATACTCGGCTGGAATGCGCCCAGGCAACCGGTGCTCGGCATGGTGCTCTCAGGTGAAGTCGACTCGGTCGGATCGGACGTTAGGTCGTTCGAGGTGGGCGACCGGGTGTTCGGCTTCAATCGGCATCGCTTCGGGACCTATGCGCAGTATGTGTGCTGGCCGGAGGACGGACTTCTGGCCCCACGGCCGGCCAACCTCACCGACGAAGAGTCGGCGGCCATTCCCTACGGTGGCCTCCTCGCTCTCCACTTCCTTCGGAAGGCCGGCGTTCGAGCGGGACAAAGCGTACTCGTCTTCGGGGCATCCGGGGCCGTGGGCACGTCGGCCGTACAGCTTGCCCGGCATCTCGGCGCGGAGGTCACGGGTGTCTGCAGTACCGCCAATGTGGAGCTCGTGACATCTCTCGGCGCCACGCGAGTAGTCGACTACACCGTCGAGGACTTTGTCGACAGGACGGAGCGCTACGACCTGGTCTTCGACGCCGTAGGCAAGAGCAAGAGCGCCAGTGCCCTTCGGCGGTGCCAGCAAGTGCTTGCTCCCGGCGGAGCCTGCGTTTCGGTCGACGACGGGACACCGAACCTTCGTCGCGAGGATCTGGTGTTGCTCGGCGAGCTGGCCACGAAGGGTGAGATCAGGCCCGTGATCGACCGCACCTATGCACTCGACGACATCGTCGAAGCGCACAGGTACGTTGACATCGGGCACAAGCGCGGCAACGTGATCATCAGCGTGAGATAGCGCTCGACAGGGTTCCCATCGGACAAGCGCTTCGAGCGGACGCCGTGAGGTACACTCATCCCAAAGCGCTTGAGCGCCGCTCATGCGTAACACGTTCGACAGAGAATGGAGCCGGGCGATGCTGGCACAGCGCCGGCACTGGCAGGGTGCTCACCGGCATGGTTCAATGGCGTGGAAGGCGAGACGCTGCGATCAGGAGGGCTGACGTGATGAACGACATGGGGACGAGAATCTCGACACTCTGGGTTGTGGTCATGTTCAACATGGTCTTCGCGGACATTCTGAGCTTCATCATGCCTGGAGCGTTGCAGGGATTGTCTACCGGACCAGGGGGCGTGCCAATCACTCCGGGGCTTCTGCTGGTGTTCGCGATGCTCATAGAGATCTCGATTGCGATGATCTTCCTATCCCGCATCTTGAAGCGGGGGGCCAACCGTTGGGCGAATACCGTTGCAGCGGCGATTACCACGGTGTTCGTAGTAGGCGGCGGGTCGCTGGATCTCCTGCACTACTGGTTCTTCATGACCGTAGAAGTCGCGTGCATGGCCCTGATCGTCTGGTCCGTTTGGTCGCGGCGCAGTTCAGAAGCCGCGGCGTCCCGACCGGTGGGCTAGCGGGCTCGACCTGAGCGTTCTCGGGCGTCAGCTCCCGTGGAACAAGCGCATCGACCCGACGCGCGGAAGCGCTGGGATAGACTGGATTCGCTCGGCGCGGGTTTGTGCGCAAGACGTTGGGCGGAGAAGACACCGCGAGGGGCTGAGAGGCACAGCCTGCGATCCATCGCGGTCAGCATGCCCCATCAACGGGAAGACGGACCGAGATGTCTCCCAGAGGACCTGGATACGAGTGAGGGGAGGGCAGAGATGGATTCGAGCAAGAGGACCGCAAGGGTCGTGGGGGCGCTATTCATAACCGCGACGGCTGCAAGTTTGCTGGGCACTGTTCTTACGGGCTCCATTGTGGGGGCTCCGGAGTATCTTGTTCAGATGGCTGCAGACAAGAACCTGATCGTGCTGGGGGCGCTTCTCAAGCTCGTCGCGGCTGCCGCAAGTGCCGGCATCGCGATTGCGCTGTACCCCGTTTTGCGGAAGCACAATGAAGGGCTGGCTCTCGGGTCAGTTGGTTTCAGGCTTGTTGAGGCGGTGTTCTACAGTGTCGGCGCCCTCGGCTTGCTTTCTCTGCTGTCACTAGGTCAGGAGTATGCAAGCGCAGGGTCTCAGGCTGCTCCAACCCTTCAAGTCCTGGGCACCTCGATTCTCGCAGTACGCAATTGGGCGGGCTTCGTGGTTGGAGTGACCTTCTTCTGCTTGGGCGCGGCTATGTACTACTACGTGCTGTATCGATCGAGACTCATCCCTCGATGGCTATCGGCCTGGGGCCTGGCCGGGCTCGCGTTGTTGTTCTCGATGGTTCTGTCGATCGCGTTCGGCGAAAGCTCTTCAGGACCTTCAGGCATGCAGCTGTTGTTGGCAATCCCGATCGGCTTGCAGGAAATGGTTCTGGCGGTGTGGCTGATCGTGAAGGGCTTCAACCCGCCCGCTCTCGCGTCGGTGGCCTCTGCCGGTGGGGCGGAAGGAAGCTCGTGAGAGCCGTCGTGTGCACGGGATACGGGCCTCCCGATGTTCTTCGACTCCAACAGGTAGAGAAACCTGTTCCAGAGGATCACGAGGTGCTGATCAAGGTGCACGCGACCACCGCACACCGCGGGGATGTGCGGATCCGCAGGTTCGACGTCCCTCGGGGGCAACGGTTCATGGCGCGACTTATCCTTGGCTTCACTCGCCCGAAGAACCCGATTCTCGGCATGGAGCTGG
>Ga0315288_10013713_pt1 | contig 10140 bp, 16 predicted proteins | sample YL17G11_20_MG_FD_203454 | JGI IMG/M metagenome (GOLD analysis project Ga0315288, IMG submission 203454) | Sediment microbial communities from Yellowstone Lake, YNP, Wyoming, USA - YL17G11_20 | ecosystem: Environmental > Aquatic > Freshwater > Lake > Sediment | place: USA: Wyoming | collected... | reverse complement strand
AAGGAAATCCTAGGAATTGTCCTAGATGTCATTCAGTCATTGAGGTCTAGCGCGCACGCTCTTAACCTTAATGCTTTTTCAGTACCACTAATAAATCTAATGTTCCACTCCGCGCCCTAATGACACACTCTCGTGAATCACACTTTGAAAAAAGACAAGCGCGCGTTATTAAAGAAGTGAGAAAACATACTGCTATTGAGTCATTGGTCGCTGAGGATAATACGACCAAATGCCATGTTCTCTGACATATTTCCAACGTCGTGGCACCAATTTGTGTTCACCTTTTTTCGGGTCATTGATATCTTCTACTATCGTTCGGATTTCTAGAATCAGCTCATCTTTACTAACAGCACAGATCTGAGGAAGAGTAAAACATCCATTAGCGAAGACATAACTGTTAGGCTCGGCTTCATATGGGTTAGTCCCATTTATGTCATTGTCAGAGAGCGGATGCAAGTCTTGTCCCCCGAGGATAGGATGTACTTCAATTCTCACTCTCAACTGATAGGGGCTGTCGTTGTAAGCTTCCCATCCAACTTGAGGCAGGTAACATGTACGAGATGGTAGCCTCTGAGCAATGGTAAAATTGATTTTTGGAAGAGGCTTCCAAAGTTCACTGATGTCTTCGTCATGTTTCTTTGCTTCCTTTGGTTTGGTCGCATCTGTTCGTAGTCTTTCATATGTTAAGATCAAGCTTGACAGTCCAATAAAAACCGTGACAAATATAGGAACAAATTGCCATGAGACAATGGAGAATGCCCCTAGGATCAGGGTCAAAATGACCCCAGCAATCCCAAAGAGCACAACAGCTTTGTGATGCATACAAAAATGCAACTCCCCCAGACTATATAAGATGAACTCAAAGCCTTGTCGTTCAGTGCCTAACATTGCACTAATATTCTACGCTTGTTCCAAGATTCTTTGACTGCAGCTCGCAGACGTGGGTTGCCTTTGTTCGCTGCACTAATCTTCTGCTTGGTCTCTCTCGTGCGATGTTTGCCTAAATGAGAAGCTCTGATATGTTGTGTATGTTCTTCTGATAGATGCCTTCCAGTTAATGTATTCCGTATTCTCTGTTTGGTCTCTTCAGTATGACGTCTACCTAAATGTGCAGCACTAAGATGTTGTCGATGCTCTTTTGATAATGGAATGCCCCTGTGACTTATGCTCATTCTCTGCTTAGCCTCAGAAGTATGGTATCTGCCTTTATGGGCTTCACGCATTCTTTGACGAGTTTCCATAGATATAGGGGGTCTATTCTTTTGAGCAGCTCGTCGCTTTGATCGTTCAAAATAATGATGCCCCCTTAGGGGACTTAGACGTCCTTTCTGTGCAGCACTTATCTTTTGTCTAGTTTGCTCAGACATAACACGATGAGTTTCCATAATGATTCATCTTAGTTATTAAGAAATGGTACGCATCGATTATTGTGCATTATTACCCTAGCAACGTCTATTTGCGTTTGCGAAATAGCATAATGTCTCTGTGTTGACAAACATACTCGAATCCTACACTGAGAAGTTTCTCTGCATCTTCTACGCTGTCAGCTGTAGCAGTCATGTATGCATCATCATCTTCAAATTCAACTAATTGAGTGTAGAGTAAGGTGTTGGCAATTGACCGATGCCCCAAAAGACGCATCACGTGAAGAATGTCCTTAGTTCTATGGTATTCCATTGTCGCCTTCCAATGTCTGAATGTATGAAAGTGGATTTGCAGAATACGAGCATTACCAAGCTTCTGAGCTGCATGTTTTCTCTGAGCATTGAAACTGTTATGGGCAACCTGCCAAGAAGTAGTGAAGACCTTACCACCAGCTCTCGGTAATCTGCACAACATTGCGATGAGCTTGTCTGAGACTTTGACGCCCCTAACATTTCCATGCTTCTCAGGATGATTAATGTTGATGACACGCTTCTCAAAGTCGATGTCAGTCCAGTCTATTCTCAGAGCTTCTCCTATCCTTGCACCCGTTTCCTTCAAACATTGGAGCAACACAGACATCTTCTTTCCAGTACAAGCAATCAACGCATCAATCTCTGTCTCAAGTGGAATGAAAGGCAGTTTCCTAATCTGAGTATACTTAGGTGGTGTCCATTTGATATTGTTCAGCATAGCATACTTCTGGTAGGCTGCGACAATCACAGTTCTTGTAGAACCGCTCCAAGAAGAAGACGCAATGATGTCCTTAATAGATTCAGGCTCAAGTAGACTAGCTCCTCTCTTGACCAATGCTTCAAGCGACTTAGAATAGTTCCTTATGGTAACGTCGCTAAGCCCGTCTTTCTTAAGCTGCCATACAAAATTGATTATTGTTTCTTCGCGCTGAAGTATAGTGTTTGTCAGGCTTCCCCATACCAAGATGATGCGACCATTCCTTTAATACGTTGCTAAACTGTATGACACAACACCTGTCATTCGACACTCAACGGGTTTCTCGGGTCTAAGCCAAAGCAACAAACTGTATTCTAGTATTTCTTGTCAAAAGTACCGTACAATAGGAATGAAAACTATGGGTTATTGCCCATACTACAATCTTGCGTTTGTCAAAACGCGAGGAATGGATGAAGAGGTGATACCCATGAGCAGAGAAGAACTTAACAGCAAATTCTTCATCGACCCAAAAGTCAGAACCAAGAACTATGATCTTTGGAAGCAGGGCGATATTATCCTGATCGCTCGTGAACATGCTCCTCAACAAGTCAGCATTTGCATACGAAACAAAGAGACTCCTGAACTGACTCTTGTCGAAGCGCACGCCTATGCTCGCCAAGCAATCACTCGGGCACATCCACATAGGAGCGCAGACACATGCGAAGAAAAAGACGAGACCACATAGAAATCTTCGCCACGATACTTGAATGCGCACGAAAAGAAATCCACGTTTCAACTCTCATATTAAAGGCTCGGCTTTGTCCTTCTCAAGCATACTGGTTCATTGATGCGCTCGTACTCAGACAAATGCTTACCGAAAAAGTCTACATAGATAAGCGGCGATACCACAGTCGCACTTACGTCACATCTGCAAAAGGTCTCTATTTCCTGAAGATGTGGAGAACCCTTCTCAGAACATGGAATAACGCGTACACTCCCTTGGACATTTCTTTGTTCCCACCCGTTCGTATGGCACCTTTTGAGGAGGTGATACATTGAATAAAAGAAAAAGTCTGTTCGTCATCATTGCCATCTTAGCCACAATTGGAGTCGCCTTCAGTGCAGTTTTAATGCTATGGACTAGAACTCCAACTTTGTTCATCACAAACGTCCAATATCAAAATGTGAAATTGCTTGCTCCTGTCTATGGAGTAGGCGCAACATTCGATATCGCCAAAGCTATCGCTGAAAACGGAGCAAATAATCCAGAAGCTTCACAGTGGTATAGAAACCCATCGAACGATCATGAATACATGCTTATCATCACGATCGGAGACATCAGCCAATGTAATAATGGAGTCCTTCGCGTTAACTTCACAGACATCGCAACATACACAAGTCTAAACATCAGCAAAGTAGATGAAGTGACAGTCACAGACTTAGGTTCAGGTAATTGGCAACTGACCAATGAAACAAGCATCACAACAAATCAGCTTCTCGATACAATAATACCTTTTGCTAAGACTGACGTCACATACAACGTTGATGCAACACACAAACGTGCCATCGTCATGTACCTGAGCGAATATCAGATTGCTCCAACAAGCGAGACGAGCGTGACACTCCATTCCGTTATCGAACTTGGCGTAGATGTGTAGCGCTCAATTGAGTTGATGACGTAGAAACTCTTTTTTTTGCTGCTAGAGCATTAGAAAGGTCAAGCTCGGCGTCTAGTTTTCTTTTCAGTGCTTGTCAAAGCCCATGGATAGAATGTATGTTTTCAGTCGCTCCATGATAGGCGGTACATTCATGACCACGGCATTGTGCACGAAGAAGATAGGGGCAAAGCCACTAAACTGGGCACATGCGGAAACAGAGCTGCGTTCGGAAAAGGCTTAGAGTGATAGAAACCATATTTGACTGCTTCTTGAGAATTGTTGACGACCCATTGATATGTCGCATAGCTTGCGAACACTGCAATAAGGATGACGCCAACGATAATGACAACTGCTGATGTATCGTCGTCGATTATCGTTCACCGCCTTGTTTCGTCATCGCCCTGAACTGCTGATAGGTAATGTACAACATGATGATGCACATGAAGACTGCAACGCCTAATGCTTCTTCAATCATCTACGTCGCCATTGGAAATTCAGTTGCTAACGCAAGTTTTGCTTCTCTGCGCTCAGCTAAATTCTTGCTCAACGCCTTCCTTCGTAAGGTTCTGAGCCTTGCTGACCTTGCGGTTCGTTCTCTGAATTCTTTAATCTTTTGTGATGCTCCACCCACTGCAGAGCTTGCTGCTCGAAGACGTTGGATATGTTTCAAGCGACCTGGGGGTGGAGGCAAATATTTGCCTGTGTCTGTTTCGCCTTCTTTTGGATAGTGAGGAATGTGAACATGCGCAGGCGCTGTAATGACAGCTTTGACTCCTCTGCCGATTTTGCCTAGTACATCAGACAGACTGTTCTCGACTACTGGTACCTTCTCAACATGACATCGCTTGAAAGCAATCAACCTTGCGTGGCCATCAGCAACAACATACTTACCATCATCAGTTTTGTGAACGAGCATAGGAGGAATAGAACGTCCAGCTTTGATCTCGTTCTCAAAGAATTTTGCTCGCACCTCGGTATCTTCTAGGTGTTGACTGGGCTTGATGTCCTTGACATTAACGACTGCGAGCTTGAGATTGACAGTTCGTGATGGAGTTGTTACTTTGACAACGTTACCATGCCCATGAAGACTTCGTGCAACGTACGTCGCATACTCTTGCTCTTGGACGTTTCTATCAACTTTTGCAGCTCTAAGCTGATGGACTTGCTCTCTAGAAGAACCCATGAAGCGTGCTGATTTTAATGGAACTCCAACATTCTTCAACGGGTCGAAGACTGGGTAAACTTTACGATCGTCACCATGTCCCTTGCTTCTAAAACCTGTGATTTTTGACACCAACATCTCCCCCATTTCGTCAACATTCCAATAATGGACTTGTCGGCATTTGAAACTTATCCGTGTAGCAAACGTCAGCTCGACATTCTAAATTCGTCTAAGCTTTGATTCTTTCGTTGCGGTTGATGAACAAACGCATGCATCTGAGCGTCCTCAAAGACGTCGTACAACGTATGGTTCACGAATTGCTCAGACAACTTCTTTAAGCAATCCAGTCCACAAACTCTGAACCCTGTGAATCGTCCATCAAAGAACAATTGGCGACCATACGTAGACGTCCCTTTCGCAATAAGCTTGTCGCAGATGAAACAATGATGCTCCTTGCGTGCAGTAGAGATGTTGAAATATTTTGACCTTACCAGAGCAACGATGCGCTTTAAGACTTCTCGCTTGTAGTTGCCGACATGAGCAATCAGCGCCTCAACAAGCTGGTCTCTATCTAGAGTAGTCTCTTGAGATGACATCAAGTAGACACAGCTGTCTCGGTAACCTTCTCGTCAGGTTTCAAGTCTAGACGTACCCGAAATTCTGTGCCTTTGTATGATGTTTTGATGGCCTTAATATCTACTCCTTGCTTCAACAGCGCTAAGCGAGCTCCGTGTATAGAGTTGCGCCAACCACGCATCATTGTTCCTTCGGGTACGGGCACAATCGCCTCAGTCTTTTTCGACTCAACAAACTTTGTCAAAGCTTCACGAGCCAGTCTATTTCTGCTTGGAGAGTTCAACGTACAGTTCTCCTAAGAATAGAATAGCACGTCGTCTATATATAACGACGCCCATCAACAAACATGTGTCCAAAAGAGTACCTATTGTGCAGTGCAACTGGTAACCGCAAAGAAACACAGAACCCTATCATTCAAAAAGCGAAGATCAAAACATGACAGGCTGGTGGTAACCGTCTCGTCCCCTAGTCTACAACGTAGTAGCATGTAGCTAGACTAAGACGTACAAGATAGAGGGAGCCCATAGAAAGAAGGCAGATTAATCAGAGAACAAGTCAGAATATATTGGACGCCACATGTCTAGCTCTACTGCGTCTATAGAGGAGTACGGGATTTCATAGGATACAGGTTCAAGCTCTGCTTCGAGCGCTACTGTAATAACACCGCTGATCTGGTTTCGTAAGTTCCTAGTACAGTCAGCTATAGTATCAGCGTGTACTAGATGGATACCTAAGCGTAGAAGGTCTTGATGCTGTTCACTAGTTGGATAGACACCTACGCATATCAAATATTTCGATGCTGATGGATGACTCATCAAATTGTCGATAATAGAGAGCCATCGCTTCGGATGTATGAATCCACCATACCAGTTTAAGCATTCGCTAACAGCGCATTTTCCATCTTTGAAGGCTTTTGAGTCTACTCCGCTATCAGTAACTTTGTGAGGCTCAACATTCCAGCCTAATTGTTTGAAGGTTGCATGTACTGGGTTTTCAAGTTCAGCGCCTTTATAATTGTTCTGTTGACGCTTTCCCATTCGCATTTTTCATGTACCCCATTGATCGGACGTCGTCTGCTTTGCGCGATGACAGGAACAGACATCTCAGCCAACAACAAGAAGAACAACATCCGCAACGTCGACAAGATTAGTATTCTGCATGACGAGAATATAAAACGTTCCATATTGTCACAGTAGCAAACTATGGGGACTCTCGGGAAGGTGAAAAATGCGAAGCCTTCCCGAGAGCAATGGATGTCGTCCGTTGCTATGGAGGGAGAGCTCACATGGCTGTGAACTTCTCCTAGTCAACTAGATAGTACGCATGAGCATTAATGTCTTACTCGGGTTTTTGCTAGTATTTGTCGAGGTGGAAAGTTTCAAATGCGGTTGAACTGATAATTCTCCCATGGGCACAGAAGGGATGCAACATGACACCACAGCGTCATGTGCACAGGGTCACCCTGCCCGTCTGTGCCCATTCACGAGGCACAAACATGGAACAAGTCAAGACTGATGTTCATATAATTCGAGAGAATTACTGCACAGTTGTTGTCGTTCGTGAAGCTACTAAATGCCGTCGCTGTAGAAAGATTATTCCTGCGAACGAGTTGGCAATGAGGCAAATGATACAGGTACGGCAACGACAAACGCGCCCTACGTATTATCATTTGAATGGACATTGTAGAATGGTAAACACATCCATCAGGTCAGATTTGAATGTGGATGGAGCATTGTCTTGAAGACGTAGTCAACAAGCTCGTCGTGGTCAGGACTCCTTGTGGTATTGTTCAGGGGCGGCTTGTAGACTACGAGCTGGGAGCTGCGTTGATTGTTGAACAAGGAGATACCACGAAGTGCTTGGTTAAGGACTGGCATACTATCTACATCATAGATGCTGTCACTAGTCTACGAGCGTTGTACAAGCCCCCAGATCATTCGACGAGCCATACGGATACTAGACGCTTCAGACCTGTGAGGGACAATGACAGATTGAGGCAGAAGCTTAACGAGACAACGCCTCCGTACAAGAAGAGAGGCTGACACCTACCAAGCAATCTCTGCGAGCTCTTCTTTCTTCGAAGATGTCACTTGAATTCTGCTCCAGATAGTGTGACAACGCAAACAAGCATGCACACAACCACGATATGTATTCTATCATCTTAAAGGCGTAGCAGAGACGGGCTGGAAACGAAGGAATGATGTTCATTCGTATGGGATATGAACAGAATAGGAATTGCTATTCAATCCGTTTGCGCTGGTCTCAACATTAGAGTGTCCCTTTAACAGAACGAGTTGTAGAACGCCATTAGATTTAGTCTATACGTCCATGACCATACCACTATGGATATCGCTACATACTAGAAGCATGTACGTGCCACGTGACTAGTATAGAGCAAGTAGCTAGACGCTGAATACTGAGCAGAACAAAACAACACTTATCAAGTTATTGAGGCAAGCAGAATAATGAGTAGTCTATATGTCAGCGCTCAAAGGAAGAGAACCAGCAGACGAAGAACTCGAAGAGATGATCATAAAAGAGCATAGGCAGAAAAGGAAGCAAGAGAAGAAGTCTCCATCAGGAATCTATGTAACAGCTGTCAATCACTGGTATTATCAAACTACTACGCCTCGTAGAGTGTTTGACGTGAAGCCTGAAGAAAGAGCAGGTGGCTCTTTGTTATGTGGTTTCCAAAACGCAGTACGACGCCTCAAATTTGAGCATAGAGTTAGAGTGTACTGCTTCAAACGTATTAGACGAGAAAACAAAGATAGAGTGTATCTGAAGCGTCTCAAATAGTGTTTGCTGCAATATTAGGCGCTTACCATAACGTGTTCATGATGCTACAATAAATCTAATGTTATCTTTTCCCTTCTAATGACACACTCGCAAATCGCGCGCGCCACTAAAGAACTGTTTATTGGACAGCAATTCCTTGTTGAGAAAGGTCTGGCTAAATGCGTTGAGTTGCAACCGAAGACCCGAAGAATTGTGGTATCGGCAGACTCTGAGCAATTGATAAACCTTGAAGAGCTCTCCGAAAGAACCAACGCCATATATGAACCAGATTAAGATTAGGCTTGTCCGTACAGCCTTTTGTATAGATAGCCAATAGCTACTCCAACAAAGAGAAACCTTGGTATGTTAGGCACTGCGCCAATGTTGGCGCATCATGCTTTGAGATTGGTCTTGCTTGGGAAGAACTTCCTGTACGGTAAGAGCAGTCCCAAGAGGCTCAAGATTACAAACATCGTTATCGGGAGGAGCAATGAAAGGAATGATTCAATGCTTCTAGTTGATTCAATGCTCATAGTAATCGCTACGGAACCTATAAAAAACGCTGGAATAAACCACAAGGCATACCAAGACCACTTTTCCCCCTTTCTGTACGCAGTCAGAGAGATGACTATGATAAAGAAGGCGACGCCTAAGTCAGACAAACCTCCGAAGCTTAAATAGAAAGTATACAAGTTGAAAAACGCCGGGTTCGAATTTTTAAGCTGGTCTATTGTCATGCCGCTAATTCTCTGTACCGTCTCCGGGTCTGTGTTGATGCCCAATGCATGAAGCGGTGCAGTTACTATGATGATTACTCCAATAGCGAAGAGGAGTATCCACGCATACTTCTCGTAAACCTTCATTTTGATCTCTTTGTCTCTGACTTTTTCAAGTTGTTCATACTATATAATACTTTGGATTATAATGAATGACTCCGTAGTGTAGTGTTTAAGTAGGCAAAGTAAAGCATCTTTTGTGACTGCTAAATGCTAAAAAAGAAGATTGCCATTCGCCTAGACAAAGACCTCTACGATTGGTTGAAGCGTGAAGTCGATTCTGAAGACCACAAGTTCTCCTCGATGAGCCACGCAATAGAGTACTGCATCGCCTACCTGAAGAAAGACAAGGAATTTGAGCATGCAAATAGACGTCCATCTAGCCGAGCTCGAACGTAGTAGGCATAGGGTTGAAAGGCTGAGTTGCCGTGAAGTCTTTGATAGTTGTGTATTCTTATCATCACAAGAACACCCAAAAAGTAGCCCAAGCTATGGCTAAGGTGCTTGATGCAAAGGTGAAGTCTCTGCAAGAGACTAATCCTGAAGAACTAAATCAGCATGACCTTATAGGTTTTGGAGCAGGAATAGATAGCGGAAAACACTACAAAGAAATACTTGACTTTGCCGATGCAATGCCGCAAGTCGCAGAAAAGAAAGCGTTCATCTTCTCAACCTGTGGAGCTCCAATGAAGTTCATGGAGCTAGACAAAACGGAGTTTACTATATATGTTACCAAAAATCACTCGTCGCTTAGGGAAAAACTGCAATCTAAAGGTTACATGATTGTTGATGAATTTAGTTGTGCAGGTTTTAACACTAATAGTTTCAATAAGCTATTTGGGGGAATAAATAAGGGTAGACCTAATGCTGAAGACCTCAAACATGCAGAAGAGTTTGCTCAGAACCTGAAGCAGAACCGTTAAGTATTAAAAAAGAGAAACAAGGTTGGTGATGTTATATGTCATTGGAAGAGAATAAGGCGATTGTTCGTAGGTGGATTGAAGCCTACAATAAGCGAAACTTGGATTTTGACGAGTTTATAGCACCAGATTATGTTGACCACACCAACAAGGTAGACCGAGAAGGACTCAAACTA
>Ga0315288_10013711_pt1 | contig 10140 bp, 7 predicted proteins | sample YL17G11_20_MG_FD_203454 | JGI IMG/M metagenome (GOLD analysis project Ga0315288, IMG submission 203454) | Sediment microbial communities from Yellowstone Lake, YNP, Wyoming, USA - YL17G11_20 | ecosystem: Environmental > Aquatic > Freshwater > Lake > Sediment | place: USA: Wyoming | collected... | reverse complement strand
GGATCAACCAGAATTCTAATTGTACATTGTACGCACACTATATCTGAACTGTTTAAGGAATTAGCGGTTACTAAACAAATTTCCGCATTGCCAGTATCAACGTCAGAACCAACTCCGGTCACGCCGGATCTTGTTGGATCTCCATCAAAAGTAATTGGAATGATTATTATCGTCGTGTTGTTCTACTTAAACACAGGCTTATAGTGTGGGTTTCAGGATTATTTATACCTTGTTACCTGCACACATTTTTCTCTGAACCGACACCTGTTCCCGAAGTGAGGTTTCGTCGGTTCGTCATCACATTTTGTGGATTTACATATAATACAGTCAACCACTTAAACGTTTTCCACGATCCAAACCCTGTTTCCTCCCCATATTTTATTTGGTGGAAACTATCTTCCCGTACTATAAAGACAAAACTGGTTTGAAACCTGTTTTCTGCCGCGTATTCCGGTTTTTCACCCCGTTTTCCCTGTACAGCGCGAACGGATCGGAAACCTTCCGGGATCGCTTTTTTTCGCACAGTAATTTCTTGGGCGCATTATTGTTCCCGGACTATTGCAGACGTTAAACTATTGTTGAAATTTTTTTTAAAAAATATCATGCCGCGATCGCGCAGACAACGTTCACCACAGTACTTCTCATAGCGCGTCAGTTATCTGCATGACAAATCTGCACAAAAACATCACCGAAGAACTCTTCCTGTCTCAGGGAACACCGCCCTTCCAGGGCTAAAAAAAGAAGAGGAATGTAAACTTCTGGTATACCCCACCCTAACTTCTGGCATAGTTGGGCAAGCGTCATCTCTTCTTCAAGTTCAATACAATCAAGACATTCTTCAAGAACAATCATTGCCGATTCCTGGTAACCTTCATCATGTGCTATGCCCACAACATCATCGGCGTAGATAAGGAAATCGTCTCCTGTGTCAGTGAGGCGGCGGCGCCTGCGCTCTTCTTTTTCGATGTTTTTAAGTTCAACGATCAGTTCAAAGAGCGTAACCGGGCTTTTTCGCAGGTTCTTACGGTCGAGGCGCCGCTGTATCTCGTGTTCCAGAAGCTCGATAGGGCCAAGCCTTCCATGATAATCAGTCTCAGAATCGAGAGCCAGATCATAGTCTTCTCCATACAATTCGTCATCTTCATCCAGGCACTCTGCAGTGGGATCTGACAGGAGTTCGAGATGTTCTGACTTCATGCGCAGCAGGGTCGCGGCATAAAAGAGCGTTCTGCCAGAGACCTGGAGATTAAGTTGCCGGCACCGTTCCAGTTCCGACAGGAACCGATCGGTTACTTCGATAATATTGATGTTCCACGGATCGATTTCACCCCGCTCAGCAAGGCCGACAAGGATCTCAACCGGGTCTTCAATATCACCCTGCAGGGTTGGATCTGATGCTTCAGGCTCTAAAGAGAGAGAAGATCCCTCAGGGGTTCCCTCGGGGACTTTTTCAAAGAGATCTTCTGGTTCTGGAACTGCACGCTCGTTCCGGGAGAGACCAGGGGGATTGTGTCCTGGTTCGTTCTCGACCGGATCAGCCATTTGCTTTTACTCCGGTAACGAGCGAGCTCTTATCCGGCCGCAACGTAACGCCCATGATCCGTTGTGCTGCCTCAATCATCGGTTTGCGCAATGAGACAATGACAAATTGTGAATGGGGAGAAAGCTCCGTGATCATTGAAGCGATACGCTCGGCATTTGACCCATCTAGCGACATGTCCACTTCATCGAATGCATAGAAGGGGGCAGGGATATACCGCTGGATCGAGAAGATGAACGCAAGTGTGGTAAGCGATTTTTCACCCCCGGATAACGAGGAAAGAAGGTGTACCTTCTTGTCGCGGGGTTGTACAGCAAATGTCATGCCACCGGCAAATGGATCTTCCTCATTCTCAAGAATAAGGTGCCCGTTTCCACTCGTGAGCCTGGCAAATATCTCCCGGAAATTGGTGTCGATCGCGCGAAACGCGGTGGTGAATGCTTCAAACTTCATCTGTTCAAATTTCTCTATGCGCTCAATCAGGGTCGTACGTTCGCGGGAGAGCGTTTCTTTTCGCTCCGTTCGTTCCCCTACCTGCCGCTGCACTTTCTCGTACTCTTCAATCGCGAGCATATTCACCGCACCGATCTTGCGCAGCGCTCCATCCGCTTCAGCGATCTTCCCTTCAATCTCTGATAACGAGAGGTTGGTATCCATATCGCCCACCTGGTGCCTGAGCATATCCACTTCGATTCCGAGTGTCCGGGCCCGCTCTTCAATTGCCACCATCTGGATGGTGATCCTCTCTTTATCTGCATCGAACTTCATGAGCTTTAATTCAGAGTCCTGGATTTGCTGCGAGGCTTCGGACCGCTTGCTCCGCAATTCATCAAGCTCGCCTGAGAATTCCTTTTGCCGTTCTTCAAGTGCAGCAATCTGCGATTTGTGAACTGCAATCTGTTCGTTTGATCCTACGATATCAGCATCGATCTGCCCGTTGCGTTCATCCTGCCGTTTGCGATCATCCCCCAGTTCGATGAGACGTGCATTGAAATGCTGCCGCTCGCGCTGGGCATCGTTGATATCCCCCTCCTTGTTTCGCAACCGGCGTTCCGACTCTTCGATCTCCTTTTTTTTCTTCTCTATCTGCTCAGTGAGCACCGGGATATTGGTATCATCAAGACGTTTCTTGATCTCATCTATGCGGGAGTTGATCGCGTTGATAGTTTCCGTGGTTTTATCAAGATCTGCTTCGAGCAGGGTGAGTTCTGCGGCACCGTTATTCGTCTCTTCCTGCTGCCGTGCAACAGCCGCTTCGATGGTCTGCTTTTCGACCGTGATGGCTTCGAACCTGCGGGAAAACTCCTCCGTGAACATGCCCAGGCGGGCGATCTTCTGCTCGATATCGTTGCGTGTCGACCGCTTTGTGTCCACTTCTTCGGTCAGCCTTTTTACTCCTGCTTCAAGCGTAGCCGCTTCACCCAGCAGTTCCCCAAGGTGTGCACGGATGCGGAATAGCTCATCATCAACGGCGGCACCGAAACCTCGTCCACCCTGTTTCTTGGTCGCACCACCAGTCATTGCGCCGCTCCTCTCCAGCAGTTCACCCTCAAGGGTTACCATCCGGTATTTGCCAATGAGTTTGCGGGCTCGTTCAAGCGTATCGACAACAACGGTTGATCCGAGTGCAACGGCAAACGCCCGGTCATACTTCGGATCGTACTCAACCAGATTAACGGCGTAGTCAATTACACCCGGCTCTTTAAGCGGGGGAAGGGCAGGAGGTTTTAATTTATTGAGCGGGAGGAAGGTAACGCGACCGAGCCGCTCTTCTTTTAAGTACCGGATGGCATCAGCTGCCACCTGATCATCATCGCAGACGACAAACTGGAGCTTGTTACCTGCAGCAATATTGAGTGAAGTTGAATACTCGGCTGGTGCTTTCCCAAGGTCAGCGATCGTGCCATGCACATGTTCCATGGCCATAACCGCTTCGATTGCCCTGCCCCCGGATTCACCCCGGGCCTGCTGTGCTGCCTCAAGCCGAAACGCATCCTGTTCATTGTCCCGGATCTCGTTACGGAGGCGTTCCAGCGATGACCGCTGTGCAAACATCGCTCCTTCCAGCTCCGAGAGATTGCGATCCAGCTCTTTTTTGCCTGCGAGAAGATCTCCAGCGCTCTTTTCACTGTCCGTGAGCTGGGTCTGCTTTGCAGTGTACTCTTCATCCAGCTGTTTGAAAAGCAGCGTAAGGCGCTCGAGTTCAGTAGTGCGCATCCGGCTCTTCTCAATGTGCATGTCCTGCTGGTGAAGGATTTCTGATCGCTGCCCCTTCTTCTCCTCAAGATCATGTAACAGGGTGAACAGTTTTTCACGGGAGCCCTCGGTATCCTCTCCGTGTTGCCGGATCTCGGTCTCAAACTTTTCAAGCTGCGCTTTGGCGGCAGCAATCTCCATGGCAATGTTCGTGCGGTCTATGGATAACGTGCGAATCTGATCCGTGCATTCTGCCACCCGGGCTTCGGCACGTTTGGTATCCATGTACACACGATTGATTGCCTCAAGATTGGTCTCCTTTTCCTTTCTCAGGCGCACGATTGTCTGCTCAGCGAGTTTAATCCCGCTTTTTGCCTCTTCGAGCTCAGCAATAAGTTTGAGATAGTCAGACCCGCTCTTCTTGTTAATCAGGTCATCAATGTCTTTTAAATCGGCTTTAAGATAGGAAAGTTCATTCTCTTCCAGACCCCGGTCAGCTCCAATACGGGTGAGCACAATCCTGTGCTCATCGGTCGATCGCATGAGAGATGCAAGCTCTTTTTCCCGGTCGTGGAGCTGGGCTGCAGCCCGGCAGTTCTGGAAAAATGAGAGATCCTTTTGCCATTTCTGGTATTCGAGGGCATGTTCCCGCTCGCGTTTGAGCTCATTTACCCTCTTGGTGAGCTCCAGCAGGAGAAGTTCTTCCCGTTCGATCCGTTCCCTCACGATATCAAGTTCAGAAAGAGACTGCTGCTTTTTTTTATCAAATTCCGAAACACCTGCAATCTCATCGATAATCTTTCGCCGCTCGAAATCACTCATCTCCATGATACGGGTAACATCGCCCTGCATGACGACATTGTAGCCATGAGGTTTTATCCCGTGCTTTGCGAGGTGATCAACAATGTCGCTTTGCTTACAGAGCCGTTCATTGAGATAATTATAGCTGTAATACCCGTTGCTGGTACGTTTGATTCTTCTTTTGATCTTAGTTCCATCAGAAAATTCGAGTGCAACCTCTGCGGTATTCCTGTTGGAATTGAGGTTGATCAGATCGGTTAACTTCTCGGCACGGAGATTGCGTGAGCTCGAGAGAGCAAGCACAAAAAGGATGGAATCGATGATGTTGCTTTTCCCGGAACCATTGGGCCCGGAAATAACGGTAAACCCCTCTAAAAAGGGGATTTTTGTCTTTTTTGAAAAAGACTTGAAATTGTCAATCTCCAGTTCGGTGATATGCAAAGATCCGGCTCCTTACTTCTTTGCAGGATCCTTCTTGTCTTCCTCTGCGGCAACGATGAGATCGCCCTGTTTTGACTTGACGGATACCCCCTTCTTGTTTTTCCCGTATCCTGGCGTTGCAACAATGTAGTTTTTGTCACCCCGCCGTTCTTCCAGTTTCATGGTTCCATCCGATTGCATGATCATGTCCATGGATGGCTCCGGTGGTGCTGATGGGGCATCAGAGGGACGGGCACCCTTGCGCATGACGACCGTGCTTGAGGCTGCCGAGGCGCCGGTTGATGTGGCAGGTTGCGGTTGTGCACCCGGTACAACCGGTGGCCCCCGCTTAGCTTCCTGCCTGCTGCGTTCTTCGGTCTGTTTGGACATTTTCATTGCTACTGACTTGAGATCGAGAAGCTCCTGGGTTAACCCCTTGACAAGTGCTTCTAAATCTCTCACCTTTTTTTCAATCGCTACAATACGCTCCTCAGTTGCAGCTCCGGTTCCTGAAATTTCCAGCATTGGTATCAGTTTCTCCTTTTCATTGTGTTCTTAATCAAGATAGGTGATCTTTGCATCAGGCTCGCGTCACCACGCATACTTTACTGTACTGGTGCGGCGCACTCCTTATAAATAATAGTAGTTATCGCCGGATAAGGAAAAAAGGTTTGTGCTTTATTTCACCTTACACTACGGCACGCAGGTAATCCGGACCACTGCATACGCGCTCTGCTGGCGCAACATAGTAAAAAAGCCGTTCAGCAGTATATCTGTTCAACGCGCTCGCCAGTCCCGGGAAAAAGGTATTACCTGATTGCAGCGAACCCTTCTCCATATGTCCTATCTGTCTAAAACTGATCCAGAAATAGCAGATATCATCGAGAAGGAGCGGCTCCGCCAGCAAAACGGGCTTGAGCTGATCGCGTCTGAAAATCTCGTTTCGCATGCAGTACTCGAGGCAATGGGGTCAATAATGACCAACAAATATGCTGAGGGGTACCCCGGGAAGAGATACTACGGGGGCTGCGAGTTCTATGATATGGCAGAGAACCTTGCCCGTGACCGTCTGAAAAAGCTGTTCGGTGCAGGGCATGCAAATGTCCAGCCTCATTCAGGTACCCAGGCAAACATGGCAGTCTATTTTGCGTTCATGAACCTGGGGGATACGCTGATGAGCATGAAGCTCACCCAGGGAGGACACCTTTCCCATGGTTCACCGGTCAGCTTTACCGGGAAATTTTACAAAGTAGCGCAGTATAGCCTCGACCCAAAAACAGAAACACTCGATTATGGTGTGATTGAAGAGATGGCAAAAAAGGAAAAGCCAAAGATGCTTGTCTGCGGGGCGTCTGCATACCCGAGAACCATTGATTTTAAAGCGTTCCAGGAGATTGCAGATGGTGTAGGCGCATACTGTATGGCAGACATTGCCCATATCGCCGGACTTTGTGCAACGGGGGTTCACCCGAACTCAGTCAATGTTGTAAACTTCACGACAACAACCACCCACAAGACACTCCGTGGTCCCCGTGGCGGAGCGATCATGTGCAACAGCGAGTATGCGCAGGCAATCGACAAGGCAGTATTCCCCGGCATGCAGGGGGGCCCGCTCATGCACACCATCACCGCAAAGGCGGTATGCTTTGAAGAGGCACTCAGGCCCTCGTTCAAGGAATACAATAAACAGATCGTAAAGAACGCACACGTGCTCGCTGAGACCCTGATGGATAATGGTCTCCGGCTCGTTTCCGGCGGTACTGATAACCACCTGATGCTTCTTGACCTCACTGCACAGGGAATAACCGGTCTTGAAGCGGAGAATGCACTCGGTAAAGCCGGCATTACCGTCAATAAAAACACGATTCCCAATGAGACCAAGAGCCCGTTTATCACCAGCGGGCTGCGTGTCGGTACGCCGGCAGTCACTTCCCGTGGCATGAAAGAAGCAGAGATGCGCCAGATCGGTACCTGGATCGCAATGGTGGTAAAGGATATCAGCAACGAAGCGGCAATCAAAAATGTGCATGCCAGCGTGACTGCGATGGCGAGCAGATTCACCCTGCATCCTGAATAAAAATAACTACCCCGGACTCTCCCATGGCCACGATCCTTGACGGAAAAAAGATTGCAGATTTGAGGCTGGAAATCCTTAAAGAGGAGATTGAGGACTCCGGTCTCTACCCACGACTGGCGACGGTGATTGTGGGAACCGATCCGGCATCACAGATGTATATCAGGATGAAGCACCGGGCATGCGGGCAGGTGGGTATCGGCTCGGTTGGGATGGAGATGGCGGGAGATGCAACAACCGAACAGGTGTTACAAGCTGTTACGCAGCTGAATAATGATACCGGCATCAATGGTATCCTCATCCAGCTCCCGCTGCCAGAACATGTTGATTTTGAGCGGGTAATCGCAGCAGTACACCCGAAAAAAGATGTGGATGGATTCCACCCCTTCAACCTCGGCCTTCTCTTTTCCGGAAGACCCCGGTTTGTTCCCTGTACACCAAAAGGGATCATGACACTGCTCGGTGAATACAGGATTAAAATTGCGGGAACCCGGGCAGTCGTGGCGGGGCGCAGTATTGATGTGGGTCGCCCGATGTCAGCACTCTTCACGAATGCTGATGCAACGGTCACTCTTTGCCATAGTAAAACAAAGAACCTCGCTGAAGAAATCAGGCAGGCAGACATTCTTGTATCCGCAATCGGCAAAGCGCACTTCATCACCGGCGAAATGGTCAAACACGGAGCGGTCGTCATAGATGTAGGCATAAACCAGTTGAACGGCAAACTGGTGGGGGACGTGGACTTTGCGGCGGTAACAACCATTGCCTCCGCAATCACACCGGTGCCGGGCGGCGTGGGTCCGATGACCATCGCGACCCTGATGGAGAACACCTATCGTGCGGCGAGTCTGAGGACATGCGACACTGTGTGGTAAATGACCTTGTTATCGGGGGAGACGCACCTGTCCGCGTGATGGGCGTGATCAACTGCAGTTATGAGTCGTTTTATACCGATTCATACATCCCCACAAATGAGATTCATAAAAAGGCTGTAGAGATGATAGAGCAGGGCGCAGATCTCATCGATCTCGGAGCCCGCAGCACGGCTCCCAATGCCCAGGCAATCAGCGGGAGCGAGGAAGCATCCCGAATCGATGCTGCACTCAAAGAGCTTGACGGGACCGGGTTTACTATCTCTGTTGATACGATGAACCCGTGGGTGCTCGATGTCTGCTTAAAGCACGGCATCCATGCCGCAAACGATATCTCCGGGTTATCATCACCTGCATATGCGAAACGGGTGGCCGAATCCGGGCTGCCGGCTTTTTTGATGGCGTCAAATTACAGTCCGGGGGATGCAGTCGGGTTGGACGCAACCATGGCTACGTTAAAGACCGTAGTTCAGCGGTGCGAGTCTGCGGGGATTGACAACTACGTACTCGACCCGGGTGTCGGGTACTGGAGCCCACTGCGATCACTCGACAATGACTGGGACCTCTGCCAGAATTATGAACGGTTTTCAGAGTTCGACCGCCCGGTCCTTGCCGCGATCTCGCGCAAGAGCTTCATCGGCAACCTTGTGAAAAAGGAACCGGAAGGCCGGCTTGCAGGAAGTCTTGCCGTGACCATGGTGCTGCTCCAGAAAGGAGCATCGGTTGTGCGGACGCACGATGTGCCGCAGACCCGGGATCTTATCTCGGTCTTTGAGCGGATGGTGAAGCGGCCGTGAACACTTCCTTTGAAGTGTTCGGGCTTTCTACCGGAATTATCCGCAGCGGCGACTCCATTGCGGAGCGTGCTGCAAATGCAGCAGAAAGGCAATGCGGGGGGATGCAGAACGGTGACATCCTTGTACTTGCCGAGACTGCAGTCGCAACTGCGGAAGGAAATATCATCAATCTTTCTACAATTACTCCTTCAACGCGGGCACAGGAACTTGCAGCACACTACCAGATGGATCCCCAAACGGTAGAAGTCGTTCTCCAGGAGAGTGATTCGATTGTCGGAGGTATTCCCGGATTTCTTTTATGCATGAAGCACGGCACCCTGCTCCCGAATGCCGGCGTGGATGCCTCGAATGCCCCTTTGGGTTGCGTTACACCGCTTCCAAAAAATCCGGACCACAGTGCGCTCACCATCAAACATGCCATCGAAGACCAGACAGGGGCGAGGATTGGCGTAATTATAGCCGACAGCCGGACACATGCCATGCGCCGTGGATGCAGCGGGGTAGCAATCGGGAATGCTGGGATCACCGCTGTCATCGATGACCGGGGCAGGAGCGACCTGTTCGGCAGAAAACTTGAGGTGACAAAACGTGCAGTTGCAGACAACATCGCATCTGCAGCGGAACTGGTCATGGGTGAAGCGGATGAGTGTATCCCAGCCGCAATTATCCGTGGACTGGGAATGCCCATTAACGATCAAACCGGGATTGAATCAATTGCTGCAGAAGAGTGTCTGTTCATGGGTGTATTCCGGAAAAATGCAGGTTCACCCTGAGCTTTTGGAATGGATTCAGGTAGTAGTCCCGGAGCCATCTTTTACTAACAGCCAATTCATTCAACGTCAGTTTTTTTTCCCTTTCGCTCAACGCCAACCCGCCCTTTCTCCACAGACAACACAAATCCAAGTTCTTCAAGGTAAGCACGGCTCTTACCTGTCCCGTGAATCAGCAGTTCGACCAGATCCTCTTTCTCATCGATGTCCGTGTGGAGCCGGAACGAATCGATCACTTCACAGGAAAGTCCTGCCTCCTGTGCAATTTTTTGGTGTTTGAGAAAACTCGTGCCGTAATAATCGACATGAAACCGTTGCGGCTCTTTGATGAAAATAACGTTCGTTCCCCCACCCCTTCCCGGGACGATAGCCATATCATTTCTGGTGGTAATTACCCGCTGGATTGCCTGGGCATCGGCAAGGGGAAGATCGGCCATGATTATCAGTATCTCACCAACGGATTGGGGCAGAAGTGAATTGAGCGTCTGGTTGAGATCCGCATCGCTGACAGTGATCTGGATATCCTCGCTGTCAAATAATTCTGTGCCCACGATCACCGGGCTGCAGTTCGCATCTTTTGCTGCGTGGATCACATCTTCCAGCATAGCACGGGCGAACGCTTCCCTTTCCTCCTGGCTGAGCACGCAGGAGAGCCGGGTCTTCGGGTTAA
>Ga0315288_10013709_pt1 | contig 10141 bp, 7 predicted proteins | sample YL17G11_20_MG_FD_203454 | JGI IMG/M metagenome (GOLD analysis project Ga0315288, IMG submission 203454) | Sediment microbial communities from Yellowstone Lake, YNP, Wyoming, USA - YL17G11_20 | ecosystem: Environmental > Aquatic > Freshwater > Lake > Sediment | place: USA: Wyoming | collected... | reverse complement strand
GGTCAGATCAGCGTGAGAAGCGGAGCTTCCAGCAGCGGAAAAACGCTTCGAGAAAAATCCTCTTTGACATCTTTGATGTGCCGCGGGTGCGGTCGACGAAGACGATCGGGATCTCACAGAGACGAAATCCCTTTTTCCATGCCCGGAACTTCATCTCAATCATGAATGCGTATCCCTCCGACTGGATAGTCTCGAGCCCGATTGATTGGAGCACGCCTCTCGCGTAGCAGTTGAACCCCCCGGTGGCGTCCCTGACCGGCAGGCCGGTGACGAGCCTGGCGTAGATGCTGCCCCCGCGACTCACCACCTTGCGATACCAGGGCCAGTTCTTCACGCCGCCCCCCGGCACGTAGCGGCTGGCGACCACCACGTCGTACTCACGGCTCTTTTTCAACATCTCGGGGAGATAGTTCGGGTCATGCGAGAAATCGGCATCCATGGTAATTATGGTATCGTAGCCACTGGGGAGCGCCCAACCGAAGGCTGCGAGGTATGCCCTGCCGAGGCCGCGCTTGTGCGGGCCGTGGAGCACGTGGACGCGCTCGTGCCTCTTCGAGAGCCCGTCCGCGATTTCGCCTGTCCCGTCCGGCGAGTTGTCGTCCACAATGAGTATATCCAGCGGCTCGCGGGCCGCGACGGACAGCACCTGCTCCACGAGGCGCGCGATGTTCTCCCGCTCGTTGTAGGTGCCGATCGCCACGAGGATTTTCCCGCTCATCTACCGTGCTCCTCAAACGCGCGGATCACGGCCTGGAGCCGCTTGATTTCAGCCCTGATGAGGTCGCCGCGGCGGCTGCGCACCGCCGCGATGGTCGGCGCCACATCCAGGTCAACCTTGAAATAGTCACTGGCCAGCCGTTTGAGCGCGCGTGCGTTGCCGATGCTGAGCGTGCGGTAGCTCTCCACAATGCCGCGCATGAGCTTTAATACATCCTGCTGCTCAGGAGTCATGCCCATCTCACTCCCCCTCTCCGGTGAGTGCCGTCAAAACACGCTCACATGATACCATAGCGCGCGCCATTTTCTCCAGTGTGAATGAGCTCGCGCCATAGTATCCCAGTTAGGCGGGGGGATAGCCACATTGCAGCAGTCTATGAGAGTTTTCGCCGCGGATTGGCGCAGATTTTCGCAGATTGCAAGAACAGCCTAACGTGTAAGGTACTAAGTGCTCTGGGTCATAAATTCGGTGACGTATCATAACCGGGCAACATCGATCGCTATCAGCCATAACATGTCATTGGGAGGAGCGCAGCGACGAAGCAATCTCTTGGTGCGCATACTGTTGAGATTGCTTTGTCCCGCTAAGCGGGACTCGCAATGACAAATTAATGTTCCGTATTTCTGAGACACTACACTAGCCTTCAACTTTAAACTGCAGGTAAGATCAGCGCTTATCCGCGTTCATCCGCGGCTCACCGTATAACTGTCTTATTGCTTCACACCCCCCCCTCGGGGCGGCGCCGTGTGGAGTGGAGCCCCCCGCTCGCCGCGCAGTTGCCTGGACACATTGAGGCAGGCAATCGCTTCCTGGGTCTTGCCTATCTCAGCGTACTTTGAGGCGAGGAAGTTATATGCCTCCGCGTATCCACCGCCGGTTGCGATCAGTGTGCGGCAGGTTTCGGTCTGGTCTCCCCGTATTCCCCGTTCGCCATAGTAGAGCATGAGCACTCTGTTGAAATCGGAAACCGCTTTTTCGTGCAGCCCCATGTCGGTATAGACGATGCCCCGATTGAAATAGGCGAGCGGAACATAGCCGTCGGGGTACTTTCGAACGGTATCTTCCCACAGCGCGACGTTGCTGTCCCACACCGTACACCTGCTCCGCGTGAGAACGGACAGCGCCACGATGAGCCCCACGAACGCAACGGCCGCGAGGGGTGCGACACACGTTACCTTCCTCCCGTAGAGCCAGGCAATCAATTCGGCCAGGAGAAAAGAGAGCCCGATCGAGGGGATGTAGGTGAAGCGGTCAGCGACAATCGCCGTCCCGGTGGGGAAAAGTTGCAGGGCGGGGAGGACTGTGATCAGGAAAAACAGGCTGCCAAAAGCTATTTTCCTCGTGGAGCGCGTTGAACGCGCGATGAGCGCGCCGAGCAGTATGAGTATGAGCGGGGAGACAAGAAATATCGCGGGCAAAAAACCGCCGTGCTTTACGGGAAAGGGGTAGAGGCACGACAGGCGCACCGGCACGATTGATTTATACAGGTAGAAGAGCAGGGCGTGCGGGGGGATAAAGAGCTGGTCGCACGCGGTGAACGCGGGCCCCGTGCGCGCGTAACCCCGCGCGGTAAAAAACCCCAGGATGAGAAAGGCAACGGCGATTGAGAAGAGGGGAAGTTTTTTGAGAAGGTTTTCCCTGTCTATTTTTGCGCCCTGGAGATAGTCGCAGAGGAGGAACACGAGCGGGAGCACCAGCGCGGCCGGCTTCGAGAGGAGCGCGAGCAAGAAAAGGAAAACGATGCTGAGGCGCCAGAGCGGCGATCTGCGGATGAGCGCGTACTGGTAGCTGACGAGCGCGCCCAGGAAGAAGAATGCGTAGAGCACATCTTTTCTTTCAGTGATCCAGGCGACCGATTCGACGCGCAACGGGTGCACGCCGAAGAGGAGGGCGACAACGAGCGCGGTGGCTCTGTTGCGGCTCAACAAGAAAATGAACCAGAACACCAGCAGGCAGTTGCACAGGTGGAGGATGAGGTTGGTCACATGATATGCGTGTGGCTGGAGGTCGAAAAAGTGATATTCAATCGCGTAGGAGAGGAACACCAGCGGGCAGTAGATCACCGCGTAGTCTGTGGAGGCGAATATCGTCGCAATGCCCTTTCGGGATAAATCCCTGATCATCGGGTTGCGATACACGTAGCGGTCATCGTCGAAATTGACGAAACCGCCGCGGAGGCAGGGATAGAAGGATATGAACGTGATGACGAGGATGATAAAGAGGGCGATGATTGTAGCGCGCGTTTCGCTTCGCGTGGCGGTGAGGGGCAGTGTCATACTTCAAAAGATCTTTATACTCTACACCTTACACTTTCAGCCTTGAGCTGTAGTTAGAGCCACAGTTGCCGGTCCAGCACCCGGTACTGAATCGCCTCGGAGACGTGCGTCGGGAGGATCTCGTCGCTCCCCTCGAGATCGGCTATCGTGCGGGAAACCTTCAGCACGCGGTCGTAGGCTCTCGCTGACAGGCCGAGCTCGGTGATGGCTGTCCTGAGGAGCTCCTGTCCATCCGTGTTCAGCCGGCAGTGCTTTCTGATCTGCCGGTGGGTCATCTCCGCATTGCAATAGATCTTTTCTTCTCTGAATCGTTCGAGCTGGCGCCCGCGCGCGGCGCCCACGCGACTCCGCATTGTCTCTGAGCTCTCGCCGGTTGTCTCTCCCGCCAGCTCGCGGTATTTCACCGCGGGCACATCCGCGTGGATGTCGATCCTGTCCAGGAGCGGCCCCGAGATTTTCGACATGTAATGCTGAATCTGAGATGGCGTGCAGCGGCATGTTCTCTGTGGGTCGGTAAAGAAACCGCACGGGCACGGGTTCATCGCGGCGGCGAGCAGGAAACGGGCGGGATAGGTCATTGTTCCCGCCGCGCGGGATATGTTCACATGGCCGTCCTCGATCGGCTGGCGGAGGAGCTCGAGCACATTCCGCTTGAACTCCGGCAGTTCATCGAGGAAGAGGGTGCCGTTGTGCGCGAGGCTCACCTCGCCCGGCCTCGGGTAGGTTCCCCCGCCGATCAGCCCCGCGTCCGAGATTGAGTGGTGCGGATTGCGGAATGGGCGCGTGGCCACGAGCGACGTTCCCGGATCGAGAAGGCCGGCGATTGAGTGAATCTGAGTCGTCTCAAGGGCCTCGTCGAGCGTCATGTCGGGTATGATTGTCGGGAGCCTCCTGGCGAGCATCGTCTTGCCCGACCCGGGCGGGCCGATCATAATGATGTTATGGCCGCCGGCCGCCGCGACCTCGAGGGCCCGCTTCACGTGCCCCTGCCCCTTCACGTCCGAAAAATCCACCGGGTAGCTGCGGGCGCACTTGAGCATCTCCCCCATATCCAGCGTGACGGCATTGATCTCAGCCTCTCCCTCGACGAACTTGACGAGCGCCGCGAGGGAGTCAACCGGGTAGACGCTGATCCCCTCCACGACCGCGGCCTCCGCGACGTTATCCGCGGGGACGATGAGGCCCTTCCGCCCCTCGCGCTTTGCCGCGAGCGCGATGGGGAGCACACCCCTGACCGCGCGCACGCTCCCATCGAGGGCGAGCTCGCCCACGATGATGAAGTCGCCCAGGCGCTCGCTCCCGATCTGCGTGCTGGCGGCGAGAATCCCCATCGCGATGGGGAGGTCGAAACTCGGACCCTCCTTTTTGATATCCGCGGGGGCGAGATTGACGGTGAGGCGTCCCTCAGGGTACACGAAACCGGAATTCTGGACAGCAGTTTTGACGCGATCCCGGGATTCCTTTACCGCAGTATCCGGCAGCCCGACGATGACCACCGCCGGGATGCCGCCAGAGACATCAACCTCGATCTCAACGGGATACGCCTTGACGCCGTGAATGGAACCTGAATGAACCTTCGCGAGCATGACAACAATCCCTCCGGAATCTGGCTCTCCCCCCTCTCCTCATACGTCGGGCGAGGTCACTACCTTTGCGTTCCCGGGTTTGAGGTCTTCGACATTTCTCCGCCGCGCGTGCCCATGCGGGTCTAATGTTGTCCAGTGTGCTCCGCATGAGGGCGCTTCCGGCGCCACAGTGCCGCAGGGCGGCGCATCTGGTGTTTGTGTCTCCTGCGGGCGCTGGCGCGATCGTTCACGACCGCAAAATCCTGTTGACCATTTTAAGTAATTTTTCCTTCGTAATCGGCTTCTGGAGAAAATAGACGCGGCGCATTTTTTTGAGCTGCGCCAGCATGTCGGGGTTCAGCACGCTCACCACCAGGATGGGTACGCCGTTCCCCCCTTCCTCTCTCACTCGGGACACGAAGGATTGGCCGCTCATGTCCGCCATGATGATATCAGAGATGATGAGGTCAAAGCGCTGCTGCCTGACTGACTTCAAAGCCCTCGCGGTGCCGCCCGTGATCTGGAGGACATACCTCCGGGCTTCATCCTTGAACATGAACTTATAGATCGCCTGCATATCCGGATCATCTTCAACAATGAGTATGCGCTTCATTCCTTCATCCCCTCACGATTTCCCGCGCTCAGATACCCAGCGCTGCGCGCGGCAATTTCACTGTGACCACGGTTCCCTTCCCCGCTCCTGCCGAAGTGACCTGGATCGTACCGCAGTATATCTCGGCGATTTCCTTGCAGATTGCCAGGCCGAGTCCCGTTCCATGAATTGACGGATCCTGCTTGAAGAACCTGGTGAATATAATGCTCGTATCCTTCGACGCGATACCACAGCCGGTATCTTTGACCTTTAGCCAGATCTCGTTTCGGCGAGAGCGGACGGTCAGTGCGATGGCGCCGCGCCTTGTAAATTTCACCGCGTTGTCTATGATGTTGTAGATGAGCGTCCGCATCATCCTCACGTCAGCGTAGATCTTGTCGATCTTACCCGGGATATCTATCGTCACTCTGAGTATTTTCTGCGCGATCGGATCCTGAAAATCCCTCACGATCTCGGTCGCCATCTTTTTGAGCGAGATCTGTTTCCGCTGTGGCACCGCTCTTCTGGCGCTCAACGAGAACATCTCCAGTATGTTGTTCACATCCCTGCTGAGCGTTTTGATGTTCCTCGATCCCATCCTCCACGCCTTCCGTATCGCGTTCACATCTCCGGTTTCTATCGCCCGTTGTCCCATGTCAAGCGCCATCTCCACCACGGCGATCGGGGCCTTCAATTCATGGGAGACGTCCCGGATAAGATTATCTTTCATCTGCTCTATTCTTTTTCTCTCCGAGATGTCTCTGAAGATCCCCTGGACCAACTTCTTGCCTGCATATTCGATGACGCAGGTGGTGATATCCATCGGAATCAGTTTCCCGTCATATCTGAACACGGGGATGTCAGTTATAAAACTGCGCCCACTCTCTACAACACTTTTGAAATCGGCAACCACTCGTGCGCGCTCCTGTTCAGGGTGAAGCTGGGCGAAGTGCATCGTGGTGAGGGTATTCTTCGAGTACCCGAGGAGTTCCAGCGCCCTCTTGTTCGCTTCCAGTATGTGCCCCTCGGTATCGGCGAGCAATATCATGTCGCCGGCGCCATCCATCAGCGCGCGATATTTCTCTTCTGACTCACTCAATTTTTTTTCGGCGCGCTTCTGCTCGGTAATATCGCGAAATATCGTCTGGATGAATGTCTTCCCGTGTGCGGAGATGGGCCTCGCGCTGACCAGGATATCCCGTATCTCACCGCGCTTTGTTCTTTGTTTCGTTTCAAAAACATCGCCTCCCTCCTTGACTATTTTTTGGATGTGCGCGGAGACCTCCTCGGGAGATTCGATCACTTCAAAGTCCTGTATCCTGAGCCTCTGGAACTCCATTCGCGTGTAACCGAGGTTCTTGTGCGCCCTGTCGTTGAACGCAACAAAATCGCCGGTTTCTAAGTCAATGAGGATGACCGAGTCCGGCGCCTGCTCGAAGAGCGAGCGGTACCGCTCCTCCGATTCCTTTAGCGCTTCCTCGGCGAGCTTGTGCCCGGTGATGTCGCGATTGCTGCCGCGCGTGCCGAGATATTTTCCATCGGCATCGTATATCTGCTGGCAGACGTGGGAGATCCAGCGGACTGACCCGTCCCGGTGAATGATGCGAAATTCCAGTTCACTCGGGAGCGCGCCGCGATCTGGATCTTGTTCGTGAGACGCGAATCGGGACCGGTCATCGTGGTGGATAATGGCGAGCAGTAGGCCTGGGTCCATCTCGAATTCCTTCGCGGTATAGCCGGTGATCCTCTCGCACGAGGGCGATGAGTAAGCGAGGCAGCCGTCAGGCCCCATCCAGAATTCCCAGGCATAGGTATTATCGGCGACAACGCGATATTTGGCCTCGGATGCCCTCATGGCTTCTTCGGCTTTCTTGCGCTCGCTGATGTCGCGCACGTACTCAATAACTCCTCTGAGCTTACCGGTTGCCCTGTCGCGGAGCGGAAAACTGTAGAGGTCAAGCCATCCGACAGTCTCCCCTCCCGGACCGGCCTTGGGAACTATCTCACAGAATGATTCATTGGTCATGAGCGTTTTCTTCGTTGGGCAGACTTCACAAGGCTCTGTCCGTGAATGATAGGCCTCGTAACATTTCTTGCCGACGAGCGGCATGGCGTGCGCGTACCATCGCTCCATCGTCGGATTGACGCGAATAATATTCATGTTCTTATCGAGGATGCTGATGCCATCCTGTATGCTCGTGAAGATGCTGGACAGGAAATCCTCCCGCTCCCGGACGGCCTCTTCGGCCCGCACGCGCTCGGTGACGTCGCGGTACACCACGCCGACCGCAAAGATTGTGCCGGCGGAGTCCCTGATGGGAGACAGCGTTGATTCGCTGCACACGAGGCGGTCGCCCAGCATAACCTTGTCTTCAACGTGGACTGGTTTTCCCGATGCGAAAACCTCGTCAACCCTCTTCATCCAGCGCTGCATGAAATCGGGTATGTGGCCCAGGCCCTCGCGCATGTTTTTCCCGATGACCTTGTCTCGTGTTGTCCCGACGTGGTCGATAGCCGCCTGATTGGCGTACAGATAGTTGTAGTCCTTGTCCCACACGATGATGCAATCTCTCGTGGATTCAAAAATGGCCCGGAACTTCTCTTCGCTTTTTCGAAGCGCCTCCTCCATCCGCATGCGCTCGGCGATGTCTCTTTGAAGTTTTTCATTGATTGCTTCAAACTCTGCGGTGCGGGATTCCACCATCTTCTCGAGATGCTTTCGGTATTTTTCAAGATCTTCCTCAACCCGCTTGCGCTCGGTGATGTCAACATTTACTTCGGCGACAAGCCACTCGCCCTTTTCGTTCTGAAACGGAATGGTGGTCACCTGTATCGGCCTATTGTTCTCCTTGATCAGTATTGCTTCGGTAACGACGGGCTTCTTTGTCGCCAGTGCTCTGGGAATCCCGCAGCCGGGACAGACCTGTTTCCCCCCCATGAAGTATTCATAGCACTTTTTCCCCGCCGGATCTCCATAGACGGTTTGCCAGGCCGAGGTGATGTACCTTATGTTGAACTCTGAATCAATGATGTCCAGGCCCGTTTTTGTCGCGCCCATGATAAACTCGATTTGCTGATTCAGCCCCCGTAGTTCCTCTTCAGCGCGTCTGGGCACGGTCAAGTCTACGAAAATCCCCAAGTTTATTTTTCTGCCGCCCAGCTCCATAACCTGAGCGCTTATCATGACAGGGATTATCCTCCCATCGCTGTGCTGCACCTCGCCTTCAAAATCGGTTATCTGTTCTCGTTCGATGTGTAGGGCGAATTTCTTCTTATATTTCTCTTCTTCGCCCTCGGGGTGGAGCTCGGATTGATGCATTCCGATAATCTGGTTCCGGCTGCGGCCGATCAGCGCCTCGGACGTGGCATTGCAATCCACAATTTTTCCTGTCTCAGCGTCAGCGATGAACATCGCGCTGCCCGCGTGTTCAAAAACATAACGATAGATATCGTTCTCGGCAGGTTCTTTTATTTTTTCAGAATGGTCTTTCACACCACCCTCGCTCCTCGTTCATGTAACAGAGGTTTGCCGCGCATCAGGTGAACCCGATGTGTGACCAGGGCGCGAATTCTGTGAGTCGGGCGCAGCAACGGACAATGCAGAATACAGTCCTCTCCTCTCCGCCGGCAGGGAGATAGTTCTCGTCCAGAACTCTCCTATTGCTGCTCCATCGAATTGTAGCACAGGAAGGATAGATTGGAAAACTATTCCTGCATCCCGACTTGCGGTGTCAGAACTCAATAAAGCACTGCACGGCAAGATATTGCAACTTAATTCTCTTCGTTGCCGGCAGAAATTCAAGCTAATCTCTCGAATATCCTGCACACCGCGAGGCAGACCCAGTAGATCAGGTCCTTGTCTTTTCCCCGCAGGAGCTTCAGTCTGAAAAGGCCTTTCCTGTCCTGCCGATCCCTCAGCCAGTCAAGGGAATGCGAGATCGCCGGATCGTCCTTAGGGAAGCCCATCATTGATAAGGAATCGAGCGCGGAAACTATGTCCGTGAACCAGAACGGGTACGACACCCTCCCCCAATACTCCGGCGTGCCCCGGTCCGGATACGTGTCCCTCTTGAAAAAACGTGACGCGAGCAGTTCTCCCGCATGCCGCGCTTCCTTTGATCTCCTGTAGCTCGGATGCGCGGCGAAGGCGCGGAGCACCACTCCTGTGGCGAGGTGCGAAAATGGCTTCGATCGGTCCGGTTCGACCGTTGTGCCGCGCAGAACAGTTGTTTTATAGCTCGCCTGGACAGTTCTTAGGGGAATCGCCCAGCCTCCGTCGGCCTGCCGGATAGAGAGCAGCCAATTAAATCCTTTCTCAATGCGGGGATCATCACTGTATCCCGCCTTGATGAGCAGCTCCATGATGCCGGCGGTGTAGTTCGGCGTGTATTGATTGGCATAGATTCCCCTGAAGTCTCCTCCGGCGGTCTGGCAACGAAAAAGGAATTCGGCTGCCTTCCCGATTTGCTGATGTCTCCTGTTGAGCCCATATTTCTCAATGAGCTCGCCCAGCATCCTGTAGGTTTCTATCTGATTGTAATGCACCTGTGCACGCAAATACTCCCTGCCCCCGTGGTAGTTCCATGCGCCATCGCTCTGCTGTTTCCGCAAGATGTGCTCCGCGCATTGCAGCTCCCAGAGCGTTTCGATCGGCTCAACCTTCTCTCCCAGGAGATCCCGCCGGGTGAAATACTCAACGGCCTGGTTCCCCGATGCGAGAAGTACCGGCGCCGGATCAACACGAAGCCCTTTCCGCCATCGCCCTCTCATAAAGCTTCCCTGAAAGACTTATAGCCGAGACTTCAATCTCGGCTACATTAACCATCCCCTCACTAATCCTCTACCTCTTACCCTTCAGCTCCCACGGCCCGCACCATAAAAGATCCTCCACTGGTTTCGACGGGGGGAATCAATGCTCAACTTTGTACGCTAACCACATGCATCCCTTTTCCAAGCTCTCCTTTTTGTGCAATTTCAAGTTAACACTCCT
>Ga0315288_10013706_pt1 | contig 10143 bp, 7 predicted proteins | sample YL17G11_20_MG_FD_203454 | JGI IMG/M metagenome (GOLD analysis project Ga0315288, IMG submission 203454) | Sediment microbial communities from Yellowstone Lake, YNP, Wyoming, USA - YL17G11_20 | ecosystem: Environmental > Aquatic > Freshwater > Lake > Sediment | place: USA: Wyoming | collected... | reverse complement strand
TGCGGATGTTACGAAGCGGCCCTCGAAGGTTGTGAACATGCATTTCTTCAACCCGGCCCTGGTGATGAAACTCGTAGAAGTCGTCCAGGGGCCCCATGTCTCGGATGAGACCGCGCAGACAGCCATGGACCTTTGCACGAAGCTGGAAAAGGTCCCCGTCCTTCTGAAGAAGGAAGTGGAAGGATTTTTGCTCAACCGCATCTTTCGGGTGATCAGAAAAGAGGCCCTCTGGATGCTGGAGATGGGCGTGGCCAGTGCCGAGGACATCGACAAGGCCTGCGTTTTCGGAGCGGGGCATCCCATGGGACCCTTCCGCCTGAATGATCTCACGGGGATCGACCTCAGCTACACCATGTCCATGGAGCGGTTCAGAAAGACCGGAGACCCCGCAGACCTTCCTCCTCCGAGCTTGGTAGAGAAATACATCAAGGGTTATTACGGCGAAAAGACCGGCAAAGGATGGTACGATTACACCAAAAAATAGCCTGGAGCAGAGAGCAAAGAGCGGAGAGTAAACCTAAACGTTGCATAAAAATCTCGAAAAACATCACCCCCACCCTTCCCTCCGAGGGGGAGGGAAGGGTGGGGGGCCAAAAGTCACCAAAGGTGAGGTCTAGCTGCAATCTAAAAAAAGCATTTCTGCCACCTGAATTAAAGGGCACAAAGAATATTTTGGAAAAATTTTTTGCAACAATAAGGTAAAAAGAAAAGAGTTTTTTTAGACTCTCAGCTCTTTGCTCATTTTCTTTCCCAATTGGCCATTTCCCCATTTTCTCCTTTTACCCTCTTATTTTAAGGAGCTACCATGCCATTTAAAAAGGAGTTAGAGGAACTGAAGCGCCGCCGCTCACCGTGAAGTAAATGATGCCCAGGAGAAGGAGCAGGGAAATCTTTTTTGGCAACGGATTGGTGTCCCGGATTGATTATAATGTGCAGTAGATCTAAGGATCAGGCGTCGTGCCTCATACACGTCCTGATTTCTCATAACCGGCCGCAGCATTTCTTGAATTTCTTTCCGCTTCCGCAGGGGCAGGGTTCATTTCTGCCGACACGGGCAGTTGATGACTGGATATGCTTCGAGTTGTCCTGTTTCCGCTGCCACTCGCAGGCCAGTCGCTTCAATACCGGGTCCGCATGCTCGAAAAGCATCTTGTAGGCTTGGCAGAGGTGGTTGTGACTCCCGTCTCTTGAACTGCGAATTCGATTTCTCGGGCATCCGCCGCGACAAAGGCTCAGCCACTCGCATGGCCTGCACTCTTTGGGGAGATTGGACTTATACTTCCCGAATTGCAGCTGTCTGGGAGAGTTGAGCATCTCAGTTAGGCTGCCTTGGGCGATATTGCCCAGTTTCCATGCCGGTTCCACAAAGAAGTCACAGGAGTAGACATCGCCTTGATGTTCCACAACGAGATAAACGCCGCATTCCTTGTACAGCGTGCATTCCGGTGGAATGAATCCGGCATAGCTCAACAAGAGCGATTCGAAGAAGCGGATGGAAGTCGTGGGAACGCCTTCAAGGAAATCGGAGATCCACAAGTCGAAGGTCCGGCACAGAAATTTGCCAAAATCTTGTGCGGAAACGGAATAGGAAGTAACCCGGTCGCGGTGTGAGGGATGGGTTTCCACGCACGGGATGAATTGCATGAAGGTCAAGCCGAGGGCTTTGTGAAAACTGTAGATTTCCTCCGGAAAGCGGGACGAATAATCATGGACAACGGCCAAGGCATTCACGGAGATCCCTTCGTCAAGCATTAATTTGGCTCTGTCTGCAACCCGGGACCATGAGGTCCCGCCCCCCCGCATCCGCCGGTAATGATCATGGACATGTTCGGGGCCGTCGATGGAAAGTCCGATCAGGAATCTGAATTCTCGAAAGAAGCGAGCCCATTGCCTGTCGATCGAAAGCCCATTGGTCTGCAGCCCGTTCCCGACGATCTTACCTGCTCCGAAGCGTTCTTCCAGCTCGACGGCTTTCCGGTAGAACGGAAGTCCCATAAGCGTGGGCTCGCCTCCCTGCCAGCCGATGCTTACCTCCCCGCCGGAGGGCTCTACGATCTGTCGGATCATCGCTTCCAGCAGAAATTCGCTCATTCTGGGTCTGCCTGTTTCTGGAAAAAGCTCCGGTTTATTCTTATAAAAGCAGTAGAGGCAGTCCAGGTTGCAGTCGGGACCGGCAGGTTTGACAAGAATGTTGTTCAGGACTTTTGCTGTCACGGCTTGCCTTTAATCCATCCTCCCGGGTTTTTTTTGATCCCGGTTTCCCATGTGGTCATGATATCGTCCAGTTTCCGGACCACTTCGGGGTAGCGCGACGCGAGGTTGTAATTCTCCCCTTTGTCGTATTCGATATTATAAAGGTTCGGCCAGTCGCCGAAATTCCCCTCGGCCGTCCTTCCGAAAAGAGTTGTTTTTTTGTCCACGGGCTGAGGCCAGACGTAGTGATTGATATTGCGGAAATATTTCCAATTGCCGGCCCTGACCCCCTCCAGCTCTTCATAATGGTAAAAATAAAGGACGTCATGCGGCGTTCTCTTCTCTTTGCCCATAAGAAGCCCGTCGATGTTTTTTCCGTCGATGATGCGGTCCGGGGGAAGCTCAAGGCCGGCCAGCGGCAGCAGGGTTGGAAAGAGGTCTAGGTTCATCGAAGCTTCCGCGCAAACCGTTCCGGCGGGGATGCGCCCCGGCCATTTAACAATCAAGGGGATCCTGAAGCCCCCTTCATAACTCTGTCCTTTTCGCCCCCGAAAGCCCCCCGGATTGCCGTTGTACCAGGGGCCGTTATCGCTGGTGAAGAAAATGATCGTATTGTTTTCCAGGCCTTTCTCCCGAAGACATCTAACGATCTCTCCCAGGCTCCAGTCAATTTCTTCGACCGCGTCTCCGAAAATGCCCGCCTTTGACCTGTCCTTGAATTTTTCCGATGCATAGAGGGGCTGGTGGGGAAAAGTATGGGCCAGATAAAGGAAAAAGGGGGTTCCTGGCGATTTGTTGATGAAATCTATCGCTTCTTTCGTATAAAGCCCCGTAAGCCGGGCCTGGTTCAGGCCGATATCCGCTTCCAGTTGGGTTTCGTTGCGGTAGAGGGCGCAGGGAAACATATCGTTGCTGTGAGGCACCCCGAAGAACTCATCGAATCCGTGCCGGCGAGGATTATGCTTTGGCTCTTTGCTGAAATCGCCTAAGTGCCATTTGCCGACCATGCCGGTTTTATACCCGGCTGTTTTTAAGGCCTTCCCCAGGGTGATCTCTTCATCCGGCAGGCCGCTGACGTAACTATCATCCTGCACATCAACGGCTCCCAGCCTGCCCAGCCATCGCCCCGTTGTTCTTATGACATACCTGGATAAGGATTCCCCCAACGCAGGCAGGACAAAAATCAAACCGGACCGAATGGGGTATCTTCCCGTAAGGAGGCTGTAGCGGGAAGGTGTACAGACGGAACAGGAGGCATAGAAATCAGTGAAGCGGACTCCTTCTCCGGCAAGTTTATCGATATGGGGAGTCCGGATCACCTGGTTGCCGTAACAGCCCAGATCCCCATATCCCAGATCGTCGCAGTTGATCAGGATAATGTTTGGCTGTTTCCCGTTGAAGTTTTTGTTCTTTGGGATCAGCAACCCTCTGGGCGTCTCGCCCGCATTGGAGGGTGTTCCGCCCAATTTTCCCAGAATGCCCTTAAGGGAGGCGGCGGCCGGGTAGCCTAACACGGCCGCACCTGCAAGAGCGCCCATTTTCAAAATCGTCCGCCGCTCTATTCTCTTTTTCTCCATCATCATGCTCCCCCTTTTTCTTCGCGCCGATATTTCAGGATTGGTAGGTACCGAACAACTCAAAGATTTCTTTCAGAACAACCGGGAGGTGGGCGCCAAGACAACTTGAACCTTGGAAGGATTATCGAACTTGAACAAAGATGCTCAATTTGTTTTAGAACCCGCTCCCTCCTCCTCTGGTTCAACCCTCCAAATCCCACGAAAATGTGCTTAAAATACTCGAAAATAGAAAGTATCAACCCTGGCCAAATCCGGCTTCAGAACGGGCATTTCCGCGTCTCAGCAATGGTTTTCTCGCTTCGAAGCAAAATCATGCCCTCCCTGACCGTTTTAGAGCGTTTCTGGGGCAAAAAATCAAGTAAAATCGGGCACATTTTTACTATTTATCGATTTTTTCTGTTTCAGGAGCAAGCTTCCCATGGGATTGTTAAGGGAGACCTCTTAAAGCTAAAGGGAATGGGCAAAAGGCTACACTTGAAGGCAAGTAACTCGGAAAGGTGAAAGAAAAGCGAATCCTAATTACGGGATCACCTATAGGCTCTTCTATGTTGGGCACGGTCCCATCCTGATTTTTCTGAAAACCTGGGAGCGTCAGAACAAGTGGTGTGAGTCATTTGAAGATCTGGCCGATCCGAAATGGGTGGTCTGACTACCCTGTCTACTTTGAAACGTTTTTGCCCTGAAAACTCCGGTGAGAAACCTGTCCCCGACGGGGAAATCTTTTTAAATGAATCTCCTGCTAATTTTCTCCACCCATATCCCCCTCTTTATCCCTTTATTTAATAGATCCTTCCCAGCCTTGGCCAAAGTCTGCAAAAGGCCTTAGTTCTTGAATCTCAAAGGTGATGGCGGCATGCATCATCTTAGCCGCTGCCTCACCAACTCTTTCCGCGATTTGTTTTTTAAGCATCGCAAGTTTTTCTCCGGCAGTCTGACATTCGATCATTTTGAGGTATACCCTCACCCCTTTCCATTCAGGCACAGATTTTCCTGGTTCCATGATCGCGAAGACGGCAAAAGGATTTTCTTGAAGATTCGAAAAGGTCCGGTTCTTCGCGCATCCCATAAAAACGATCTTTTCATCAATCATCCGCGCCGAGCCAAAATACGCCACATTAACCTTCCCATCCTTGCTGGCCGTACTTAGAGTCCCAAGCCTTGGCGCCTTGTTGAAATATTCCATTAAATTTGCAGCCATACGGTCCTCCTTGATAGAATTTATTTACTTCTTCTGAATCCAAGCCTCTATCCTTTCTTCGAGGTCCACTTTCGTAGATTCTACAGGGATTATCTTATTCCCTTCCGGTACTTCCCATATTTTGATTTCGGTTGGCATTTACCCCTTCATATTGGCAAAAACGAATTTGCTAAAGAATCTCTTTTTCGTCCAGACCTAAAAAAACCCCACCTCTTCCTCAGAAATGGGGTCTATCCAAACTTCCAAACCATCACCATTCAACCTCCTGGCTACCCACTCGGGTAACGATTAAGGGTTGATGGATAAGGACAAAAATACAGACTAATACAAACGCAAAAAGTATTTTGACATTGGGCTCCCTCTCCCTTGATGGGAGAGGGTTGGGGTGAGGGTGAGTCAAGCCTACTCTACTTTAATCCCCCTCACCCTAGCCCTCTCCCGCGAGGGGAGAGGGAAACGAATTAAAGTCAAAGGAGTTAATGCGTTTGTATTAGTATGTTGGATAAATTGTATAAAACTTAAGGAGTTAGATCAAGCAATTTTTTTATATGAAAAGGTTGTCTCTCGGCCCTCGAAAAGGTCGCCCAAGGGAATCGATCCAGCTCAAAAAATGTTTGAAAAAGGTGGACTTGATACTTTTCCCCAGAAGTGTGGAATGAGTAACGAAAATTACCTGGAAACACGAGGACTTCTTCCTCTAATCCTCAAGAATAGATTTCCCTACCAGTATGAAGATTACAACTAATAATCACCAATTTCCTAAGATAAAAACAGGGACATTAACCGGGCGCGAAACCGGAAACGGTAGATACAGCCAAGGGAATACCTACGGTAACTCGCCACCCCTTGGCCCTGCAGTACTAGGGTTATGATTTCCTTTCATTGTCTGGCCGTTGTTCGAACGCAGCTGGGCTAACAAACGCCTGCGCGTTGAATCAGCGACTGCTTTAAACACCCCATCCATATCCACACATAATCGTATATGCAGGAGAACACTTGCCTGTCCAGTGGGCGCAAGCATGCCTAACAACTCGCTGGTGTGCCCTGAAAAGTCATCGTCTTCTAACCGGTGCAGGTCCGGTCGTGGTAACCGCCAGGAGCCCACGGTGCAGGCATCCAGTGCTTCCGGGTGACCGGAGGAGGTGCTGAAGCGATGTATCCCCCTGGGGGTCCGAACCTTTCTTTTCCCGCCCCCGCTGCGCTTTTGCGGATGACCGGCGAGGGGGGGATGGAAGGCCATATCCCGCCGATGCTTGCGGCGCAAGATGGCTTTCGTTCCGGTCCCTGGCCAGGCTTTCATAAAATATCCGGTTAACGAATTTGGAGAAGATCCATTTATTAAAACTTGATTTATCTCTCTCGATTCTATACATTCTTACCAAAGAAAACTTATTCACAAAGAAAGCATATATATCGTACGGGCGCGAACGGCTAAGCGATCATGGGCCAATAGAAGGTTTCTTGCCCCACTGGAAAGAAAGATTGCGCAATGCGCCGGCAGATCAAGAAGGCTGGAGGCCAAAGAAGGAAACCCGATAAGGGGGCTCCGGATATCCCCCATCAAAAGGACATCTTAAAGAAAACATGAGAGATTTTACTCAAGGAAGAATTCTTCCACAACTGGTTTATTTCACCTTACCCATGCTGTTCGCGAATCTCTTACAAGCGTTATACAGCATTGTCGATGCCATCTGGGTGGGCAGGTTGATAGGATATGAGGCGTTCGCCGCGGTCAGCGCCACCGTACCGCTCATCTTCCTGCTTGTATCGGCGATCATCGGATTGACGATGTCCACAAATATTCTTGTGGGCCTGGCCTATGGTTCAAAGAATATGAACTATCTGCGCCGAGTCTTAAGCAATTCCTTTATCTCCACATTTTTAATATGCCTGGTAATTTCCCTGCTGGGAATCATTTTCAGCAAGCCGTTACTTCATTTATTGAATACTCCTGAAAGCCTTAAACCATATGCCCATATTTTCTTGATCATCACCCTGGTCGGCATGATATTTTTATTCGGCTTTAACTGGGTCAGCGCGATTCTGAGAGGGCTTGGCGATTCGAAAACGCCCCTGATTTTGCTCATCTATTCAACGATATTGAATATCCTATTTGTGCCCGTACTAATTATTGGGGTGGGGCCGATCCCAAAACTCGGAGTCGCCGGAGCGGCTTTAGGAACTGTCCTTTCAAGTTTTGTGATGCTGATCTTCGCCTATGTTTTTGTATTAAGAAAACATCCCTTATTGAATATCCATATCTGGGATTTTACCCTCGATATGGAAATTACGAAAAAGATCTTTCTTATCGGAATCCCCATTTCCTTTCAGATGATTGTAATATCCCTGAGCGGCATTCTTATTGTCTCGCTGGTCAACACTTTTGGTCCTGAAGTTACAGCGGCGTATGGCATCGGACTTCGTTTGGACCAATTGTCCCTGTTGCCGGCCATGGCCATAGGCATGAGTGTTTCCTCTATGGCGTCGCAGAATCTCGCGGCCCAAAAATATGACCGGGTAAAAGAACTCTTCTATCTTTCTGTTGCGGCTTCGCTATTATTATCCTTTTTCTTCTTTATTCTTATTTACGGGTTCCCGGGAATGGTGTCCTCCATTTTCACCAAAGAACAGAGCGTCATCGCCTACGCAGTGGAATATATAAGAACGGTCAGTTTTACCTATTTTTTGTTTTCCATCATATTTGTGCTTCAGGGAATTGTGCGCGGAGCCGGTGATACAATGTATATGTCACTTTTTACTTTTATTTCGGTCGTGCTGATCCGTTATCCTCTGGCCCTGATCCTGGCTAAATCAAGCCTGAAAGAAAAGGGAATATGGGTGGGAATTTTAGTAAGCACGATATTGGGATTACTTATGAACTATCTTTATTATGAAAGCGGCCGCTGGAAAAATAAGATTGTCATTTCCCCAAAGGAGCGTGGCGGAATTGAAAATTAAGAAATGGAAGGAAATCTTCGTGAAGATCGGAAGGATGCCGATGGGTGGTTCCGACACGGTCTGGGGGACAATTTCCGCGTTGGTCGAGAGCATTGTAGGTTCCGCGAAGGAATCTCTTCAAGAGTTGGCTTGAAAAACAGCTTCGTGCCATATATTGTTCACACTTTCAATCCGTAATTATCAACTTCTGGAGCTATATCGAGGTGAACAGTAGGTGGAGTCTTCAATCACGACTCTTCCTCACCTCAGGTAGATTATCCCACTGAAATTGCTTGGAACGGATCCTGGAAACACCTAAAAGGGGGAGTTATAGTGTACCCCTGTCTGGCTAGAGACTTTTCCACTTGCTTCTCAATTCCCTTTCCCATATACTCCCCCTATCCAGCTTTATATCCCATCTCAACAGGAGGCCAAAAATGGCTAAAAAACCCATGACCAAATCTCAGATCGTTTCCCATTTTGCAGGGAAGTTTGAGCTTTTCAAGAAAGCTTCCGCAGCGATCATTGACGAGGTTGCAGCGCTGGCGGTTTCCGAAACCAAGAAGACCGGGTCCTTTACCCTCCCTGGAATTGGAAAACTGGTCCTGGTGAAAAGGAAAGCGCGCATTGGCCGTAATCCAGCTACCGGTGCAACGATTAAGATTCCCGCCAAGACCGTGGTCAAAATGAGGATCGCAAAGGCGGCTAAAGAGGCGATTGTCCCGGGAAAGAAATAGGACACCAGGACAGGTCTTTTTTCTCAGTAAAGGTCGGTTTTGGCCGACCGGGGCCTGTTGTCCTTTTGTTGTACTTTTTCAAAATCCTTGGTGCGATGGGCGATCATTTTTGACTCGACGTCATGGAAGGGCTGCAAACTTTCTCCATGAAGGCCCCCCCATCATCCCTCTGGTAATTTTTTATAAACGAGTAATATTTTTCCTGGACCCCTGCCTTCGGCTTAAGGTCAAGGTGGCCAAACCTAAGGGAAAATGATCAAGCAACTCGAAAATCAAATACGGGATCTGCAAAAAGAACTGGCCGAGATACAAAAGGATCAAGCTGTCCTCCGCCTCCAGCCCTGCCGGGGAGATTCAGAAATTAGGGGGAAGGACGCAAAATTCGATGAGCTGGATAGGCGAGCAAAAGCCATAAATGAAACCATCCGGGGCATGACAAGAAAACGCCAGCTATTGATCTCCGAATCCGCCATAAGAGGAGGCAACGAATCTCCCAGTTCTAATAATTCTTCATGGCGCTATTTGGGCTCATGAAAAAAATCCGAGTTTTCCCACAAGACGGCATCAACAGTCCTTGCTACACCCATGCTACTACCCACCCCCCCCAAACCAAGAATCCCCCCCCCCTTTTTATTGCTGGTACCCGAAAACTGGCCCTATCGAAGCCTAAAGCGCCTATGGGGCGTAATCCAGCTACGGGGGCGGAGATTAAGATCCCGGCTAAGACTGTGGTGAAGATGAGGGGGCGAAGGCGGCTGGGGGAGGAGGAAAGTAGAAACCTTCATTCAATGGCATAGATTAATAAAGCCTCTGGTGGGAATAGCGGTGGGAGTTAGATTTTTCATCTAACCCCTTGATTTAACTTTGGTAGCGGGGCTTGGATTTGAACCAAGGACCTTCGGGTTATGAGCCCGGTCAATAGATTTTATATTTATTTTTACCAAGAGTTAAATAATACTATTTTGTTCCATGATTTTCAATGTTTCAACGCTATTCAGTGCTAAAGAATGATATTAAGAAATACCGCTTTTAGACACCTATATGGACACCTAATTTGCCGGCCAGAAATGCAGAAGGTCTCCTGCCCTAATGTCCATTGCAAAAGAGAAGGAACTCCTACTTCGGTTATAAAGAAATAGGAACCATGGTTCTCTTAAAGGGGGGGCTCACGAGGTGGAAGATGGAAACGAGACCAATGAAAAAAAGCTGCCGGAGAACAACCACGACCTCAACCAACTCTGCAAGAAGGCGCTGAAGCAGGTAGGCCAGGTTGCCGACCCATGTTACCTGTACTGGCTCCAATTCCTGGATTGGGCCCTGGACTCGGGGGAGCTCGCCCTGGACATGAGCGACCCGCGTATCCCGGACCTGCTGGCCGCGCTGGACATGCTGGAGGGCAAAGTGATTGGCCAGTGTCAACCCCGACACCGTCATCAGGAATGGCTGAAGTTTCTGCGTCGTCTGGATCGGGAGTATCCCTCTGAACTAACCCTCCATGTGA
>Ga0315288_10013705_pt1 | contig 10143 bp, 8 predicted proteins | sample YL17G11_20_MG_FD_203454 | JGI IMG/M metagenome (GOLD analysis project Ga0315288, IMG submission 203454) | Sediment microbial communities from Yellowstone Lake, YNP, Wyoming, USA - YL17G11_20 | ecosystem: Environmental > Aquatic > Freshwater > Lake > Sediment | place: USA: Wyoming | collected... | reverse complement strand
ACCTGTCGTGGCGGTACTACTGCGACCCGCGCTTCATGGCCTACATTCGATTCGCCGGTCAGTTTCAGCTTCTGAAATCGGTGAACTGGTATCCGAGCGAGTGGCACGAGGCGAACAACCTGCCTTATGTCGAAGCGCACATGGTTCGGCTTGGTTCCGGGTATCGCCCAATGGGGTCGTTGTTCTGAGTGACATGCTTTCGCGGGTCTGATACATAGGGGCTCTCGGAGGTCGCGCATGGATCCGCAAGAACTACAGAAGCAACTGACTCGGATTGCTGACCGGCTGGAAGTGATCTCGGGAATCCAGGGCGCTCAGGGCGCGACTGGGTCGCAAGGCGCGCAAGGCGCGCAGGGCGCGCAGGGCGCGCAGGGCGCGCAGGGCGCGCAGGGCGCGCAGGGTCCGCAGGGCGCGTAGTCGCGAGCGATTCGTCTGTCTGAGTTTCAGGAGGAACATCCATGTCAGGATTCGTGCGGCGCTACACGTCTGAACCAACCCTAGAGGTCATCACTCAAATCGAAGGCGTGGTCATCATCGACCTCGCGCCTCCACCGCCGCAGACGGGCGCAGGCTCGGGCGCTGTGGTCCTGGTGGGCGAGTTCGAGGATGGTCCGTTCGCGACCACCGATGATGAGGGCGTGCTGGAAGTGTTCGGCTCCACCGACTACCGGCAGAAGTTCGGCGGTCTCGGGTACGAGTACGATTCCGAGCCGTCGCAAAATCCTTGTTCGCGCCGCCATGTTCAGGAGCTTTGGAACGGCAACGGGTTCCTGAAAAGCTACCAGTTGCGCGCTCAGAGACTGATGTGCGCTCGCGTCGATACGTCGGTCGGCTCGGTGTCGATGGACCCGGTCGCGTCCATCGATGGCAACGCTGGCCCGTATGTGCTGGCGGCTGGTCAGCAGCTTTTCTTCACCACGAATATCGGCGGTCCCACCGGCTCGACTGCGATCATCGGAGCGCCGCGTGCGCTGGCAGGCATCGGGCAGACGTTCGCCAGCATCCTGAGCGGCGATACGGTCGGCATCCGAGTTGACGGCGGCGTCCTGGTCAACGTCGTGTTCGCTGCGACCGATGTGTCGGCGGCGACGGTCGCGGCTCGCATCAACCTCGCGCTCGGCTACACGGCTGCGGTCGTGAACGCGGGCGAGGTTGATCTTTACGGCATCGTTCCCGGCAGCGCGGGCGGCATCGAGATCATCGACACCGTGCCCGGTACGGCTGCAAAGATCGGCCAAGTGGCTGCGGTGTGGCTCGACCGCGCTCGCGTGAACGGCGGCGCGACAAACCTTCCCGGCATCGCGGCTGCGGACATCATCTCGATCGCGCTCGACGGCGCGGCTCCGGTGCTGGTGACGTTCGCTGGCACCCCGGCAACGGCTGCGGCTGCGGCTGCGGTTATCAATGCTCAGGTCGGCAAGGTGGTCGCCTATGTGCTTCCATCGGGCCGTCTACGGCTCGCGGCTCCCACCGACGGGCTGCTCGGGCTGGCGTCCACGCTCACGATTGCGCTCGGCGTTCCCGACGCGGCGGCTGACCTCGGGTTCGGCGCTGGCACCACGACCGGCGTGAACACGGTGGGCAACGTCAACGCGGTCACAACTGGCGAGGTCGCGGCGATCGTAAACGGAACGGCTGGCCTCGCAGGCATCAACGCCAAGGCCGAGGTGACAACCTCCGGCTCGATTCGGTTCTACAACTCGGTCGCAGGCGGCACCATAAAGCTCGCAAGCGGCGCGATGGCGCTCGCTGTGGGCGTCGCCGCTGCCGACTTGGGCATCACCGTGTCGTCCACGGGGCACTCCGGCGGCGTCATCCTGGCGGGATCGCGGGTTCGCACGGTGGGCGGGGCAGAGTGGGTCACGATGCAGTCGCTCGACATCCCGGCGGCTGATCCTGGGCCGTGGGCGGTCAAGGTCCGACCGGCGCTGGACGACGGTACGGCTGTCGGCACGGCGCTGAACACGGTGGTCGTGCTGGTCGATCAGCCCGACTTCACCCGAGCGGTGGTGAACAACGCGGCGGCGCTTGTCGCAGCTTGGACCGAGCCGCAACTTGACTCGCTGTATGCGGCGGCGTTCGACGTGACGCTTTCGCAGGTTCAGCCAAGCCGCGACGCCAACTTCAGCCTCTGTGCGCGGCGCTCCGATGCCGTCGTGCGCAAGGGTCTACAGAACGCGCTGGACGCCACGGCAGGCGGTCTGAACGGGCGCAAGTTCATCACCCGCGATCCCATCGGAACCTCGGTGGCGCAGTCGATCATCAACCTGGCGGTGTTCCAATCGACCCTGACCGACCGCATGTTCTACTCGGTGAAGGGCTGGAAGCTGCTGGTGCCTGAGATCGCCGCTGTCGGCTCCGCTGGCGGGCTCGGCTTCACCGACGACGGCATCATCACCGTCGGTGGCGACGGGCCGCTGACGACCATCTGCGCGATCCTCGCTCCCGAGGAAAACCCTGGTCAGCAGACCGGCTTGATCGAGTCGTTTTTCGCTGTCGATGCAGGCGGCGAAACGCTGGACATCGAGTCGTACATCGCCTGGAAAAGAGCAGGCATCTCCGCTCCCCGTCGCGACCGCGTGTCGGGCAGCATCTATCAGTCGGGCGTGACGACCAGCACCGACAGGTCCAAGACCACGATGGCTCGGCGCAAGATGGCCGATTTCATTCAGGACACGGCGGCGATTCTGTTCATGCCGTATGTGAAGAAGCTCAACTCGCAGGCGCGCCGCGATGTCGTGCGCGGCGTGTGGGAAGCGTTCCTGGCGGGACTGGAATCCGCAGGCCAGCCGTCGCTGGCTCGCATCGAAGCGTTCTCGGTGGACGATTCGATCAACGCGGGCAACACGCCAGCCGTGCTCGCGCTCGGCGTCTACTACTTGGAGACGCGGGTTCGCACGCTGTCGAGCATGGATGATATTGTGGTCCGCACCGAGATCGGTGAGGGCGTGGTCCTGAGCACGGAGGTCTGATCGTGGCGCAACGAATCAAGGGTCAAGAGGTCACGCTATCCTTCGTCACCCCGGAGGGGAACGCCGAGGGGCTGGCCGATGTTCAGAGCTTCGAAGCTGAACTACAGCTTGAGATTCTGCGCGAAGGCTACCTGGGAGAAACCGTCGAGCGCCGCGACGACATTTACCGAGGCGTCAGCGGTCGCTGCGAGTTGCACATGGAGCAACTGGACTATTTCAAGTTCACGCAGCAGGTCCAAGACCGAGCCGAGCGCCGAAACGCGGCTGGCGGCAAGTTCAACGCAACGGCGAGCTTCGCTTTCCCAAACGGAACGCGGGCGCGCATCACGTTTGAGAACATTTTCTTTGACGCGCTGCCGCTCCGCGTCAGTGACCGATCGAGCTATGTCCAGGTCACGGTCGCGTGGGAGTGCGAGCGCATCCGGCGCGTGCTGTAGGTCGTTCGATCTCGGCACCGCACGAGTGGTGACTTAGCTAGTCACCTTTCACGGCTCGTGCGTGGCCGGGGCTAACCGTGGAGGTCCATCGTGCCAGAAGAAAACGAAATCCAGACTCGTGACGCGGCTCTACTTCAGAGGGTGTTCGACCGACTCACAATCGCCGGTCCATCGGCGTTCGGCGGCAACCGGGAACTGATTCCGCGTCGCCGCATTGAGTTCACGGTCAACGGAGCGGACTGCGCTCCGGGCGTGTTCGTTGACGGCGCTGGCGAGCCTGTCGACTTCACGCTTGGGCTGGTCGCGCTTTCGTCGGTTCAGGAAATCAAGGCCACCGAAGACGTGGTCGATCCTGCCGAGGCGGTGTTTAAGACGGCTCGCCTGAGCCTCGAAACGCTGAACGGCGCTCCCGTGCTCGGCGAGCAGATCGAGTTCCTTTGGGAAGCACTCGGACCCGGCGGTCGGCAACTGGTGATCACGTTGTACGGTCGGATCGGCAGCGCGAGTCCTGGTGCCTTGGGAAAAGCACTCGGCTCCTCAGTGCTCAAGTAGGTCGGAGCTTCGGCTTCGCTCACGGGATCACTCTGGGGCTGCAACTGGCGTGGCGTCGCGTCGGTGTGGAGGCTACGCGCAAGCGGCAGTTCAAGATGCTGGCGTATGCGTCGCGCTATGGTCGGGCGGGCGAATGGATGCTGCGCGCTGACTCCGACTGGCTTCGCCAGTTCTGTGAAGCGATCGACGAACTCGTGACTGAGGAAAACGCACCGAGGTCGTGATAGGCTGCGCGCATGGCCGAATCGCAATACAACGTCGAAGCGAAGCTGACGCTCGATACGATGAAGGCTCGCCGGAACGCGCTCCGGCTGCAGCGCGACATTATGAATGTCGGCAAGCAGATCACGAAACTGGAAACGGTTTCGGGGAAGGCCACCGACAAGCTGACCAGGGGGATGAGGCAAGCTCGGCCCGAGGTGGCGCGCACGTCGGGCGCACTCGGCGGTCTGATGCGCAACCTGCTCGGCATGGGCGCGGTGTATGTGGCGCTCCGCTCGGTGGTCGGCGGGATGAAGGCGCTGGCGACTGGCGCGCTGGAATACAACGTCGAGATTGAGCGCACGAAGATCGGCCTCACAGCCATTTTCCAAGCCCTGTCAAACGGGCAACAGTCGTGGTCGCAGGCGGCGAACACGTCCGACAAGGTGTTCAACGACCTGCAGGCCGATGCGATCAAGTCGGTGGCGACCACGCAAGAACTGTTCGGCGTCTACCAGGCGATCGTCGGACCGATCATGGCGGCTGGCGCTGGAATGGACGTGGTGCGCAAGCTAACCAACGACACGGTGGCGGCAAGCTCCGTGCTGAACGTGGACCTGGCGCAAGCGCAACGGGACATCGGGATGATGGTGCGCGGCACCGCTGGCGTGGACGTCAAGCTGTTCTCGGTGCTCAAGTCCACCGGGGCGATCGCTGAGAACGCCGAACAGTGGAACAAGAACCTCTCAGCGGGGCAGCGCATCGCCAAGCTGCAAACGGCGCTCGGGAAGTTCGCTCCGGCTGGCGAGCGATTCGGCAAGTCGTGGGCGGGCGTCACGAGCACGTTCAAGGACATCCGGCAGCAGTTCACTCAGAGCGCGATGAAGCCGGTCATCGACACGATGGGTCGGTCGCTCGACCGCGTGAACACTTATCTGATCAATAACCAAGACCGTATCCGGGGGAAGCTGACGGCGTGGGGCGAATCCTTTGCTGCGAAGATCGAATCAGCCTTCGCTCGTGCTGCAAAGGCGGCTGATTGGGTCGGCAAGAATTGGGACGGCATTATCAGCCGCATGGGCGCGCTGATGCGCGAGGCGAAGGGGTGGGCGAAGGCTCTTGCTATCGGAGGCGTCGCGTCGCAGGTCGGCGGCGCTGCGATGAATGTCGGCGGCATGGTCGGCGGCATGCTCGGCGGCGAGGCTGCGGCTGGCGCTGGCGCTGGCGTCCTAGCTGGCGTCGGCGGCGCGGCTGGCTCGGTGGTGGCGCTTACGCTTGCGATTGCGGCGCTCGGCACGGCTGCGGCGGTTTCCGAGCAACAGGTGAAATATAAGGGCATGGCGAAGGATGTCGGCGGCACCATGACCGGGTGGGCGATGGACTTCAGCAACATGGTCGCGAACTTCGGAAAGGCGACGATCGTTCCTGGCTCGGTGTTCGCAAACTCGATGGCGGAATGGACCGCAGAGGCAACCGTCACCGGGCGGGCGCTTACCAAAGGCGCGGGCGACTTGGCGTTGTGGACCGCTGGCGTGATGGACTGGCTCAGTGGCGGCAAAGCGGCACGCGACCGCGAGGCGGCTGACACGGCGGCATACGTCCACAAACTCACCGGCCTATGGGGCGAAGCGGCGAGTACGGTGGTGATCGATGCCGAGCGGCTGTTCAAGAAAATGACCAAGCTGATTCCGCACGACAAGGAAACGGCGCTCGGTGAGCTAGGTAAGCAGTTCGGCACCGCTGACGAAATCTCCGCTCGCTACATGGCGCGAGGTGCTGCCACTGGCGGCTTGGGCGCACCAGGCGGTCGCACGCAGACGAACATCGACATGCGCGGCAGCAAGATCAACGTGAAGCAGGAATTCAAGTCCGCCGACCCAGACCGCGTGCTGGTCGACATGGTCAACGCGCTGTCGCAGCAAGCCGAAATGCGAATTCAGTCGGGCTACGCTCCGGCGCTCGGAAGGGGATGAGCGATGCCATTCGGACTGTCGATACCAGATCCCGGCAACATCATTCGCGCTGCGTTCGGCCAAGACCCGTCGACAAGCGTCCGCGCTCCACCAGTCACTATCACCGAGCGATCGGGTGAACGACGCACGATCACGCTGCGCGAGCGGGCGCTACCACATAGGCCGGTCGCATGGGGCGGTCGCCATCGAACGAAGCTGACGTGGTATCAGGGCAACCCTGTCGCCACGCAACAGGTTCTCGGGCCGGAGGAAACCGCCACGACGCTTTCCGGCACCTGGAAAGATCGGTTCATGCCCGGTTCGATTCTGGTGGACGGCGACCCGAAGTCCATCTCTACGGCGCAGCGTGCGGTGCGGCTGTTCACCGAGATCCGTCGCAGCGGCGTGGAGCTTGACGTCGTATGGGGACTCGAGGTTTTGCGCGGCGTCCTCGTGGAGTTCCGCGTCGATTGGGATCGCGCCGAGGACTGCGCCTGGACGATGGAGTTCGAATGGAACTCCCGAGATGGCGACAGCGTCAAGCTCGCGTCGGCTATTCCGGCGCGCACGAAAAGCGATCTACTGTCGGCGCTCAATGACGTTGAGAACGCGCTCGCGTTCGCGACCGATTTCAGCAGGGCGCTCAATGCGCAACTCGTGACCACGATCGAGTCCGTGCGCGAAAGCGCGTCGGTCATCCTCGGCGCGCTTCGCTTGGCTGACGCGGTGGCGTCGATCCCGGCGAGCACGCTCGGGGCGATTCAATCAGCGAACGCCAGCATCCGGCTGGAGACCACCGAGGAAATCGCTCGCTTGCGCGATGCGACGCTGGTCGGCGGGCCGTTCCCTGACGACGGGCTCGGGCTGTCGGCAGAACCTCGCCAGCGGCGCGCTGCCCCGGCGCTGGCGGTCGCAGCACGCCCGGAGGCGCTGCTACTCGGCACGTCGAACGTCGGCAAGATTGCGTCGGCGCTGGCGCGACTGCGCGAGGTGTCGCTTACCATCGAAAATCAGGTCACGCAGGCGGCGCTCCCAGAGCAAATTCAGATCGTCACGATGCCCGACGAGATATCGTTGTACTCGGTGTCGAGTCGGTTCTACGGGACACCGGACTTCGCATCGTTCCTGGCGCGAGCGAACGGGCTGACCAGCGTGGTCGTTCCTGCCGGGTTCCAACTGAAGATCCCGCCACGACCATCGGTGGGAACGAACGTGTCGCCCGGTGACTGCTGATGCCGGTGTTCTACCCATCGGCTCGGCTGCGAGTGCAGTTGCAGTTGGACGAGGCGACTGACACGCGACCGCTGGAGGCTCGCTTGCAGCGACCCGAACCTGGCGGGCTACCTGGCGCGGCGTCGCTCAACGACGGGGCGCTCGGCACGACTGAAGGCATCCTGGCGGCTTCACAGAAGAACACCGAGAAACGGGCGGCGCTCGGGCGGGCGAAGGATTTTCTTTCGACCGAGGAAATGAACGACCGGGTGTCCAGGCTCAACATCGAGCGCGACGAGTTGCAGTCTGGTGTGGAGTTCGCATTCGGCGTCGGCGGCGAGTTGCAGGAACGACCAAAGGCGGTCGCCAGTAACAAGTCTCAGCGCACGGTGATCCTCGGCGGCATCACCCCGGAATCGGCGAGCATCGAGCGCAACGGGCTGCAAGAGGCCGACACCTGCAGCGTCACGCTTGCGTTTCGGGACATCCCGATTGACCCAAGGTCGGTGCGTGCGGCGTTCATCGAACTGACGATCGGCCTGGTGAGCGCGGACGACTACAGGCGCGGCATCAACGGTGCGTTGCGCACGGACGGCTCGCGGGTGTCGCAGGTCGCCATCGCTCCGGGTTCGGACGTGCGGCTACATTCCGCGACTCGGTTTGTTGGCTACGTTGACACCTGGGATCTCGACGCCAGCGAGGACGGCGACACGATCTCGTTCTCGGCTCGGGACATCACCGCTGGTATGCACGACCAGGAGTTGCCGAACGGCGTTCGCATCGACCTGACGCTCCCGATCGCGGCGGGCGTGCGGGCGCTGGTGAAGCAGTTTACGGCGACCGATGGAATGCAGGTCAAGTTTGGATCGCCGGATGCTGATCCGACTGGCGGCATCGACATCGTGGATCCGTTCTCGGTTGACGCTGCGGTCGCTGACATAGGTGGCGACGGCCCGGTGCCTTCCGAAGCGGTGTCGCCGACGCTCAAGGCACGGCGCGGCAAGAAGGTGCAGCGGGCGAAGGCGGGCGACAAACTAACGCTCTGGGACCACATCAACGACACGGTGATCGCGTTCGGGTTTGTGCCGACCGTGCGCGGGCTGACGTTGTATATCGTGGACCCGAAAACCTTCTACGCAGGCACAAGCCAAGCGAAGAAACTGGTCTACGGGCGCAACCTGCTCAAGATGGCGTTCAGCCGCAAGCTCGGAGGACCAGCCGTCGTGCCGACGATCGAGATTCGATGCGCAGATCCTGAACTCGGCGCGACGCGGTGGGCGCGCTGGCCGGTGTCGCCGGGTGCGCGAGCGACCGGCGTGCTCGGCAAGACGGATCCACCGGCTGCGCGGCGAGCGAACAAGGTGTCGCCAAGCGGCAGCACCGATGAGCAGATATTCACGCAACTGGTGACGGGCATCAACGACGCGGCTCGGCTTCAGGCTGTAGCTCGATCGATGTTTGAGAACTTTGGGCGTCAGGAAATATCAGGTTCGTTCTCCACCGATGATGTGACGTCGTTTGACGGCGACGAAGGCAACCTGCTCGATCTGTGGCCTGGTGATGCCGTCGAGATGCTGGTCGCTCCGCTGAACGCTACGTCGAGCCAGGACTCGACGAACTCGTCCTCCGGCGGCGTGCCGTCGAGCTTGCAACAGCTAAAGTCGCAGACGCAGGCGAAGCGGCGCGCCGATCTGATCCGAAAAGGGTTCGGCGAAGACAATGCGACGAAGCTCGCGGCGAGCGAAGAATCTGCGTCGATCGTGACCGTGTTCCGCGTGGCGTCATCGTCTATCGACTGGTCGGGCGACCAGGGCATCAAGATCAGCGGCGACTTTCAGAATTTCCTGGTGGTTCGCGAGGCTCCAACCTGATGCGACGCAATCGAAAACACATCGACATGGGACGGCTGCGCGAGGCGCTAAAAGGTCCGGGCGCGGATACGCGGACTTGGATCGCCACGGCTCGCGTGGACGACGACCCCGACGCAATCCGATGGGACTCGGCGCTCGGCTGGATCGTGGACGTTACGTTCTACGGCGGTTCTCTGGACCAGGAAGGCCCGGTGGCGTGCAAGCTCGGGGGCGCGTTCGCTCAGGCTGGCGCGACCCGCAGCGAGCCGCCAGGTCGCGGGACCGAGGTTCTGGTCGCGCTTCCGAGCGGCGACCCGAACGCAAGCCCGACGATCATTTCCAGGCTTCACAATTCGGACGAAACCGTTCCGACGACAATTTTCGGACTCCCGATCACCGAGGTCACGGCGCTGCTGGCGCACATACTCGTGTCGCCGCTCGGGCTTCAGCAGGAATACGCCCTAGCGGCGCGCCTGCGGGCGCTGGCGTGGCTTGTCGAAGGCGGCTCCATTGCGCTCGCCGGAACCGTTGCTCTCGGCGTCACGGTGCTGCCAACGGGTGCCATCGTGCCTCCGACGCAACCCATGCTGCGCGGCGCGGACTTCACCGGCGCGACGCTCGGTGAGCTTGTCGCGGCGCTGACCAGCTTTGCAGCAGCCGTGGCAACGGCCTTCGGGACCATCGCCATCGCCGCACCCGCTGGCGGCGCTCCGGCTGCGACCAGCATCACGACCATCGCACTCCCGGCGCTTCAAGCGGCGCTGGCGTCGTTTCAGGCGGCTGCTGTCGCAAACCTGTCGACCAAAGTTGCAGGCGAGTAGCGACTCCGAAGCTGCGCGATGATAGGCTGCGCGCATGGCGGCAATCATCAAGATCGACCAGGCGGGACTTCCGGCGGGCGTAGCAGGCAAGTCTCGGTCGGATGGACTGGCGACCGGCGCGCTGGTCACGATCACCAGCACGGGCG
>Ga0315288_10013703_pt1 | contig 10144 bp, 9 predicted proteins | sample YL17G11_20_MG_FD_203454 | JGI IMG/M metagenome (GOLD analysis project Ga0315288, IMG submission 203454) | Sediment microbial communities from Yellowstone Lake, YNP, Wyoming, USA - YL17G11_20 | ecosystem: Environmental > Aquatic > Freshwater > Lake > Sediment | place: USA: Wyoming | collected... | reverse complement strand
CACGAAAGCAGTACTGCACTTCGAGGAACCCTTTCCGGAAGTACCAGTAGATTGGTGCGGGGGGTGGGATTCGAACCCACGAAGGCCTACGCCACAGGATCTCTTGTCCTGAGGCGGATCTTAAGTGTGGCACGACTCTGAGTCGGTCGTCCTGCCCCTTTGACCTGACTCCCGCCCTTACGGTGTGATCTTGGGTCTCGGGAACCCCCGCTCGTATTGGCTAGGACTCGAGTTCCGCTAAAAGCTTGTCATAGTCCAAGAGAGTTTCACGAGCGCGATCGATTTGTAGACAGTGCAAAACTATATGGCGGCATGATCGTTAGTCTTGCTGGCTGGGCCCGTGGCGCAGTCTCGCAGGTTGACGCCTACGAGGCGAAGTACGGACAGCGCGGCAGATGGCCGTCGTGGGCTAGTCGAGCCTCCTAAGTGGACCACGGAATCAGCTGTAGAGTGCGCCTAGAACGCACGCGAAAGTCCGGGGTTCAAATCCCCGCGGGCCCGCCACCTTCCATGAGTGGCAGTACCTTCTTCTCTATTCCGTCACTCATGGTGCATCAAATCGCTATTAGTGCATGGGTCGCTATTGCAGTTTGCGTCGCTGAAGGGAAGCCGAGTGTGAAGATGCTCCGAAATGGAGACCAACGACTCGAACCAGAATCCCGGCGGGTTAAACAGGATCATAGCTTCGCCACGATAGAAGTATCGACGGTTCAAATGTTCGCATCATGACGCTGAGCATCTGACGCAACGTACTGTTCGCCGATTCGTGCTCAAGCATCCTGGTTGAGAGTTCTGTGCCCGCTTCTTCGCGGTGAAGAATGCGGAGACAAGGACAATCAGCACAGCCAGAATAACGTGTGGTGCCAGGACCCGTAGCTCGCTGACAGGAACTAGTTCTCCGCTCACAGGCTTGGATGGGCCGGGTGGATCGTCCACGTCGAAACTGTTGCTGGCACCTGTTCTGCTACTGCCAGTAGTCGTGATGACAACTCCTGCCTGTGCTTGGGGGATGGTTACGCTTCCAGTCCAGACTCCAGATGTGAATGGGCCTGTCGATGTGGGGGCTATAGTTCCAGTCGAATCGCCGAGTGAGTTAGAACCAGCATAACTAACAACAGTGTTGCCGTGCGCATCCAAGGCTGTGATCGTTATACTGAAAGGTGAACCAGCCGTCTGGGAGCTGGTGATCGGGGCGAAGACAAAGTGATCAAGGAGGACCCCAGAATCATCCTGGAATAGCTGCGGTCCGAGTGCCTTCGAGTAGAACCGAGTGGATTCGTCACCGTGGCACCATGGGCAACCTTGAGTCAACTCTGGTAGCGCAGTCTGTCAATTGCCGCCGGCACGTGCCCGTTAGACTTGAACAAGCTGCAACATGGTCAACAATAAACGTGAGTCGCGATGGGTCAGAAGATAGCTTTCATAGGTCTCGGCATAGTGGGCTATCCGATGTCGGAGAACCTCATCAAGGCCGGCCGTGATCTCACAGTGTACAACAGAACGAGCGCACGAATTCGAGAACTTGAGAAGGTGGGAGCGAGAGCGGTATCTTCGGCGAGAGATGTCCACTGCAGCATCATATGCTGAAATCGCGGTCAACGCCCCGATGGTTATTGGGATCATATTCGCATCTCTCGGGTTCGTGAGACTCTGGAGCGCTTGGAGAAGTTCTGGTACCATGTATCCATGTCTGCAGTGATGCTTGGCTTGATCTTATCTCTAAAATCTCCAAGCGTCACTTCGCTCGCTTCTGTGTCTCGACGAAGCGCATTCAACCCAGCCCCTTTACAGAGAGCCTCAACATCCGCGCCCGAGTATCCGGCCGCCATGCGGGCTAGCTGACCCACGTCAACGTCCTTTGAGAGAGGCATATCGAGGGCGTGAATCTTGAAGATCTCCTTCAAGGCTTCGGAGTCTGGAGCTGGAACGTAGATCAGTCTAACGAACCTGCCAGGTCGTAGAACTGCTGGATCTAGAATGTCTGGCCTGTTCGTTGCGGCGATGACAACCACGTTTTGAAGTGATTCTATGCCGTCGAGTTCGGTAAGCAGTTGACTGATCACCAGTTCGCTTGCTTCCGAATCAGAATACCCAAGTCCTCTTCGTGGGACAATTGAGTCGAGTTCGTCGAAGAATATTATTGCCGGAGCAGCCGTTCTAGCCTTTCTGAACACTTCCCTGATTGCCTTCTCTGATTCACCGCCCCACTTTGAGAAGATCTCTGGCCCCTTTATTGAAATGAAGTTGGCTTCACCTTTCGTAGCGACGGCCCTTGCTAGCAGAGTCTTGCCGCATCCTTCATCACACACCTACGTATGGGATGGCCTGTGCTTTGATTGATGGCAAATGAATCTGTGAGCGTCACAAGCGAGGAGACGTTGCTCTTCCACATCCTTTTAGTAGAATAACTCATTCTATGCTAACGGAGGTGCACTGATTGGGGGTCTGTAACAACGATGTGGATCTTCTTTCTCGACTTGTTGAGATCAATTCAGATTCGAACCTGAAAGCGGGTTATGCAGAGTGTGCAAGCTTGGTCAAGAGAGAAGCCGAATCTATCGGCCTCGAGACTGAGGTTCATGACTCGGCAGGAATTTCTGCTGACCGGAAACCACGCCCCAACCTAGTTGTCCGTTTAGATGCCGGTGCACCCGAAACGATTGTGTTCGCGACTCATTACGACGTGGTCGGTGCTGGAAGTGGATGGAAGCATGACCCCTTCAGACTCACCGTAGAAGGTGACAGAGCCTTTGGGAGAGGGGCCGCCGATGACAAGGGGTCAATTGTTTGTGTGATCAGCGCCATGCGCGAGCTTAGGTCGATGGCTCCAAGGGCGAATGTCGTGCTTCTTGTTTCGCCCGATGAGGAGGTGGGAGGTGAACTGGGTGTTGGATACTTAGTTAACAAGATGAAGATCAGGGGTGACGCTGCGATTGTGGTGGATGCTTCACCCGAGTATATTACGATTGGCGCCAGTGGAGTGCTATGGGGCAAGGTGACTGTGAAAGGCAAACAGGGCCATGCGGGCTACCCTCACCTTGCTGAAAACGCCATAGAGAAAGCCATCCCATTTCTCGGACAGCTTTCCAAGTATGCAAAAACGCGTGAGAGAATTCGATCCAAGATCCCCGCTCCACCGGGGGCGCTGCACAAGCGGATATGGGGAAGGTTCACACTCACCATGCTCACGGCGGGTGAAAAGGAGAACATTATCCCAGGAGAATGCCAAGCCAGATTCGATCTCCGTGTTTGTCCGGACGAGAACTACGAGACAGCAAAGAAAGGTCTTACCAACTATTTCAGTAGGGTCTGCTCCGAAAGCAAGGTGAACGCCAAGCTCGAATACACTAAACAGGACGCCACAAACTATTTCACGCAACCAAAACACCCTCTGGTCAGTCAATTGTCTCGAGCGGCCGAAAAAGCGTATGGCCGAAGTATTCCGCTAGGCGGAGAACTGGGAGGAAATGATGGGCATTACTTTGCGAAAGCAAAGATTCCGGTTGTCTGTTTCGGTCCAACTCGGGATGAATGCAACTTTCATGGTGCCGAGGAGTTCATCTACCTAAGTGACATAGAGCTTGTGAAGAAAGCATTCATCAGGTTGATCTGTGACTGGAATGCTGACGAATCTTAGAATATGAAGCAGGCCAGAGACTCAGGATACTTGGAAATGGAGACAAAGGTTTTGCAGAAGATCACCTTCTACCAGGAATTTGACGGGACTGTTCATCAGGTTGAGGTCCCTATCTCATGCAAGGTAGACCTGCAAGATGTCAGGAAGAAGCTGGATCTCCCTGAGTACATTGACCTAAGTTATCCTGCTATGGAACGGGCCGTGATATCCATCTGGGCAGGTCTCAATGCTCCAACACTCTTTCCGGATCTAGCCCAGAAGAAAAGGATTGACAAACCCATCTCTGCACTGCTCATAGGGGGAGGCGCCGTCAAGATGCTCAGTCCTTCCGCAAATGCCTCGTCAGCCCCCTTTCTGAGAGACATTCACGATTTGGACTTCATCGTCCCAAAGAATCAGGGGAGCAAGTTCGTTCTTCTGCTTTCCCACCTTGCCGAAGTCGCCGGTACCAAGTATCATTACTTCCTTACTGAATCCGATAACATGTTCAATGCTCTGCGAGGTCGCCGGCGCTATCGAATACGAGCTCTTGATTGGGTTGGTAACAATGAGCCAAAAGTCACAGAGACAGACATATTCGTGGAGAAACTTCAGATGAGGCACACCATCCATGTCTCCCAGGTGTTTGATTCCGCTCACGAGAACCTGTACACAATCGGCCTGGAGAAATTAATCATCTCCAAAGCCCAGCTGATTACTGACTTGGAGAAGAAAGACTCGCACCTTCTCGAACAGGCAGGCCAGACCTTCAGAATCCTTCCGTACGAGTACAGAAAAGACCATTTGATTGTAGGCATGGAGGAGAAAGACATCCTAGATGTGTGTTCCCTCCTTCTCGATCATTGCGCCGACCCTCACGGCGTCAGTACAGATAAGATGCTCGATATGACGAGAAAGGATGAGAAGCTCCTCTTAACGATCCGCCTAAACCTTCAGAACATTCTGGACAGGGCTGACTGGCTAAGAAGCAAGGGCCTGACGGAGCGACAGATCACAGAAGTCCATGAAGGTGTAACAACTATTCTGCACGCTCTTCCTCTCGTGAAGAAGAGATGGAACAAGCCTTGGTGGAATACTGAGATAGTCACACCAGTAGTGAGTTGAGCCGGTTCCCCATAGGCAGTTACAACGTCCATACAGACAGTATCCCCCAAGATGCTATCAAACCGACCATGATCATGGTCGTTCGGTCACTGGGCAGAAGCGTTGGCTCGTTCCCGGAGCCAGGACAAGACAACGGCCTTGCATTCGCAAAAAGTCTTAAGTACATCCTAGGAGGCTCAGGAATCGGTTGAGGAGTCTTGGAGAGCGTTAGGTTACAGAAAGTAGCGCGTACGATTGTGGAGAAGTTCGCATGCGTAAAAGAGGGCGAAGATGCGCTGGTACTCTCAGACACATCTGTCGAACCATCGATAATTCAGGCGTTGTGGGGGGCTGCGGATGCTGTAGGTGCCAGGGCTCAGATGCTTGTCATGAGTTCTGCGACAAGACCTTGGCAACCTCCTCCCAAGATTGTACAGCAGGCGTGTTTCGCTTCTGATGTGCTCATTCGGGTGACTGGACTCTACGATTGGGGCTACATCCCCTTTGCAGAAGAGGTTCACAAATACACGCGAGAAGCGATTGTCTACAAGCCAACCGTAGACACACTTCTTCGACTTTATGATTTTGACGTTGAGAAGATGATCAAGGAAGTGGCAACCGTCAGTAAGCTGTACGAGGAACATAAGAACGTCCACATAACTTCGCAGACAGGGACCGACATAACCTTCAGAATCGTTGACACAATAATGGACGACGACGGCGTCGTCAAGGATAAAGGAGAATGGTCATTCCTACCTGGTGGGAACCCATCTGTGTGTGCGGTACCGGGCACTGGAGAGGGAAAGCTGGTGTTCGACGGAACATTTGGAGACAGCGGAATCATGACTCCGGTCGTTCTGAAGTCGAATATGGAACTCACCGTTAGAAAGGGAATGATTACGGAGATCAGAGGCGGGGAAGAAGCAAAGCGTTTCGAAAGTTGGGCAAGAGCGCTTGGAGACCAAAACATCTTCAATTGTCCAGCTGAGTTCGGGCCGGGTCTGCTGGACACGGCTTGGATGTCAGAGCTACTCCTCATAGCAGAAAGAGTAAGAGGAGCGATTCATGTTGGAATAGGATCAAACCTTTCGATTCCAGGCGGAACAGTTGCAGCGAAACATCACCTTGACGGCTTGATCTCGAAGCCCACTCTGACGCTGGATAACATTACGGTTGTTGAGAACGGAGAATTGGAGATATAGTGAGTAGTCGCTAGGAGGATGCGTTGTGCAATGACACAAGAGAAGACATTGTTCGTGCGTGCGGCATCAGGCCTCGTAAGGGAAATGAGCACTCTGAGCTCTTCCGTGTACAACGTTGCGTGTGCACTCGGCGGTTCTGCTGGAAATCAAATCGCAACACCAGCCGTGCTACCTGCTTTCATCATCTTTGGCGTTACATCTTACTCGTTGGGTATGGGAATCGCAACAGTGGCTTTCATTCCATTCTGCCTGATCTACTTCGCCCTTGTTGCTTGCATGCCTAGAACAGGTGGGGACTACACTTTCACTACGAGAATCACCAGCCCGATTCTCGGATGGATTGAAGCATGGACACTCGTCTTTGCCTGTCTTGCCCTGGTGGGCTACGCCCTCTGGCTCTCGGGTCTGGCGGTCGCATCAACATTCCTAACGTTCTGGGTTACTACCGGAGATCAAGTTTGGTTCGCGGCCTCTCAATTGGTTGTATCGAAGACAGGACTTGTTGCCATCGGCTTGATAATTCTGGTATTCATCTTTGTGCAGAACTTCATATCTTCAGGGACCTACTACCGGATTTTTGGTTACGTAGGACTAGTCTCAGCTGTCTTGACATGTCTAATGATAGTGCCCCTTTTTGCGGGTGATGCTGCTAGCTACGCTAGTGGTTTTGAGCGATTCACAGGAATGAGTCCTTCTAGCGTCATCGCACTAGCACAGGAGAATGGCATGATGATTGGGACTTTCGAGTGGATGTCCCTGATAACGATCGTGTCAATGGCTGTCTTCACATACATTGGTTTTCAATACTCAATCTACCTTGCCGGCGAACTGAAGGGAAACGTGAAACGTAACGCGATGATCTCTGTTTTCGTTGGATTGCTTGCAGCCGCGCTTGTCAACGTCGTACTTGTCAATGTGGTCCTAGTGCGTTATGGATACGAACTCAACATGGCCTGGTCGTCTCTGTTCTGGTTCGCGCCTCAATCTGCCCCGTTTGGCGGGGCTCAACCTTGGATGATGCTGATGACAGCCATGGCAAGACCAGATCTTGGAATCCTTTCCTCTTTGGCCAGCGTCGGGACATTGATTCTCCTCGTTCTCCTCGCCTCCGGGTGGACTGTCCTTGTATCCCGAATAATTTTTGCGTGGTCAATGGACCGCGTTGTTCCAAAATGGTTCGCTGAAGTGAACGCTCGAACAAATAGTCCCCTGCGCTTGATGGTTCTGTCTAGCGTCGGTGTTTTTGTATACTTCATACTGGCGCTGTTCGGAGCGAATCCCTCGTCTCTATTCTGGTACATAATCCTGCTTGCGGCACCTAGTGTGATCATGCCCGGTTTCAACGCAATTCTATTGCCGAAGAGAAGGCCCGATCTCTATGAGCTGGCCCCAAGTTCGGTCAGGAGGACAATCCTTGGTGTCCCAGTGATATCTATCTTGGGAGCAATCTGGTCGGTCTTCATAGTCGTAGTTTACGGCGTAGCATTTGTGTGGCCAGTCCTAAATGCAGGCGTTTCATCTGCTGCCGAATGGGTCGTCTACTCAACATCCACCGGGATAGTACATGTGATCATAATAGCTATCGTTGGGATTGCGATCTGGGTTGCATCACGAGAATACAACAAACGTAAAGGCATAGATGTCGACGCTATCTTCAGGACGGTGCCGCCGGAGTAGTGAAATGCCCACTCGGATCTTCTTTACGTGCGATCTTCACGGATCCGAGAGATGCTTCAGAAAATTCGTTGATGCCTCAAATAGATACAAGGCTAACGTGCTGATGATCAACGGGGACATCACAGGGAAGGCCATTGTCCCAATAGTGCCCACCAACAAAGGACAGTATGTCGCCGATTTCTTGGGCGATACTGAGAAGGCAAAGAATGATACCCAACTTGCGGATTTGGAGGAACGGATAGCGAATGTTGGTTACTATCCAGTCGTTATTCCTGAATCCGAACTTCGCGAAGTGAAAGCTTCGTTTGAAAGGCAGCGAGAACTCTTTTCCAAGTTAGTGTTGGCAAGGGTTCAGAACTGGGTCGATATCGCAGAAAAGAAGCTGGCCCGAGAAGACGTGAAGTGCTTCATCATGCCGGGCAATGATGACATGTGGGAAGTTGACGACATCATAAGCGCGTCAACGGTCATAGTGAACCCCTCGGAGAGAGTGGTTGATCTTGACGCGGGTCACGAAATGATCAGTTTGGGATACGTTAATCCCACTCCTTGGAAGACTCCGAGAGAAAGTGGTGAAGAGGACCTATGGAAGAGGATCGCCCAACTCGCGTCAAAGATACGAGCCATGGATCGGGCAGTTTTCAACTTTCACGCGCCTCCGTTTAACAGCAGACTTGACTCAGCACCGAAGCTTGATGAGAAGCTTCGCCCCGTGCCATCCCTAGCGGGAATACTGACTGCTCCTGCCGGAAGCACTGCCGTGAGAAAGGCAATAGAGCAGTATCAGCCAATGATAGGTTTGTTCGGGCATATCCATGAATCGGCTGGTGAAGCGAACATAGGGCGGACGCTTTGCCTAAACCCCGGAAGTGAGTATTCAACTGGTCTTCTGCGAGGATTTGTGATAGACCTTGAGCGGGATCGGGCTGCGCGGCATTTCAGAGTAGAAGGATGATTAGAACATGTGTAGCTGGGCGATAGGCGATTGGTGATGGGTGAGATGAAGATAGCAATCTTGGGTGCCGGGGCGGCTGGTTGTACAATTGCCGGCCACCTTAAGTCAACAGGCCACGAAATTCGTCTTTTTGACCTGCCAGAGTTTTCAGCGAACATCGATACGGTTCGTAGGCGGGGAGGCATAAACATGACCGGAGAGCTGACAGGGCTATATATGCCGGACCGTCTGACTACTGACGTTCGTGAGGCCGTCGGTGACGCTGATATCGTCATGCTAACTGTCCCAGGTTTTGCTCACGAACCACTCATGGATGCATGTCTTCGACAATTCTCAACGAACCAAATTGTATTGAATTGGACATCCTACTGGTTTTCTTTGCGGTTCTTTCCAAGGACCAGAGAGATTGGGCGCTCGGATGTTACATTAGCTGAAGCCTCAATCATGCCCTACATGACGGAGAAGACTCCTGACGGAAGCGTGTTCGTGAGAGCCGTAAAGCAAAGACTCTGGGTTGCTGCAATGCCGGCCTCGAACACTGAGAGAGTTCTCAGAATTGTGAAAGATCTGTACCCACAGACTATCGCAGGAGAAAACGTGCTTTGGACGAGCTTGAGCAATCTGAACGTTCCCTTTCACGCTGTGAATGCAATAATGAACGCCGGCCATTGGGAGCAAACGAATGGAGATTTCGATTTCTTCGGTTACGGGATTACTCCAGCCGTCGCACGTGTTGCGGAGGCCATTGACAAAGAGCGTGTTGCTGTTGCGAAGGCGATAGGGATCGACTCACCCCCCCTTCCAGAGCTCATGACAGCAATCTACAATAGATATGGAGCGACCGGCAAAACGATGTATGACGTGTTGCACACACTAAAGTCGCATGCCACATGGCGCCCAAGGGTCAGTCTCTACGACTACGGTGATGTTAGAGAAGATGTACCCTTTGGCCTGGTTCCGCTTTCCTCTTTCGGTAGGAAGTTCGGCGTACCAACACCAATGATTGATTCATTGATCAACATCGCTAGTGTCGCTACCCGAAGAGATTTTCGAGCAATGGGCATTGACGTGGATGACTTAGGAGTGAGTAGAATGACACGGAGTGAGATACTTCGCTACGTTGCCTGCGGACTAACCATAACTCCATAACTCTATATCATCTCCAGCATGCCTGGTCCGATCAGGGCGTTCAAGATGGTTGCTATGTATCAATCACTTCTTGGCTGTATCGGAAACACGCCCATGCTCAGGTTGAATGTTACACACGACGATGGGGCATACTGCTTTTATGGCAAGCTTGAGTTTCTCAACCCCAGCGGTAGTATCAAGGACCGAATAGCAGGGTACATTGTCGAACAGGCGGAACATAGAGGTCTTCTCAAGCCGGGCTACACGATAGTCGAGGCGACTAGTGGAAACACTGGCATCGCCTTGTCGATGGTCGCTGCAGCGAAAGGCTACCGTATGCTGGTTGTAATGCCTGAACACATGACAGGAGAACGAATAAAGATCATGGCGAACCTCGGTGCGGAGATCTGTCTAACGCCAAGAGAACAGGGTTTCGAAGGTGCCGTTGCAAGAGCAGATAAG